>OEIV010000093.1_pt1 | contig 55720 bp, 52 predicted proteins | sample 1539231 | NCBI WGS metagenome assembly OEIV01 (sample SAMN03794762, study PRJEB22550) | activated sludge metagenome | feature: wastewater treatment plant; material: activated sludge; isolation source: Wastewater treatment plant of a petroleum refinery complex | place: Argentina: Buenos Aires ...
AAAAGCAAAGACATTATAAGACGCATAAACAGCACCACACATTAACCGTATGGCAGTACCTCGTTCAAATATTAATAAAATAAAAATTCAGAATTTTAAATTCTTTCAGCAACCCTTAGAATTTGATTTTGATAATGGCAAACATTTGTTGCTTTATGGTGAAAATGGTAGTGGTAAAAGTTCATTGTATTGGGCTTTATACACCATTTTAGAATGTGCCAATAAAGAAGATGACAACGAAATAAAAAAGTATTTTGATTTTACCAACGATGAAAAATTAACCAATCTGTTTTTAAAGCCTGCAAATGCCGACTGGGTGGATAGCGAAATACTTTTAGAGTTACAAGATGGCTCACAAATAAAAGTTTCATTAGCCGATACAGCTTTGAATGCAGATAACGATGCACAATCTGCCAATTACGCTTCCGAGTTTCTGAATTACAAAATGATATTTCAGTTACACAATTTTTCTCATAGCGATGATGTAGATATATTCAATTATTTTCAAGGAGAAGTATTACCTTATGTAAAATTTGCACCAGTAAAATACTGGACTAAAAATGCTGACGGAACACCCAATGCCGAAAAGGAAACTGAAAATGCAAAACAAATTTGGGACTTTGTAAAATTGGGTCCGCCAAAAACTGGTAAAACCAAAACATCTCAAATTGATAGATACCCATTGAGACGAGAACCTGCATTTGGCGAATACACCAACGTAATCAATGGTTTTAAAGCAGAGTTTGAACAACTACTTACTTTTATAAACACAGAAGGAAACCCAATATTAGCAGCATTTGGTTATGACTTTACATTCAAACTCACTTTAGAAGAATACCAATCTTTAAAACTAACTGAATTACAATTTGAGCATCCTCGTTTTGCAGTTAAATTAGACATTCCAAACTTTTACAGTCAGCCCGGTATTTTAAAACCACATACTTTTTTAAATGAAGCAAGGCTATCAGCATTGGGCTTGGCTATTCGATTTGCTATTCTTAAAAAACGGTTGCAAGATGCCAAATTAAAACTGGCAATCTTAGATGATTTTATGATAAGCCTTGATATGAAAAACCGTGATGTTGCCTTAGATTATATATTAGACAACATCGCCCCAAACTATCAATTGCTCATCTTAACCCACGATTTTTATTTATACGAGTTAGCAAAAGATAAAATCAACCGCAAGGCACAAACCAACTGGGTGCATTATCAAATGTTTGAAGATGCAAATGCTGCAAATACCAACTTGCACCCAATCGTTATTAAAGATGCTGGAAAAGTGAACAAAGCAAGAGCCTTATATAAACAAAAGGATTTTTCTTCATCGGCAAATACTTTAAGACAAGGCGTTGAAAAATTTTGCAAGGCATACTTAACCAAGCAAGAACAATTAGGTGGCGATTTTACCCCAATGAAATTAGATGGCTTGATTACAAAAGTTATCACACTTGGAACAGCCAATGGTTTGCCAGCAGCTTTATTGCAAGACTTAAAAGATTATAAAGACAGAATTTTAAACCCAAGCTCTCACTATGATATTGAAACACCTTTGTTTAGTAATGAATTAAAAAAAGCAATAGATACGTTGGAGCAAATAGCAACTTTAACAGGCAAAAATATTTAATCTAAATGGAGCAAATTCAACTAAATATTATCCCATTCAAACCAGTTGCCACTAAAGGCACATTTGCATTTTATGGCGAAAAGCAGAAAGGCTTTACATCCATCAAGTGGGATAAATTATTTGAACAATTCCCCGAAGGTAGAGAAGCTAAATTGCAATTCTATTATACCGATTTTCAAGTACCGAGAGAAGGAGCAATAACCAAAGAAGTTGAATTTGCAAAAGCTATAAATTTTGCCAATCATTATTTTACTCACTTAATTTTCAATTACTTTAAAAACATTACTGGAGCAGTTGTATTTCCCAATTATGTAGATGATGTTGAAGTGTGGTTTGAAGATACAACAGAGCAAAACAGCAAATACAAGTTATACAACAAGTTCACTTTAAAAGTGCAATACAATTGTGTTGTGCAAAAGAGTTTTGAAATAATGGTAGCATACAATGGTACTTCAAAAGTATTGCATAGTAGTATTGCTCAATTAGCCGACTTTGATACCACCAAATACAATCTTGTTAATTGCAACGGCTCAATTTACAAGTATGATAATATGCCAGACCATTTAAAACAAGACCAAACTACTCTGTTTCCTGTTTTAAGCAACACACTCAAAAAGACCTTTGATATTGAGGAAGAATTTAAAAAAGAAAATCGTTTCCCTATCTACTTAGGCTTTTTAGAAAACTTCTGCACTCAATACATTTTCACTAAGGAGTTTAAGGCATTGTTTAATTTGCAAACCAAAGGCTTTTATACTATACCAAAAGAAAGAGTATTAAAAACTAAATACAATTCTAACAAGCTCCAGTTTCTAACAGATACCCACTACAATCCGGGTTGGGGTATTCTTAAATTCAAACCTTACAGGTCATTTACCCAAAATCATTTAAAGCTGTTTTTTATATACAACAAAGCCGATGGCGATTTTATCAAACAACATTTATACAAAGCATTGGTAAAGGGTTGGAAAGGCAGAGTAAATAAGTATGATAAGGAAGATAAAGAAGCAGACCCATTGCATCTATACATCAATCAACCATACAGTTTTGATGCTTCAAAGCAAATAGCATTTACTGATAACAACAATATTTTTGAAGAAGTAAAGGAGCAACTGAAAAATTTTACACCAGAGCCAAACGTAAGGTATGTTGCAATTTATGTTACTCCAATAAAGAAGGACGACAAAACACATCCACAGCATAATGCTTACTATAAAATTAAAGAACTACTGTTATACAAAGACATTACCTCACAAGTAATTTATAAAGACCATATAGATAAACCGAATTTCTATTACTTCATTCCAAATATTTATGTAGCACTATTAGCCAAAATGGGCGGTATTCCTTGGCGTTTAGCCACTAATGCAGGTGATACCATTGATGATGAATTAATAGTAGGTGTAGGAGCATTTAAGCCACAAGGTTTTGAACATAGATTTGTAGGTAGTGCATTTTGTTTTAGTACCGATGGTGTGTTTAAAAATTTTAGTTGCTTCCGTGATGATGAACCAGAAGCATTAGCAGGTTCAATAAAAAATGCAGTAGAAACATTTAAAGAGAAAAAGAAAACTGCCAAACGCTTAATCATTCACTTTTACAAAGAAATTTCAGATAAAACAGAGTTGCAGCCCATCTTAGATATGTTAGATGATTTGGGTGAACCTGAAATGCCAGTTATTGTAATTACGATTAATAAAACCGAAAGCAAAGAATTATTAGGGTTTGATATGGGCAGTGAAGGTAAAATGCCAAGAAGTGGCACATATACAAGCGTAGGTTTCAATAAGTTCTTACTATTCAACAATACCCGATATTTTGAGGATAGTAAACTATCAGCAAAGGATTATCATTTCCCTATCAAACTTTCTTTCAAATCAAACAAACCCGAATTACTATCCATTGATGTAATCAAGGAATTGATTAATCAAGTATATCAGTTTAGCCGAATGTACTGGAAGAGTGTAAGCCAACAGAACTTACCAGTAACAACAATTTATCCCGAAATGGTTGCAGAGATATACCCCCATTTTGACGAGGATAATTTACCCGACTTTGGGAAAAGTAACCTTTGGTTTTTGTAATGAGATAATTTGGGATAACAGATAAATATAGACCTTTGTAAAAGATGACAGAAAGCATACAAATATTACTCAACAGCATTGTTTCCGGGCTACTACTTAGTCTTGTGGCTACCGGCTTCACCTATATTTTCCAGGTAACGAAAGTATTTCATTTGGCACATGGCGGCATTTATGTTTCAGGAGCGTTTGCGTGTTGGTGGGTGCTGACGAAAACAGACAACTGGTTTTTTGCAGTTGCTTTTTCCATTTTGGCTGTGGCAGTTCTCATTTACCTAATTGAAAAGAGCATTTACTTACCACTTACTAAGAAACAATCTAACCAAAGCATTTCATTGATAGCCTCAATGGGTTTGTATGTGGTCATTGTAAATGTGTTGGCAATGCTTTTTGGTAACGAAAACAAAATAATTGGCAATACTATTTCAGGTTCTTTTGGGTTGGGGAATATCATTCTCACTAAAGTACAAATGATTCAAACAGTAGCTGGTATAGTAGCTACTGCCACATTCCTGCTCTATTTGAAAATCACCAAATCAAATTTGGCCTTACAAGCAGTTTCAGATAACGAAACTATAAGCAAGGTTTTCGGCATCAATACCGAAAGCGAAAGAACCAAAGTGTTTATCATTGGTAGCATTTTAGCCAGTATTGCCGCTATTCTGAAAACAATGGAAACGGGCATTGACCCACAGGCAGGTATGAGTATTACGCTTACAGCTGCAGTGGTTGCCATTCTGGTAGCAAGGCTAAATATATTTTTGATTATTGCTTTTTCAATAGGATTGACCATTCTTCAAAATTCTGTTGAATGGTTTCTCAATGCACAATGGAAAGAAGGAATTACATTCCTGATTTTGCTATTGGTAATTTTGTTCAGAACTGAAGGTATTATTAGTTACAATTTAAGAAAAGACAGGGCATGAATTATCTACTTCACATATCGGTAATGCTTGAAATCTACATTCTGCTGGCATTAAGTGCCAATCAGAAAGTGGGTTTATCAGGATTATTGAGTTTGGCACAGGCGGTTTTTTATGGCTTAGGAGCATACACGGCATCTATCACCATTACAAAATTCGGGTTCTCTTATTGGTTGGCTTTGCCTATTGCCATTTTAATTTGTGTAATTGCAGGGTTGCTTTTCAGTTTTGTTGCAGGAAAAGTGAGAGAACTCTATTTCAGTTTGGCAACGCTTGCTTTGCAAATCATTTTCTTTTCCGTTGCTTACAACTGGATTCCTGTTACCAATGGCTCTTACGGCATTTCAGGAATTTCTAATCCTGAAATTTTTGGACTGAAAATAAATACCCCTGCAAGTTTTGCTTTGTTTGGTGGCGTTTGGGTTTTGTTGGTTATTCTCTTTTATGTTTGGTTTTTAAAAACACCCATCAGCCGCTTAATACAGGCAACAAGGGACGACCAGATTGCCGTTTTGAGTTTGGGCAAAAACCCGAATTACTACAAACGTATTAGCATTATGCTTTCTGCTGTGATTGCAGGAATTGCAGGAACACTTTATGCAACTTATACCACTTACATTGACCCAAGTTCATTCACATTAGATGAATCTATTTTAATCCTAAGCATTGTTTTAATTGGCGGTGCAGGAAGAATTATTGGACCAATTACAGGAGCAGTCATTTACATTCTGCTGCCTGAATTATTGAAGTTTTTGCAAATGCCTGACAGTATTGCCGCCAATATGCGGATGATACTTTTCGGCTTACTGTTAGTGTTGATTGTAAGGTTTAAACCAAAAGGGCTTTTCGGAAAATATTTGATTCAATGAGTGAGATACTAAACATACAGAACCTGAACAAATCTTTTGACGGTGTTGCACCTGTCAAAGATGTTTCGTTTGCCGTGAGTAAGCAAAGCATAACGCTTATTACAGGGGAAAACGGAGCAGGTAAAACCACTTTATTCAATCTCATAACAGGTTTGGAAAAACCCACAAAAGGAAAAATCACTTTCAACGGGAACAACATCACAGGCAAATCCGCTTTGGAAATTGCCAAACACGGCATCATTCGTTTGTATCAGCAACCTAGATTGTTTAAGAATTTGTTAGTATGGGAAAATTTGGTTTCGGCAACACACCAAAATGCAGGAAACAGTTTTCTCAAGCTCATTTTTAAGCCCAAAACGGCAAAGCAGGAAGATGAAACGCTGGAACAAAAAGCACTTGACTTGCTTACTAAATTCGATTTACAGGATTTGAGTAATAAAACAGCGGGAGAACTCTCTTACGGGCAACAAAAACTGATTTCTTTTTGTATGATTGCCATGAACGGCACTCAGTTGGCTTTGTTGGACGAACCTTTTGCAGGCCTAAATCCACAAACCATAGAACGGTTCAGCAATATGATACTGCAAATGCGAAGCGAAGGAATTACCTTCTTAATTATTGAGCATAATATTAATGAAGTATTGAAAGTAGCAGATGGTCATATTGAAATGAAAGACGGGAAAATTAAAACCATTAACGATATAGCAACAGTATGAGTCACATATTAAACATACAAAACCTCACTTCGGGCTATAACGGAAAAACCGTATTGCAGGATATTTCTTTTACCGTTGGCAAAGGCGAAGTGCTGGCGATAATAGGGCAAAATGGTTGTGGAAAAAGTACTTTACTCAAAACCATTGCCAGGATAATTACGGATAATAAAGGAGATATTACCTTTGCAGGTGTGAAACTAAATAATAAAAATACATGGGATTTAAAACAGCACGGCATATCATGGTTTGTACAAGGTGGCATGGTATTTCCTACGCTGAAAGTGAGCGAACATTTTGAACTGGCATTGAAAGACAAAAGCAAAACCGAAGCTACAAACATTAAAGAAGAATGTCTTTCTCATTTTCCTGCACTGGCAAATCGCATGGAAAAACGGGGTGGCAACCTTTCAGGTGGACAAAGGCAAATGCTTTCCTTTGCTATGTTGCTGGCACAGCAGACAGATTGTTGGTTGCTTGACGAACCCACAGCAGGACTTGCTCCCGAAGCGGTAAAAGAAGCAGTTGATTTTTTGAAAAAAATGAAACAAGAAAAGCAAAAAACCATGATATTAGTGGAGCATAATTACAGTGTTGCTTTTGAACTGGCTGACCATGTAGCGATAATTAAAGAAGGAAAACTGTATGACAGCTTTGCAAAAGCAGAATTTTTAAAACAGGATTTTTTAGACAACCATTTGTATAATTAATAAATAGAAATAAAATGATAAAGGGAATTTTTAAATCAATAGCTGCTGTTGTGTTAGTCCCGATTGCTATCGGGATGATTTTTAGTGCTTGTAATAATAAAACAGATACTATTAAAATCGGATTTATTAATCCAATGACCGGAGAATTAGCCACCTATGGAGAAGCAGTAAAGAGAGGTGTAGATGTGGCACTTGAAGAAGTAAACAAGGATTCTTTGCTTGGGGATAAAAAATTGGAAATTCTATTGCAGGATTCTAAAGGTGAAAATAAAGAGGCTATAAATCTTCTTCAAAAATTGATAAACGTAGATGGTGTTAAATATGTCATTGGCGATATATCAAGTACAGTTACATTGGCAATGCTTCCTGTAACAGAACAGAATAATGTTTTTTTATTTTCACCGGGTGCAGCTACACCTAAGCTCACAGGAGCAGGTAAGTTATTTGCCAGAAATTGGCCTTCTAATAATGAAGAAGCCAATAGTGCCGCAGAATACACTTTTAATCAACTGAACTATAAGAAAGCCATTATAGTATATGTAAACAATGATTGGGGAATAGGGTTAATGGAGAGTTTTGAAAAAAAGTTTAAAGATTTAGGTGGAATTATAGCTGCAAAAGAGATCTATAATTATGAAAATGTTGATTTTAAAACGCTCATTACAAAAATTAAGAACATCAATGCTGATTGTATTTATCTCGCAGGAAATCAGGTAGAGATGGGTAATTTTATGAAGCAACTTAGAGAAAATAAGAATCTATTGCCTGTCATTTCTAACACTAGTTTTTTAGAGAAAAGCTGTTTAGATATTGCAGGAACAGCTGCTAATGGGGTAATTGTTCCAACTCCTGCTTACGACCCAAAAAGTACCGATGCAAAAATTAAAAGTTTTTACAATGCAGTTAAAACAAAATATAATATAGAGCCTTGGTTGGCAGATGCTAACGGTTATGACGCTGTTATGTTGATAGTAGAAGCAATAAATAAAGTAGGTAACGATCCGGTTAAAGTAGCACAGTATATACGAAATTTAAAAAATTATGATGGTGCAGGTGGCACACTCAACTTTAGCGATGGTGATGTATCAAGGGAAAATATATTCAAAAAAATAGTGAACGGCAAACCTGAAATAATTAAATAATAGAAGATGGTAAAAGAATTGCGAGTAAAGACAAATTTATATAGGGAAATACAGGAACGTCCTGCTTTGTTGGACTTTTTAGAAGGTAATGAAGATCTGTCTTTTATTTTTGATTTACTTTCTGAATTAAAACCTCAAAGAAGAGAGCTTTACAAACAATTATATCAGGGTATTGGCAATACACCTGTTTACAACCTGTTGCTTGATAATGACAATCAATTAAACATAAAATTAGAATGTGAAAATCAAATGGGCAACAACCATTATTCACGTTATTGGTTGATACATTTAGCCTTAGCAGAAGCATTTGAAATTATAGTGCCAGAACGGACAAAAATAATAGAAGTAACATCAGGCAGTTCTGGTATTTCATTGTCATTGGCTTGCCAAAATTTAGGCTATCACCTTACCATGATTGTGCCGGATATGTTGCCTACTGGAAGAATTAAACCAATGGAAGATGCTGGAACGGAAATTGTAAAAGTACCCGGATATATAGATGCTTGTATTGAAAAATTGAGAGAACTGTTGAGTACTGATAACTATTATGCCGCTAACCACAGTGAAGAAAAATCAAACCTCATAACTTATGTTTTTTCAAGAATGGCTAAAGAGTATATCCGAACCAATGGATTACCCGATGTTGCCATTTTAGGATTAGGTAATGGCACTTCTACCGAAGCAGTGGCAAAAGTATTTAAAGCAGCAAAACCCGACATCAAGATATACTCTTATTATCCAGCATTTGAATCCAAACAAGTTATTTTTGGTTTATACGGACCCAATGTTTCTCTTAAACATATAGACCCTGCAAAAGCATTAGTAGATGAAATGTTTTATACTTCTGATTTGGAAATAGAGGAATTAAAAGAGCAGTATCGTAATGATGAAATAATCGGCAGCTTAGGCATAAGTTCTTTATATGCAGTAAAATTGGCTCAAATACTTGCTGAGAAACATAAGGGACAAACCTTTTTTTCTATTGGGTATGATAATATAAATAGATATAGCAATGAATAAAATAATCGCTTTCTATCACGAAATTCTATCTGAACTTGATTTTTCAATCATCGGGTATAACAACATAGAAACTGTTATAGACGATTTTTTAGAAAAAATATGTAACAGCCATTGGATGCTACAACTAAGCAATCTTGATTTTATCTCCTACTCCTATTCTTCGCTAATTGATTTTCCGTTTAAAATTGAATCGTTAACTAAAAACAAATATTTTTTCAATTCGTTTAATGAGAGAAGTTTTGAAGAGTTTATTATTTCGGAATACGGCTATTTTAGAGCTTATTTAAAAACTATAACCCCAGCAACTATAATCCAAACATCCGAAACTTTTGCACATCTTTTTGACCGTGAGCCTACTGCTTATCAAGTGTTTATTACGGATAAAGATTATGATGTAGTAAAGTATAATCATCAAAATGATTTACTCTCTTTTGAATTTCCATACACTAAAATATTCAAAACTGGTTCTTCTTACTATGAAACTAAGCGAGCATTATTCCAAAAATTTGAAGCAACAATCTCTTCATCTGATAGCAATCCCATATTTTCTACTACCAAAGTAGGCAATAGATTTACGAACAGTGATAAAATAACTGAAAACATAGACACTAATTTTTTCGCAAAAGACCTTATTTGTAAATCTTCTTTAAAGGAATTTCACAAAGTACTGGTACAAAAAATAAGGCAACTAAATGATTTTAATAAACAATATTTTTTTAATTCGGAAAAAGAAAATATTGAAAACCTTATTAATTCCTTTGCTAATTCTATACTTTCCCATGGCTTTTTATCCTTTATATTTAATATTACGGTTGAAAATATACCAAGTGTTATTTTTGTAGATAAGACCAACAAAGAAAAGCGTTCGCTCGGCACCTTTATCATTGGTTATAAACATGAATTGGAAAATGAAGATAGAGTCTATTTCCGTATTCTTGCTCAACGCATTTCTTCTATATTAGCAGGAAATGTAGCTTATAATGTTTACCAGAAGCAATTATTTCCAAACATAATTACAGCTGCTTCTTTGTGTTATGGAATAGAAGGTGTAAAAGAAATTACTCACGGTGGCGATAGCCCATATTTCCCTAAAGCTAAAGCTCTTGAAAAAGCAAAAGAGCAGGCAAAAGAGCTGGACAGGCTGCTTAATAATATGAAATTAGATAACGATGCTATAAATAAACTCCGAACCAACCACTATGAGGTAAAGTCTAGAATAGAAAATGAAACTGAATATAATGGCACTTTGTTCTCTTGTATTCAAACTTTGAGAAATAACCTTGAAGTAAAATCAACCCATATTGAAAACTCCATTACTAATTTGGGATTCAACGGAAAAATTGAAAAACTTGAATGGGACGCTAGTCTCCTTTCTGCCTTTGCTAACCCAATAGAAATATTGAAAACCGATATTCAGCTTATGTTAGAAAGTATAATTGGCACTACGAAAGGACTAAAATTAAGCAATTGTAAATATTCTATATATTCAACAGAAATTGCTGATAAACAAGAGTCTGTTAATGCAGCATTAAACCCTATAAAACATCATGACAACTATATCATTTTTATGCATGAAGAAGCTCTTAAATTAGCTAAAGATAGCAATCCAAACTGGCTGAGTAATCACCTAAAACTTAACATTCATTATGTAGGTGAATTTTTCTATTCGTATATGGAGGGTGAAACGAGAAAGTACTTTGACATAAATCTAGAAGAAGCAAATGAATCAACAGTTACTTCTTTAAATGAAGTAGGAAATAAATTAACCAATAAATTCAATGCTCAATCTGCCGATTTTCCAATTTGGTATATTTTTAAATTCAAAACATTAATACAATGATTTTAATTATAGACAACAATAATGCTAGAGGAAAAAACATTGCTACTATTCTGAAAAGCAGTAACTGCAATGCTACTCATTACAAGTTTGTAACAGGTGAAACTGAAAGAGGAGGTGATTGGGATGAATTGAAAACTGACTTTGAAAATCTGATCGGCAGTAACACAATTCTATTTATTCACAAAAACAATTCAAGAAGTGAAAATGCTGCAAAGTTGTTTTTAGAAAAGGGTAGCAGCAACCAAGTCATTTTATTTTCCGGTGGAGGGAACTTCATAGCACAAATTACAAATCAAAATTTCTTTGCTTTTCAAGGCAAAGTAATTGATGATGCTAAAACAGAATGGGATTTGGACGCTTTTGCTAAAGCAGTTATTGATAAGGGTAATGTTTTTGAAGCATTACAGAGCTACGACCTCACCCTCGAAAAACTCTTAGAACCCTTTGCCACCTACCACCCGCTTGCTACTCCACCAGCAGACCTAAAAGCAAAGAAAACCGAATTACAAACTTATGTAAACACAAAACTTAGCAAATGATAAACCATGTTTACATATCAAATAATTCAGCCCACAGCGAAAGCATTGCTGAAATAGTTCTTTCCAAAGAAAAAGGCATTGAGCAGCTTCAAGAAAAGACAGTTGACACTTCTGGCAGCACCATTTTCATTATAGATGTTCATTGCACTTTCATAAAAGCAGAAAAAATGCAACAGCAAGGCGGGGTAATCATTTACCGTCATTTGCTGAAAATATTTGAAGGGAAACAAGATAAACTTAAAGTTATTTTCTACTCACCGCTTACCCAAGACCAATTAGTAAGTTTAAAGCCCGAATACTATGTGTTGAAATTGCTGCCTTTTATTGAGTGTAAATATGAAGAAGGGCAGTTTGAAAAAGATTTATCTGATGAAATAGCCAAGTATGAAAAAGAAGGTTGGGTGCAGTTTAATAATGCTTCGGAGAATTTGTTGAGTGGTTGGGCATTGGCGAAAAACCAAAGCGTAGAAACTAATTACCTGTCAGATGAAGAAAGAGAAAAACAGATAAACGAACAAAATCCAAAATGGCGGACGATTGCCATAATTGATGACCAGTTGCACGAATGGATAACAACTTACAAAACGATTTTTGAAGCAAAAACAAAATTTAGGTTTTTGCATTACAATAATTCTAAAAGAACAAAAGGGACTTTTGATAAGAGTAAAATAGAAAACCTGACAGACCCTAAAACAGCAGATACACTAAGCAAACAAATAAAAGATGTGGACTTGGTTATATCCGACTTTTATTTAGAAGAAGCACACGAATCTAATAACTGGATGAGTGTAGAGGAACTTTCAAAGAAAAGCGGCTTTCAATTATTTGAAACAATAAAAGGGAAGAAAGGAGAAAGAGGCATTAACAAGGGTGTTCCGTATGCAATGCACACGTCCAGCAACAAAATTCAGTATTATAAATTTCTTAACGCAAATGGTGTAGATAATTGGTTCACAAAAGATATAAGACCGAACGCCACTTCGCAAGAAAAGAGAGAGAACTTTATTGTATTCAAAAAAGGAATAGAAGTTTATACTTCAAATCCAACATCAGAATTGTATGCCACCTTACGGGATATTTGGAAGAAAATAGAGGTAATTGAAACTTGGACTCAACCTATGTCATGGTGGGATTCAAAAACAAAAAAGCCTGAAATTCTGAATTTGATAAAAAATTCTTGGGCGGCAATTCGCTCTTATGTTCAACAAGAAGATTATGTAGCTGAAAATATCGGCAGTATAGATACACACTTTACGCCTGCTTCTGTTATTTCTAATATGTGCAAGATTTTAGAAATGGACTTTAACGGTGCTTTTAAAACCGTAAACCACTGCTTTCATTTTTTGCGACACATAAGAAATGCAGCATCTCACTACGACAGCTACAATTCTCTTGTTATGGCAGATGCTATTATTTATTTAGAAGTATGGTTGTCATTGCTTCAAAATGTCAAAATAAATAAAGCGAGTAAAATTTTTCAACCCGTTAATGGACATGAACACATGATTCATATAAATGTTGATACCGATGGCAATGAAAATCACTTTAAACATCAGTTGCTTTATATATACTTACAGTATTTTAATAGTCCGTATTCAAAAGACGCTCATTCTGCAAAAATGAGAATAAGAAAGAGAATAAATGATTTACTTCAACAAGCAGATAAAGTAATACTGTTACAAGAGGTTCTTAATCATGTTATGCCAAAAGATAGAAAGGGAAATCCTATAAGTGGGGCAATTCACTTATCACAAACAATTGCCTGTGATTTGACCGATGATGCAACACTTGAACTTTCAATCAATGAGGATAAAGAAAAATTATTTATAATGAATGACTAAAAACTACTTCCATATCTGCAATCCAAACACTCCTGAAAAATCAGGAGTAAAAAACATTTATACCTTAGAAGAATTGCAGGAAATACAAGAAGATGCCCATACGGTTTACCTTATCCATGTCCACCTGAACTGGAACGAAAATAAATTGAGCAATAATTATGGTTTTGATATTGCCAACCTCATAAGGACGGAGCAGAAATCAAAAGCTCCAATCATTTTTTATAGCCCCATACAGGTAGAATATTTTGAGCAAAAAAGCGACAAGGAAATCAAATACAAAATTCTTTTCGGCAGAGGTTCTGCATTTTTGGAAGCACCGTTTAAAAAAGAAGATTTAAGCAAACTTGCTGAAAGTATTGAATCTTTAAGCGATGCAGCTTTGCATGATGTAGCAACCATGCTTTGCAATCTGAAAGGCATTGTAATTGACAAACTGAATCATGATTTGAAATTCGGTATTCCTGATATCGACAAAGTAGTCGGAAGTGTTGCACCTTATCTGTCTGCATTGCAGAAACAGTTAATTGGTTTGGATAAGTTTGTTTCGGATATAAAAGCGGCTAAAAATTCAGATGAGTTCGACACGATTAAAAGACAATTTATTCTGCTTTGCAATGACAGGCTGACTGAAAAAGGGAAAGATAACTCACAGGAGATAAATGCTAAACCACATACCATATTGCTGTTAGATGATTTGCAGGAAGAAATAAACAAAGCCAAAGAAAACCTGAAAGAGCAATTCAATATTGTAGAAACCACCACAGGAAGGCAAGCCATAGACATTTTAAAGAAAGATGTAGATAATAAAATTGTTGCCGTTATTGCCGACTGGCGATTGTTTGCCGATACAAAGCAAACCTACTGGCAATCTTTACAGGGTTATGAGGTGTTGGATTTTGCAGCAAAGAACGGCATAAGGAGCTTATTTGCCCTCACTTCACAGGCGGACTTTGTTGTGCATCATTTGCGTAACCTCATGGGCATACGCTTTTCCATGTTCAAAAAAGAAAACCTGAACACCGCAGACCAATGGAAAATATTTGCAGATGTATTATTTGAGGCGTGTGAGGAAACTGTCAATGCAAGAGCATCAATTTTAGATGTATTCCCTAAGTGGAATGCAGAATGGAAAAGAAAAGGAATAAATCAACCAACCTTAAAAGAACAATATATTACTTATTGGAATTCTGTTGACAGGGATTCAATCACAAATGAAGTTGAGAAAACCGCAGAACACATTTTGAATTTGCTTTGCAATGAAGAAGAAACATCACTTCTTGGGCAGGGCGATTTAGCTCAATATGGATTTTCAAACAAGGTTCTTGAATTGAAAAAAACTTTAATCTTGAGAAGAATATGGTTTGCTCTATGGTTTAAATATTTACCCAACGGTAAATTCTCTGTATCAACACATTCTAAATCCGTGTATGAGCAAATGATTGGAGCAGCAGCAGACGGAAGTATTTCTCAAAAAATATTTACCCTGTGTATTCAACAGGATAAAATTTCAGAAGCATATATGTTGCCCGAAGAAATTGAATGGTTGAAGAGGAAAAAGCTATTATAGCCTGTTGGTATTGTCAAAATCATCTGATTCTATTATGCCTTATTATCCCAATCTGAAATTTTAAATATTCCTTTGGTAAGAAGAAAAACTTCTTCTTATATTTGCAGTGTTCTTTGAAATACTTCTGACGAAAGCGATTTAAGCGAATGAGGCTTTAAACAAGTGAGTTTAAAGTAATCCGAATTGAAAAAATTCATTCACTTAAAAGCAATTGTTATGAAGTATCTAAAAGCGATTATCTACAATTTAGGTGGTGCGGATTACAACGTAATCCAACACTGCACAGAGGACACCAAGAAGCAATACCGCAACTTGGGCTGGTCGGTTATCCTTTGCACCCTCATTGCTCTTATTTCTGGAGCAGACTTTACCCACCAATATACCAGTTCAGTTCCTATCACAGTTGCAGGGGCATTATTGTTTGGTACATTGGTATTTAGCTTTGACTATTTTCTTATAAATAGTAACTCCACCAGTACCTTTTTCAAACTTTTGCGTATTCCAGTAGCTGTTGCAAATGTGCTATTAGGCACTTTAGCCCTAATGGTAATGCTTACACAATCAAAAATTGATAACAAAATCCTTTTAGAAAATACAGGAAAAATTACGAAGTGTGATTCTACATACCAGATATCCAAACTTCAACGATACGAAGCTTATGAGAATAAGGTGACAGATAAAGACCATTACCATAATACAGTTTGCTTTCCTGAAGCTCAAAATGGTTATGCCGGTACTAACTACGGTAAAAAGCATACCTATTGCATTACGCAGGATTCTTTATTGTCCATTGAAAAAGTGGCATTAGATAGTGCAGAAGTTCCGTTCTTTAAAACCTACAGTGTAGAAAGAGAGGCATTAGGCAAATTAACAAGCAACGATATTTTTGAAAAAGGAAACTACCTACCTGCCATTTTTAAAGAAAATTGGGTGGCTCTGCTTATTGCACTATGTGTTTTCATAATAGCTACTTATGTGGAAACACAATCTTTAATAATAAAATTTTCTCTCGACCCAAACGATGAATACCACCAAGATTTAGCAAAGTTTAAAGCCAACCACAAGTTGAAATCTGACCAACGCCTCAAAACAATGCAAGACCATAATGATAAGATGTCAGAATTAAAAACGGAAAAGCAAAATACCGATGATTTAAGCAAATGGGCAGAGGAGAAAATCGCCTCAACATTAAAAAAAGCTCCTTTAGCCTATAAACTAAATGAGTACAAAAGAATATTTAGAGAGCAGGGTATGCCTGAATTGAGCGATGAAATCGCTAATGTTCAAAATGCCATTTCTAACGGTAGTGATATGGATAAAGTAATGTCCCATTTAATTAACAAGATAAACCAAAACTGATATGAAAAAATATCTTCTAAAACTGCAATCTTTTTTTAAACGTAAGGGCTATCAAGAAAGCCCCGTAGCTGATGAAATATTTGCATCGGTGGAACCAGATTTCAACTCTACGGAGCACAATACATTCACTGGGAGCTTGCCTGTGGATGTTATAACCGAACTCAAAAAAGCCCAACGGGAGGTACAAGAATTTGAACTTACCTTAAAATCTATCAAACAAAATACAACTGTATGAAGCTAAAACATTACATACTATGTTTAATTTCAATTAGCTCAATATGCTACGGCATATTTGCATTCTGGTCTATGGTCTTAAATTGTCAAGCCCCTTTTAATATCGAATGTGTAGGGGCAAAATTAAACAAGCACAAGACAATTGCCATCAGCAACAAAGTGGCAACTGGATCAGATACGATTTACTTAAATTACCCACAGAGTAAAGCAATAATGCCCTCAACACTTGGTGTTATAAAATATGATAACAGTGGCAGTTCATTTATACTACAAAACAATTCCTGCGTCTATAATCCCGATAATGGCAAACCTTCTAATTACTTTTTACCATTTGCCCACACCATTGTTACTCCCTGGTATTCTAAGGGAAAATACTTTTCAGGTAATGAGATAATCCCGGAGCATATTTTAATTGCTAATGGTGTCAAGTACAATTCGGCAGTTGGTACAAAGGAAAATCGTGTAAGTGTTCAGCTATTAAAATTTAAGGGCAACACCTATCTCATATTTAAAGATGATGGTATTCAGGTAAAGTATTTGGTTAGGGCTAATTCAAACAATTACTATGATGTTTTTTTGAACACAACTGCTATTAGCAATAATAAATTTATTTTCAAATTCGACAATACTACATCTGATACTGGTCGTTATACAATTGAGGTTAAACCTACTGCATTTTCATTTATAGGGGCTGTTAAAGATAAGTCAGGCAAGTGTATACTCAACGTAAGTGAAAATAATAGCACTTTTGAAGTAGGTGGTTTTTTGTTTAAAGTATCGCCTAAATACACAATTGGCTTTTCATTCCTATATGCTTTGTTTTTAGTTTCAATTGTGGTGTTTCAGCTTTATTTTTTCTACTCAATGCTTAAATTCAAAAGTGAAGTCTATGAAAGTTTATATAGCATTAGGATACTAATAAATTCTTTGGTGTTCTTGGGTGTTCCGATATTTCTTACTTCTTACTATTTGGGAGTTAATAGGTCGCTTTATCTTTTTTTAGTTGTTTTATTAAACCTATCCTATTTCACACCTAAAAACATACTTCACAAGGCGAGTTTATTAAGCAAAATCAAGTATTCAAATTACCTCATATACATTGTGTTATTTGTATTGGTGATTATTCTCTGGAGATTTACAAGTTCTGAACTTTTCTTGGGAAGAATACCAATTTTGCATATTCAGAAAATTGTACTGCTTTTAGTAATCTTTGTTACTCAAATCAGCTTTTTTGGTAACGGCCAATATGGTAAATGGGTAAGACTTGCATTCATTATTGGCTTTTCAGTTTTAGTCTCTCTTCTTACATCAGATTTAGGATCTTGTATTTACACAGGCCTATCAATGTTATTAATTGAATTGATAAAGAAAACGCTAAAGCTAAAATATGTACTCCTTTTTTCATTGGGTGCAATATTACTGGTGGTAGCGGCTTATAATATTAATCCAAGTTTATTTACCGGTTCAAAATCATACAGAATTGTAGCCCCATATACAATACCGTCAAGTGATGATTTAATGGAAGCAAAACAAGCAGATAGAGAAACTTACGCTGGCATCAATTATATTCTTAAAAATAGATTAAACACTTCATTACCTACTTTCAACAAATTAGTCGTTCCTGCTTCGTTCAGAAGTACAATGCATACTGATTTTTCCTTTTTATGGTCTTTTGCTTTTGGCGGGTACACTTTCGCATTAATTTTTGCTTTTGTAATAATTGCATTATGCAAAGAGTTGATTCTTTTACTTTATTTGTGTACCAGGGTGGTAAGGCTCAATAAAGAAAGATATTTTTCCTTGCCAGTTTCAAGAGAAGGTGAGTTAGTTAGGTTCTATTTAGCTTTTACCCTGATTCAGTTCGTTTATCCAATTTGCTTTTCATTATTGCTTCTACCTCTCACTGGTCAATCTCTTTGTGCTTTGGCGGTGTCAAACTGGGAAATCGTCTTCTTAGCAGTGCTTTTAGTTGCATTACATAGTGTATTTACGAACCCAATTTATTTTACCAAAACTTCAAACATTCAATATGCTTTCACAGATGCAAAAAAATCTATCCGCTTTGTAATTACATTTTTTATCGTGTTGTTTTTATCTGCAATTGCATTTAAGTATTATACTATAGTAAATTTGAAAGATGCTATGCAATGGAAGAAGTATATAAAGGATGAAGATCTAAAATTGAAAGAGCAAATTCCTCCTTCTAACGACAAAGAAAAATTAGTGAATTTTGGTAAAGAGATTATTGAATCAGATGATTTAACGGCAGTTTCATCAAAGAAAAAACCAATATTAAAGGAGCTAGCAAGTTTGTATTATACAAATAAGTCATACTCCCATACAGTCTTTGAATCCAGAATATATAATATTTCATCAAAAACGATGGTGAGGCAAATGTCTATTGATAGTATCTTTAAAATGAATAAGAAGCCAATATCAGGCAATTATGCACCTTTTGGCATAGTGTATTCTAACAGCCAAATGATAAATAACAAGCCTTTTAATTCAGTATCAAATATATATTATACTTCAATTCCTGCAGGTGCAGAAAGTATAAATGGTGATTTAACGGCTGAGTGTACTAAAGAATTAGAATCACATTTAAGCTCTATAGGTATTTCTTCAAACATTGGCGCAATAATGATAGTAGAGCATCAGTCAGGCAGAGTTATTGCCAATAGTTCTTATCCAATTTCGTATGAAATAAATTCCAATCAAGTACATTATTTAATAGGTTCTATAAAAAAACTATTAATTGCTTATGCTGGACTAAAGCTGTTACCAAATGCTAAAAACCAATCATTTAATGGAAAGACTTTTAAGAAGTTTATTCAAACAAGTGATGATATTTATGCCGCAAACCTTTTGAAAAGCCTACTTCAATTAGAGAGAGAGAAGTTTGCTTCCTTGCTATGGAATGATTTTGGTTTGCCTTTACATATTATTACAGATGACAGTTATTTAGATTCTATGCCATCAGATAAGGATTTCAAAAAGGCTTTGGATAAAAATAATTCAATTTATCGTCTGGCAATTGGCCAACAAGCTCCGTACACTTTAGAAACTGTTTTAAACTGGTATAGTAGAGTTGCATCAGGTTTAAAAGTTGATTTTAAATACACGAAAGACAAAACATCTTTTGAAAAAATATCAATGAATAATGATGAGTTGAAATACCTAAAAGAGTGTTTTAATTCTGTATTGTATGGCACAGCCTCAAAAGTTAGAGAACCATTAATTTCAAATGGCATTAATATCGAAAACCTTTGGTGTAAAACAGGTACAGCAGAAAGAGCTGACAAGTCTGGTAATAACTCAAGTAGTATTATTATTTGTAATGACAAATATTCTATTGCAGTAATGCTCAAAGGAAACATACCTCACAACAGTGATAATTATTCGGCAAAGGATTTGTTTATTTCTCTCATACCAATTTTGAAAAAATACGACATAATGCAGTAATCCCCCCCGACCCACCGCACAGAAAAGACGGCTTAGTGCTTTGCCACCGCACAAGGCAAAAGCTTCAAAGCACTCTATAGTATTGCAGTCAGTTTTTAACTGTCATATTTTTTGTGGCTATGCTCCCCAAGCATTTGGCACATTGCCTGTTCCGCTTTGCTCCACAGCCAAAGAGCCAAGCCAACACACAGCATAGCAACAAAAAAACGCTACACTCCAACCACCACCACCGTTCCGCTTATGCCAGTATAAAAACTTCCTGAAGCTAAATAACATAATGTGGCATTATGTGTTCGCTACGCACAGCCTTTTGCCATCGCTTATGCAAGCATCCAACCGCACAGACTGTCACATAATAACATTATGTTAAATAGCCAATACCATAGCCATTTTGATAAAATGGAAGCCGTCTTTTCTCCCACCGCACAGCCCCCCGAAGCCACACACCCCAACCACCCTTTTCAGCGGTGCAGAAAAAAATAAAGCATTAGTTGTTGATGGCAATGTGCAATAAAAGGTTCATTCATTCCAGTTCCATTTCGTTACAGCGTTTCGCTTCGCTACACTATCTTCCACTACATTACACTTCCATTCATTTCACCATTTATTTTGCACCGCACAGCAAGAGTATTCCATCATTCCATATTGCAAAACCAACCCTTTGCTTTCCGTGTCTTGGCTTTTGCTTTGCCTTCGCTACAATGTTTTTTGTGTTGAAATAATTTACAAAAAACGCTATCACACACAAGCAAAAGCTACAAGCCACTCCAAGCACCTCCGCACTTTTTGCAACATTCCATTCAGTCATACACTTGCTTTTTCCCTACGCTAACACAGTATGGTATGCTTTATTTTTTCTGCGACATATAGCCCCAATCCAACGCACTAAAGACATTTCGTTTTTTGACTATTGATTTTGAGTTAAGCCAATCGGTTTTTATCAGTGGATTTTTTATTGAAATCCTGAATACAGTTTTGAAAAGAGGATAAAAAAATAAAAATAAAAAGTGCAGCAAAATTAGGTGGCTCACACAAGCCCACGCTGATAAAAAAACCAAAAGACTACGGCATAATGAAAGGCAAATAATCTTTTATTTTTTATTGGTATTTGCCTTTCACCCTTCGGGACTTATTCCGTTTCCTTTTGGTTTTTTAGCCCCGCCACCTATCAGAATGCTTTCTTTTTTTTTCTGTTTTTTTTCTTTGTCAAATTATATATGTGTTGCGGAGCGTAAGCGAAGCACAGCACAGGCAAGGGCAAAAGCAGATACAAACTTAAAAGCAAGTATTATGCACAGTCCAAAAATTCACACATTCAATCCAAAAAATCAAACAAGCGATTTTGATGTTTACATTTTATGCAAAGGTTTAAATAGTGGAAAACCACTTGAAAAGCCTTGCCTCAATTGCTTTGTAATTTCCTGCAAAAATTCAGATGATATGGATTTTTACAAAACCCTTTCTTTCGGCTTATGGAAAGCAAAGCATTTTCATCAATTCCTTACTGGTTCAGTTATTCCATTTATCCGTATCAGTGATTTTAAAAGCACCATTAAGGCACAAGCCGAAGCAGTCAGCAAAGATAAATATGCCTTTGTGCAAGATGTCCATAAAGTAAAGCTGATAGAACGAAAAGAAAAACAGATGTACGAAACATTGGCACTCTTAGCCGATGTAAAAAAAGCAATGATGTACAGGCACTTTAAAAGGTAGCCGTATTGGCTGCCATAACCTGAGGAAATGCTTTTGCACCATAAAAAATTTATATGCAAAAATAGCAAGGGGGGCAGACGCACAAAGCCAACACTAAAAAAACCAAAAGACTACGGCATAAACACAGACCCACCGCACAAGGCTATCATTTATTCCGTTTCCTTTTGGTTTTTTTATCCCCCTTGCTGTGAGAAGCATATAAATTATTTCATTATGCAAAATCATCCACGTATTTCAGCAGGCAGCCAGTTAGGCATTTGTCCTTTTACTCCGCAGGTTCTCCATCAGCACTTGCAGCTTTCACCTTTTGCTTATCAGCGTTACATCCGCAGGTCTCGGTTAGCCCATCAGCCAGTTTTTGGCATCAAGGTTTATCAGCTTCCTTGTGGTTGTTTCGTTTGGTGTTATCCATCAGGTGTTCGTGAGCTTTCAGCATTGCCCTTTTAGGGCTTTGCTATTGCTTTAAAACAAGAAGCCCCACCACAAGGGCAGGGCTTCTATTTAACCGATAAGAAAGAAAGCAATTAGGCTATTTCAACAATGTTTAACACGTTGTAAGCACCATTTTTTAACGAGTATTGAATACCGTTTACTTCTTGGAAAAATTCAATCGTCAAGAAATAAAGTTTTGTACCTGCACCGGCTGGAACAGCAGCAGGAATTAAATTGAATGGTGTGTTAGTGCTATCAATTGCCAAATTTTGCACAGGGCTGTATTCAATTGCACTCACTTCATTTACAAAATCTACATCAGCAAACGCAGATTTAAAACTAACGTGGGTTGCTCCAGTAGGGTAGTAAATATCATTGATAGGAGTGAATGCAGGGAAAACAATATCACCAGTACCAGTGTTTACAGTGAACGGTGCAAATATTACACTACCCAAAGTTGCACTATCATTGAAATCAAAACCTTTCAACAAGGCTTTTGCCATCGGGTCCGCAATTCCGACACCTACATTTCTTTCACCTCTTGGAGAAGTGGCATCGTAGTTTTTAATCTGTGTCATTATTTGCGTTAAACGACTGGTAACACGGTTGTCACTTGCATTCATCATCAAATTACGAACAGCATTGCGGAGTAATTTTCCAGCACTTGCAGAGCTTCCAAATTCGCTACCGTTTTCACGGGTACGCTGAAAGTTAGGATCATTGGCTATTCTGTCACCAGATACACCACTTTTTGTTTTCACAAGATGTCCATCCTGTGTTTTGTAGAAGGTAAGGTTATCCAATGTACCTTCTATTTTTAGTAAGCCTTTTAATCTTGCCATTTTGTTATTTATTTAAATTGTTAGTAATTACTTTTTTGTTGCGATACAGCCCTTACAAAACCTGTATCTGTTTCTTGCATTATACTTTCTGAATAGCCAGGGCGGACAAACTTTTTCAGCCCCACATTCCCAAAGTCCTTTCCTTTCGCTTGATGCTTTCCGCATCAAATCTTCAAGCCTTGCATCAGTATCAAAATTGATGTAGTGCCAAGCCCAACCATTTGCAATAAGTATTTCATCCAGTCTTTGCCCATCCACATATACCGTTGCCAATTCTCTTCCGTACACATCAGTTTTCAATACTTCAAACCTTACCACTTTACCAAGTATCAAGACTTTTACATTCAGCCAAGAGTTAAAACCCCAGTGTTGATTTAGTTCGGGAGCATCAACATTTAATAACCTTATTGTATGCTCCTTTGCAGTCGTTTTAAGAACGTATGTATCGCCATCCTTAACTTTCATAACCCTTGCTTCTTCTTGCGAAAAAGCGGCTGTAAAAACCGTTAAAAACAAAACCGATACAATTATTTTCTTCATCACGATACAAAACTATAATGCTTTATAAGCCTCTGCAAATAACCACTTCCGACATTTCCGTTATTGCCACATTATTCCAACAAACACACTTTTACCACTCACAAAAACATATTATCTTTGCAATGTTTACTTTATACCTGATGTATGGATAGAGTATGAAAAGAGTAATTTAAAAATGAATAGACTGTGTATTTATCCGAAAGACATTCAGATAATCACAGGCAAAAGCGACAGATATGGTAGATACCTTATTAAGAGGATTAAAGAGTACTTCAACAAGCAGCAACACCAAGTTGTTACCGTTGAAGAGTTCTGCCAGTATATGGGCTTACAATTGGAAGCAGTTGTTAGTCAATTAAGATAGTGTAAAAACTTATCTTCGCTTATTGCTTATGATAAGGACAAACACACTCTACACCAAACAACATTTTTTCTTTTCTTTGTGCTGTACTTGCACTTGTTTTAGTGGGTTTTGTTGCCCAGTTGTTGCCCAAATAAATACGCAACATCTGAAACCCTTTATAGATAGGGCTTTACATTTTAGCTTAACAATTTGTATCGGAAAGTAACGCTACCATTAATAAATTTCGCCATTCGTTTTATACTTTCTCAATCGGTTTTCGGCACGATCTAATTTTCCTTTCACGCGTTTAATTTCAGCGCTATTCCAATAATGATCGGCATTGGCAATGTCGATATATTTCTTGATGATTTGTTGCTCATTCATCAATTTACGGTATTCGTTTTCTGTAATCTTGGCTCTTTTAAATGCCGACCGTATAATATTTTCCTGTCTTTTTTGGGTTCTGATAAGTTTGCTACCATTGTTGGCTTGCACAGCTACATTGATCATTAAAAATGTAGTGAATAAAAGTATTTTTTTCATAACATTTGATTTATGCAGGCAAAATTATAAAATATTTTTTGCAAAATCCAATAGGGTAGGGTAAATAAGATCGATGGTAGGATGTGGGGCTTGGTTTGGATTCGTAGTAGATAAAAAAACGGTTTTCATCTTTAAATTTTTACCAAATTCCATATCAGATAGGTTATTGCCTACCATCAGACTTTTATGAAAATCGATCGCCGGAAAATCATTTTTAGCTTGTAAACCCATCCCTATATTGGGTTTTCGATTGATTGCATCTGAAGCTAATTCAGGGGCATAATAAATAGCATCGATACGACCGCCCGCTTTCAATACTTGTGCTTTCATTGTGGCATGTATCGCATGTAAGTCTTCATGTGTCATCAGGCCTTTGCCAATACCCCTTTGGTTGGTAACGATAAACAGATATTTAAAACGTACACTTAGTATTTGCAAGGCTTCCAATACACCTTCATAAAAAATAAATTCGTCCACTTGTTTAATATAATCTGCCTCCTTTTCATGGTTAATCACCCCATCTCTATCTAAAAAAAGTGTCCAGTCAGCATCTAATTCTCTTAATACATCCATAGGGCAAATGTACATCGTTAAAATAAAAAAACCCTATAAGCATAAGCCTATAGGGTTTATTATTTTTGTAATTGTGGTTAGTCTATTTACTTACTACTAACAACTATTTACCAGTTTATTAAACGATTTCAACATCAGCACCAGCATCTTTCAATTTTGCTGCCATGTCTTCTGCGGTTGCTTTGTCTACATTTTCTTTGATGTTACCTGGAGCAGCATCAACTAAATCTTTAGCTTCTTTAAGCCCAAGACCAGTCATTTCTTTTACTACTTTTACAACACCAAGTTTTGCTGCACCTGCACTTTTAAGTACTACGGTGAATGAAGTTTTTTCTTCAACCGCTGCTGCACCACCACCGTCTCCAACTGCTGCTACTGCAACTGCTGCTGGTTCAATGCCATAATCAGCTTTTAATACATCAGCTAATTCTTGTACTTCTTTTACTGTTAAGCCTACTAATTGTTCAGCTAAATTTTTTATGTCTGCCATGATAATTTTTTTTGTTTTTTTTAAAGTTGTTTATATTAAATTAAGTGCGGAAGCCGTTGATATTATTCAGCAGTTGCTGTTTCTGGTCTGTTTTGAAGCGCAGAAATCACTCTTGATAATGGTGATTTCAATAAGCCCAATACTTCGCCAATCATTTCGTTTTTCGTTTTGATGTTACGTAATGCTTTCAAGCTATCATTTCCAACAAACACATCTTCACCGATTAATGCTGCTTTAAGCAATGGTTTTTCAATATTATACTCTTTACGAATAGAACTAATAAGCAAAGCGGGTTCTTTAGGACTTTCGCTAAACATCAGGGCTGTTACGCCATGAAATGCATCCATAATACCATTGTATTTGTCATTGCCTAATTGTTGTAAGGCTTTCACGATGAGGGTATTTTTAGCTACTTTCATTTCTACTGCTTTATCAAAGCATAATCCACGCAATTTGTTTGTTTGCTCTACGGTAAGCGATTCTGTATCTGTAACATAGAAATTATTGTATTGTGAAAATTTTTCTTTTAATACTTCTATGGCTTGATTTTTTTGTTCAGTTGTCATTTTTAATTTTTTTGTAGTGATGGAAATTAATTCAATGCAGTTTTAGTGTCTACATAAATGCCTGGACTCATTGTAGTGGCCATGCTGATGCCTCTTACGTAAGCACCTTTTGAAGACGATGGTTTTAAACGTACAATTGCATTGATAAGTTCTTGACTATTTTCTTGAATCTTTTTAGGTTCAAAAGACACACGACCGATAGAAGCATGTATAATACCAGATTTGTCTACCTTAAAGGCTATTTTACCACCTTTTACTTCATTTACTGCACCTGCTACATCGTTTGTTACGGTTCCAGTTTTTGGGTTAGGCATCAAGTTTCTAGGTCCAAGTATTTTACCCAAACGTCCAATTTTAGGCATCACAGAAGGGGTTGCAATGATAACGTCGATATCTGTCCAGCCATCATCTATTTTAGCAACGTATTCATCTAAGCCTACATAGTCAGCACCTGCAGCTGTTGCTTCTGCTTCTTTTTCAGGTGTGCATAATACCAATACTTTTTTAGTTTTACCAGTACCATGTGGTAATGATACAGTACCTCTGATGGCCTGATCTGCCTTTTTAGGATCAACACCTAAACGAACATGTATATCTACAGAACTGTCAAATTTAGTACAGTTGATATCTTTCATCATTTTAGAAGCTTCTTCAAGACTATATATTTTAGCAGTGTCAAATTTTGTTTGCGCTACTTTTCTTTTTTTATTCAATTTCATTGTGTTACTATTTTGTTGCTAAAAATTAATTTTCCCATGGCGCAGTACCATCTACAGTTAAACCCATACTGCGTGCAGTACCGGCTACCATGCTCATAGCGCTGTGGAGTGTGAAACAATTCAAATCGGGCATTTTGTCTTTTGCGATTTCCTCAACTTGTTCCCAAGTTACTTTACCTACTTTGTTACGATTTGGTTCTTTAGAACCATTTTTCACTTTAGCAAGTTCCATCAGCTGAATAGCTGCAGGAGGGGTTTTGATAATGAAATCAAAACTTTTGTCTGAGTAAACGGTGATTAAAACCGGTAATACTTTACCTGGTTTGTCTTGTGTGCGTGCATTAAACTGTTTGCAGAATTCCATGATGTTTACACCTTTGGAACCTAATGCCGGACCGATTGGAGGCGCGGGATTAGCCTGACCGCCTTTGCATTGTAGCTTTACGAAGCCACTGATAACTTTAGCCATTATAAATTTTTTTTTTGGTTCAAACGTGCTGATACCTTAAGTGGTCAGCACTCCCAATTCTTTCAAAATAGTATCGAAAAGAACTTCTAAGGGAGCGCAAAGGTAAGCATTATTTATTTTTAAGCAAATTTTTTTTACAAAAAATGTCCTAATTGCTTATCCAGCTTCAGAAGTAGGACTTAATCAATATTTTTTTCAGGTTTCAATCTTGCCTTTATAAAAAAATAACCCTTAGAATGGATAACCAATAGCTATATTCCATATGCCACTGCTATACTTTAACTGATCGAAGGTAAAACCATAGTTTTTGGGTTCATGAGGTTGCTTAATAGGAAAGCCCAAATCAATGCGAAACACAAAAAATGAAAAATCGATTCTAAATCCTGCACCACATGAAATGGCTAAATCGCGAAATAAATACCGAGTATCAAATTCACCACCTGGAATATCACTGCTTTTATTAAAAAGCCAGATATTGCCGATATCAGCAAATAAAGCTCCTTTTAGATTGATCACCCCCGAAAATAATTTAAGCAGGTTCATTCTATATTCTGAATTAAGTTCAAATTTCATATCACCCGTTCTGTCTATATAAGATGTATTGAGGGTTGTATCTAATGAACGACCAGGACCTAGTGTACGAGCTCTCCAACCTCTATTGCTAAATGCACCACCCGCTGAATAACGTTTGATATAGGGGAGGGCTTCGCTTTCAGCTATAGGTACACCTACACCAATCATGATTCTACTAGCCCATTCACTTTTATTCATTCTGATATATCTTCTTAAGTCAGTTTCTAATTTGATATAACGTGCAATGGGTGAAATATTATTATCAGAAATTAAATTGTAGATATAATTAAACCCTTTTAATATAGTACCTGCTTCTTCAAAGGATATACGCAGGGCTGTATTGTTTTTTAATTCATTATCAGGATTGTTTTTAAAATCATAGGTTACATTTTCACCATAAATGGTATTGTCTGAAAATATGTTTCGGAGGTAATCATTATTCTCAATTTTATCTTTGAATGAACTGCCTAAATATCGGGTGGGTACTTTTGTAATCGTTAAAAAAGAAGGATTTAATCGCCATTGTTTTTTGTTTGATTCACGCCATGTATAACCAAAACTACCAGTAGCATTGATGATGGTATAATTTTGAATACGTTGTATTAAACTATAATTAATTGAAAATATAGTATAAGGAAGTGTTTTTTTGCTAAAAATTGTTTGTTTAAAAGGGACAATAAATTTAGGAAATGTAAACTCTGATGTTACACTTGCATTATTACCTGATAGGTAAAATCTTTTTTGACCCGTTAATAAATTATCGTTTCTAAATTCAGTAGAATAAGAGGCTCTTAAAAGCATTTGATTGGCACCACTAAACAGATTTCTGTTTTTGTAGATTACACTCCCGCCAAATCCTAAAAAATAATCACCATCACTTGTGCTAATATCACCCAATACGGTAGCATCCATTTTAGCAGACGTATTTAAGGTGATAAAACAATTTAATTGTCCGGTTTCATCAGGTACCTTTTCAAATCGGATATTTACAAATTGAAATACACCCAATTGATTCAATCGATTGATTGTTGCTTCTACATCTATGGTGTTAAAGTCTGTACCAGGTTGAATAAAAATATTTCTGGCAATTACTTTACGATTAATAGGTAATGTTTTGTATTTAAAATGGATATTATCTAACATATTTGTCGTTTCAGCTACTTGTGTATTTTTAGCAAATACGTCATTGATTTCTACAAAAATGTTTTTAAAGTGATAAACTTGTGTATATGAACTGTCTTTTGTTTTTTCATATTTAACCGTAATGTTGATCGTCTTATTTTCTTTTTTTTCCGGGGTAAAATTGACTGATTGTTCAAAGGGGTCTTCTGATAAATTGATCAACGATTGCCTGTCTGTGGTATCAATAATAAAGCTAATATTGTCCATTTTGAAATCATAAAGCCCACTATTTCTAAATATTTTATAAAGTCGTTCACGTTCCAAGCCACAACTGAAATTAGTAAAAGGAAGCCCTTTTTTAATAAAACTTTTTTCAGCATTTTTATTGATTAAAAATAACAAATTGGCATCCTGTGTTTCATTACGAACTTTGTCTATGATATAATTTTTTCCTGCATTAATACTATATTCAATATTGCTTATTTTCGGATTTTTTGTAGGAACAATTTTACTACTCACCTCGGCATAAAAATATCCTTGATTCATCATAAATTGTTTCATGTTTAAGGCTGACTTCTTAATTTTAAACGTATCGATCAAACTAGGAGGTTCCACTTTATGTTTAGTGATTTTTTCATTCATTGTATCTTTTACATATTTCCAATATTTGTTATTGTATTTCCAAAGTTTAAATTTGGGCATGATATCTAAATCTAATAAATGGGTATTCGGTTTGGGTTGCGCATAACTGAGAATGGCACTTTCAAATTCACCCTTGTATTTTATCTTTTTTAAGGTATTTAGCTTTAAGGAAGTTTTGCCTATTAAAGTCTGATCTTTTGTCAGATGTTTTGTATAATTGCAGGAACTCAATAACATTCCCAATAGGAAAATCACTGAAACAAACAGTATATACTTATTGAATTTTGACACTATCTTTATACCCTATATGATTTCGAAAGCGCAAGTTAAACATATTCGTTCATTAGATGATAAAAAAAAACGGTATGAGTACAAACAGTTTGTAGTTGAAGGTATAAAAATGGTGGATGAATTGCTGAAATCTCAATATGAAATTGTAGAAATTTTTGCCACCCAGTATTGGATATCCAATCATGCACCTACAGATATATCTAAACTGAAAATATCGCTGATTACTGAACAATCATTGAGCCGAATCAGTGGTTTGAAAACACCCAATGAGGTATTAGCGCTTGTAGTAATGCCTGATGCAACATCCATTCCAAATTTCGACAAAGCACTTGCACTTGATAATATTCAAGATCCTGGAAATTTAGGAAGTATTATTCGTATCGCTGACTGGTTTGGCATTTCTACCATTATTTGCAATGCACAAACGGTGGATGTGTATAATCCAAAAGTACTACAAGCCACCATGGGTAGCGTTTTTCGTGTGACTTGTTACTACACTGATTTGCTTAATTATATCATTCAGCAAACGAGCATCAAAACCTATGCAGCTGTGCTGAATGGGTCAAATGTCAATGAAATGGAAAAAATATCCAATGGATTGATTTTAATTGGGAATGAGTCAGCAGGTATTGATGAAAAACTGATTCAACATTGCGACTTTGAAATAAGTATACCACAAAAAGGAAACGCTGAAAGTTTAAATGCAGCGGTGGCAACTGGAATTATATGTAATACCTTATTCAAATAAATTGAGTCGTTGTTATGAAAAAGTTATTCTATTTTTGCCGCATAAACCAACAAGATTTTAATTGAGTCTTAAAAACGAAATCAATTTTTAAAAAATAAATAAAATAAAAGACATGAAAAAATTATTACTCCTCCTCTTGATTATTGCCAATTTTTCAGCATTTGCAGGTTGGAATAAAGGAATGCTTCGTATTAGAGAAGAAAGAGGCCGAACTATTTCAGTATCTATCGATGGTATACGTATCAATAAAATAGGTAGAACTTTAACCATTCCGAATGTATCTGTTGGTAAACATATGATTAAAGTGTTTGCATATAACAGCAATGGTTATGGATATCGAAATGGTATGATGATTTACCAGGGCATGATTATGGTGAAACCAGGCAGTATTTATTACTGTTCCGTTTTCGAAAAAGGGATGGAAATAGAAGAAAATTGTTGCATCGATGATTATGGACATTGGAATAACAATGATAATTGGGAAAATTGGGATGAAGACATGAAAGCTTGGAATAATAACCAACGTTGGAACCAGCAAGACAATCATTGGAATCATGACAATAACAACTATGAAGATAACAACTGGGAAAATTATCGTGGGGCATTAAGTATTGGAAGATACAATCAATTGATAGACCAAGTGCGAAAAACCACTTTTGAATCTTCTAAAATTACTTTACTTAACTCCATGTTGAGAAATACTAAATTAACAGTTGCTCAGCTTATGGGTATCTTAAAGGAATTGACTTTTGAAAGCACAAAACTCCAGTTCGCGAAAGATAATTACAATAAATTAGTTGATCCCAGAAATGCATTTTTAATCAATGATTTGTTTACTTTTCAAAGTAGTAAAGATGATTTTCTTGAGTTTATCGATAGAATTGGTCGTAGATAAATGATTGATTCGTAGTAAATCAAGTTTCTAGAATGTCAGTGAAACAGAATTATACCATAGGTTGGAATATTGATAATGCAATATTTCAACCTATTTTTTTGTCAATAATACCAACAACACATTCAAGATCGGTAAGCTGCTTCCAGCAAAGATGCTATGTATAAGTATAATACCATTATTTTTTTATACGATTAGTAAATACATTTGGTTCAACATGCTACATGATTCCAGCATTCAAATGTATCATCCAGGTCAATTATTCCTGCAATACATGAATGATAGTTCAATAGTTATTAGCTTCAATATAGTGTGAGTAGGCACTATGCCGATTTTTTTTCAAAATACGTCGTAAATCCATTTGGTATTTTATATCATGAAAACCAACGAATGTATTTTCAAGGGAAAATAATGAATTCTAAAATTCACAGTTTTTAGGTGTCCTCGGAAAAGGGATCACATCTCTGATATTTCCCATGCCTGTTACAAACTGTACAAGTCGTTCAAAGCCTAAACCAAAACCAGCATGTTTGCAAGTCCCAAAACGACGAGTGTCTAAATACCAAAACATTTCTTTGGTGGGAATATGCATTTCTATCATGCGTTGCTCTAATTTTTCAAGCCGTTCTTCCCGTTGCGAACCTCCGATGATTTCACCAATACCTGGAGCCAGAATGTCCATTGCAGCCACTGTTTCTCTGCCTGGTTCACAAAAATCATTCTGACGCATATAAAATGCTTTAATATTCTTTGGATAATCAGTAACGATTACAGGTTTTTTAAAATGTTTCTCTACTAAATAACGTTCATGTTCGCTTTGCATATCGATCCCCCAACTCACCTCATATTTAAATTTCTTTTTTTTGTAAGCAGGTGATTGTAATAAAATTTCGATTGCTTCGGTATAGGTAATGCGTTCAAACTGATGATCAAGTACAAACTGTAATTTAGCTTTAAGCCCCAATTCTGCACGTTCATTGACTGGTTTTTGTTTTTCCTCCTCAGCTAGTCTCGCATCTAAAAAGTCAATATCATCTGGATGTTTTTCCATAGCATACCGAATGACATACTTGAGCATCGCCTCTGCTAAATCAGCATTGTCTTTTAAGTCATTAAATGCCACTTCGGGTTCTATCATCCAAAACTCAGCGAGGTGACGAGCAGTATTTGAATTTTCGGCCCTAAATGTAGGACCAAAAGTATATACTTTAGTAAATGCCATAGCTGCCAGCTCGGCTTCTAACTGTCCACTTACTGTCAGATTTGCACTTCTGCCAAAAAAATCTTCATTGAAATTGATTTCGCCCTGCTCATTTTTAGGCAAATTATCTAAATCCAAGGTAGTCACCCTAAACATTTCGCCTGCGCCTTCCGCATCACTGGCAGAAATAATAGGGGTATGAATATTTAAAAAGTTTTGATCTTGAAAAAACTGATGAACCCCAAAAATCAAAGCGTTTCGTAGTCGGTTGATACTTGCAAATGTATTGGTACGAAAACGAAGATGTGCAATGTCGCGCAAAAATTCTAGACTATGTTTTTTAGGTTGTAGTGGGTATTTTTCAGCATCGCTATCACCCAGTATATCAATTGATGTCGCTACTAATTCAACAGATTGGCCCTTGCCTTGTGATTGTACAAGTGTTCCGGTAGCTGCAATACAAGCACTTGTGGTAATTCTTTTTAATAAAGATTCATCCAATTGATTAAAATCGACAACTATTTGTAAATTATGGTTGGTACTGCCATCATTTAATGCGATAAACTGATTATTTCTAAAGGTTCTTACCCAACCTCTCACTGTGATTTCGATATTAAGGTGATTTCCCTTGAGAAGTGTTGCTATTTCGTGTTTCATAAGTGGGCAAAATTAATTTTTTATTTTGGTATAATCAGGTTTTTCATAAAATTGATTCAGTCTAATATTTTTAATTAGAAATTAGTTTTTTGGACCCTGAATTAAAATGACATTAATTGAATTTATTTTTCACTTATTATGTCTAAACAAAAAAATAATCAATTCAAATCCTCATGCATGTATTAATTTTACCACATGAAAAACATATTGCTTTTTGCATCTGGGGGAGGAAGTAACGTGAAAGCGATATTAGAGTATTTTAAAGATAATCAATCAGTTTCATTTCCCCTCATCATTACAAACAAGGCACATGCAGGTGTGATAGAAATTGCAAAAGAACATCAGATAGATGTATTGCTCATTAACAAACAAATTTTCAATGAAGAAGTATTTATCGATACCCTGGAAAGTTACAAACCTGATTTGCTTGTTTTAGCTGGTTTTTTATGGAAAATACCAGATTATATGATTATGGCTTTCCCAAACAAAATCATTAATATTCACCCTGCATTATTGCCAAAATATGGAGGTAAAGGGATGTACGGACATTTTGTACATGAAGCTGTAATCGCTAATCATGAAAAGGAAAGTGGTATTACAATTCATTTTGTAAATGAACATTATGATGAAGGTACCGTATTACTCCAAAAGTCAATACCTGTTTCAATCGATGATGTTCCGGAGGAACTCGCCAAAAAAGTCTTGAAATTAGAACATGAATGGTATGCTAAAGTGATTGAATCATTGTTGAAATCATCATAATACAAACTTTTTATATATATTAACAATTTCATCATGTAAAAATTAGATGTTGCAACATATATTTGCATCCTAAATTATAAATATATGACATACAAAGAAAAAGCAACCGATCTGTACAACATGATCAATTCTGGGAATTTAATGGATGCATTTGAAAAATATTATCATCAAGATGTAGTCATGCAGGAAATTGGTGAGGAAAAGCGTGTAGGCAAAGATGTAAATCGTGCCTATGAACTGAAATTTTTATCGATGATAAAAGAAGTACATGGCGCTGGCGTACCTGCTATGGCATCTGATGAAGAAAATGGTATTGTATTTGTTGAAAATTGGATGGATATTACATTTCAAGATGGCAACCGAATCAATATGGCTCAAGTAAGTGTACAACACTGGGATGGTGACTTGATCGTATCAGAAACTTTCTATCACAAGTAAAGAATGAAAACATTCAAAAGGAAGGCTGCTTAGGCAGTCTTTTTTTTACTTACTAAATAGACACCAGCAACAATGAGTAAAGCGGCCATTATTTTTATAAAATTTAAAGATTCATTTAAAAATATCATGGCAATGATGGCAGCAAACAAGGGTTGTAAATATATATAAGCACCTGCAATAGATGGACTGAGTATTTTTATGGCATAAATATTCCATAAATAGGTAAAGAAGGTGACTCCAACTACTATAAAACCCAAAGCGAAATAATCTGCAGTTTGAAACAATGTCCATTGAATGTTTGTGAAATCTGCAATGCCAAATGGAAATACAAAAACAAATCCGATTAAAAAAATCCAACGAATCACAATGATAGGTCGGTATTTTTTCATCAAGGGCTTTACCATTACAAGATACAAAGCATATGATGTTGCATTCAGAAAAACCAATAAGTTGCCCAATGTAGGATTAGAAGCTATGGTATTTTTTGCACTGAAAATGATGAGCAGCAATGCTCCAGAAATTCCCAAACATAATCCTATCAGATGAACAAGTGAAAACTTCTCCTTATAAGCAATTGTAACAAAAATGCCTACTAAAATGGGAGTAGACAACATCATCAATGAAGCATGAATAGGACTTGTTAAATTTAAACCTTGAAAAAATAACAATTGATTTGCTGCAACACCAAACAATCCACACGCAGCTAAACGAACCCAATCTTTAGTTGCTATCTTCGTTCTGAAGTTAGACCCACCAAAAAAGGATAGCCAAAATAAAAACGCTGCCAGCATCACGCGAATAAAAATAAAACCTGCTGGTGCTATAAGGGACGGCATGATGGTTTTAGCAATTGAAAAACCAGCCCCATAAAATAAATTGGCTCCTAATAATGCTAAATGGGCTTTTGTCGTTTCTTTCATAAAAAACTGAACAAATGTACAACACTAAACCTCTTTATAATGGCCAAATATTTCTGTTAACTTTTGAAACCTAAAATCAAATATTTCATTTAGTTTAGGGGTAACGATTAAGGGAGTTACTAAAGTTCCTAAAAAGCCTAAAGGTGCTTTGTAATGCACAATATCGAGCATTTCAACGCCGTTTTCAATCGCTTTAATATGGTGTTGATGATGCCAAAGCGCGTAGGGGCCCTGTCGTTGTTCATCTACAAAATAACAATGTTCTTTGACATGTGTTATTTCTGTGCACCAACTAAGTGGAATCTGAAATAAAGGTTTTACAATATATTGAATCATTTGCCCTGCATACATCTTTTCAGGGGCATTTCCCTGAATTTCAAAACTCATGTATTCAGGAGTGATTTTTTTTAAATTATCAGGAGATGAAATAAAATCCCAAATGGTACTTAGCGATGCTGGCAAACGTTGAATACGTTCTAATTTTTGAATAGGCATGTGTTGTTTTTTTTTAGGGCTCTGGATATATTTTTAAAGTAGTAAAATCAGTTTGCTTGAAGATTAAGATTCTAAATGGGTTTATGCTGACGTTGAAATATGCATTATTTGATTGCACCCATACCGCCATCCACATGTATGATTTGACCCGTCATCCAATGGCTTTTTTCACTTAATAAAAATTCAATCATATTAGCAATGTCGTCTGGATTTCCGATTCTTTTGAGTGGATGCCGATTGCCGAATTGAATTATTTTCTCTTCTGTATTGATAAGAGTTTCCGCCAAAGGAGTATCTACCAGCGAAGGTGCAACACAATTGACACGCATGTAAGGTGCAAATTCAGCTGCAAGCGATTTGGTTAAACCTTCAATGGCCCCTTTTGAAGCAGATACAACACTATGAAAAGTCATGCCTGTTTGTACGGCAACCGAGGAAAGCAATACCACTGAAGGCAAACTTGCTTTTTTTAAATTGGGTAATATTTTTTGTAAAATTTTTATCATGCCCAATACATTCACCTCATAATCTTTTTTAAAATCTTCTGGAGTGATTCTGCTTATCGGTTTGAGCAATATAGAACCAGGACAATACACAAATCCATGCAATACCTCAGGAATGAAATCTAAGGATAAGGATTCATCTGTTACATTGAGATGATGGTAAACAATGTTTTCTGCGTCATTTTTTGGATGTTTGTTATAGGTAGCATATACCAAATGTTCTGCTGATAATTGTTGTGCCAATTTTAAACCTATACCTGAAGATGCACCGATGATTAATATATTTTTCAATCTTTTTTTATGCAAATTTATAGATAATACGCATCTATTGATATAGATAGAAGCTATACTGAATATTTTAAATACCTGCTACTTTTATATCAAAAGCGATTTTTAGAAATAAAAAAATACCAATGACTAAAATACAAAGTGCTGATATGCGATTTAAGTATACAATGTTTCTGGGGGTAAGTTTAGTTCTAATTTTTTGGGCTAAAAAGACCTTTGAAAAATCTACAGTTAGGATTAAGCCCAAACAACTTATAAAAAATAAGAATCGATAAGCATTGTTCATATTTGCAATAGCTGCTACTGCAGTGATCCATGTAATGATAACGCCTGGATTAAAAGTGTTGAGTAAAAAACCACTGGCAAATATTTTCCAATAATCTTTGTTAGATACAGTTGCCATGTCTTTTGTGTTTCGCGTCACTTTTATTTTTTTGAAATAACCGTATACTCCCATGATGATAAACAATGCCGAACCACTATAACCGATGAGTTTTTCATGACTAAGTAAATCTGACAAAAAACCAGAAGCAGCATTGGCCAATGCTACATATATGATATCACTAATCGAAACACCTAAAACAAAGCTCATCCCTGCTTTCCATCCATAACTGATGCTATATTTGATGATTGCAAAAATAGTAGGGCCAACAGAAATTGACATAAATAAACCAAACCCTAACCCTGCAATAATAGCTGAATACATGTATGCTTATACTTAAAATATATACATGTAAATATAAAAAAAATATCCTTAATTTCTGATAAATTCAGTTACTGAATTCCTATTCTTTATTTTTTATGAAATTGAACGAATACTATAAGTAAATGTCATAATGCATTTTTAAATTGGGGATAAAAAATGTATTTTGAGTACACTTAATAATTGGGTAATTCATCGCGCCAACAACGTTTTTCTGTATCAAAACAATATACACATTTGCCATTTGTAATGGTTAAGTATTGTACTTTTAAACCTGTATTGTAGGCTAAAATTTGACTTAATGTTTGGCTATTGATATCGATTTGTTCACTTTTACATTCAACCAGCATCCAGGGGTTTGCTTGTTTGTAAATTAAAATATCAAACCTTTTTAAAAGCGAACCTATCGTCAATTGTTTTTCAACTGCAATCATTGATGCTGGATATTTTTTATCATAAATAATAAAATGTAAAAAATATTGTCTCACCCATTCTTCAGGTGTTAGAAATACAAATTTTTTTCTTTGAATATCAAAAATACATTCTTTGCCATTGATTAATTTAATTTGAAACTTTTCATCCATATAAGCAAAAGAAGTGTGTTGAATTATTATCATACAAAGATAATCTATGAAAAAAATTAGCAGCTATTATTCAACGTTTTAATACAGATTTAGCCGTTGAAATGAATGACTTGCCAAAATCCTGTAAACATTGCATTGAAGCTGTTCACAACCGGATTATCTATAATGTATTGTTGTTATAATATTTGAATATACTTTAATATCTAGTTGGTATTATACATAAAAGAGGCTTCTCATATTGTAAGAAGCCTCTTTGTGTTAGAAAAATATGTATAAATAAATTATACGACTGTTGGGAATTCAGTAGGGTATAATTTGTTTTCAAGTTTGTATTTAACAGATTTGAAAGCTTCGATAGTTTCCAATACATCTTGTTCAGTATGTACTGCGGTAGGTATTAATCTAAGTATAATATGTCCACGTGGAATCACAGGATATACAACGATAGAACAAAAGATATTGAAATTTTCTCTCATGTCTACGATTAGGTGAGAAGCTTCTACTACACCACCATGCATATAAACAGGTGTAACAGGCGAATCTGTTTTTCCAATATCAAACCCATTTTCGGTGAGTTTGCTTTGCAATAAATGCACATTTGCCCATAATTTTTCTCTTAATTCAGGCATACTTTTAAGTAATTCAAGTCTTTTAATATTACCCACAACAATTGGCATTGGAAGTGACTTGGCAAAAATTTGTGAGCGCAAATTGTAACGCAAATAATTAATCACCTCTTTGTCACCTGCTACAAATGCGCCAATACTGGCCATGCTTTTTGCAAAAGTGGAAAAATAAACATCAATTTCATCCTGACAACCTTGTTCTTCTCCAACACCAGCCCCTGTAGCACCCATTGTACCAAATCCATGCGCATCATCTACTAATAATCTAAAATTATATTTTGCCTTTAAGGCGCAAATTTCTTTTAATTTGCCCTGATCGCCTGCCATACCAAATACCCCTTCCGTAATAACGAGTATGCCACCGCCTGTTTCTTCAGTCATTTTAGTAGCACGCGCCATTTGTTTTTCAAAATCTTCTATGTCGTTATGCTTAAATACATATCTATGTGCAGGAACCATGCGCAAACCATCTAAAATACAAGCATGACTTTCAGCATCATATACTACTACATCTCTACGTCCACATAAACAATCAACCGTTGATGCCATGCCTTGATAACCATAATTGAGTAAAAAAGCGTCTTCTTTCAATACAAATTTTGCCAATTGCTGTTCAAGCTTTTCATGCAATACTGAGTTTCCACTCATCATACGGGCACCCATTGGATAGGCTAAGCCCCATTCAGCAGCAGCATCAGCGTCTGCTTTGCGTACTTCAGGGTGATTGGCTAAGCCTAGGTAGTTGTTTAAACTCCAAATAACTCTTTCTTTACCCTGAAAGATCATTCTATTGCCAATTTCGCCTTCAAGACGTGGGAATGCAAAATACCCGTGAGCTTGATCCTGATATTGTCCTATCGAACCTTTATTTTTAGTGAATTTCTCAAATAAATCTGCCATTGAATAAATTTTTATTTCGCAAAAATAATCAAATAATAACGGTATCAACTACATTATAGTCATTTTTACAAATCAATTATAAAATTATACTATATAAGGCTCATTCAGGCAAAATAGCGGTAATAAAATTGCATTTGAGATGTACTTTTGCTGCAAAATGTTTGAATAAGTATGAAATACATAGTTTGTTGTTTGTTGTCGGTTATTTTTTTTATGCCAGTTTTTGCACAAAAGAAAAAGGGTATCGCAAGACCAAAATTGGTAGTAGGTGTTGTGCTTGATCAAATGCGACCTGATTATTTTTATAGATACAACGAACGTTATTCAGAAAATGGGTTTAAAAAATTATTGAATGAAGGCAATGTTTGTGAAAATACATTCATCAATTATTTACCATCATATACTGCACCTGGACATACATGTATTTATACCGGAACAGTGCCCTCATTGCATGGCATTTCGAGTAATGACTGGATTGATAAAGTGTCGGGCAAATATGTGTATTGCACACAAGATGCAAATGCGAAAAATATTGGAGGAACGGTGAAATCGGGCAAGATGAGCCCCAAAAATCTATGGTCTACCACTATCACAGATGAACTGAGAATGGCAAGTAACTTTAAATCAAAAGTGATCGCAATATCAGTCAAAGACCGCGGAGCCATTTTGCCAGGCGGGCATACGGCGAATGGCTCGTATTGGATGGATGATAGCAATGGCGTGTTTATGACAAGTGATTTTTATATGAAACAATTGCCAGATTGGGTAAAGCAATTTAATGATAAAAAAATAGCTTCTTCGTATATGCAAAAAAACTGGAATACCCTTTACCCCATCAATACTTATATTGAAAGTACCGAAGATGATAATAAATATGAGGGGAAGTTTGCAGGAGAAACCAATACGACATTTCCGCATAAAACAGCAGATTTACCTTTAAACGATATTAAAAAAACACCTTATGGCAACGATATTGTATTTGATTTTGCAAAAGAAGCCATCTTAAATGAAAAATTAGGTCAGGGTGAACACACTGATTTTTTATCTGTTAGTTTTTCCTCTACAGATTATGTAGGTCATCTATTTGGTCCAAACTCTATTGAATTAGAAGATACTTATTTGCGGATTGACAAAAATATCGAAGGCTTGATTGATTTCTTAAACACAGAAATAGGAGAGGGCAACTATACCCTTTTTTTAACCGCAGACCATGGCGTTGCACATAATCCACAGTTTTCACTTGATCATCGAGTACCCGCTGGTTTTTATTATACAAGTAATTTAAAAACTGAATTAAATAATCAATTAAATCAACAGTTTAATCATCCTGCCATTATTAAGGATATCAGTGAAAACTTCATATGGTTGAATGATTCAGTCATACTTGCAAATAAGCTCAATAAGAATGCAATTGTACAAGTTATCATTGATGCCGTGAAATTTAAAAACGAAATTCATTATGCAGTAGATATGCAACATGTACAAGAAAGTAATTTACCAGCAAAAATTAAAGAAATGGCTATTAATGGCTATGTTGAAAAGCGAAGTGGCGATATTTTGCTTTTATTACTTCCAGCTTGGCTTGATGCGTATAGCAAAACGGGTACTACACATGGTACCTGGAACCCGTATGATACACATATACCATTAGTTTGGTATGGCTGGGGTATTCAAAAAGGAATTACACACAAAGAGGTTTATATGACAGACATTGCAGCAACATTAGCCACTTTATTGCATATACAAATGCCGAATGCTTGTATTGGAAAAACCATTGAAGAAGTATTGAAGTAATAGATAGGAATTATACTGTTTTTTTATTTAAAAAACGGAATAATAGCCTCACAAGCCCAATCACTATTAACAGAATCAGAATACCAAAAGAAATCCATTTTAATAGTTTGCAGATTTCGCAAAACATTGCAAACAATTGAGATTGTAAGGGATATGTTTTTAATAAGTAAATGATACTGATATTCTCCATGAAGTCGAAAAACATCGTAATAAATGGCAATAAATGAACCCATTGCCATGTTGATTGCCGATAAAGCATCGTCAATATTATGCCAAATAAAAATGCGTAAACGATGGGATATACTATATCAATAGTCATTTCGGTTGTTGCATAAAAAGTTCTTGCTTCCGGGCTATAATCAGCGATCATTTGTAATGTTTTTGGAGGGTCATACCCCCAGGTTAAATCAATAACACCTACTTCTTTTCCTGAAAGTGAGTTCATCTTATTTTCTACATTTTTTAATAAATATGCAGGAAATACAATGTAAAGCATAATTAAAGACAGCAGACTTTTCCAATTTGCAATCTTTATTAAAAAAACAGATAAGGCATTCATAGTAAATATTTGGTTTGTTGATATTATGTAAATTTAAAACTCATTTTAACATTGTTTGTACGATGTCAATTATTTTATATTTTCGAATATGGTATATTTTATATTCTTGAAATGTAGACAAATGTTGTAATTATTGAAGAATAACTCAATTACAACCAATTTGAAGGTTAGTTCCTGACGAATAGGAATAGGATATACTTAAGTTGGGAAATCGTTATAAAGGGTATCTATAAATTCAATTGACAAAAACAATTTCAATACTTATCTTTGGCAAAAATATATATAAACAATTTAGATGAATCAAGCCCTTACCCCTTCGCGTCAAGAAGTTATGTTGTTTTTAGAAAAGGAAATTGATGAAAAAGGTTCTACCTATCTAAGTCCCATAGAAACAAACTGGCAACCTGGCGATTTGCTGCCTGCTACAAATAGTGAAACTTTTATGGATTCGTTGAAGGATATTCAAGGTCAGGCTGAAAATATGAGCTATGACTTATTGGCTGTGCTTGTGGGGGATACAATTACAGAAGAAGCACTTCCCACTTATGAAACGTGGTTAGGGGCTTTAGATGGTGTAAAAACCAATTTGAAATCAGGTTGGATGAAATGGATTCGTGCATGGACAGCTGAAGAAAACAGACATGGCGATTTGCTGAACAGGTATCTTTACCTTAGTGGAAGAATTGATATGCCTAAATTTGAGGCATCTACCCAATTTTTAATCGCAGACGGCTTCGATTTAGACACCAATAATGATCCTTACAGAACCTTTTGCTATACTAGTTTTCAAGAATTAGCCACCAATATTTCCCATCGAAGAGTGGCAACTTTATCTAAAAAGTGTGGCAATACTATTTTATCTAAAATATGTGGTTTAATTGCTGCTGATGAAGCTCGACATGCCAATGCCTACAAAACTTTTATTGCTCGAATTTTTGAGATAGACACCAACGAAATGATGCTTGCTTTTGAAGATATGATGCGGAAAAAAATTGTCATGCCTGCTCAATGTATGCGAGAGCTTGGCGGTCAAGTCAATACATTTGCTAATTTTTCGGATGCTGCGCAACGTTTAGGCGTTTACACAGCCACTGATTATGTCAATATCATGAAAAGTTTGCTCAACGATTGGAAAATTGAATCTATGGTTGGGTTGAAAGAAAATGGTGAAAAAGCAAGAGATTATCTGATGAAATTACCAGATCGATTAACCAAAATATCAGAAAGGATGGTGATACCTGAAAGAGAACTTAAATTTAGTTGGATTATCAGTTAAGAGTCTCGAAGGAAAACCCACACCTCATTGCATTTATATGAAAATTTTATTTGTTTGTTTAGGCAATATCTGTCGTTCCCCTATTGCAGAGGGAGTTATGAAATCATTGGTTTTGCAAAATCAATTACATTGGCAAATTGAAAGTGCTGGCACAGAGTCATATCATGTAGGTCAGCCTCCGCATGTTTTTTCCCAAGAAGTATGTTTAGAAAAGGGAATCGATATTTCAGACCAAAGGGCCAGACAGTTTCAAAAAAGCGATTTTGATCATTTTGATAAAATTTATGCGCTAGCCACGGATGTTTTACATGAAATTACGTTAGTGGGAAAGCCAAAAACCAATAAGGATCAATTGGTCCTTTTTTTGAATGAACAATATCCATTACAACAAAAATCGGTTAAAGACCCATGGTATGGCACTAAAGAAGGTTATTATCCTGTTTTTGATGAAATAAAAAGTTGTTGTGAAGTGATCCTTGAAAAGTACCGAAAATAAACGGATGTCCTAAGCTGAAAAGTTGATTTGCTTGGAGTTTAAAGGGGTAATTTATTCATATCTATACCCGCTTAAATGTTCATAAATTACTCTTTTTTTCATCAGAATAAAAACGTAATTTCGCACCACATAAAAATACATGGAAAACGAGATTACACAAAACCCGGAGTCAGAAAATACCAACGACAAAATAATCAAAATTAATATTGAAGAGCAGATGAAATCCTGCTATATCGATTATTCGATGTCAGTAATCGTAGGTCGTGCATTGCCAGATGTTCGTGATGGATTAAAACCAGTACACCGCAGGGTACTATTTGGTATGCATGAATTGGGAAATACATTTAACAAACCCTATAAAAAGTCTGCTCGTATTGTGGGTGAAGTACTTGGTAAGTATCATCCTCATGGCGATAGCAGTGTATATGATACCATGGTGCGTATGGCACAGCCTTGGAGTTTGCGTTATATGATGATTGATGGTCAGGGTAATTTTGGTTCGGTAGATGGTGATAGTCCGGCTGCAATGCGTTATACCGAGGTGAGATTACAAAAAATTGCAGAAGCAATGTTGGAAGATCTTGAAAAAGATACCGTCGATTTTCAAAATAACTTTGATGATACCCTTCAGGAACCAACAGTAATGCCTACCCGAATACCTCAATTGATTGTGAATGGGGCATCTGGTATAGCAGTGGGGATGGCTACCAATATGGTACCACATAACCTGAGCGAAACGATAGATGCGATTTGTGCCTATATTGATAATAGAGATATTACGACTGAAGAAATTATGAAACATATCAAAGCCCCTGATTTTCCTACAGGTGGTATTGTATATGGGATGGAAGGCGTGAAACAAGGTTTTGAAACAGGTAGAGGAAGGGTTGTTGTCCGTGGTCGTGTGAATATCGAAACCAATAAAAACAATAAAGAAAGTATTATTATTTATGAATTGCCTTATCAGGTCAACAAGGCTATGTTGCATCAAAAAATAGCCCATTTAGTCAATGATAAAGTGATTGAAGGGGTGAGTGACGTACGTGATGAAAGTGATCGCGATGGCATGCGATTAGTGGTAGATTTGAAAAAAGATGCTATCGCAAATGTGATTGTCAATCAGTTGTACAAATACACAGAGTTGCAAACCTCATTTGGTATCAATAATGTGGCCCTTGTCAATGGTCGTCCTCGTATTTTAAATATGAAAGACCTCATTGTAGAATTTGTGAAATTTCGTCATGAAGTGGTGGTTAGACGTGCAAAATATGAATTACGAAAAGCTGAAGAAAGAGCCCATATATTGCAAGGTTATCTAATAGCCCTTGATAATTTAGACGCAGTTATCAGATTAATACGTGAATCACGTACACCAGACGACGCAAAAGAAGGTTTGATTACCCAATTTGCATTGAGCGAAATACAAGCCAAGGCAATCTTAGAATTAAGGTTGCAAAGGCTTACAGGTATGGAACGTGAAAAAATTCATGAAGAATTTGAAGCCATCATGAAAATCATTGCCAGTTTGAAAGAATTATTAGCTGATGAAGGACTTCGTTTCGAACTTATCAAAACGGAGATGTTGGATGTGAAAAAGAAATTTGGTGATGAACGCAAGACACATATCGAATACCTTGCCACCGATATCAGTATCGAAGATTTGATCGAAAAAGAAGATATGGTGATTACCGTTTCACATTTAGGATATATCAAACGAACTTCTCATACCGAATATCGTACACAAAGACGCGGTGGAAGAGGGGCAATGGGCGGCAAAACCCGAGAAGAAGATTATATCGATCAATTGTTTATCGCATCAACCCATGCTACACTCTTGTTTTTTACTGACAAAGGTCGTTGCCATTGGTTGAAAGTTTATGAAATACCAGAAGGCGAAAAAAATAGTAAAGGACGTGCAATTCAAAATTTATTGCAATTGCCCGCTGATGAAAAAATCAAAACCATCATCAATGTACCTAATTTGACCGATGAAGAATATATTGAAAAACACTATATTGTTCTTTGTACCAAACAAGGTATTGTGAAAAAAACAAAATTAAAGGATTTTTCACGTCCTCGTCAAAATGGCGTAAACGCAATCACCATTAATGAAGGTGATACCTTGTTAGATGCTTCCTTAACCGATGGTGAAAGTTATATCATGATGGCTGTCAAATCAGGTCGTGCTATACGTTTCCCTGAAGCCAAAGTTCGTCCAACTGGCAGAGGTGCCATAGGTGTTAGAGGTATTGAAGTAGATGATTTAACCGATGAAGTAGTGGGGTTATTATGTGTAAACAAAGACGATAAAAATAAAACGATCTTGGTGGTTAGTGAAAAAGGAATAGGTAAACGTAGTAATATAGTAGAACTCAATGAAGAAACCAACGAATACGAGGATATGTACCGAATTACCAACAGAGGTGGTAAAGGGGTAAAAACATTGAATGTTACCGCTAAAACAGGCCGGTTAATTGGGTTTTTAGCAGTAGATGAAACCGATGATTTATTTATCACTTGCGTTTCAGGTGTTACCATTCGAACCCATGTTAAAAATATCAGGGTGGCAGGAAGGGCTACTCAAGGGGTAAAACTCATCAATCTGGATGAAGGCGATGCCATTGCAGCTATTGCAAAAATTGCTGAACAGGAAGAAGAGGAAGCTGACACAGCAGACACGGTTAATGAGGAAGCAGGTAATGATCAAAATGCAACAGCGGGTACTGACACCGATATTATAGCTGAAACAGATCAAGCAAATAGTGATGATAATCAAAACGACCAAACCGATAATAATAATTCAATAACAGACGGTAATCAAGAAATAGAATAATTTCGTTTAACACAAAAATAAATATATAAAAAATGAGTAAAAAACTAAGTCTACTTATAGCTTGCTTGTTCATAACTACGCTAAGCTTTGCACAAAAAGCCAATATCCAGAGTGCGATCAATTATCTAAAAGAAAATGATATTGAGAAAGCAAAAAAAATGATTGATGATGCTGTAGTCAATGAGTCTACCAAAACCAGTGCAAAAGCATGGTTGCTCAGAGGGGTTATCAATCAGGCAATCGCAACACCAAGCGAATTTATGCCCAAGCTCATATTCATGCTCAATGATAATCTTTATAATATTGATTTAGCATCTGCAAACTCATTGAAAGCGGGTAATCCTAATGCATTTAGCGAATCGGTTGAAAGTTTCAAAAAAGCCCTTTCTTTTGATGCTAAATACAATAAAGATGAAATATTGCCACTTTTATCCGGTCTTATCATTTTAGGTTTTAATAGTGGCATTTCGCAAATGAATGCCAGCAAATTTAATGACGCTATCAAATCTTTTGATGAAGTGATTATGGTGTCTACCATCGACAATGGTAAACCATTTAAAGGTATCGCAGGTTATGATACTTTATTTGCCAATACCAAGTTATATCAGGCAAATAGCTATTATCAAACGGGTAAAGAAGATTTAGCATTACCCATGTTAGAAGAAGCTATCAAAAGCCCAATTACCCAAAATCCAGATGTATATGTCATGATTACAGACATTTATGAAAGAAAAAATAATGAAGCAAAATGGTTGGAAACGATGAAAACAGCCAAAGCCAAATATCCTAACGACAAAAGAATTTTAAATAACGAAATCAATTATTATTTAAAAAGTGGAAAAGGGGAAGAGTCGATAGCCAAATTAAAAGAAGGGATAGCTGCAGACCCAACTAAAGTAGATTTATATGTAATACTTGGCCAAACCTATTACAATATGGCTAACCCTACTGATAAAGATGGAAAGGCATTGCCAATTCCAGGAAATGCAAAAGACCTTGAACAAAATGCATTGGCAAACTATGCAAAAGCTATTGAGCTTGATCCTAAAAATGAATATGCGCAATTTTATACTGGTATAGTGCATTACAATGCAGCCAAAGTAATGACTGACGAAATGAATAAAGCGGATGATAAAAAATACAAGGAAATTGAACCAAAACGCAATGCGAAATTAGAACAATGTATTCCTTTTTTAATCAAAGCTAAAACATTGATTGAAGGAGCTGGATTGAATGAAGGAAATAAAACCATGTATAAAGAAATATTATCTGGTCTTAGTCAGTCGTATATGATTACAGACAAACCTGAAAAAAGTGCAGAAATACAGCAATTGCTCAATTCAGTAAAATAATATTTTAAAATGAATTAATGTAAAACGTTTGTCTTTAAACAAAGACAAACGTTTTTTTTTATTCGTATCTTTAAACTAATTGAATTATGTATAGGGTTTAGCCTATTCATTTATTTATAGCGTAAAATGAATATCTTTCTAATGTTTATATAAAGGCATTGCCGTTTTATTTAAAGGGATTCAACTAAATGTGAGGATGCTATGAACTTCAAATCAAACATTGATTCTCTGCTTGTTTATACAAAATCAATAGGCAAGTAGTATATTCGCCTTTAAATCAATTTCCATATTTTGAAAGTTACTTTTCTCGGCACTGGCACATCACAAGGCGTTCCTGTAATTGCATGTGGTTGTGAAGTATGTAAATCACACAATCCTAAGGACAAACGTTTACGTACTTCGTTATTGATTGAAACAGAAAGTACTACGGTAGTCATAGACAGTGGCCCAGATTTCAGACAACAAATGCTTCGGAATGATGTGAAAAAATTAGATGCCATTATTTATACACATTCTCATAAAGATCATTTAGCTGGATTAGATGATGTGCGTGCTTTTAATCATTTTCAACAACAAGCGACTGAAATATATGCTACACCATTTACACAACAAATGATCAAGCAAGAGTTTTCCTATATTTTTGATCGAAAAGATTACCCTGGTATACCCCTGGTAAATTTAAATACCATTGACAAAAATACGCCGTTTCAAATTGGTGATATCATATTTGCCCCCATCGAATTGCTCCATTTTAAAATGCCTGTATTGGGTTTTAGGTTTAATGATTTTACTTATATTACTGATGCGAATTTTATTTCAGACGAAGAGAAACAAAAAATTCGTGGTACAAAATACCTTGTTTTGAATGCACTTCGAAGGGAAACACATATTTCACACTTTACACTCAATGAGGCTATTGCCTTATCAGCTGAATTGACTCCAAATCATACTTATTTTACACATATCAGTCATCAATTGGGTTTACACGATGAAGTGCAAAAGGAATTACCACCCGCTATAAATTTAGCGTTTGATATGCTTTCAATAGCCATTTAATTTTACTATTTTTACAAACCCAATAATCTCTATATCATGGATTCAAAAATGAAACCTGTCATTAATGTGTCATATTCTTATAATCCATTGGAAGAAACATTGGAATATGAGTTTAAAAAAAAGGCTGTTTTTATTGGCATTCCAAAAGAAAATTCTTTTCAGGAAAATCGTATTGCCCTTACACCTCAAGCGGTAGCAGTCATTGTAAACAATGGCAATCGTGTGGCTATTGAACATCATGCAGGTATGGCTTCTTCATTTTCAGACAATGATTATTCAGAAGCAGGTGCACAAATTGTATATGACAAACAAGAAATTTTCAAAGCAGATATTATTTTAAAAACAGCACCCATCAATCATGAAGAGTTAGCACTTTTAAATGAACATCAAATTATTTTTTCTCCCATTCATATACCCTCACTCACCAAAGAATATTTGCAAAAATGTATCGATAAAAAAATCATTGGTATCGCATTAGGCAATATCAAAGACGATGCTGGTAATTATCCTATCGTCCGTTCAATGAGTCAAATTGCAGGTGTATTCGCAATACAAACAGCCTCTAAATATTTGAGTAACAATCATGAAGGCAAGGGCATTTTGATGGGTGGGATAGCTGGTGTGCCTCCTGCCAATGTTGTCATCATAGGTGCTGGAATGGTGGGAGAATATGCCACTCGTACCGCATTGGGTTGTGGCGCTCAGGTTAAGGTATTTGACAACTCGATCTACCGTTTAATGCGATTACAACGCACTGTTGGCCAAACAGTCTTTACTTCAGTACTTGATCCTATACAATTGACCCATGCTTTGAAAGAAGCTGATGTTGCTATTGGAGCATTGAAACCGCATAAAGGAATAGTACCAATGGTGGTTACTGAAAGTATGGTTGAAAAAATGAAACCAGGTTCAATCATCATTGATGTAAGTATTGACAATGGAGGTTGTTTTGAAACCTCATCGCTTACCTCACATGAAGATCCCACTTTTGTAAAACATGATGTCATCCATTATTGTGTACCCAATATTGCATCGGGCGTTTCCAATACAGCTTCTACAGCCATTAGTAATATATTAATGCCTTTAATTCTTTCTTGTACTGAAACAGCAGGTGGGGCTAATACATTGTTGCATAACAAACCTGGCTTATTAGCAGCCACCTATTTATTTAAAGGAAAAATGACCAGTAAAATACTTTCACAAAAATTTGGCATTAAATACACCGACTTAAACCTTATCTTGTCATCGAATTTATGATTATTTTTTATGCCAAACAGAAGATATAATAAAACCATTGCAGGATATCATATTTTGATGATTCTATCGTCACTTGATTTTGAATTACATATAGAAGAGGAGAAAATTATTAGGGAATATTTATTTCAAGAGTTTCCTTTTCAGGTTGATTTAGATAAGGAAATGGAAATCATAAGCCATTTAAAACATGATGAATGGTTGCCACACTTTCAAAAATGTGTAGACGATTTTTATTTAGATGCAAGCGAAGAAGAACGAAATAGTTTTTTAAAATTTGCGGTCTATTTAATTAAAGCAGATAATGAAATCACAGATACTGAAAATGAATACATCAAAATACTTTTTGATGCCTGGGACTTTGCAAGAGAATAATATTTCATTTTTTATTACACCTCAATTCAATTGCTTTTTATAAATAGAATTGAATATAAACTCATTTTATTTATTCTTCATACCCAATTGTAACTTGTAAGTGAAAATTGGTATAATGTCTGCAAACATTCAATTACAGCCTAAATGATATGGAGGGAATTTATACTGTTTCGTTCGGCTTTATATCGTATTTTCTATAATAAATAAAAATCGCCACTGCCAGTATTGCTGTTATCAAAGCAGTATAAGTAAGCATTGTGGTAGCACCCCATTGATACCAGATAAAACCTGCAAATGCATTGCCTACAAGGAGTAAAATACTATTGAGTCCTTCATAAAAACCTACCGCATTGGATTTGTAGTTTACAGGCACTTTTTCAATCAACAATACTTTTAGTATTCCTTGTGTGAAAGCATAAAACAAACCATACAAGGTAAAGGCGATATACAGGCTTATGCCAGTTGGTGATATTGCCATGATGAAATAGGCTAAGGCGTATAACACAAACCCGAAACTAAGTATATGATGCTTATTCATTCGATCCGCAATTTTTCCGATGGGAAATGCCATTAAAGAAAATACCAAATTGAAATAAATATACAACATGAGTACTTCCGATTCGCTCATGCCAGATTCTTTAGCTCTTAGCAACAAAAACATATCAGAACTGTTGACCAAAGCAAATACAAATACAAACCCTAAAAAAATCAAATAGGGGACAGGCGCTATATTATAAAATGAAAAATGCTGACGAATCGCAAATTGAGCTTTATTGTTTAGAAGATTTTTTTTATTGTTTTTTTCCTTTAGAATAAAACTTAAACAAACCGCTATGAGCCCTGGAATGACTGCAATAAAAAAAATATTTTTGTAATCTTCAGGATGGAAATGCAAATAAAGCAATGCAGCTAATGGACCTAATATAGCCCCAATAGTATCCATCGAACGGTGAAACCCAAATATTTCTGCCCGATTGGCAACATTGCATTCGTCAGCCAGTAAAGCATCACGTGCTGAAGTTCGGATGCCTTTGCCTATTTTATCTAAACTTCGTCCTAAACAGATAGTAGCTGCAAACTGTGTCCATACTATCAAAGGACGTGAGATCACACTCAGTGAATAGCCTATGTTTACAAAGGGCAGTCGACGTTGGATGGTATCAGAAAGGCTTCCCGTATATATTTTAGTAAATCCGGCAATCAGTTCAGCAAGACCTTCTAACAAGCCAATAAATAAGCCTCCATAACCTATTTGCGCAAGGTATAAAGGCATAATAGGGTAGAGCATTTCACTACTAAAATCGTTGAATAAGCTCACCAATGAAATGATGAAAACAGTTCGTGTAATGTTTTTAAACAAGTTGTTCGAAATGGGTTTGTAGATGAAATGAGAGACAATTTAAAATATCCTTATTTTCAAGTATGCTTTTTTCATAACCATATAATCCTGTTTTGAATATGGCTATAGCTAATTCAGTAGATTTGATACTGTAATTTTTACCTAATAATTTTATCATTGGGTATAAAACACGCATCATACGGTACATGGCATTGGGTTCATATCTTTTTGAAACTGGGTATATATAAGCTGGTCGAAATGAATAAAATTGATGAAAGTTTTTGTTGATCAAATAATTTTCAGCCATGCCTTTATATCGTGCAAATGAGAGTTTGCTTTTTTCACTCAAGTCGGCACCATTACCACTTAGGAAACAAAAATTGACTTGGGGTGAATATTGACATAATGCTTCGGTAAACGCTATTGTATAATCAACGGTGATTTGTTTAAAGAGTGCATCGTTGACTGTACCGGTATATACACCCAGGCAGTAATAGACAATATGCTGATGGGCAAAGACATCTTGAACGGCTTCAAAGTGTAAAAAATCATGATGAACGACTTCTTTTAATTTAGGATGTTGAATTCCCAATGGTTTTCTGACAATGACACTTACTTGTTCTATTTCATCGCTAGCAAGGCAATGAGCTAAAACAAGTTGCCCAATCATGCCTGAGGCCCCGGTAATCATTGCATTTTTCATAGGCTATTGTTGAAATCGTTTACTGATAAGCAATTCACTATCTTATTTAAACATAATTTCGTTGTTCTTGTGTTTTGAGAAAAATGGCTTCGAACAATCTTTCATCTGCTGTGGTAAAAGGTAAATGACGTCTTTCAAATACTTTTCTTGCTGTTTCGGTCGCTTTTTTTAGCTGATATTCCATAAAACCATTGGCGCTTCCCCAACTATAGGATGGAATAAAATTGCGTGGGAAACCCGCACCATAAATATTACAACTAAAGCCTACTACAGTGCCTGTATTAAACATAGTATTGATGCCACATTTAGCATGATCGGCCATGATCAGTCCACAAAACTGTAACCCAGTTTTTACAAACGATTTTTTGTATTCACTCCATAATTTGACTTCTTCATAATTGTTTTTTAAATTAGAGTTGTTGGTGTCAGCGCCTATATTACACCATTCCCCAATCACCGAATTGCCAATAAATCCATCATGCGCTTTATTAGAATTGGCAAAAAATACTGAATTGTTTACCTCACCGCCTACTTTACAACCGGGACCTAAAGTAGTGGCTCCATAAATTTTTGAACCCATTTTTAACACGGCATTTTCACCCATGGCAAAAGGGCCTCTTATGATAGATCCTTCCATGATTTCAGCATTTTTGCCGATATAAACAGGGCCAGTAAGTGTGTTAATGATTGCGCACTCAACAACAGCCCCTTCTTCAATAAATAACTGGTCACCTAAAATTTGATTACTTGTTGATACTTTTTGAGAAGTTCTTCCCCTTGTGATGCGTTCGTAATCGTCACGAGTAGCGGTATCGTTATAGGTAAATAGGTCCCAAAGTGTATTGAGCCATTTTACTTCAGATAGAAAATGAATTTGTGTGCAATTGATGAGTATTTCTTGGATATTAAATTTTTCAGCATGATCAAAATCTAATCGCGCAGCTAATAATTGATTATCTTGTACAATACAGCAACCTTTTTTTAAGGTAAGTATGGCTTCTACCAATGCTTTGTTGGGAAATAATGCACCATTGATACAAATATTATCTTGTGCTAACAACACCGGAAATTTTTCTTGTAAATGAGGTTGCGTAATATCATGCAGTGGTAAACCTACAATATGCTGCCATTTCTCTTTTATGGTCATAATGCCACATCGAAGTGCTGATACCGGTCGTGAGTAGGTAAGGGGTAATAAGTGATGATAACGTTCATCATCAAACAAAATAAAATTCATATTAATCTATTGATTGTTCAAAATTGGTTGAATTCTGATCTGGCTTTTTTTCTAAAGTATGTTTTATAAAATGAAATCCGCCAAAAGCACAAGGCAACGCAAACAACATAATGAGTAAGAGGTTGTTAAATCCAAAAATGGCCATCCCAATAAAAACACCAATGATTTCACCAACGATCCAGGCTAGAATGGTATTGATTTTCCAAGTCAAAGGTTTAAGTCCTTTTTGGGCTGCAATTTTCCCATTATGTATGGTGAGAAAATAAAGTGCAATGATTTCCAGCATAAAATTCTATAAAATATAGTGGCTAAAGTAAATATTTTTTTACTATTGTACTTACAAATTTTTAAAATACCATGCTACCAAGAGATGTAAGCGATTTGCTCCCCCAAAAATCACCCTTTAAAATGGTTGACTTATTACATGAAGCCACTGAAACTTTTACACGCACCTCATTTACAATATTAAGTGACAATGTGATGGTTGATGCTGGATTATTGACTGAGGGTGGGATGATTGAAAACATGGCACAAAGTGCAGCCGCCGGGAGTGGATACTTTTTTTCAATGGCAGCCCATGATACCCATTCAGAAACTAACTCATCAAAAGAAATTCCCATTGGTTATATCGGTGCTGTGAAAAATGTAAGCATACTCAAACAACCTGCAGTTGGAAATGAAATCAGTACCGAATTACTGAGCAAGCATAAAATAGGCCAGGCATCTATTGTGGATGCAAAAATTTTTTTCCAAAAAGAATTATTAGGTTCTTGTGAATTAACTATTTTTGTACAATAAAATTAAAATATACTCACCATGAAAAAATTATTTTTACTATTTGTAGGCTTTTTAAATGTATTCATTGCGAATCAGGCATTTGCCCAATATAATAAAGAAGATATTTTTAAAGCCAATACTGAGATTACCTGGTTAGGTGTCGATTTTTCTGAAGTTAAATTTATTGGACCAGCTACAGGGTGGGGAGATGAAGGGACAAAATCGCCAACAGAAATGAGAGATAAATATTTTCCAGCTTGGAACGAGTTGATTTTGTCTGAACCAAAAAACTTTAAAGTTGCTGAAGCGGTTTCTAAATTAGAAGTGAGCAATGCCATCGAAATTACGGCAGATGCCAATGCTAAAATGAATAAAAAAGAAATTTTTTCAGAAACAATAAGCGATTTTCAATTGCTTTCTGAAAATGCGGTACAGGATATGATCAAAAAATACAATTTTAAAGGCAAGGAAGGTATTGGTTTTTTACTTGTTGCAGAAGGTATGAGTAAAGGCCGTGAAGAAGCGAGTTATTGGGTCACATTTGTAGATATGAAAAGTAAAAAAGTATTGCTTTGCAAAAGAATGTTGGGAAAAGCAGGTGGATTTGGATTTAGAAATTATTGGGCAGCCACAGTGAAGAATGTATTGAAATCTATGAAGAAAGAATTTAAAAGCTGGGACTAATTTTTTTGAATCCGCCAAAACAACCATATATTATAGATACTTCATTGATAAGTCCATTAGGGCTTACGACTAATGAAAACTTTACCGCCCTGACGCAATCAGTTTCTGGTATTCGCCTTCTGGATGATTCTTACTTTTTTTCTAAACCGATTTTAAGTTCAGTTATTGACCATTCAATCATAGATGGTTTTAAGCAGCGTTTGCAAACAAAAAACCGATTTGACACCCTTTTGATGGCATGTGCATTTGATATGCTGCAAAAAAAGGAAGTAGATTATACAAGCCATCATACATTAATCATACTCTCTACCACCAAAGGCAATATTGAATTGCTGGCTACAGAGTATGACAGCGAACAAATAGACTTGAATTATTCTGCCAGTTTACTCCAACAATGTTTTCGAAATCCAAATCAAGTAATGATTGTTTCAAATGCTTGTATTTCTGGAATATCAGCTGCTATTGTTGCTTCAAGATATATTC
>OEIV010000094.1_pt1 | contig 55507 bp, 56 predicted proteins | sample 1539231 | NCBI WGS metagenome assembly OEIV01 (sample SAMN03794762, study PRJEB22550) | activated sludge metagenome | feature: wastewater treatment plant; material: activated sludge; isolation source: Wastewater treatment plant of a petroleum refinery complex | place: Argentina: Buenos Aires ...
GAGGAATTAGAATTTTATTCAGTAATAAGATTTTTACTTTATCTGAAGCCAATAGTAACTCTATTCTATCCACTACTATATTATAATAATATTGATATGATTTTAATCTATCGAATATAGAAGTAGAAATAGAGTTCATATTATCAAATACAACTCCTTTATAAGGTAATTTACAAGTATATAAGTCAGTTAAGTCTTTATGCTGTCCTTGTAAAGGTTGCATTCCTATATAAATATGCTCTCCTATTTTATAACCTTCATGTAATTCTGGAATCCATTTCCATTCTATGGATATATCTCCATTTTTTTTATCAAGAGTATAATTCTCATCTATAAGAAGTTCTTCTTCTTGTTGTGTTTCTTGATTTATATATTTTAAAAATCCTATTTTTCTAAGAGATTTAAATACCACATGTAAAACTCTTAATGTGTTTCTATTGTAATTATCAAATATATCATTAGTGAAATCCATATTAACAGAATTACCATACAGTAAACTATTATTCATATATATTTCATCTAACTCGTTATCTGTTAATTCATCTTTAAATGCTGATACTATTTCAGATCTTGTCATTTCATATTCACAAGATGCCCATTCAGCATCTTCAATATACTCATTGTCTGTAGATCTACCACAATCAAATCTTAAAGGATTTATTACATTAAACTTAGGTTCTCCTCCTTGTATTCCTACATAGTAAATAGCTTTACTACTTATACAACTATGTTTCCAACCTTTAGCGAATTTAGCAGGAGCTGATTCTTTTAATATTAAATAATTTAATAATTGTCTAGCTAATACCTCAGCAGGGTCTTGATGCTTTCTTGTAAGATATTTTTTAGTTTCTTCAGGCGTGTTAGCAGCTATTTCCTGTTCTATCTGTTCTTTTAATTTTTGCTTTTCTTCTGGTGTTAATTTTTTATTTTGTAATTCTTCTTGATGAGATATTTCTATTTGATGTCTAATATCTGACATAATAGAATCTATTACAAATTTTTGTATTTTTTGAAATTTTAAAGTTTCTTTTCTTGTAGTAGCTTCTTCATTTGTAGCTAATATATTCCATGAAAAAGGTCTTTTTAATTCTATTCCCTCAAGATATTTAATTTTTCTACTTATAATATCTCTATTAGTTAGTTCAGCAGGTAATTCTCCTAATTGATCTCCATAAGGTTTACAGATATAATTAAAATCTTCTTTATTTAGTCTATTGTTATATAAATCATAATTAACTTTCATGTTTTTATACTCATTATGTAAATTAAACATAAAAGATCTATTAAAACTATTATTATTTATATTATCAATATGATACTTATACCAAGCTTTATTATTAGCATCTTTTTCTTTTTGTGATAATTTATGCCTATCTAAATTACCATCTTGCTTATACGATTTATCTACGTCTATCATTTTTTAATTTCGTTTGAATAATGTATTGGATAATTCCAATAATTGTTTACTTGTTTTGTCTGGTTCATTATTTCCGTATTCTTTTCCTAAATCTTCTTCTTCTATTTGAAACATTACTTGCATTAAGGTCATACAATTATGATTTACTATATTATTAGCTACATAAGTATGGTTATCTTCAACTTTAAAATTATAAACTGTTGTGTTACAAAATTTAGTATCTATAATTTTTATAGGTAGCCAAAATCCAACTTCAGTTTCAAGCTCTATTCTCTTTCTGTTTATTTGATTACATAATTTATATTTTAAAGATGGATAAAAACTTAATAGCTTATCAATATAATTAGTAGAAATAGTTAGGCTAGTTTGATAACCATTCTTAATGCTTTGTAATGAGCAATATATACCATTATCGATCAGAATTTGTCTAATTTGTAAAATTAATTTCTGATATATACCTACAACAGTAATTTTAACTCGGTTCATTTTTTTATTTATATTATAACTACCATCTCCTTCTAAAAAACCAATTACTAAAGGCATCAAGTTTGAAGAGTTATATAATTCACTAGCTATAAATTTATTATTAGGAATACATCCTAAATTATGTAATAAATTTGAAAGTTTTTTAGAATGTTTTATAACTTTAATATAACTACCATGTTTAATTTTAAAAACACATTTGGAAGGTTTATAAATTCTGTTTGATTGTACGACTTTATTATTTTTTATATAATTTTTTGGAATAGTTGTTTCACCTGTTGCGTATTCATCTATAATATTTGCTATTTTAATTGCCATTTCCATTTGATCATGTTGAAAGCAAATTGATATATGATTTTTATTAATATCAATATAACCATCTGACAAACACCATCCTATTAAATACAACATATCATCTGACAAATCATATTTTTTCAAATCTTTTCTTTTTGGTACTAACGCAAATTGATATTTATCATTTAATGTATTAGCTGCTTTATAATTTACATTATCTAATGCTTTTACTCTATCAGAATGTTTTTTCAAACTAGTAGAAGCTATTAATATAGGGTGTTCTTTTGTACATATTAAATTATTGTGTTCGCCTGAAATTTTTAGAGTTAATATATCATCATTATAATTTTTTATAAATGTCTCTATTACTTTTTTGTAAGTACCATCATCAGTCAAAACTAGATCTCCAATAACCACATCTTGAACAACTTTAAATCCCTCTGACGTTGTTATAAGCATATTTTCAACTAAACAAGTATCAAAATTACCCTTTCTATTATATTTAATTAATTCTTCTAATATTAATGGATCAAATATCATATCTATATTACAAAGAACATTACCAAACTCATCAGTATCTCTTTCTTCTAATAACCATTTTTTTATATACTTTTCTCCAGCGTCTTTAAGTTTATCATTCATATGACAACCGTATACTCTAGCTACTTTTGAATTTTGAACATTATTAGAAATAACTCTATTTGGTTGTAAAGCTAGTAAATGTAATTTTTTACGTCTTTCAAAATAAGCTTTAACATGAGTTACTTCATTTTCAAACATTAATTCTGCGTTATAAAACTCACATAATAATTCTGCTATTCTATTAACATCATCAGCTATAGAAGGTCTTCCTGCATATCTAGCTACTATCTGATTACTTGAATAATCTCCTCTTCTAACTCCTTTATAAACTATAATAACAGCTAAAGATTCTCCATCATCTTGTCTATAAGGATCATATCCAATTTTATATAAACCTGAAGGAGGATTTACAGTAGGAGATTCGAATATAATTAAACCTCCTGTTTTATTTGTACTAAATTGACTTCTTTCCCATATAATAGGGATAGAGTTTACAAGATCTAATTCTACTTTAACTTTGTTTTCTTCTGAGTCATGAAAGATAGTAGCAGCTTGTCCTTTTATTACATGTAAATTATTTATTTTAATTTTATTTAATTGTCTATTTAATTCAAAAATTGGAAAATCATTAGTAGAAATAATCTTAAAAGCTTCTGCTGGACTGTTTGGATTTTCAGCTTTGTATTTTAGTACAGAAGTATTTCCAGAAGTAGATTTTCTTTTTTTTTCTATTTCTTTATTATCATATTCAATTGCAGCTTCTATATCTGAATTACCTTGTTCATCATAAAATCCAACTTTATTTAAATAAGAAGGATGAAAAAATCCACAGTTTGTTTTATCAGCTTCTTCATCCCATATATTTACAAAAGGTAAACAATTATAAGATTCTGGGTTATAAAACATATCTGCAAAATCTACAGTACCTTTTTCCATATCTCCAGATGTACCAAATATAACTATTTGACCAGTAGTATATTTACCATCTCTAAGTGCATCATCTGTAGCAGCAAAAGAATCTTTTAAATTTGGGAATTTACCTGCTTCTTCAAAAAGCATTAGTTTTATATCTTTACCCCTTGCTGCATCTGCATTATCTTTAAATGTTAATGTCATTACTTCTGACATATAACCAGATTCTATTTTTGTTCCATTAACATATTTATGATATGATGCTCTCTTATGATCTGACTTATCTAATACATCTCTATTCTTTTTCCAACCTGTATTTTCATTTAAAAAGTTTAAATAATTAGTTACCATTTGCATTGTTGAATCTGCAAATGTATTACCAAAAGCTCCTATCACAGATAAACTTCTTCTATGTGTATTATACATATTAGCACATATAGCAGCATTCTTATATGAATATCCTTTTCTTCTCCCTTTACCTACTAATAAATAATATCCACCATCAAGAAACTCATCTCTTACTTTGAAGTTTAATCTTAGTTTATCAAACTTTTCTTTTGTGATTCCTTTATCTGCTATTTCTAATGCCCAAAAATAATTGTAATCTCCATCCCAAAAATCAGGGAAAAACTTAATCTTATCTGTCTTTCTACTATCTCCTGTTGATTTATCTTTTATTGCTATTTGTGCAAAGTTTAAATAGAAATAATGGTGTCCTGTTATAGATTCTCCCTCTGATTCATATCCATTTTTACATCTGTTTAATTGTTCTTCCCAATATTCAATCCATTCTTTTGAACCCCAAGGAGCAGAAGTATAATAACCATATTTAACAAAGTTTAATGCTTCTTGTCTAAATATTTGACTATTTAACCATTTACCATTACTATCTCTAATCATTATTCTTCAAAGTGATTTATTTCTTTATTATTTCTCGTTTTAGTAGTTTCAAATAGCTCTTGTTCTACTTTCTTTTGCATATTATCTAACTTTTGTAAAGTTAATTCTGTATCTATAATAGCACTTGTAATTTCTTTTGGTTTATAGACTGGAGTATCATTTTTAGTTCTCTCATTAATATCAAATGTATTAAAGAATTTCTTAATCTTTTCTGCTGCACATTTAGCACTCATAAAATATGACATGGTTAATGAAGCATCTTCTAAAAATTCTTTATATTTATCTACAGCTTTGATAACTAAAGGCGATATTTTATACTTAACATCTTTATATATTTCTTGTTTAATCTTTTCTTCTTTTACATTTTCATCATATCCAAAATAAGGATTAGATCTTTTAGGTGAACACATAAATTCAATATACGCAAAATCTTTTAAAGCTTCATCTTTATTTTTAGATTTATCATTTTCCCATATTTCTTTAAATGGGGATATTAATAATATTTCAATTGTAGGTTGTACTATTCTCCCTTCTATTTTAAATATTTCCATTATTTATTTTTTTCTATATAACCTTTTAAAGTTATAGATATTACTTGTTCTTTTTTATCTATATCATTAATAAATATAAATTTTACTATTGCTGATTTACTATAGTCTTGTTTTGTAATATTCATATTCATCAAATGAGGAGACACATCTCTTGGAGTAGTATATACTAATTTAATAACATTATTTTTATTATCGATCTTAGCAGCTGTACACCCACAATCTGGCTTAACTTCTTTTACAATAATATTCTCATAATGAAAATCAAAAGTTAAAGAAGTATTTTTTGGAGACAATCCTTTATCACAAGTTGTATTTTTAAACATATTACAAATTATTTAATTGTTTAAATATATTCCATTTTTTCTTACTAATAAACCAATCATAACAATTTCCTTTACAAGGCTTATTTGCAAATTGTAAAGCTGGTACATCGCAACCACAATATCTACATTGACCAGAAAAAAAACATTCTTTACTCATGTTTTTTAATCTTTCTTCAAATTGTTCTTTAATATGAGTTCTAATTAAAAAACTAAAATGATTAGAGTAATATAGTTTACATCTATAATTACCTATAAAATAATCCCACATTAATAATGGATTTTTACATAAACGGATTAGGAGGGTTTGTATTTTTGTAATTAGCATGATTTTCTTTTAATTCTTTTAACTTTTTAAATCTTATTTTTGTTTCTTTTAATTTTTTCTCATTATGAGCTACTTTTAACAATTCAGCTTTTGCTTTATTATAGTATTTAAAAATTTCTTTAGGAAATATAGTAAATCTACCAAAATTAAATACTCTATATTCATCAAAAATACCTTTACTTATCATATCACTTATTGCTATAAACTGAGAATTTACTATTTCTTCCAGTTCTTTTTTTGTATAAGTACAATCAGGATATAAGCTAATATAATACTCATAAAAAGCTTGTTTTTGTTCTTTAAGTAATTCTTGATCTATTTTATTAGTAGCATTAATACTTTTATTTTTTACTTTCATTTATAAGCTTTATGTTATATATCTGTTCTTTATTATCTAAATTAAAACAAGAATGTACTGCATAACTATTATTAGTTTTTCTAATTAAGTTATATTTAATTAAATTTTTTAAATACATACTCATATTAGCAGAACTAATTCCTTCTTTACTTATTATTTTTTTCTTTTCTGTATCTGTTAATACATCTGTATTATTCTCAGCATTACTAATCAAAATTAATGTTAATATATTTTTTTCAGCATTACTAATTTCAAATGGTAATAGTGTAGCTACTATATCAACAGCTTTTTTATAGTATAAATGAGATTCTAATTTTAATACTTTACCTGCTATCATTTCTATTTTTTAAATTCTGTGACTACAAAGGTATATAAAAAAATTTAGTTATTAAAATATTTTATTCTTTATTTTAATAACTAGTATTAGATGGAGTATACCATTTTTATAAAAAAGATTGTTTATTTGGGAGGATTTTTCAGGAAAGGAGGAAACATAGTTTCTCCGTAATCCGTAATATTAGAAGTAATAGATACTGTTACATTTACATTTTATAAATGTAACCAAAAGATTACCTGGGAAAATTCCAAGAACTAAAATCCATAGCTTCGCTACTAGATTGTTAAATCTTGACCTTTTTACAGGGTTTCCTTAGTTAATTAAATAATGTAGTCTTTTCAACATTTTAACTTTAAGTATCTGTTCATATTTGTTTGGTATCGGTTATTTCTAATCCCTAATTAAAATTAGTAGGATTTACCTTTATCACTATTCAGTATTACAATTAAGTTTTGTGATTCTAATTACTTAGTCTTTTACACTCATTTATCTTAATAAACTTTAATATTAATATTATCATAATTACCAGCTGAAGTCTACATGTGTCTTAGTGATTGTAATTTAAAATGTAATATTAATTAATTTAAAGAACTTCTGTTACTTGCTCGACTCTAGTAACACCATTTATTTTGAACATTTTCTGAATGCCACTTTAGTAGTTTTGCTATCTGATCTATTACTAGATTTCCTTTCAAAGGCTAAAGTTAGGTATCAATACTTAATTCAGGAATAGCAAATATAAGAATAAAAATTATATTTACAAAATAATATAGAAGTTATTTTAAAAATTTTTTTAGTAAAAAATAAAAGTTAGAGAAAATAGAGAGGGTTGGGGGTCCTTGTCTCAGCCCCCCACCACTTTTAAATTTCTTTTCCATCCCCCACTAAGTTAAATTTCCTTACTTTTCTTCGCCTGAAGATATATTATATATTCATATAGAAATTCTACCTGTAGAAAATAATATCTTCTCTAAGGATTATAATACTATCTATATATAATATATAGTAAATCTATAAGTAAGTAATAAAACCAAGTTAAATTTCCTTACTTATTCTAAATTATATTTATTATGAAACATATTAAGAATATAGTAATAACAGCTTATTTAATAGCTTTATTACTAATCCCATTAATAATAGCTATTACTGTATTCCATTCTTACTATATATTTGTTATAGTTTTGATATGCGAATTAGCTATTGGATATATATTAGTTAATGAATAAGCCTGTTAAATATAGGCTTATTTTACACTTATAATCTTATCTGGATAGTTAGTCATTCTTAATCCCTTAGATTGATAGAAGTAATTAGGATTTATCCAATATTCCTTTGCTTTTCCAGCAACAGGATATATAATGGATAAGTTTGATAACTCTTTTATATACTTTACAATTGATTTTAAGGATATATTTAATGTTTTAGATAGTTCTTCTCTATTTATAGTTATTGTTTCTTTAAATCTTCTTTTATCTGTATTAACTCTACTTAATAATTCAAAAATCATTAATGAACATTGTGGAGAACATGATTGTAATAATCCAAATAATAAAGTAGGGTTTAATAATTCTATTGATGGAGTAATATCATAAGTATAATAACTATTAATTACAGAACTAACCTCTATCTCATCAGATATAATATCATTAGATTTAATATTAACAGTTTTATTACTGTTAATTACTGGTATGGTTAATGAAGAAGATAAAGGATTTACTAATTTGATTGTTTTCTTTGACATAATATTATGTATTAATTTACACAAATATACAATAAATATAATAAAAACCAAATAAAAAATGTAAAATAAACATTTATCATTTTTACCATTATTTACACTTTTTCTAATTTAACTACTTATAACTAGTTGATTACTAGTATTTTATTTAGATGTAGATAATAATCTGATTATAAGACAATTAGATAACATATTTAAAAAAAAGTGTAAATTGTGAAAATGAAAGGTGCTTCACTAACTAGTTTCAGAGATTTACTGCGCTATATAATACATAAAGCAAGATTTACAAACTTAATTTACAACTCTACCAAGTTAAATTACCTTACTTGTCCTAAATTATCTCATTTATTAATTAAACAGGTGATGGCTTACCATCAAATTTATTATGACAACTACAACAGTTCAAAAAACAGAAATTGCAAAAGAAGTAAAATTTGCAAAACTTTCTATTGGAGAATTAACTCCAAGTAAATTTAAGAAAGGTATTAACCAATTAGAACTATCTCAGATAGTAACTACAACCAGTAAATATCCTTCTAAGAAATTAAACAATGATTTGTTTAATGATTTATTACCTAGTTCAGACTATAGTAATGAATCAAAAAGAATGTTCTGGTTAGAAGTACCAGAAGGAGTTTCTAAAGCTCAAATTATTGATAAATTGGCTAATTTTCCTAATGCTAGGATTGTTAGGCATTTATACAATGATATAAATAATGCGTTAAATTCTCAACAAGAATGGGCTATAGCTAATGGAACTATTAGTTTGAAAGAAATAGCCGATTCTCAGTCAGTTAAAGATGAGAATGGAGAAGTTGTAAGAGATAAAACTTACAATAGAGTGTTATTTAGAAGGTATGAACTGGATTTGACTGGTAATCAGGAGGATACCACCACCCTAGAACCTTCTTCACAACTTGATGGAACTATATTCTAATTGTCCCATCTAAAATCTTATAGGTATTTAACAACTAACTCTTGTTAAATACCTTTTTTCTTTTTATTAACAATTTAAAAAAACATTTATGTCTACATCAGAAATAAAAGACCTATTATATTGGTCTGAAGTCACAAATATACCAACTTCAGAATTAGCACTGGCTAAAACTGAATTTGAACGTATATTTAATTCTAAACTAGAATATTCTCCAGAAATGTTAGATGTAGATATAATAGAAAATGACATTTTTGGTCCTGAACTATAATTATTAAATACATACTAGCTTTGTTAATTGATAACGTTATTTAAGTTAACTTGAATAATATTATTTACTGAACTAGATAAAACATACAAAAGCAAATAGACTTTCTAGTTGTGTAAAGAATAGTATGTATTTAATTATTAAACTAAATATACAGAGTTTCATTACTCTGTATATTTTTTTACAACTTTGCTCAGTCATAATTAAAAATAAATATAAATATGAAAACGAAAAAAAATAATAAACCCGTTTTAATAAAAAAAGAAGAAAAACTTTATACTAAACAAGAAATAATTGATTTACTAACTAAAATTGTAGATGAGTGTGATGGAAATAATAACTTTACAGAACAATGGATTAAAGATAATTTAAAATAAAACATTATGAAAAAAGATAATGTATTATGTTTAGTAATAAGAAAAGAATTTAACCCATCTAAGGATATTCAAGACAATTGGAGAAAGTTATCAAGTTATGAAAATATCACTTTTCCAACAACTATAATAACTAAAATAATACCTTTAATAAATCACCTACATAATGATATTGAAAATGGACAATTAGAACCTCATTATCATGCAGACAGTAATTATTTCAACAAACATATTTATCAAGATACAAATGATGAAGACATAAGAGTTTATCCTAATAAATTAAAACCAAACGAATCCTTAGAATACATTTCATTATATAAATTTGGAGAATATAATACTGGTATAACTCCAACAAAATTTATTAAAAACTCCAAATTAAAACATAAATGTATTCATAAAGGTAAATGTCCACATAGAGGTATGGATTTAACAAATGTATTACCAAATAAAGAAGGAATAATAACATACCCTTTACACGGGTTACAATTTAATAATAAAACAAAACAATTATTAACTAAACTTTAAATAATATGCACATACAACGTTCAGAATTTAGAATATTAAAATCAACTATTGAATCTCCCAATATAAAAAACAAATATAATATATACGAAATTTACAAATTAGGATATAATAACAATAGACTTGTAGAATTTAGACCAGCTAATGATTGTATTAATGGATTCACAAGAGAAGAATTAAAAGAAAATTATATTAAATTAGCAGAAGCTTTTAAACATAAAATTATCCCAATGCAAAGATTAATAAACGAAATAAACAATGTCAAATAACGAAGAAATAATACTATTACAATTAATAGACGAAGAAACTATAGTAGAGTATCTAAAAGATAAAGATTATATAATTAATAATAATATCACAGATATTTCAGATATATTATTAACTAAACAAAATTTACCTTATTTAACTCCTAATGAAGAATATATTCTATTAAACTTCATAAAAAGAATACCCTATTTAAATTCAGATACAATACTAACCTTAGAAAATATAAAATAATATGCCTTGTAATGATGGACCAAACTATAATGTTCAAAATTATATACATCCAAATGAACAAAATAGAATTGACTTAAGAATACCAAATAGTAATAATTATAATAACAAAATTAATATGTCTCAATCAATAGAAATAGAAAATACTAATCTTAAAGCCAGTTTATGTGCTATATTTACTGAACTTGAAAATAAAAATTTAGAGTATATAATAAAAGATGCAAGTATAAGTGGAATGATAGATTTAAATGATTTTTGGGAAAACCACAAAAAAGAAGATATTAAAAAAATAGATAGTATAATCAATTCTCTTAGTTATCATGAACAAAAAGTGTTAAAAAAAAGAATAAATATATTAATATAAATGGATTTAACATCTCATCAAAAAGAAAAGTTATTAGAACTAATAACCCTAATAAATAATAAAACTCCTTATATAAATTTAATTGGAAGTGCTGGTGTAGGTAAAACAACTTTAATATCTAAATTATTAGTAAATAAAGAATTAATACCAAATATAAAAACAGTATTAATAGCAACACCTACACATAAAGCATTAGAAGTAATTAAAGATAAAATAGAAAATAATAATTTAATTACTATTAATAAAGAATTTAAAACAATTCAAAAACATTTAAATGTAGTTCAAGTTTTTGACACAGAAGGTAAAACATTATTTAAAAGAAATGTTCTTAAAAAAATAAATAATTATGATTTAATTATTATAGATGAAAGTTCTATGATAGATTCTTATTTACATAAAGAAATAACCGAAAATAAACATTACAACACTATTATAATTTTTGTATCTGACATTAAGCAATTAAACCCTGTAGGAGAAATAATTAGTGAAATTTACAATCAAAACTATCCAGAAGTAAAACTAACAGAAATAGTAAGACAAGGAAAAGGTAATCCAATAATAGAATTATCTAACAACATTAATAGTTTTAAAACTAAAAATATTACTAATTATAATATAACCAGTAAAGAAGGAATTATTTATGAAAAAAACTTAAATAAAATAATTAATATTCTAGCAAAAGTAAATGGTAGTAATGAGTATAAATATTTAGCATGGACTAATGTTAAAGTTAGATATATAAATAACAAAGTAAGAAGTATTATTTATAATAATCCTAATCCTGATATTATATATCCAAATGAAACTTTAATATTAAGAAATCCTTTAGATAACATTAATACTAATTCAGAAGTAAAAGTACTAGATATAACAAAAGGGCATAGCGATTCTCTTATTGAATATATAAAAAATACATTATTTAAATATTTAGTATTTGACACTTCTAGAATTAAAATACATTCAAAATCAAAATTTCCAGACATATTCAATGAACTAAAAAAATTACCAAGTTTTAGTTTATACTATTGTACAATTAAAAAAACAAATTCTAAATCTAACATAACAGAAACAATGTTAGTATTAAATCCTGAAGATGATAAAAAATGGAATGCTATGAAAAAACTATTAATAGAACATTTAAAACCTAAAAAAGAATGGGGAATGATAGATAAAATAAATAACTTATTTACTAAATATAATTATAACCATGCTCTTACAATCCATACTTCTCAAGGATCTACATTTAAAAATGTATTTATAGATAAACAAGATATATTACGTAATAATAATAAATCTGAATTAGATAAACTAATTTACACAGCTATAACAAGAGCAAGTCATTCTTGTATAATATATAATAACTAAAAATAAAATAATATGACAATAATTGGAGATGTACATGGTAAAATAAACGACTATTGGAAATTAATAACAACATTAGATAAAAATGAACAATCTATTTGTGTTGGAGATTTTGGATTTAAAAAACAACATGATTGGTTAATTGATGATTCTAATATAGATACAGCATTACATAAAATTAACTTTGGTAATCATGATTATTATCCTTATTTAGAATCTAAACATTCTTGTAAAAATTGGTATTATTATACAAATTACAAATTAATGACTATTAGAGGTGCTAAATCTATTGATACTTGGCATAGAACTGAAGGAATAGATTGGTTTACTAATGAAGAATTATCTTATTTAGAAGGTAAAAATATATTAAACATATATGAAACAATAAAACCAGAAATTGTAGTTTCACATGATTGTCCACAATCAATTAAACAATCTATTTTTGGATACACAGACCTTTCAATTACTTCAACTATATTAGAAGAATGTTTAATAATTCATAAACCTAAATTATGGATATTTGGACATCATCATCAAAGTATAAACACAGTGATTAATAATACTAATTTTATTTGTTTAGATGAATTAGAAACTTATAAAATATGAAACAAGCATACATTTATGATATAGAAGTTTATTATAATTTATTTTTTGTTGCATTTTTAAATGCAGAAACAAAAGAATATTATACTTTTGAAATGTCAAGAAAAAATAATCAAAAAAATGAATTATTACAATTTCTAAAATCTAAACCATCTGAATTAATAGGTTATAATAATTTATCATTTGATAATCCTTTATTAGAATATTTTATAAGTATATCTCATTTACCAGTAAATAAAGAATTTTGTATATTACTTAAAGAAAAAGCTAATAAACTAATTAATTCACTATCTGAAAATCAATATAAAAATAGGATTAGAAAACCTTTAATTCCTCAAATTGATTTAATGGTAATAAATAGATTTAATAAGCTTGGTATATCGTTAAAACAATTAGAATTTAATCTACAATTACCAAATATACAAGAATTACCTTATGAACACACTAAAATATTGACAAATGAAGAAATTGATGTAATTATTGAATATTGTAAAAATGATATAGAAGCTACTTATCAATTATATTTAAAATATATTAAAGAAATTGAATTTAGAAAAGAATTAAGTATTAAATATAATAAAGACTTTACTAATTTTGATGATGTTAAAATAGGTACTGAAATATTTACTACTATACTATGTGAAAAATTAGGTAAATCTAAATATGAATTAGGTAAATCTATACACAAAGAATTAGTCTTTAAAGATTATATTTTAGACTATATTAGATTTAAACAACCACAAAATATAGCTTTATTAAATTATCTTAAAAAACAAGTAAAAACAACCTTAAAAAAAGCTTTTACTGAAATACCTTTTGAAGAATTAAAAGAATTAGAAGGTTATTATATTAAAGAAGTAGTTAAAAATAAACAAGCGTTTTTAAATATTGGTTTAAATGGTTATCCAGTTGTTATAGGAAGTGGGGGTAGGAATGCCCTCTTATAAAGAAATTTATAAGTAATAAATTGAGCAAAAACGGTGAATAAATAAATTTGGTATTGGAGGAATAATATTGTATATTTGTAAAATATATACAATTAAATTATTACAAAAATGCGTAAATGGTTAAAGTTATTTGAAGAACAAGAATCCTGTGTATTAGATTTAATATCTAAAAATTATAATACTAGAGAAATTGCTATAAAAGTTAATATTCCAGAAAGAAGATTAGGTGAAATATTAAAACTAAAAAAGATAAGTATTAATTCAAGATACTTAAAGAAAATCAATCACGATTATTTTGATACTATTGATTCAGAAGACAAGGCTTATTTATTAGGATTTATAATAGCTGATGGTTGTATATCTATAGAGCCTAAGAAAAAAAATGGTGTTATATATAGTTACAATAAAAGAATATCTTTTAATAATTCTATTGACGATATAGTAGTTTTAAACCTTATTAAAGATAAAATTTCGCCTGAAGTAGAATTAAGAGTATTTAATAATTCTGATGGAGTAATAACTAGAAAAGATCAAATATCGTTAAAAATAAATTCTAAAAAAATAGTTGAAAAAATGATTAGCTTAAATATAAAACCTAGAAAAACAATGGATTTTAATTTTAAATTTAATTTTGATTTATTATCAGAAAATCACAAAATAGATTTAATAAGAGGATTTATAGATGGAGATGGACATTTTTCAAAGAAAGATGGTAGATTAACTTTTGTTGTTACTAGTATTGATTTTGGAAATCAAATATTAGATATAATCAAAAAAAATATTCCTAAAACTAGTTTTACTATTAACAGTATACAAGGTAAAACTTGCATTTATCATTCTTTTCAAATAAACACAGGAATTGATAAAGATAATCTATTTGAATTATATAAGTTATTATATAATAATAAAAGATATTTTTTACCAAGAAAAAAAGAAACTTTAGATTCCATTTTTAAATACCGTGCTAACTAAATAAATTACGAAAGGTTATTTAGTAGTGTAGAGCATAGACAGTGAATAAATATAATCTGTCCAAGAGTGTTCAATACCTAAACGTAAAGTCGTAGGTAAAAATATATGCCGAACTAATACAAGAAATTTAGTAGTATTAGAATCCAAAGATAAAAAGCTTTGGAGATAACAAAATTGATTCATTTCAGCATTGAAAATAAGATAGTAAAAGAAGAAAATGATTTAATAATTAGAGATTATGACGTTGCCTCATTGTATCCGAATATTGGAATTACTAATAATTTTTATCCATTACACCTATCAAAAGATTTCTGTGAAATATATAAAAATTTATATGAAGAACGTAAAAAATATTCAAAATCCAATCCTTTAAATGGAGCAATTAAATTATCACTTAATAGTGTATACGGTATGTCTAACTCTGAATTTAGTAACTTTTATGATAGTTCTTATACTTTAAAAATTACTTTAAATGGTCAAATGTTACTTTTAATGCTTGCAGAAAAGTTAATAGAACGTGTAAAATGTTTAGAATCAATACAGTACAATACAGATGGAATAAGTATAAGATACCCTAAACAATATGATAATATAGTTAAAAAAACTATTAAACAATGGGAAGATTTAACCAAATTGCAAATGGAAGAAAGTAAATATTCTAAAATGGTAATTGCTAATGTAAATAATTACATAGCCTTATATACAGATGGGAAAGTAAAAAGAAAAGGCAGTTTTGAATATAATAGAGGATTAGCACAAGACCATTCAATGTTAATAGTTCCTAAAGCTGTAGAAGCCTATTTCTTATATAACATATTACCTGAAGAAACTATTGCTAATTGTAAAAACATATATAACTTTTGTAAAAGAGTCTTAATTAAAGACAAACATCATGAATTATGGCAAGGCACTATTAAAAGTGTAGAAATACCAAATACAATTAGTAGAAAAACTAAATTACCAAAAAGAGAAGATAAATTCTTTAAAGAAGTTAAATTACAAAAAGTAACCAGATATATTGTAACAAATGAAGGTAAAACAATAATGAAAATTATGCCTCCTTTAAAAGGTAAAGAAAACATTAGAGAAAATAATGTTGAAGCAGGATGGTTATGTACAGAATGTAACAATTTAAATAATCATAATATTGAAGAGTTATTCAAGCAAATCAATTATGATTATTATATTAATGAATGTTATAAAATAATTAATCAATTTAAAGAAAAAAATGAGTAAATTAGACAAATTATTAAGAGAAATATTAAAACAATCAAAATATAACATATAACATGTTAAAACCTAAAGAATGTGCAAATTCTAATTGTAAAAATATAATTTATGTAGAATATAACAAACTACATATGATTTTAATATGCGAAGAATGTGTAAATAAAAAACAATTATGACAAAAAATATAATTTTAAAACATCCAAAAAATGAACTAGAGTTTTGTGATGATATAGCTGATTTTTGTGTAATGCAAGGATTACTTAGACTTATAAGTGATAGGCTTTATTTTTGGAAACAAGAACGTGCTGTTAATAAATTTAAATCTAATTGTAATAGTACTATAAACCATGTAGATGGGTTAAATCAAATATTAGATTATTATTTTAAAGTAATGATTCCTGATAAGGATAAAGATCAGTTTGATGAAATAAAAGAAACTGTTTATAATACAATGTTAGACTATTTTACTAAAGTTAATATACACATTAGTGATAATCTAAAAGAAAAAATAGACTTAACCCTTTAGTTATGCAAACAATTAATTTTAGACAAGAAGCCGTTAAAGCATTAGAGAAATCATATTTAAGTAATAAAAATGGAATAATTGCAGCCAGTACTGGCTTTGGTAAAACAAAAGTAGCAATTGATTTTATTAAACTTTTTATTAAGAAATATAAACGATTTCCTAAAGTTTTAATAGTAACTCCAACAGAACAATTAAGAGATGTAGATTGGAAAAATGAATTTATTAAATTTCGTTGTAAAGCTATATTTGATTTATTTTGTGATGCTGTATGCTATGCTTCTTTATCTAAAATTAAATCTTTTTATGATTTAATAATATTAGATGAGGTACATCATTTAACTGAATCCCATTATCAAAAACTAAATACTTTAATTAAACATAAATCTTTTTTAGTAGGATTAACTGCTACAGTACCTAAAAATAAAGATAAGATTGACTTGTTAAAATCTTTAAATTTTACCATTAGTTTTAAGTTTAAATTAGATGAAGCTATTGATAATAATATTGTATCTGATTACAATATATATTTAATACCAATAGAATTAGATAATACTAAATTAACATATAAAGCTTTTAAAACAGGAAATGCTAAAATGACTGAAAAAGCAAAATATAATCAATGTGATATGTATATTGATAAGGCTAATGGTGCAAAATGGAGTATTTCTAATAGAATGCACTTTATATATAATTCAGAAAGTAAGACAACAAAAGCAAAAGAGTTAATATCATATATTGATAATACTAAAAAAACAATAATCTTTTCTGGTTCAATTGCACAAGCTGAATTATTATGTAAAGATACATTTCATTCTAAAAGTAAAAAAGACACTTTAGATTTATTTAGAAATAACAAAATAAATAAATTATCTTGTGTAGATGCTTTAAATGAAGGTATAAATATAACCAATATTGACATAGGAATAATAACTCAAATTAAAGCTAATGATAAGGTTATCACACAACAAATTGGCAGACTTCTTCGTGGTACTTCTAAAGCAATAATATTTATATTATATTTAAAAAATACACAAGATGAAAAATGGTTAAATCAAGCACTTGTATCATTTGATAAAAATAAAATAATAACAATAGAAACAGAAAAAGAAATTAAACAAATATTAGATGCAAATAACAAATAAAATTAAAGAAGTATTAACAGAATACAATATTAATTTAGATTTAGGATTACAATATTTATTATGCTTACATTTTGAATTAGATACTTCTAACCTATCTGATGAAATAAAAAAGAAAATAAACATTGCTAAAATATTAGATAAAAATTATGATACAGGAGAAATAACTTGGAATTATGATTTATTTGAAAATAACAAATCTAAAAGTTTAGACACTAAATGGGAATGGTTAAATACAATTAGGGATAAATTTAAAGCCATTAACCCTGAAAGAAATGGAAGTAAGTCTTCTATAAAATTAAAGTTACAAAAATTCATGCTTCAAAATCCTGATGTAACAAAAATAGAAATAATAGGAGCTTTTGAATTATACTTAAACGAATTTAAATTAGGTAATATATCACCAGACTATTTAATGTCAGTAGATTATTTTATCTATAAACAAGACAGTATGAAAGTTACTGTATCGAAATTAGAACAATATATAGAAAAATTCAATGAAAAAAGAATTAAAGAAGCAAATTCTTTAGTTACACCATCAGCAGCAATGTTAAAATTAAGAAAATAAAAATGAAAGAATTAGAATTAGACCACATATCATATAGACCTGATGTGTTATTAAAAAATTTACAAGAAAAAACAAAAAATATTATTCTTATTGAAGCACTAGAAAATAACGGAAAAGGGATTTTTAAAAGACCTATTTTTAAAAAATCTTCAGAAATACTAGAAATAGAAGGTTACTGGTTAAAAAAAGACGAGTACGATAGTATTTTAAAATCACTTTTTGAGTTTCATATAAATCTAAAAAATACTACTAGTCTCGAAATTAAATATATACCTGGTCTTTATTCTAAAGAATTAGGAGATTTTTACGAAGCAACATACATATTTAAATAAATGAATTTTGTTAGTGAGTTTAAAAAAGGATTATTAGGTAAAAACATTGGAGTAACTACTGGACTAGATGTTTTAGATAAAGCTATAAATGGAATACAAAAAGCTCAATATATAGGTATTGGAGCAGCATCTAAAGCTGGGAAAACAAGTCTATGTGACTATTGTTTTTTATTATCTCCTTATTTAGAATCTATTAGTAAAAATTTAGATATAGAATGGGTATATTTTTCATTTGAAATTGATAGAGTTAGTAAAGAATTTAAACTAATACCATTCTTCTTTAGACATGATTATAATATTATAAACTTTAAATATAAAGATAAAACATATCCAATATGTCCAAATTATATTAAAGGTTGTTTATTAGATGAAGATGGAGAAATAGTTAAAATGAGTGAGGAACATATCAATATTGTAAAAGAAATCTATATTAAAAGAATTATCCCTTTATTTGGTAAGTATAATGAACAAGGAGTTAGAATACAAAAAGGAAAAGTAGATTTTATTGACAATAAATCTGATTTTAATCCTACTGGTATTAGAAACTACTTAATGAATCATGCTGAACAACGAGGTAAATTTGTAAAACAAGCTTATCAAACTAAAGAAAATGGACAAACAGTAAATAAAGAAAAGATTATTTCATATTTACCAAATAATCCAGATAAATTAGTAATTGTTATACAGGACCATATGCGCAATTGCCCTAATGAAAGGGGTTTTACTAATAAACAAAATATTGATAAATTATCAGAATACTTTGTTATATTAAGAGATCTTATAAAATATACATTTGTAGGAATTTCTCATATAAACAGAAATATTGGTTCTATAGAAAGATTAAAGTATAACAATGAGTTTATACATCCAACAGATTCAGATTTTAAAGAATCTGGATGTATGGCAGAAGATTGTACAGCTCTACTAACCTTATTTAATGCTAATGATGAAACTTATAACATTAAGAAACACTTTGGTTTAGTATTAAAAGGAGATAATGATGAAGAATATTATCCTAATTATAGATCTTTACATTTAACTCATAGTAGATTTACTGAATGTCCTCAGCATATGCAGTTAAATATGTATGGAAATACTAACTATTTTGAAAAACTAATAACTTAAAAAATAAAAAATAATGGCAAATGTAATAATACTTGCAGGAGCAAGTGGTACAGGAAAAACAAGATCAATTAAAAATTTAGATCCAAAAGAAACTTATATTATTAATATATTAAATAAACCATTAAGTTTTAAAGGTAGTAATACTAAATATACTGTAGAATCTAAAAACATAAAAAGTATAAATTCTTTTGGAGATGTATTAACAGTAATGAAATCTATAAACGAAAAAGCATTACATGTTAAAAATCTAATTTTAGACGACGTAGGTTTCTTAATGACAACTGAATTTTTTGATAGAGTAAAAGAAACTGGATATAGTAAATTTGGAGAAATAGGTCATCATATGCAACAAGTTATTTCTTATGCTACAACAATGAGAACAGACTTAAATGTTGTATTTATGTTTCATGAAGAAGACGAAGAAGATGATGGAATTAAAGTATCTAAAAAACTTAAACTAATAGGTAAAATGTTAGATGATAAGTATAACCCTTTAGCAACAGTATCTATTGTATTATTTACAAATGTAAGTACAGATAAAGAAAATAAAACTACTTATAATTTTATTACAAATAGAACATTCAAAGGTAAACAGTTGATACCTGCTAAATCTCCTGAAGAAATGTTTGAAGAATTAACAATTCCAAACGATTTAGAATATGTTTTTAAAAAAGTAAAAGAATATTATAATTAATTTTATAACTTAGCAAAATAAAAAATCAATCAATTAAATAAAATAACAATTTAAAAATCAATCAATTATGTACGGTTATCAAGAAGTAGAAGAAAGAAATGAATCAGGAGCATCATTAGTATTTGGTGTAAACACAGGAGCTTATTTAAAAGAATTTGGATTTAATCCTAATGGAGGAACAGGAGGTTCTGAAATGGATGTTTTAGATATTGTATTTGAAATCCAAGGTAAAAGAGTAAGTTATAGACAATTTCCTATAACACAAGCTTTTCTTAAAGATGGAAGTTCTACTAAAGATCCTAAAACAGTAGAATTTCAAAATGCAGTTAAAGAACAATCTGCTAGAATTATTCAACTTATAGAATGTTTTGTTCCTAAAAAAGAAGTGCAAGAAGCTTTAGAAGGAGTAAAAAGTTTTAAACAATTTTGCTCAGCATTAAAAAAAGCTTTACCAGAAGATTATGATCAAATAGAACTTCATGTATTTATGGAACATGGTTCACCAACTAATGATGGTAAAGTTTATTTAGAAATTCCTAAAAAATCTACTCATGGTAGAATTTTTACAAACGCTAAAGGATTAAAAGGACCTTGGTCAGAAGTTATTACTACTAATAACTCTATTCATTTTGTAAATGAAGAAGGAAAAGAACATCCTTTTAAAAGAAGTAGTTGGTATATGAAAAATTATAAAGGATATAAAAAACCATTAGAAAAAACAATAAATAAAATAGAAGACATTATTATAGATGATAGTAATGATACTTCTTGGGATGATTAATTAAACTTTTAATTTATGTATGGATACTATGAAACAATTCCAGAGTTAAAAACAAAAGATGATATTTTTAGTTTTCTTCGTAGTATTCCACAATTATTAATATTTGAACATATATTTAAAGAAAAAATAGATTTAGATAGTCTATATTGTTCTCCATTTAGAAAAGATAATAACCCCAAGTGTAAATTTGATTTACGTCTTGGGGTTTATTATTTTGTTGATTTTACACAAAAAAACCCTAATACTAATTGTATTGATGGTATAAAAAAGTATTACAATATTACTTTTATAGAGTCTGTAAAATTAATATTGGAAATATTAAACAAACAAGGAATTACTTTTGAATTAAAAAAAAATACTTACTCTAAAAAACAAAAAGAATCTTATGAAATTTTTTATAAAGTAAGAGAGTATAGTAATAAAGATATTTTATTTTGGTATAATAAATACCAAATAACAGTTGATAACTTAAAAAAGGATAAAGTGTATGCTGCAGAAGAATATAGTTATTATTCTTCTAAATTAGGATATAGAATAGCTATAGTACCTAAAGATATAACTTATGTTTTTACAGATTTTGAAAAAGGTGTAAAAATATATAGACCACTTAATCCAAATAATAAATGGAATACAAATTTAACCAATAATGATATTGGTAATATAAATAATTTAAGTAATAGTTATGATACTATAATAATTACTAAATCATATAAAGATTGTAGGTGTTTAATTAATTTAGGATTTAAAAATGTAATTTGGTTTCAGAATGAAGGAATGTTTCCTTCTGTTTCTAACTTATATTTTTTAAATAACTATAACAAAATAGTAATTATTTTTGATATAGATAAAGCTGGTTTAAGAGCCAGTAAGACATTAGTAAAATATTTAAAAGGTTTTATTCAATATCCTAGTATAATTAACTATAGACTACCAAAATCTTATATAAAACAAAATATATCTGATGTTTCAGATATGATACAAAAAAAAGGACTTCTTAAAACAATTCAAATAATAAAAAGACTAAAAATAAAACTTAATGAAACATTATACCCCATTAAAAGAGATTCAGGACTATTATGATAGTACTAGTTTATCTCAATCCATGTTAAAATATTATATGGGTAGCATTGAAGATGTTAAAAAAGCAAAAACACCCCAAGAAGAATATTATGAGGATAAAAGACATTTAATTATAGGATCTGCTATAGACACACTTTTAACTTCTGAAAATGATTTTAATAGTAAATATTATATAATGGATTCTGCATTAAAAAAACCATCAGAAACAGAAATGGCTATTTTAAAAACATTATTTGATTTATTAAAATTACAAAATAAATCTTTATTAGATCATTATGAAGACTTATATATGCTTCAAAAAGCAGTTGATTTTCATTCTTTTTATATGAATAGAAGAAAAGATAATCCTGAAGAAGACAATAGACTTAAAATGTTTAATAATGATATTCATATTAATTATTGGAAATCTTTAGTAGAATCAGAAGGTAAAACAATTATTGATAGTGATACTTATAATTTAATTATTTTACCAGGAGTAAGTTCTATAACTACAAGTGCAAATACACTTAAATATTTTAAAAACACAAAAGAAGTAGATATTTACTATCAATTACCTTTAAAATCTAGTATAAAAAATGTTGAAGTAAAAGGATTACCTGATATTATCTATATTGATCATTTAACTAAAGAAATACAAGTTATTGATATAAAAACAACAAGTAAACCTTTAGCTTATTTTACAGAAGCTGTAAAACAATTTAGATATGATGTACAATTAAGTTTTTATATTGATTTATTAATTAAAAACTTTGAATTTTATTATCCTGAATTAGATATTTCAAATTATGATATACAAGGAGGATGGATAGTAACTTCTACTCTTAATCCTGGAACATCTAAAATGTTTAAAGCAGGAGAAGAATTATTAGATATAGGAAGAGTTGGTAATGAGTTTGTAATGGGATATAAAGATGCTTTAGATAAGTATATATTACATAAAGAAGCTAATAATTATAATGAAGATATTTGTTTTTTTAATAACAATATTCCAGTAATAAACTGGAGAACTAAATTAACTAATAATTTATACTAATAAAATAAATGAAAATAACAACAAATAAAACAGATTACATAATAACAAAAGCAAGTAATAATTCTGACTGGTTTTATTCTGAATTTGCTATTATTGAAGTTAAAAAACTTAAAGAATTTATTAAACATATAAATAATTCTGGGTTTAACGATTTAGAACTTAGAGGTACTTATTCTGAATTTCGATGGATAGGAAACTTTTATGCTATAATGGAGGAATTAACAGAAGAAGATAATTTTAATAATACTCCTAAAGAAATACTTGAATGGTATAATAATAAAGAGACTGATTGGAGTTACATAGAAATAACTGAAGAAGAAATAGAAGACTTAGCAGTAGCTAATGATGGTTCATCAGAAGTATTTTTAGAAGCTTATAAAGTACAATATTCTAAACCATTTGGATTAGATTATGCAGCATATACTAAGTATGGAGGAGAAGAAGTTTATTGCGAAATACCTGATATAGAATTATAAAATAAATAAAAATGAGTAAAATAAGTGCTATAATAGTAGCAGATTCAATTAATTTACAAGGAGATAGATTGACCTCATTATTAATAACATTCCCAAGAATTTTGTTAAGTGAGGTTAATACTCATAGAATGTTAAGTAAGAACACAAGCAGTTCAAGAGCTATTCCATTTAGTAAAATGGTAGAAGCTGTACAAAAAGACCCTTTTATTCCTATTGCATGGCAAAAAGAATTTTTGTATATTTGTAGAAAAATAAAACAATGTATATCTACAAAACAACAAACTTACTTAACGGTAAGTTTTATATAGGAAAAAGAGTTTACCGTAAAAAAGATGATAATTGGTATTTAGGTTCAGGAATTTACCTCAATAGAGCAATAAAAAAATATGGGAGACATAATTTTAAAAAAGAGATAATAGAGTGGTGTAAAGACAAAGAAGAATTGTCTAAAAGAGAAATGTATTGGATAAAAACACTAAATAGCACTAATTTAAATATAGGTTACAATTTATCTTTAGGTGGAGATGGAGGTAATGTTGGAAAAGAAGCTTATATCAAAATTGGTAATAGGTTAAGAGGTATAAAAAAGCCAAAAGAATTTGGAGAAAAAGTTTCTAAAGCATTGAAAGGTAAATCTAAATCTAAAGAACATGTTGAAAAAGTCAGACAATCTTTAATAGGTAAGAAAAGACCTAAAGAAGTTGTTGATAAAATGTCTAAATCTATTAAAGAAAAGTACATTGCTGGTTGGATTTCTCCTGTACAAGTTGAAGTCCATCAATATAATAAAACTACAGGAGATTATATTTTTAGTTATAAATCTGCAACAGAAGCAGGAAGAGTTTTAAATATTGATAGAAAATCCATAACTAACAATTGTGTAGGAAAATCAAAATCTTCTGGCGGATTTATTTGGTCAAAAATTAAAAAACAAAATTTATACACATGATTAAAGTAGAAATTGTAGCTGATTCAATTAATCAGCAAAAGGATAGGATAATATCTATGGTATTAACATACCCTAGGATAATTCATGCAGAGATGCTAACTCATAGAATGTTTTCAAGAAATGCAAGTAGTTCTAGGGCTGTACCTGTGAAAAAAATGATAGAAGCTGTTAGGAACAACACCTTTTGTCCTATGGAATTTCAAAAAGCACACACTGGTATGCAAGGTTCAGAATATTTCACAGGAAAAGATAAAGAAGAGTGTAGACAACTTTGGTTAGAAACTGCTGAATTTGCATTAAACCAAGCTGAAAAAATGTTACAAAAAGGTATCAGTAAACAGATTATAAATCGTATTCTTGAACCTTATCAGTATTATACAGTACTAATTACAGGTAGTAAAGAAGGATGGGAGAACTTTTTCAAACTTAGAAATTCAGTATATGTTTTTGGTAGCAATACAGAAGCCCCAAAAATTTGGTATAGTAAAAAAGATGCAATAAAAGATTTCCCTGAATGGGAAAATAGAAATGATTTATTTTGGCAAATGCTTAACAAAGGTCAAGCTGAAATTCACATGATGTGTCTTTCTGAGAAAATCAACGATGCAATCCAAGAATCAAAACCAACGGTTCTACAAGAAGGTGAATGGCACATACCTTTTGAGGATAGAATGGATAGTAGGAAAATATATGAAGATGTATTAAATCAAAATATAGATTATTCTATTAGTGTTAAATTCTATAAAGAATTTATAGAAGCTAAGGTAAAAATCTCAACTGCTATGGCAGCAAGAACTTCTTATACAGTTGTAGGAGATGAAAAAGAAGTTGATTATGCTAAAATGATAGAATTACATGATAAATTAATTGAGATGAGACACAGCAGTCCATTTGAACATTGTGCAAGAACTATGTCTGATAATGAATACGAAGAATTTATAAAAGGTAGATTTGAGGTTACTCATTCTGAATCTGATTATGATGATTTAGGGGAATTTCCTGATTCTGCTAAAGGCTGGTGTTACAATTTAAAGGGATTTATTCCTTATCGTTATATGATTGATAATAAAATAAAAATATGAAATTAGAAAAAGATAGATTTAATGAAAACAAAACAGCAGGGTATTTACTACCCTGCTTAAAATATTATGGTAAAGAATTAACTGATCAACTTAATAGATTACCTAAATTAGCAGTAGGAATAAATGATCATTATTTAAAAGAAACAGGTATTAATTATGATAATCATATCTTTATATTAATTAATACAAAAAATACTAAAATCAATGATTTTTTACAATGGATTAGACAAAAAGATTATTATGAAGATGATTATATTTATGATGATATAATGAATTATAATTTACACATGTTAGTGTTAAGAATACCTGAAAAACATCATAAAGCATTTTATAATTTTAAAACATCTCAATATTCAAAAATGTACGATAAAGATGTTATAGATATTTATTTTGCTGCTAAAAATACTACTATTTGTAATATAAAAAAAATATTACTAAAAGAACAAGATTCTAAAATAGTATTTAAAAATAAATTAGAAACATTATTTGAAGTACGTTTATCTGATTCTGATATAAATGGAGAATATGAATTTCCTATAAATAAATCACAAGAAATATTTAATAAATAAAACATGGAACAAACATTAAAAATCAAAGAAGGATCAGAAGTAAAACTACATTCTCTTCTTGGTCCAGATTTATACAGTTCTAAAGACAAGCTGGCTTGGGTAGATGAAATGATTCAAAATGCTATTGATTCTATGAAAAAAGCAGGTAAAGAAAATGAATTTATAGATTTATCAATTGAAGGAAATACTGTAGTAATTCGAGATTATGGGGTTGGTTTTGAATCTAAAGAACATTTTGAATCTTTAATGTGTAATTTATTAGAATCCTCAAAAGAAAATGATAATTCAAGTATAGGTAAATTTGGTATAGGTAAAATATCACCTGCATTAGCAGCTAATACTTGGGAATTTCAAGTTAATAATGGAGAAAAATCTTTTATTTGTACTTTTAATTATGATAAAAATAAAGGCGTTTCTTATTATTTTAGTGATTATTATAATTCTGTAAATAGAAAAGGAGTTTCTTTTATTATAAATGCTACTAAAATAGAAGATAGAAATTTTAAATATACTATAAAATCAAAATTAATAAATACACCTCAAGTTAAAATAAAAGGTGAATTATTTTCACAAATTGTAAAACACGATTTATTTTATATAAATAAAAAGCCAAGACAAACTATTATTATAGGTAATTATACTTATGAAATACCTAAAGAAGTGAATATAGAATTATTACCAGAGCATATTCATTTAAACTTTGATAATCATAATTTTGATATTAATTTAACTAGAGAATTTATAAATCATACTAATAACTCTATTGATATAATACAAAAAAGAGTTGATGAAATAGTAAAATATTTCACTAATAAATGGAATAATTCATTCCCCCAAGTTATTACATCTTCTTTAAAAGAGTATTATAATTTAAAATATAATTATAGTACAAATATTTTACACGTAGGCGAATATTTTATTAAAGTAAAAGAAACTTCAAAATTAAATAAATTATTATATATAAATGAAGAAATTAGTAAAGAATTAGAAAAGTTCAGAGTAGATTCATGGAAACTTGAAAGTTTGTGGGCTAAAATTACAAATAATTCAATAATAAATGTAGAAAACAAACGAAAATTTTCTAAAGAAGAAAAGGATGCTATTAGTTTTATGTATAGAATAAATAATTGTAACATAGAGGCTTCTAGTGTATATAGAGAATTTTTTGTTAATACTTATGGAATAGAATTATATAATAATATCATTCAAGAATGTGTAAGTAATATACCTACTTTAAAATCTTTAAATATAGTAAGTTATAGACCTCCAAGAGAAAAAAAACAACAATTAAATAAGTTAAATACTCAAGTTGAAGTAAAATTAATTAAAAAATCAGAAAAAAGAACCTCTAATTACAATACTTCTTTAGATTCTTTTTTAATAAATATAGAAAATTTAAAATCTGAAAAAGGATTATTTATTTACTCCACAGATAGAGATGCTTTAAGTCCTTTATTTAATGTTGTTACAAATTCTAATATAAAATTAATACTAATAACCCCTAAAATAAAAAAAATGATTGAAGATAAAAATCCTCATAATTTTAAAGAATTATCAATAAAAAATTATAAATACTTGAGTACTTCTATAACAGCATTAAAAATTAAAATAGAAACAGAGAAAGAGTTTGATCGTATTTTTACTTACAAATATTTAAGTTTTATAAATAATAATTTTGAAGAAAGTATTTATAACAAAATAAAAAATATAAATGATAAAATTAAAGATTTAAATTATTATGAGATTAATAATCTAAATAAAGATTTAGTCAAGTTTTTTGAAGAAAATAATTTACTAGACAAAGACTTATTAGAAGAGTGGGTAGAAATAAAAGAGTTTTTAAACAAGTTGTATTTTTTACCTGTACTAAATAGTTATTTAGATAATTCAGGAGATATAATAAGTAATTATCTTAAAACACATGTTGAAAAAATGATTTTAGATGTTTGTAAGCAACAAAAAATAAGGATGAAATATGAAAATTATAATAAAAACTTAGATACTGTAATAATATGATAACAAAACTAAAAAATTATTTTCAAAAAGATTGTAATATAGAAACTATAGAATTAGGTATTTCATTATTTGAATCTGAAAAACATAAAATGAAAAATGAAGAAATTGATATTATATTAAATGAAGTTTTAAAAAAACTAATTTATAACAATATCAATGTTAAAGATTTTTATTTTAAACATGAAACAATTAGACAAAGAGTATTAATCATAAATTAAAATAAATACGTGCAATATTTAAGACAAAAAGAAGAATTAGAGGACTTAATGACTCAAATATCATTCAAATCTGGAAATTATGTTTTTTATTCTCTATTACTTTCTGAAGTAAATAAAAGATTTAGTACTGAGGTTTCTACTGCTTGTTTAGCAAAACATTTAGATTTTAAAATATTTAGTATTTTGTTTAATCCAGATTTTTGGGATAAACTTAATAAAAATCAAAAAGTATTTTTAATATTACATGAAGCAATGCACTATATTTATTATCATTGGGCTTTTATTGAATATTATAATTGGGATAAACAAATAGCTAATATTGCAATGGATTTAACAATAAATCAAGAAATAATATTAAATTTTAGTAATTCAAATAATCAAGGTATAAATGTAGAATTACCAGAAGGAGCTTTAGAAATATCTCATTTTTTAGAATTAAAATTATTACCAAATAAAGACTCTAATTATTACTATACAGAACTTATAAAAGCTAAAGAGAATAAAGATAAAACAAAAGGAAAAAAAGATAGTAAAAATGGAAAAAAAGACAACTTAAACGGTACTTCTGGTTCAAAAGAGTTAGATAGAATATTAGATGAAAACATTGATTGGCATGATAAGTGGGAAGAAATGACAAAAGAACTTTCTACTTTAGAAAAAGAGGTTTTAAAAAAAGAAATAGATTCTAATATTCAAAGAGTATCAGAAGAAGCATTGAAACAAAATGGAACTTTACCAAGTAATATTTCTAAAACTTTAGAAAATTTAAAACTTAAACCTCCTACTATTTCATGGAAACAACTTTTCAGATTATTTGTAGCTTCTTCAATTTCTACAGACATAACAACAAATAGAAAAAGACCAAATAAAAGATTTAATGATAATCCAGGATTAAAATTTAAACAAAAAATAAAAGGAGTATTTTTAGCAGATTCTTCTGGTAGTATTAGCGATAAAGAATTACAAGAATGTAATGAAGAATTATTATTAATGTATAAAGCTGGTGCTAACATTGACTATGCTAGTTGGGATTCAGAATGCGATACTCCTGTTAAATATAAAGGAAATTTAAAACTAAAAAGAACAAAATCTGGTGGTACAGATTTAAATACTGCACTATTAGAAATTAATAAAAATTATAAAAAAAACAATTGGAATTTTGCTATAATTACTTCAGATATGCAAATTCCTAAAATTAGAATTAAAACTAAGATTCCAACACTAATTTTAATTACCTCAAAGGGTACAACTAAATATGAATCTGATTTTAAATACAAAACAATAAAAATGAAAATATGATATTAAGTAATGTGACAATAGATGATTTAAAATCTTTAAAAATAAATAATAGTAGTGCTTATAACGACTACTATCCTAATCCAAATAATTTAGACTTTATTTTAAAAATTGAATATAAAATTGAATATGAAAATAAAAATTTTTATACTTTTTCTAAAAGAATACCTATAAGGCAACTAATAAAAAATAACAATTGTAAATTCATAACTAAAAAAAATATAAACTTAGAAGTAGATTATATAGTAGTTCCTTCATTGTCTAAATTTATAATAGGAAAATTAAAAACTAAAGATATATTCCATGCTTATTACATTAAAGAGGTATTAGATATAATTAATATATTTGAAACTATTAGACTTAATCCAAATGCAAAAGTTATATATGATAATCAAATAATTTTAGATAGTAAGAAAGAATTAAACGAAGAAGAATTTAATAAATTATATAAATTAATATCTTCAGAAAAGAAAGATATAGTAGACTTAGGTATTAATTTTTTATCTGAATATAGTATAAAAACTTTAAATGAAAAATTATATTTTGCAGGATTATTAGGATCAATCAAAATATACAATTTTAAAAACCCTAAATGGTTAAAAAATAATAAAAAATCAATACAAATAGAATTTCCAAGATTACTAAAATAATATTAAAAAAATGAATACAGAATTAACACCAAAAGAAACATCAGAACTATTAAGGCATATTATAAATACCAATATTAAATTAGCAGAACAAGGTAAACATACTGTTTCTGTATGTATTGAAGGTCAAGCTGGTATTAGTAAATCCAGTATTGTTAAAGAGTTAAGTAGTGAAAAAGATTTTCATTTCATTAGATTAAATATGGCTGAAATGGACAGTACTGGGGATTTAACAGGATTTCCTATTACTCAATATAGTATGAGTAAAAATAATGAAACAATATGGATTTCTGATAGGTTATTTAACTATTATGGTAATTTAGGATATAAACCTACAAATGAAAGTAGAATGTCATATGCTAAACCAGAATGGTTAGTTGGAAAAGAAGATAAACCTGTAATTTTACTTCTTGATGATTACAATAGAGGTTTAAACATGATTCTACAAGCAGCAATGAGAATTGTAGATGAACAAGGTTATGTTTCTTGGGAATTACCAAAAGGTAGTACTGTAATATTAACTACAAATCCTTCTGGAGATGACTTTTTAATTACAGAAATGGATTCTGCACAATCTAGTAGATTCCTTTTAGTAAAAATGAAAGCTTCTGTAGAAAATTGGGCAAGTTGGGCAGAAGGTAAAGTAGATGAAAGATGTATAAATTTTCTATTAAAAACAAAAGAAGTTATTGAAATAGATAGATTTAGTAAAAATGAAGACGCATCAAAAACTAAAGCAAATTTAAGAATTTGGACTAAGTTTTTTGACAGTATTAGCACAATATCAGATTTCAATCATAATTGGAATTTAATCTTTAATTTAGGTCAAAATTCTATACCTATTGATCATTTAATGTTATTTAATACATTTATAAAAGATAAATTAGATAAGTTACCTACAGTAGAAAATATACTTAATAATGATATAGATAAAACTTTAGAAACATTAAGTAAAATTACAAAAGATAGAGTTGATTTATCTAGTTTAATATCCAAGAGATTATTAAACTATTTTGATAGTAATTATAAAAACTTTACACCATCAATGCTTTCTAATTATGTAAAAATATTAGAAAGTAGTATCTTAAATAAAGATTTAACTTTCTTTGCTATTAAAGAAATTAATAAGAAAAAACCTGATGTAATATTAAAAAATGAAAAACTAAGAGAAAAACTTTTAGTATAACTAATAATAAATATTAAATTTGTCCAGTTTATTAACTAATAAACTGGACAAATTTTTAAATAACTACTTATAAACTAAATATTAGCGTTTGAGCAATATCTTTTAAAAAATGAGTATGTGAAGTATAAAATAAAAAAAATAAACACAATAAAAAATGAAAATCATGTTAAAAAACTCAAATTCTTCAAGTTCTGATATAAATATATTAGGTCTTCTTGGTATCGCTTTTGTAGTGCTAAAACTATGTAATGTTATAACTTGGTCTTGGTGGTTAGTAACACTTCCTTTTTGGGGAGGTATAGTATTAGTATTAATATTATTATTAATAATATTTTTCCGACATTTTCATTAGAAGCACGAAGTTTAAAGTTAACACATCAGCCCCAATTTCATAAAACCCTTGTTAGCAGATAACCCTTTATTAATTATTATTTAATCAATTAAAATTATAAAAAATGTACAGAAAATTAAAAAGAACTTGGTCGCATAATGACCTTAATTACATTCCTAAATTTAGAGAATTGTTCCCCGAATTACGAAAAGTTGATAGTGAAGAACTTGCAGACAGATTTATAGATTTAAAATTGGATTTCTATACAGAAGAATTAAAACCTGTCAAATTCATAACAAGGCTAACTCTTCCATTTGCTATTATTGTTATGGTACTTATGTTTTTATATATGCCTATACATTTTTTAGTTACTGGAAATTGGGGTTATTCAATAAGTAAAAGTAATCCTAAATTATTAAATTGGTTTCGTTCGTTGCGGTTGCAGTAGGGTTTCCGTTAACTATTTGATTCACGCATAAAATGAAAAAAGAAACAGAACAATTTAATCCAAAATTTATAGAATGGTTTTATAAAAACTATTGGCAGATAAATAACAATAACCTTTGGGAGAGTGTTTTTTATCAAGGAGTAGAAGTTACTTTAAAAGAATTAAAAGAACTATATTTAAAAGAAAATACTTTATAAAAATGAATAAAATAGAAAGATTAATAATAAAAAGTATCACTACTATATGGGCATTTATTATACCTTTTTCTACTTTTGAGATTATTCAAGACAAATCGTGGGTATCATTTTTAGTTGCTTTTGGGATATACTTAAATACATTAGCTACTGAAATTAGAATAAGTTACTTAGAATATATAAATAATAAATACAATAAAAAATGAGAATAGCCGTAATAGGAAACATTGGAGCAGGAAAAACAACATTGGTAACAAAATTAGCTAAAAAAATGGGATTAAATCCCCTGTTTGAACCAGTTGAGAAGTTAATGTACTTAGAAAAGTTTTATAAAGAACCAGACAAATATGCTTTTAAACTACAATTAGAAATGTTTGTAGAAAAGTATACACAACTAACTGAAAAAACTAATAAAAAAAATATAATATCTGATAGGATATTAGAAGAATCTTTTTTTATATTTACAGAAAACTTATTTGAATCTGGTAAAATAAGTGTAAATGAAAGACAAATATTATTACAATATTATTTAGCATTAAATAAAAATGTTCCTGAATTTGATAAAATAATATACATAAACAGAGATGTAGATACATTGATGAGTAATATAAATAAAAGAGGTAGAGAATGTGAAAATGGAATAGAAAAAGCATATATTGAATCCTTAAATAAATTATATAATGGGTATGTAAATTCTGTAATAAAAACTATGCAGGGAGATAGTTTGATAATATTAGATAATTTTGATTGTAATAATGATATAGAAATAGATAATTTAATTAAAAGATTATAAATGATATTAACAGAAAACATAGTACATAAACAATCTATATTAGATACAATTAAAAATATAAACTATGGGGAGAAATAAACAATATTGTAATGGTCATGTAACTAAAGAAGGAGACTATTGGTTTGTAAATTTATATACTTGTAACGGAAGATGTGTAAAAATAACAAATGAACATTCAATACATCCAGAAGTAGATAAATGTTGTGAAATTGTTAAGTTTCTTTTAAATAAAGAATCTCAAGACAAAGTTTCATATCGTGACAAAATTTATTTTGAAATATTAGATTCAATAGAATCTCCTTTTAATAATTGGATAGGATTGTATGCTAAATATATTGGACACGCTAAATAAAAACATTAAATTTGATTAATTATGATACTAACAGAAAAGATAGAACAAGACAATCTAAAACTAATTAGATTAGAAAATAATCAATTTGTTATAGTTGATTTGAAAGCAGTAATAAAAGTAAATGATGTTATAGCTGATAAATACAGAGTGTGGTATTGGAGAGATGATTGCTCTTTATTAGGAAGACATAAAGTAATTTTTGCAACATCTGATTTAAATTTAGAAGGTGTAAATATTATTGAAGAAAAAAAAGAATACTATTTAAATGGTAAAGGATTTAACATAGGTGATGAAGTATGTCTTTTCATAGGACAAAAAGGACTTCATAGAGGATTTGTATATTTTGGAGAATTTGATGCAGAAATATTTACTTGTTATGGATTATATGTAGGAGATATAAATGGTAAACAAGTTTCAGAAGCAGGTTTAACTGATGAATATACTATAATTTCAAATAAACAAACTCAACAAGAACTATATACTAAAGAACAAGTAGAAGAAGCTATTAAAATATCTCAAACTATAAGTCCTTCTGAAGACCCTTATACAATTCTTTCAGAGTTTGAGTTTTTAACAAAAGAAGAAATATTTGAAAAATTAAAACAAGTTAAAGTTGAAGTAGACTTATTAACTAATAAAGCAAAATTTATATAAAAGATATTATAATAAAAACAAATGAAAGAAGATAATCATGATTTAATTATAGACCATATAAACACTATAATAAAACTCATACTAACAGTTGTTATATTTTATATAGCATATAAAATATTTGCAGGAACATACCATTTATTAGACAAATTAATTGATAAAATATAAAAAACAAAATGAAAGTACAAATTAAATTAGAAGAAGGTGCTAAATTACCTGTAAAAGGAGAAAAAAATGCAATGTGCTATGATTGCTATGCTTGGAAAATAGAAAAACAACTAGATGGCAAAGTATTTGTAGATTTAGGTTTTAGTTTAACACCACCAGAAGGATATGGAGTTAGACTAATACCAAGAAGCAATTTAACTAAATATTGGTGGGTAATGAATAATTCTATAGGTGTAATTGACCCTGATTTTAAAGATAATTTACAGGCTAGATTTACTCCTTTAGTAGTTCCAATCCCTACTGGAATATCAGATAATAGTGTTGCTTTTTGGACATTCCCATATACTAAAAACGATAGAATATGTCAGCTAGAAATTTACAAGCGTAATGATTTTGAATTTGAAATAGTTGATGAATTAACTGGAGAAGACAGAGGGGGTGGATTTGGCTCAACAGGAGTTTAAAATAAAAACAATTAATATGAAAGAGGTAAGACAGTATAAACAAATGCAATCTCAACTAAATACAATGCTTAATGATATTGATTATTTAAAAATTGAGGTTGTAAATAAACAACGTCAATATAATCAAAAGTTACAAGATATTGAAAAGCTAAAAAATGAGATAGATAAACTTAAAAATAGCGAAAGTTTAAAAGTATCTGAGCATGCTATCGTTAGATACTTTGAAAGAGTTAAAGGTTTTAATATTGAAGATGTTGAGAAAGAAATATTATCTGAACAGGTTATAAAATTAGCTGAACAACTTGGAGGTAATGGGAAATACCCAAACGAAGGATTTTCTGTTGTAATGAAAAACTTTACAGTAACAACTGTAATGTAATAGCAAGTTATTTAATAGAAAATTATTAATATAAATGATAGAAATGAATATAAATGTAGAACACCCTAAACATTATAATACTTTTACAGTAGAATGTATTGAAATGATGCGTAAAATTTATGGGGATGAAGCAGTAAAAACTTTCTGTGAACTAAATGCTTTTAAATATAAAATTAGAGCAGGAGAAAAGGGAAGTGCTGAAGAAGATTTGAAAAAAGCAAACTGGTATTTAGAATATAAAAACAAATTAAATTTAAAATAATGTTGAAAAAAGAAAATTTATATGATTTAGCAGTTTATGAATCATGTAATTCATGGTTTGTAAAAAGGACTGCTGGTTTATTTGGAGATAGATGGTTAGCTTTTATATCTAAAAAATTGATGGATAAAACCATTAAGAAGTTTAAAAACTATGAAAAATATAGTAATAAAAATAACACATTAAATGATGAAAGCTAAAAAAACATATTCTTATAGAGATATTAATTGTGATTCTAAAGAAGAATATAACTTTTTAATATGGTTGTTTAAATTGGAAAATATAGGATTTAAATTTGAAGTTAGTAGAAGTGAATCTTTTTTATTAAGTCCTAAACAAACTAAAACTATAACTACAACTAAAGTATTAAAAACTAAAACAGTAGTTAAAGAATCTGAACAAACTATATTAAGAGAACATAATTATACACCAGAATTTAGAATTAGATGGTTAAAAAAGCCTTTTAAAACAGGATTAGATTTTATTGATGATGAAAGTACTTCTTACATAGAAGTCAAGCCTAATTTTGATTTTAATAATATGACAAGAGCTTTTAAAATCAATCAAAAATGGGTATATGATAAATATGAAGTTTTAGTTAATTTAATTAAACCAGAAATATTATTTCAAAAAACTTTTACCCCTACAGAAATATCAATACCTAAAACTGGTAATAAACTAAAAGGATATTATCAAAAATGGGAAAGAATCGATGAAAAAGAATGGAAAAATAAAACTTTGTTTGGATTTTAAATTTTATTTCATAATTTTGTAATGAAAATTGGTGAGACTTTTTTCATTACAAATACCAAAAACCCTTAATATTATTTTATTAAGGGTTTTATATTTTCATATTTTTTAAATATATGTAAATATTCATACAATTCTTTTTCATGTAATAATTCAAAAGGTATATATGAACTTATAAAAGCAGATTCTTCAATTTCATTAAATAACTCTAAATTTTCTTTTTTAATATCTTTTAAGTATCTAATATAACCCTTACCTCCTAACTCTATTATTTTTTTTAGTTCTGCTTGTTGAATATCATTATTTAATGTATCAACTAATTTATTAAAAAAATTATTTTTTTCCATTTATTTTAATATTTCAATTATTTTACCTTTTTCTTTGTCCCAAATAAAACTTTCTAAAATTTGTTTATTCCCAATATATCCATTCTCATAATGCCATTCATCATCACCAGATAATGAAGATACTGTTCTAACTACTATTCCATTTTCTTCTTTTAATGGTGCTATTTTTTGACCATGAGTGTGTCCAATATGCCATTCATAATATTTACAACCAGACCAATATTCTTTTGCTTCTATAGGCATAATATTACTTAATCTATTTACAGATTTATCTCCATGTGTAAATCCTAACAAATTAACTCCAAACTTATAGTATTTTCTTGATTTTTCATCATTTATAATAGTTACTTTATTACTATTATTATACCAAATAGACAACATTTCTCCAAAAGTAAACATGGTAGTTTTATCATGATTACCAGGTATAATTAATATATCTATATTATACTTAACAGAAATATCATTTATTAAAGTTGTAAACTCTTTTAATGTTTTTCTAATCATATTTTCATAAGACATTTCAACATCTTGAGGAGTATTTCCATAAGTACTATTTTGCTTATTATCTATATTAAAAAAATCACCACCAATTACAATTAATATTTTATCTATTCCATATTTTTCAGCAGTAACAATAGTGTTTTTTATTGGAGTAAATATATTTTTATTTTGTAAGGTGTAGTTTCTTTTATTTATATGAGCATCAAATAAGCAAATTTCTAATAATGTTCCTTTATTAATAAAATAAAAAGTATCCTCTACATCTATTTTATTAAAGTCTGAAAAACTTCTTTGTTTAATATCTGTTAAAAAATCTTCTTTTATTTTATTAAAATCTAAACTTTTTATTTTTCTAAACTTACCAGAAGTAGAAAACATTTTTTTAGTTTCTATTTCTCCTTTTGAATTTTTAATACCCATATCCCAAGCTTTGTGACCAAAACTTAATACTTCTACAGTATTTAAATCAATTTCATGAATAGCAGCAAATTCTTCTAATGTAAGTTTTTTACTATTATCTGTACTTGCTGTTATTTCATTTTTAGATTCTATTTTTTGCTCATTTATTGAAGTATTTTCTTTTAATAAAGATAGTGTTGTAGTAACTCCTAACTCTCTTATTTTTTTAAAAACAAGCTGATATTCTTTTCTTAATTTTGGATCTAACCTTGGTCTATAACTCATTTATTTAATTTTTTTATTTAGTTCTTTTAGTTTAGCTTCTTTTTTTAAATCAAATATTAATTCATCTTTTTCTGAATCTGTTAAATTATTTAATTCTTCTTTTGATAACGAAGATAAATTAATTTTTATATTATTCAAATCCTCTTTTGTCATTTTATCTACTAAATCTTTATTTTCTTTTCTTTTTTCAGCATTTTTAATAGATTTTTCAGATTTTGGTTTTTCATCAGAACCTAAATAATCTTTTTTTAATTTAGCTATTTTTTGAGAAACAGTAGGAAATTTAATATCAACTTCTTTTTGTGCTTGTTCTTCTGTTAGTCCTTCATTTTCTAATTCTAATTTTAAATTAGCTCTATCTTGTTTATTTTCTTCAGCTTCTTTTTTAGCTTTTGATTTAAACATTTTAGTCCAAGTATTTGTAACAAATTCTCTATCTGAAATATTTTTAAAATTAGAAATACGTAATAAAAAATCTTTACCATCTATATCATCTCCTTTTATTACATCAGCACCTAATCCTAAACTAGCACTAATAAATGATGGTACAAATGCTTTATTAAATGCAACTTTCATTTTATACTCTCCTTTATGTGTACCAGTAGTATTTACCTCATTACCTATACTTTCAATAAATTTAAATACATTAGACATAAAAGTACTAAAAGGCATGTTCTTACCAAAATCAATTATTGCCATAGGATTCATATACATAGACGCTTGACTTATTAAACCAGATAACATATTAGAAGTTATCATATCTGCTGTTTTATTAGGAATACCAAAACCATCTTCTTCCTCCTCTTCTCCAAATACTCCTTTAGCTAATATTTTTAATAAAAACATTGTTAATATCATGCTTAAATCTGCCATGTTAGATTGTAAATTTCTTTGATCTAACTCATTATCAGTAATTAATTTATAAGCATCTTTATTATTTAATAAATCTGGAGTTTTAAACCTGGATATATTTACCCATAGTTTAGCAGTTTCTTTTAGTATTGATTTAGCATTATTTTTTAATTCATTAATAACACTTTGATTAGAATCTATACCAAACTTTTTAGCAGCTGCATAACCTAATAAAGGAGTTAATGCAAAAAATAATGGTCCACCAACTAATCCTCCTAATGCTCCTGTAAATACAGCAGCAGAAACAGGAGTAAATGATCTATATCTACCTTTAAATCTTTTACCACTAGCTAATACTACCTTTTCTTCAGCAAAACGTTGATAAATTTGAGCAGGAAACCAGTTTTTAAACGTCATTAACATTGAACCTGCTATAGTAGATTTACCTAGTGTGCCTCTCAAATCATGATAGTTACCATGATACCTAGAAATTAATTCAGTTAATCCAAATTTAAAATTTCCATAGTCTTTTCCTCTACCTGTCTCCCATTGTAGATTTTCATTAGTTTTAAATTCTGATTTAAGATTACCTTGAGAATCTAAAGCATCAAAAACATTACTTTCAACCCCATTAGAATCAAATATTTTAGTATTCATTAACATTGCTATCATCATAGGAGCTTGATTTGCAAACTCTACTCTTTTAGTTATTTCAAAAGGACTTATAGCAGTTAATAATTTATTTCTAGTATTTCGAGTAGCTTTTTGAATATCACTTGCTTGGTCTTGTAATACATCATATTTTTCCATTAATTTAATCGCTTTTTCTAAATCTCCTTTTTGTCCTAATCCATATAATATATTATCTGCTTTTTGAAATGTAAATTCATCGTAATATTCTCCATTAGAAGCAGCTAAATAGTTAGAAATTCTACCTTCTAAGAAGTTAGTCATTCCTGATTTAGCATTCCAACCTAATCCTTTTAATGCTATTAATTTAGATATTCCAGTAACTATACTACCAGATGTAACAACAGAACCTAGTTCTTTTTTTATTTTTAATAATTTATCAGTATCTTCTGAAGTTAATTTCCCACTATTAATTAAATCATCTATTTTTTTTATAATTTCTTTTTCTTCAGAAGAATATTTTTTACTTGTGATAACTTTTCCTTTTGATTTAGTATCTTGACCTAAACCTACTCTTTTAAACCATTCATCATATTTTTCATTAGTTTTATATAATTCTTCATCTGAAGTGATATTTCCTTTTTTGTTTATTAATGCTCTACCTGTTTTACTAGTTCTAATTTTTTCTTTATCTTTAATATTACCTATTAATAATTCTAATTTATTTTTAGATTCTAATCTAGCTGCATATAACATTGTAGCATCTAAATAATATTCTGTTAATTTCATCATATCAAAAGATTGCGATTCATAAAATGATCTTTTAGCAAAATCATTAATAATTTGAGTTATATTTACAGTCATTGTAGGGGTAAGTCCACTTAAAAAGTCTGAAGGAGATATGTTCATATAACCAGCTAATTTACTAACTAATTCAGGTTTTTTCATTAACTCACCTGCTGGATATTCTTTTAAAGTTGTACTAGAAAAATTAGGATCATAAGCTAAATCTCTAATTTCGGCATGTTCAATTTTAAATATAGTATCAATTTCTTTCTTACCAGTATTAAAATCAGTAGTAGATACTTTATTATATGTTTCAGCATCTATCAAGTGATTATCTTTATCTGTAAAAACTTGTAATATTGAATCTTTTACTATATTTTTTACTTTCTTAAATGTATTACCTTTTTTATTATTTGCATTTTCTAATATATTTTCACTTAGAGATTTTCTTACTGTTAATAAACCTCTTTTACCTATAGTTTTCTCTATATCTTTAGGTAAATATTTGTGAATTTCATTCCAAGATTCATTTAATAAATCTAAAAAGTGTAATAATTCAGGCGTATTACTAATTTCTTTATATCGTTGATCATGATATTTATTTATACTACTTATAGAATTATTTGGAATAACTATTATATTTTCTAAAATATTATCTAATTCTACACTAATACCATTTTTTAAATTCCAATTATCTTCTATATACTGTTTAATTGTATTGTCATTACTATTTAATAAATTTTCAAAATTTAAAAAACTATTATTAGGATTACCATGTAAATAATTACTTCTAATAAAAGCAATTTTAGCATTATTAACTAACTCATTATACTTGTTAATTCCTAATTGATTTATTAATTGATTTCTATAAGAATTATCAATATTATTGTTATCAGTAATTAAAGAGTTATTATCATAAAATTCTTTTAATTTATAATAATTAAAGGTGGTTAAACCTTGTTTATTTAATTCATTTCTATATTCTTTTAAATATTTAAGTAAATTATATTTTCTTTCATCATCACTAGAACCTTTTTTACCTTTTGTATATTCATTAATTCCTTTAGAAGAGTACTTAAACTTTTTATTAAACTCACTGATTATATGATCAAATGTTATAGAAAAAGTATTTACTAATGTATTATTTAGATTACCATTTTGATCTATTTGACGAAATACATTATAATTATAACCTGTAATACCAAAAGTTTTTTTAAATTGATTTAAAAAAGGTTTTGCTATTTCAAATGCTGTATGTAATTCTTCTTTCTTTTTTGAAGCATAAGCTTTTTTATCTTCAATATCTTGATTGATTATTTTTAAAGCAATTTGACTATGATACATTAAATCATTACTTAATGTTTGATCCAAAGAACTAAAAAAATAATCCCATATATTACTATCTATTACAGCTGTACTTTCTATAGAATCATGTAAATCTTTTAAAGTTATTACTCCACTATCTAATCCTATTTTTGATTCATCTTGAAAAATTCTTTTTAAAGCATCTTTTTTAATTACTTCAATTTTAGCTTTCATTAAACCTGCGTCTTTTTTTACAGCTAATAAAGTATCTATTATATTTTTAGAAGTTGTAGGGTTTAATTTTTCTAAATTAGAAGCTCCATACATATCAAATAAATTATCAATAAAAATATGAGTTTCATTAGGATCTGTAATATCTCCAAATTTACTGTACATATTTAATAACTCTTCAGCAGCATTTAAACTATCCAAATTAAAATAATTAGGGTTTTTAATATGCTCATCAATAATTTTATTTATTTCTATAAAATCTTGTTTTTGTACAGCAATAATATTTAAACTATTATTATTTATACCAGATTCTAAAGTTTTAATTTGTTTAGATATACTTTCATCTTCTTTATACAATCTATCTTCTAAATTACTTTTTAATTGTGTTAAAGTTTTTAATTCAGTATTTAATTTAGCTTGTAAAATAGGATCACTAGTTTTATTTAATTCATTAATAGTAGTTTCTATTTTTAATTTAGTACTTTTTAATAAATCAGATAATCTTTCTTTTTCTAATTTTTTATGTTCTAATATTGTTTCTGGATTAAAACTATCTAATGTCAAACTATCAGCTTGTTGATTATATCTTTGAAATAAATATCTATCATCATACTTTTGTCCTGCTCTTTTAGCATCTTCCTCTAATGCTTTCCTAGCTTCTTGAGTATTTCTTTTAATCTCAGCATTATTTCTTCTAATATCTATTTGTTCAATATATTTATCATATAAAGAATCTGAAATATCTATTGTAATATATCCTGATTGATCACTATAAACAGGATAATGATAATTAACTACCTTTTCTCCAAATTCTCTGTTTAATTTGTCAATTTGAGCTATATTTTTATCATTAAATTTATAAGTTACACCAGCAACTCCATCTTTAACAGTAGTAATATTATCTATCCTATCTTCTACTACTGTTTTTATTGTTCTTTGTACATCTAATCTACACGCCATATTATTTTATTATTTTTATTCGCATTCTGAAATTGGAGTTATATTATCTAATCCTGGTAAAACATCTTCAATGTTAATATTGAATTTTATAGGATATTTTAAATTAACAATAGCAATAGGATTCCTACTTCCTTTCATTATAACTTGATCTTGAGTAGTTGTTCCATCAACAGTATTTAAAAATATAATATCAGAATCAGATTCATTAATTAATTTGCTTTCTAATGATCTAACTTTACTTATTTTAGTACTGTCTGGAACTTTTATATAATCTATATCTAATCCTTCTTCTATAAAAATAGCAATATCACCAGTATACCTAGCATACGTATTGGCATCCTTAAAACTTTCACTACCCCAACTAGTATTTTTCAAATTGTGTACATTAATAGGATTATTGTTTAAATCTTTTTTACCATCTAACCCTTTGTAAATTAATATTGGTTTTTTAAAATTAGAAGCATGATGTATTATTTTTAATATATCAGAATCAGATATTAATCCTATAGGTAATTCTTTTAGCGATTTTTTTATTTTTGATAATTGATCATTCATATTTACTTCATCATTTATGCCTGGTAAATTAGCATTACCTTCATTGGCTGTAAATGTACTATTTTTTTCAAATATAGTAAATAAATTATTATATGCTTCTTCTAATACAGACCCTTCATTTACACCTAATTTTTTAAGTATTTTAAGTATATTATCTTTAATAACTTGTAATATTGATTTATTACGTTTAGTTTTAATAACATTACATACATTTCTAAAATATGGATTAGCAAATATTTCTGATACAAATTCTTTTAATTTAGTATCTTCTGACATATCGCTTTCTAATATTCCTAATGCTTTTAATACATTTATTCTACCATTTTCAATAGGAAGTGCTTCTTCTATTTGTTTTGTAGTTAATGTATTAAAGTGTTCTATAACTCTATTATGTAAGTAAATAAATGATTTTGTTATTTCAGAATCTTTATTATTTAATTCATTTTCTGTACTAGAATGTACTAGCTCATGTGTTAATGTTTCTACTAAACCATCATTATTTTTATACCAAGATTTATTTTGATTATAATTTAATAATACACTTCCTTTTTCATAAGCAGCAATAAAATTACCAATATTCGGTCTAGTATTAACAAATCCTTTAATTACATCTTCATCAGTAATTAATTTAACTCCTGGATTATTTTTTAGTAATTCTATTAATACTACACCAAAACTTTCGGAAACATTATTTTGTAATAAATCATCTGTTGTATTTACTTCATTTATTATAGTATCAATATAATTGTCTTTTACTTTTTCGTTGTTAGTAAAGAAATCATTTTGAACATTTGGATTAATTTCAGTAATCACACTATCATCAAAATATATAGTAATAATACCTGTATTTTTGTTTTCTTTTATAGTATATCCTTGTGATAGTGGATTACCTTCCTTATCTTTTTTAATTTTATCTTTATTTGTTTCTTTAGTTGGTAACAACTTATAATTAGAAATAAAGAATTGATTAGTAAAATCACTAAATAAATCAGAACTTCTATTATTTAAAGTATCATTAGCAATATTTCTATATTTAGAAACTTTTAATAAATTATTAATTTCTGAAGGTATTATAGAATATAACCCTGTTACTACATTTGCATTATTATCTAATAAACTATATCTAACTAAATTAGTAATCAAATCTCTTGCTGATACTGATTTATCTGCTGATATTTGTAATGTAGGATTAGCTATCCATAAAGATATTAAAGAATTTTGTAAATCTTCTTTATTAGAAGATTCATCTAAACTATTATCTACACTTATTTCATAATATACACCTCCTACTTTCTTATTAGGAATAACATTTAAACTTTGTAAGACATTATAATTATTTACAATTTTTTTATTGTTTGGATTAGTTAATATAGAACTTAATTGATTACCTAAATTCTTCATAATAACTTCTCTTGGTATTTTACTATTACCAAATAAACTTCTTTCTACATATGAGTTAATGTAATTATTTAATGTTTGAATATATCTTTCTCTTAATTTATTTTTAGTAGTTGTAGTTCCTGCATTGTTTGAAATAAAATAGTTTAAATTACTAAAAACACTATTATTAAATGGTAATAATTCAGCATGGTTATTTAATACTTCTAATCCATTTAAACCTAAAGAAATAAAACCTTTCTCTTTAAATATATTATTTATACCATTTATACTAGCTCCTATAATTGGTAAATTAATAATTGGACTATCTATTTTAATTCTTTCTTGATTATAATTAATATTTTCAAGAGTATTACTAGATAAACCATTACTAGATATATTAATCATACTTTGTATTTTTTGCAGTTGTTGTCCTGCAAATTTAACTGAATATAATTGTAATAGATTAATTATTTGAGCTTCTACTTGTTTATAATTCAATCCTTTTGTTGATTCTAACCCTACTGTTAATTGTAAATCATGTGTATTTTGTTTATCTATTACTCCTTCTTCTTTAAATTTCAAAAATAGTTCTAAAAGATTTTTCTTTTCTTCATCATTAAAATCTTTAATAGTATTTTTAATTACTTTCTCTAAACTATCTTCTTGTGTGTAATTACTATATATATTAGATTTTAACGCTTCTTCTTGTAAATACTCTTTAAACAATGGTTGAGTTAATAATAAAGTAGAATATAAATTTACAGGACAATTAGGAAATTGTTTTTTATTTATTTTATCTAAACCAACTAACCCAAATATTTTAGAAATAGCTAATGTATCATCATTAATACCTAAATAAGACATTACTTGTAGCTTTTCATTATCTACAGCCATGTTTTGATTTTCAGATAATACTTCAGATATAGTTCTACTACCATCTAAAGTATTAATATTTCCTAAGTTAATATTTTCAAAGGAATAATTATCAATTTTAAATGGTAATGATATATTAATAGGAGTTCCTGTTTGTTTAAGTTGTTGAGCAATAGAATTAAAAGTTACATCTAGTGAATATGCACCCGTACCAGTTTTACCTCCAGAACCACTTAATAATTTATTAAACCTATATTCTGTAGATAACGGAGATAAGAATTTATTACTAGTGTTGTTCATCTTTTTCTCCATGTTTGCTTTATCTGCCTCTACTTCATCAGTATTTAATACTTTACTTAATAATTTTTGTAATTTAGGATTACCAAGTACTTCATGGTGTAAATCTACAATCTTTTGTATTTGTGATTTTTCAGTTTCTTCAACAGAAGAATACTTTTTAAACGTATTATTTTTATCAACAACATATTTATGATTATAGAAATTTTGTTTATCTATATCAAAATCTAATCCCATTTGTTTAATAAACTCTTCAGGTATTACAACAGTATCTCCTGCTGATGCTGGTAAAAATCCTGCGATTTTAAATCTAGCAGCAGAAGCAAGTGAAGAAGATGGAATCCTAAATCCAATAGAATATAATAATTCTTCTGGTAATTTTTCTAAATTTAAATAACCATCTTTATCTTTAAATTCAGAGTTATTAGCAATATCTATTATATTACCTTCTTTATCTTTAAATTTAGAAGCAACTAATATTTCTGAATATAATTTACCTGCAGAATCTTTAAGATTAAATCCTAGTTGATTTGTAGTTCTTTTGTTTGTATATAATATACCATTTAATTTAATTTCATTCCCTTCTTTATCTAATATTTCTCCTTTGTTATTTTGTACATACCCTTTTGTAAAACCTACGTTAGAAGCTAAAATATGAGAATAACCTGTTACTTTAACTTGAACTACATTAGAATTTACAATTGAATTTAATAAAGAATCTACTTTTTTAAAGTTAGAATTAAAATTTATAGGAGTAGCAAAAGTAGTTTTTAATATTTTATAATCGTTATTATAATCTTTTATTTTTATGTTTTTACGTACTCCAGTTTCTAAATCTTGTACAGTTATTAATAATTCTAAATCACTTAATTCTCGTTTAGAAAATCCTCTATCTTTAGCTTCACTTTGGATTAAATCATTTAAGTTTTTAATACCTTTGATGTCTGATAAATCATATTGATCTAAATAATTATCTTTCTTTAAGTCAGCTAATTTAGAAAATACATTATTGTATTCAGATAATAAGTTTTTACCTTCTTCTCCTAATAATTGCAATACTTCTCCATTAAATAATAATTTAGCTAATTGACTACCTAAAGTAATTTTATCTTGCTCTTTAGTTTTATCTGATTTAGGTTGAGTTTCTTGTTGTATTCTTAAATTAGTTTTTGGTATAATAGTATAAGTATTGGATTCAGTATTTAATTTATCATCTTTTAAAGTATTAGAAGTAATAGAATTTTCTATAAAATTACCATTTTCATCCCATATTTTAATAGAAGATTCTTCTCCTAATTTAACAGCAGAAGAATAACTTAATTTAGTATTCATTCCAGATACTTCTTCTACTTTCTCTAATTCAGTTCTTACTTTATCTAATTCAGTTCCTCTAGTTAATGATGGTAATAATACAATAGCAGAATCTTTTACATACATTGCTTTTGTAAAGTTTCTTTCTTTACCATTAATCATTCTTGTATGACTAACTAATCCTGTACTAACTGGTTTCTCTGTATTAAATAGTATAGGAGATAAAATAGCTAATTCTTCTTTACTTAATTCTTCTGTTTCAGATTTGATAATTAAATCTCTAACTTCATTATATTTAGTTTGATTAATTTTACCTGTATATAATCTTTCATCTAATCTAGATTTCCAAGTAATGTATGATTGTGCATCTGTAAAATCTATTTTACCTGTCCAACCTGTTAATTCTCCATATAATTTTTTAAACTTTTCTACATTACTACTCACCATTGAAAAGTCTGAAGCAACAATTTGAACATAATTATCTTTTAATGGATCATTATGTAAATATTGACCATAACCAGGAGCAATTTCCATAGCTAACCTTTTACCAACATTATCAAATTGATTATTGTTAATATTAAAATAATCTTCCATTGTTAAAGATTTACCTGTTTCTTTATTGTATAAATCAAATACTCCTTCAATTAAAGATTTATTTTCTATTTTAATACTTGATTTAAAATATAAAGCAGGGTCACCAAATAATGTACTATAAGAATTAGCTGTTGCAATATGATTATTCAATATATAATCTTTTAAAGCTAATACTATTTCTTCTTTGGTTTTAATTACATTTGATGTATCATTTTTATCAAATTTTATTAATTCTGAACTATAATTATCACCATTTTGCTTAATAATACCATTATCAATTGTAATATTTAAAATAGTTTCTACTTCATTATCTAACCAGTTTTCTGATTCTTCTGTAGAACCAAATAAAAACTCTTTAATTTCAGTAATTTCTTCAGCATAAACTTCTTTAATATCTTCTCCTTCTTCTAATTTTTTGTTCTGTGATTTAGATAGTATTCTTGATATTAATGTTGAACCTCCTTCTATTTTAGTTAATCCATTTATACCAGGAAAAGTACTAAATAATAATGCTCCAGAATCGTAGTTTTTAAAGTTCATTTCTGAATGATCTACTATTCTAGCTAATTCTCCTAATACAGTTTGTTCAATGAAAAAATCTTTCATTTTTTCATCAGCATTACTAATCATTTCTTTAAAATCAAATGAAGGTGCTTGTAAAATTAAACCTTTATTTTTATCAGAAATAGTAGATAATAAGTACTTACAAACTTTAGTTGCTTGTATATTACCATTACTAGGAGTGGTATATTCTGGATTATTAATAAAAAACATCGCCATAGATAACATATGAATTTCTCCTTTAGTTAAATCTTGCATTTTTTTATCTTGATTGTCTTTATCCTTAAACTTTAATACTTGATTAGAAGCATATGTTAAGCCAAAACTATCTGTAAATCCTTTACTATAATCTCCAACTAATTCACTTAGATAATATGAGTATTTATAAAAAGGTTCTGTTAATCTTTTTTCTATTCTTTTTTGCTCATCTTGATTATTTATATCTTTTAATCTAGTAAATTCTTGAAATATAGCTGTTGGTGCAGTATAAGAAAATCTACTATTTAATCCATCTCTATATGAAGCACCATCTACTTTAATTTTATTTTTTTCATCTAATGAATAAATATCTTTAAGATAATTATCACTAGCCAAAGATATAAACTTGGCTTGAGAATAGTTTTCTAATCCTTCTTTAACCTTTTTAAGCATGTCTAAATAGGTCATTTTTGCTCTAAATACTTCAGTACTATTCAATATAGTTTCTAAAGTATTATCGTTTAAATTTAATCCTAAAATATTAAAAAATTCAGTTAAATCTTTCTTATTTTCTAGGTTTAATACTTCAATTCTATCAATAATTGCTTTTCTTGCTTCTGGAGTTTTAGTATCAATAATAGAAAGTGTATTTCTAACTTTATTTACATATTTATATTCTGAAGCATTTGCGTTAGCATTATATATAGTAACCTTTTTATCAATTCCTTTACCTTCAATCATTACAAAATCACTATTGTAATTTGATTGAGACATATCTGTTGCAAATTGCATCTTAGTTTGCTCATCTGTAATAGATTCTAAGTGTTTTACAAACTGTTTAAATGTAGGGTTTGTTTGTGCAGAATTTTTTAATTTTGATAACATTTCATCAAAATTAGGTTTCATACCAGCAAATTGTTTTAATAAGAAATAATAAGAAATATTAAAATCTAACTTTTCTTCTATTCCAAATAAGTTAATAATAGGTTCTCCTTTCTTATTTACATCAGGTACACCAAATAATAATTTTTTGACTCTTTCTTTTATTTTATTTTTAGGATTTTCTGACAATGTATCTTTATCAAAACTTTCAGACTGATTAGAAGACTCACTAGTTGCTAATTCATCTATATTAGTAAATATATCTAAACTATCTATCTTTTCTATTGCTCCAGATAATAGTTTATCATAGTTTTCTTTTATAGTATCTATTTTGTTTATAGCAATTTTTAAATTATTAATATGCTCATCAGCAAAAGAATTATCTAATACTTCTAATTGATTTAATAAATCATTTAGTTTAATTCTTTGTGCTTCTAATTCTTTAAATAAATCTTCTTTAACTTTCTCAGATACTTGTTTTAAACTTGATCCTTCAGTTTTTCCTAATATTTTAGCAGCTAAATTGTTAATTACACTATTTATTTCAGCAGAACTTAACCCTAATATTGCAATTCCTTTGGTTAATTCTTTTATCTCTTCTTCAGATAAATCAGAAGTACTTAATTCATTATTATAGGCTCTTAATAATTGTTCAAATATTGGAAGATTAGCTTTTATAATTGCTATTACTTCTTCATCAGTTTTAATAGGTTTTTCATCTTCTACTGTTTCTGTTGAAGACTCTTCTAATTTTTCTAATACTTCATTTAATGATTCCTCTTCTTTAATTGATTTCTTACTTGGTAAGGTTACATTTACATCATAAAATAAAGTAGGATTTTGATCATATACTTTACTACCATCTTCTAATGTTATACTACGTAAATTAGTAGTCATACTTGTACTAGCGTATTTCTGTAAGAAATTACTAACAGTTGTTTTACTATCTTTAGGTACTACAGGAATACTATTACCATTATCATTTAAGTATTTTATAACGAAATTAGTATTATCAATATCTGTTTGACCTAGTTCATGTACTTGTCTTAATGAAGGCATACTAGCATTTTCACTAATATACTTAACTAATTCATCTGCATTTTTAACAGTTTGTTTGTTATCTATAGTAAATGTACCATTTCCATTGTCTTTAATTTGACTATTAGATATTAATCCAATTATAACATCAGATTGACTTTTAGTTATTGATGGAGTAAATAATAAAGTAGCTAAATTATTTAACATTTTTAAATGTTCATCTCTATGCTCTTTATTATGTGCTAAATTAGATTTCCAAGTATTATTATTTACACCAATTTGTTCTTTATTTCCATCTTGTCTAGTTATTGTAATATAGTTTTGAGATTGTGTTGAACCATTTTTAGCTTTACCTTGTCTTCTTTCTATTATAAAATCTCCTTGTGAAGATACAGTTGTAGTATATGGAGGTGTGCTTAATGTATCATAATTAATTGTAGTTCCTTTTTCTCTTACTGTAATAGTAAATTTAGTATCTGTAAAATGACTATCAATAAATGCTTTTCTAATTTGTTTAAGATTTTCTATTGCTATTTCTCTAGTTGTTTTATTATCTACATCTACTTTATTTTCAAAATTTAAATCATTAGAATACCATCCAGAATTTGCTATATATCCAACTCTATTATTAATTAAATCTTGGTAATTATCACTATGTACACCTTCTAAAGATGTAAATATAGGTAACACTTCAGTAAACTTTTGTTTTATTACAAATGGTAATTTATCAAATGCTTCTTTATCTCTTTTTTTAAATATCTCAAATGCTTCAGCAAGTTTAGAATCCTCTTTTAATAAATCTCCAAATTTAATTGCTTTTTTATTATAATATGTTTCATAGTCTAATACTTCATCAAAGTTATAATCACCTCTTAATTCTAATTTTGTACCTACTTTTACTTTGTCTGTATTAGCTAATAAAGGATTATAATGTTTAGTTAATCTAACTGTAAAATCAACTAATCCATTACTTACATATCTAGTAACCCCATTAACTACATTAGTAATAATTTGAGTAGTCCTTGCTGCTATTTTAAATCCTGGATTAATAGTTCTAGCTATTCCAACAACAGGAGCAGGACTATCATTATTTGTAAGTGTAATATTTGTATTTGGTCTAAATGCAGCATCAAGATCATTTGGATTAATATTTTGTTGTTCTACTTTTTGTGTTTCTACTGTTTTAATTTTTTGAACAGCTGTTAATGGTCCTAAAACTATATCATATAATTGCTGTCTTTTTTCTTCAGATCCAAAATTAGAATTAAACAATATTTCAGCAACCCCCATTTTTACAAGCTCTAAATTAAAATTATTAGCTTTTAAATCTAAAGCATGTAAACCATTTCTTAAATCTCTTAAAGATCCTCCATCATTAAATTCATCTAATAATTTAAAAATATCTTTAGTTACATCAGTAGAATTACTAGTTTGTAAATATGTTTGTAATTGTTCTGTTACTGGAACATTACTTCTTTGTAATAAACCTAGTTGTCTTAAAGTTTCAGCACTATCATTACTAACTTCTTTAGAAACAATAGTATTTTCTTCATTTGTAACAGGTATTTCATTTGTAGGATTTTCATTGTCTAAATGATCTAATCCAGTAGCTTCATTATGTGCTGCTTCTGTTTCTGCTTGTTTTTGCTCATCAGAAACATTAGATTTTGCAATCTTATTTAATCTAGTTTTTAAACTTTCAGGACTTCTATTAGCCATTTTAGATAGAAATTCATTAATGGCTTCAGCTTTATAATGTAGTTCTCTTATATTATCTATTACAAGTTTATTATCTGGATTTAACTTATTATATTCAGATTCAATTTTGTTAATATTGTTAATAATTGATTCTAACTTACTCTTTAAAAAAGATTGTACTTTCTTAATAACATCTTTTATTTGACTTAGTATATTTACTTCATCATTTAATAATTGTCTTTCTGCTGTTTCTGTACTATTTGTTAAATAACTTTTACCTTGTAAATAATTGATTTTAGCTTCTGTAATCTTAATTAGATTATTAAGATAATTATCTACAAATTGTTTCTGTAATTCTAATTTTTTAGATGTATTTTCTAGTTCATTAGCTTTACCGTCTTTAATATTAGAAACATATTTTACTAATTCAGTAACATCATTTTTAAATTGTTCTGGTAATTTACTTAATATATCATTAAAAGCAGATAGTATCTCTCCACGAGACATTGAGCTAGTAATATTTATATTAGTTAATTCTTCTAATAATAGTTTTAATTCCTCAATTGTTTTAGTTTGATCTGTTGTATATTCTTCTAACGCTTTATTAAAATTTTCATAATCAGGTAAATTTTTAAAAGAATCAGTCAAGGTTTCTTCTACTGGAGTTATAGTTGGTTTATTTTCTTCTTTTATAATATTAGAAGATTTTGTACTAGCTGCTTTATCATCTATTTTAATTCTCTTTAAAGCTTCTAATTTAGCTATTAAATCATCATTTTTTCTTAGTTTCTTATTTTCGCTATCTATCTCTTGTTGTATTCTTTTATCATCAGCAAAATTAGCCAAATTAGATACTTTCCTATTATTAGCATTTTCTTTACTATAGAAATTAGTAAAATCTCTTGCTAATTCTTTTTGTAAAAATTTATTAGCTTGTTCAGCACTTATTCCATTTAAATAGTTAGTATCAATATTAACTTCAGATTTATTTTCTCCTAATTCAATATTAGCAATTTGTTTTAATAATTTATCAATTTCTTTAGTATTATCATTAACATCTTCTATTTTACTTTTATAAAGGTCTATCACTTTTTGAGCAGCTACAATTTCACCTCTAGTTTTTGCTTTTTCTTTAACTTTTTCAAAATTTAAAATAGCTTCTTCAAATCCTTGTTTAAGTCTAGCATTAACAATAGATTTAGCTTCTAATTCTGTTTTAGTTGTATTATCAGTATCCAATAAAGATAATTGTCTTTTATTTTTAACTTCTAATTCTGTAATATGTTTATCTAATAATTCATGTTTAGTTTTTATACCTGCTAAATACATTGCATCAGAAGCTTCATTATCAGATAATGTAGATAACATTTCATTATAATTAGAATTTGCTTGTTTAGCTATATTTAAGTGTTCTGTGTTTAGATCAATTACTTTTTGTAAATCTAAATAGTTTTGATCAGTAGGATCTGATATTTTTTCTTGTCCTTTTTTAGCAGCTTCAATATTGTTCTCAAATTGACTTATATGAGTTCTAAATTTACTAGTGGTATTTTCTCCTTGATTTTTATATTGCTCTTCTAATATTGATAATTGCTCTTGTTTTTCTTGAGCATTTAACTTAGTATTTGAAGCTATATTATTTTTAATTGCTTCAAAAGTGTGTTTAGGTAAATATTCACTTCTTTTATCTAATTCTGATGTAGCAATTGCAGTTTCTATATTATGTTTTTGATATAATACAGTACTTAAATTAGTATATCGATCACTACTTTTTACACTATCGCTAAAGCTTTCTTTTTCTGCTAACTCTTCTGCTGTTAATTGATCTGTTGGAGTAGTAAATAATTTACTTTTTCCTAATCTAGTAGCTTCTTCTTTTATAAAATCATTTAACTGTCCTGCTGTATTTAAAGTATTAGCAGTAATATTGTTTAATAAACTATTATAGTTATTTACAATACTTTCTTGTTTGTTTTTTTCACCTTTATAAATACCTCCAATTTTACTTGACATTACAGTATTACTAATAGCACCTCCCATTACAGCACCACCAATAACATCTACTAACATACCGTCTTTATTAGTCCATAAATCATTTAATTGATTAGACTTAACACCAACTTTATTTAAAGCAGTATCTTCAGCTATTGAATTTAATGATTCTTGATATAATTCTTCTGGTATTTGAGCAATAGTATTACCTGCTCCCATTAATGTAACTTTTCCCAATGTACTTCCTCCTGATATTTTATCTACCATTTTTGATAGAAAATTAGCACCTTGACCAGTAATAGGATTAGTAGCTGTCATCATTTTACCTAATCCTACATTAGCTAAAGCCCATAAAGCATTACCTGCAAAAACTGTAGATCCTGCATTTTTACTAATACTATCTATTTCTTCTTCTGTAAATTGTTTACCATTTGGATTAGCCTCATTAGCTGCTTCTAATTTTGCTCTTGTATTCTTAATAACTTCACTAGCTTCTAGCACTCCTTCACTAAAAGTTTCTTTTGCATGTAACATTGAAAGTTTTGCAAGACCTTCTTTAGTAACTCCTTTTTTTGCTAAACTAAGTCCTCCTGACCAAATTCTTGATAGTAATTTAGCTTTATTAGCAGTAGTAGCTGTTGCAAGTGCTAAAGATGTACCAGCAGTTTCAGGTGCTAATAATCCTAATAAAAGGTCTTCAGCAACACCTGCTCCCATAATACCCAAACTTCTACCTGCTTGAGTAGTCCATTTACCTACATCTCCTATATTCCAACCATTAGGATTAGCATCATAAGTTGGAAAAAATTCTTCTGCCCAAGTATTTAATCTACTACCAGCATCTGTACCAAAATTTGAAAAATCTGCTTTATCTGCATTATTATCAAATCCTAACCCTTGTGTTAAAGATGCTCCTGCATCTAAAGGATGAGCAATTAATTCAGCATCTGAACTTATACCTTCTATAAATCCTCCTATTATATTAATTCCAAATTTAGCAGCATTTCTTCCAAAATTAGCAAATCCATTTTGATT
>OEIV010000095.1_pt1 | contig 55163 bp, 45 predicted proteins | sample 1539231 | NCBI WGS metagenome assembly OEIV01 (sample SAMN03794762, study PRJEB22550) | activated sludge metagenome | feature: wastewater treatment plant; material: activated sludge; isolation source: Wastewater treatment plant of a petroleum refinery complex | place: Argentina: Buenos Aires ...
CCATTTCGGCCGGGCTGGGCATGGCGGTGGCGCGCGACCTGCGCGGCGAACACAATCACGTCATCTGCGTCATCGGCGATGGCTCCATGAGCGCTGGCCTCGCCTATGAGGCCATGAACAATGCCGGGGCTTCCGACACGCGCCTCATCGTCATCCTCAACGACAATGGCATGTCGATCTCGCCCGCCGTGGGGGCCTTGACCAATTACCTGTCGTGGCTGGTGTCGTCGCGGCCCTTCCTGTCGCTGCGCGACATTGCCAAGCAACTGGCCAAGAAATTTCCGCGCAGCCTGCGCACCGCCGCCGAGCGGGCCGATGAATATGCGCGCGGCATGCTGACCGGCGGCACGCTGTTCGAGGAACTGGGCTTCTATTACGTCGGTCCCGTGGACGGGCATGACACCGGCACGCTCATCAACATTCTGCAGAATGTGCGCGACGCCAGGCAGCTTGGGCCCGTTCTGGTCCATGTGGTGACCGAGAAGGGCAAGGGCCACCCCTTCGCCAAGCCGGACGCGGAAAACTATCACGCCATCACCGGCTTTGATCCCGAAACGCTGGAACTCAAGTCTTCCAGCGCCAACCGGCCCAGTTTCACCTCGATCTTCGCCAAGGCGCTGATTGCCGAGGCGCACAGGGACAATCAGATCGTGGGCATCACGGCGGCCATGGCCTCGGGCACTGGCATCGACAAGTTCCATGATCAGTTTCCCGACCGCACCTTCGACGTGGGTATTGCCGAACAGCATGCGGTGACCTTCGCGGCGGGCCTGGCGGCGGAAGGGTTCAAGCCCTTCTGCGCCATCTATTCCACCTTCCTGCAGCGGGCCTATGACCAGGTGGTGCATGACGTGGCGCTGCAGGGCCTGCCGGTGCGTTTTGCCATCGACCGGGCGGGGCTGGTCGGTCAGGACGGGCCGACCCATGCCGGCACCTTCGACATTGCCTTTCTGGCATCGCTGCCCGGCATGGTGGTCATGGCGGCGGCGGACGAGGCGGAACTCATGCACATGGTGGCCACCGCCGCCAGCATCAACGACCGGCCCTCGGCCTTCCGCTATCCGCGCGGCGAAGGTTCGGGGGTGGACCTGCCGGAGGTGGGACAGGTTCTGGAGATCGGCAAGGGCCGGGTGTTGCGCCGGGGGCATGATGTGGCGCTGCTGTCGCTGGGGGCGCGGCTGGGCGAGACCTGCAAGGCCGCCGATGGGCTTGAGGCCATGGGACTGTCTGTCACCGTGGCGGATGCGCGCTTCGCCAAGCCCATCGACGAGGCGCTGATCCGCGACCTGGCCGCAGGCCATCGGGCCCTCGTCACCATCGAGGAAGGGGCCATCGGCGGCTTCGGCTCGCAGGTGCTGCACTATCTGGCGGGCCATGGCTTGCTCCACGGGCACCGCGCGGGGCGCACCATGTTCCTGCCGGACCGCTTCGTGGCCCATGGCAGCCAGCAGGATCAATATGCCGATGCCGGACTGATGGCCGGCGACATCATGGCCGAGGCGCAGGGTGCACTGGCCCAGGCGCGACCGCGCTCAGGTGCGGCGCAGAAGACGGGCCGCCAGCACGCCTAGTTCCTGCGCCAGGGGGACGCGCACCAGCACCTCCGCCGCCGCAAAGGCCAATAGCGGCAGGACCAGCACGGTGGCGGTAGCCGAGAGCGTGGCCGAACCCACCAGGAAAAGCGGCGCGGCGCAGGCCAGCACGATGAGCAGCAGGCCTGCCCCTTCGGCCTTGACCGGACCGAAGTGGTGGCCCTGTCCCAGGCTGCGCGAGCGGATGAGCGGCAGGGCATTCAAGGCGAAGCCCAGCACCAGTGACGTCATCAGGGCGGGAAGGTTCTGCGGCGTGACCACCACGCCGGCGTAGGCCAGAAGGCTCCAGCCCGCCATGGCGCCCACGACGAAGCTGCCCGCGGAGGCTCCCCAGGACACGGGCCGGCGGCTGACGATGAGCAGAACGGCGGCGGCGGCCATGAGGCCCAGACCCACGGCGATGAAGAACAGGCGGCGCAGCGCCAGCGCCGCCTTGGCGGCGGCCAGGGCGCGGTCCACGGGAGCAAGACCGAAGTCTTCCAGTTTTTCGGCCAGGGCGGCGGCGCTGAGGCCGCGCACCGGCTCCACGCTCAGGCGGTAGACGCCCTCCGGCGAGAGAAACAGGGCCTTCAGGCGGGGATCGAGACTGGCCACGCCCGGCGGCTCCAGACCGGCCAGAAGGTTGGCGGTGGTGGCGGCCTGATCGAAGCGGGCAAAGAGCAGGGTTTCGAGGCGCAGCAGCGCCACATCATGGTTCTTGGTCTGATCCAGCAGCAGAAGCAGGCTGCGGCGGAAATCATGGGCCGCAGCGCTCAGGGCGGCGGGCGCCCTGGGCGCATTGGCAATGGCCCGGAGGCTGGCATCGAGCGCGGTGAACTGTTCCTCGCTGGTCATGTCCATCTCGGACATGGCGGCGGGGTTGGCGCGCGGAAAAATATCCTTCAGCGGTGCCAGCAGGCTGAGCTTGTCCGGCACGTCGGCGGGCAGAAAGGCGCCGAGCCAGCGGACGGCCTTGACTCCTTGCGCCTCGCGCAGGCGGGCAATCTTGCTTTCGGCAGCATCGGGGCTGTCGGCGAGGATCTGAACCGCTGTGGCCGCGTGGGGGAGCGGTGCGGCGGGTTCCCCGGCGGAGAGCAGCAGGGGCGGCACCACAAACCCAGCGAAGAAAACCGCCCCTTCCGCCCGCCCCGCAAGGGGCCTGCGCCATGGCCCCTCCCAATCCCATGGAACGGAAAGCCGGCGCATGGGCGGCATGGCGGCCCGGGCCGCCGGCCAGAGGCGATGCAGCGTGCGCAACAGCACCGGCACCAGGGTGAGGGCCGCCACCAGCCCGAGAGCCAGGGCGGCGGAGACGATGAGGGCTAGGTGCTGCATGGCACCAAGGCCGGGAACAACCCAGCCCAGCCAGAAGAGGGCGAGCATGAGCGCGAAGGAGGTGAGGCGCGGCCCCTCGCGGTGGGCGGCCAGCATCCAGCTTCCCGCCGGGGAATGGCTGCCATCGTCGGTTTCCACCATGGCCACGGCGAGATGGGTGGCAAGCGGCAGAAGCACGGGCCCCAGCACCACGGGGATGAGCCAGAGATCGCGCGATGCCGGGGGCCAGAACAGCACGGCCAGCAGCACAGTGGGGGCGAGAGCGGCCAGCACCGGCAGGCTGACCAGGGCGGCCAGACGAAGTTCGCCGAAGAGGAACAGGAAGGCCGCCGCAACGAAGGCCAGCGCCATGCCCAGCCCGGTGATCCATTGCAGGGGGGTGAGATCACCCACCCGGTCGGGCCTGGTGGGCAGACCCTCCACCGTGGCCGTGACCACGCCACCCGGCGGCGCGACAAGACCGAGCGCGGTTTTCACCCGCGCCGCCGCCGCCTCATTCTGGCCGGGAAGCGGCCAGGCGATGACCAGGGCCTCGGTGCTGGATGCAGGCACCGACAAGCCCGCGACGTCGCGCCAATCCAGTTCGGCGGGGCTGCCCATCAGCAGCGACCGGATGGCGGCACCGGCCGAGGCGAAGAGCACGTCCAGGCCCTGGGGCTGGCGATCCTGCTGCACGGCGGCGGCGGCTTCGCGCAGGAGGATGTTGACGCCGCCGACGCTGGGCTTGGCGGCAATGGCGTGGAACAGGGGGGCTAGGGCCGTGGCGGTCTCGACGCGGCGCCGCACCTCTTCGGCAGGAAGATAGAGCAAGGCGTTGCGTTCATAGTAGGGCCCCTCCCCCGGCACCAGAACCGTATGGAAGACCGCTGTCTCTGCCTCCAGCGCCCGGGCGAGGCGGGTTTGTGCCGTGTGGCGGCTGGCGGCATCGGGACTGGCGAGATGAATGGTCAGCAAGCCGTCGAGATTGGGGAACTGGCGTTCGAGTTCGGCCAGGCGTTCGCCATGGGTGGTGGACAGGTCGAGCGCGCCCGGGACGGAACGGCCCGCCGGGAATAGCGCCAGGGCGAGGGCGGCACAGATGACCACAAGCATGGCCCAGAGGCCGATGACCGGCAGCGGATAACGCAACCCGGCGCGGGTGACGAGGGCGAAGACATTGGGCCTGAGACGCGGCTGCGGCTTTGGCGTGTGAGCCAGGGGGCTATGCCACTGCGGCCATTCCTGCATTCAACCCGCCACGAGATCCACGACCGCCCAGAGCGGCATCACCGCGCCATCATAGGCAGGGAACAGTAGCCTGCCAACCGGCAGGCCGGAATTACGCCGCTGGATGTGGTGCGGCGGCATCGCGCGCCTTCAACTGATGGTGGCGGCGGATGCTGAAGGGCAAGAGGCATAAATAGCCGCCCCAGATGATGAGCAGCGTGGTCCAGGGGAAGGCGACGAGGCAAACGATGGCGAGCGCCGCCGCCGCCAGCACCGGCAGATAGTTCTCGCGCGGCACGGCGGAGGCGGCGGACTTGCCGGAGAAGGTGGGCACCCGGCTCACCATCAGGAAGGCGACCAGCATGATGTAGGGCGCGATGATCCAGGCGAAGCGGTGGCCGTCGTCGATGAGGCCGAGGAAGCCCATGTAGAAGGGCACCATGGCAAGCCCTGCCCCGGCAGGCGCCGGAATGCCGGTGAAGAAGCCCACGGCCCAGGCGGGCTTCCTGGGGTCGTCGAGCATGACGTTGAAACGGGCGAGACGGAGCGCGCAGCCGATGGACAGCATGAGGGCGGCGATCCAGCCGATGGTGCGCAGGTGGTTGAGGGCCCAGAAATAAATGAGAATGGCGGGCGCCACCCCGAAGTTCACAAAGTCGGCCAGTGAGTCCAGTTCCGCGCCGAAGCGCGACGTGCCCTTGAGATACCGCGCCAGGCGGCCATCCACGGCGTCGAGCACGATGGCCAGAATGACGGCGGAAACGGCGAGCTGGTAACGGCCCTCCAGCCCCATGCGAATGGCGGTGACGCCGCTGCACAGGGCCAGCAGCGTGATGAGATTGGGCAGAAGGTAGCGCAGCGGAATGCGCGACAGCCGGTCCATGGGCAGGTGGTCCGGCGGCGGGCTGAGGGGATCGGGTTCCGGCTGCATGGCGGCCCTAGTCCGTGCGGCCGAGACGCGGCGGTGCGTTCTCTGCCAGATCGGCGATGACGGTTTCCCCGGCGATGGCGCGCTGGCCGACGCAGGCATGGACCGCCGTGCCCTGCGGCACATAAACATCGACCCGGCTGCCGAAGCGGATGAGGCCGAAGCGCTGGCCGGCGGCGAGCGTATCGCCATCCTTGACGAATTTGACGATGCGGCGCGCGACGAGGCCGGCGATCTGGACGACGCCGATACGCCCGCCCCCGGCCCGCTCCAGCGTCAGGGCCTGACGTTCGTTATCCGCGCTGGCCTTGTCCAGTTCGGCATTCACGAAGGCACCGGGAACATAGGTGATGCGGGCGATCCTGGCGCTGACCGGCGACCGGTTCACATGCACATCAAAGACATTCATGAAGACCGAGATGCGGGTATGGGGTTCACGCGGCAGGTCCAGTTCGGCGGGCGGGATGACGCTCTCGATGGCGGAGATGCGGCCATCGGCGGGCGAGATCACCAGCGTGTCGCCCAGGGGCGTCACGCGCGGCGGATCACGGAAGAAATAGGCGCACCACAGGGTGAGGACAATGCCCAGCCCGGTGAGGAAGCGCCAGTCCATGAGCCAGAAGACAAAGGTGATCGCGGCGAAGATCGCGATGAAGCGCCAGCCCTCCGGATGGATGGGCACGAAGGTCTTGCTGATGGTGTCCACGAGCGACATGGGGCTGGTCTAGACCGTTTCGTCTGAAATGCAAGCCAGCTATTGCGGCACGGGCGAGGCCAGGTCCTGCTCCTCGGCGAGGCGGCGGCGGGCCTCCTCGGCCTCCTGCTGGCGCGACCACATGCGGGCATAGAGGCCCCTCTTCTTCAGAAGCCTGGCATGGGTGCCGCGCTCGGCAATGCGGCCCTGATCGAGAACAATGATCTCGTCCGCCTCGACGATGGTGGACAGACGGTGGGCGATGACCAGCGTGGTGCGGTCCCTGGACACGCGGCGGAGCGACTCCTGGATTTCGCGCTCGGTGAAACTGTCGAGGGCCGAGGTGGCTTCATCGAGCACCAGGATGGGCGGACCCTTCAGGATGGTGCGGGCGATGGAGACGCGCTGCTTCTCGCCGCCGGAGAGTTTCAGACCGCGCTCGCCCACAATGGCGTCGTACCCCTTGGGCAGGCTCACCACAAAGTCGTGGATCTGGGCCAGTTTGGCGGCCTCCTCCACTTCGGCGTCGGTGGCGTCCGGGCGGCCATAGCGGATGTTGTAGCGCACCGTGTCGTTGAACAGCACCGTGTCCTGCGGCACCATGCCGATGGCGGCACGCACCGACTTCTGGGTGACATGGGCGATGTCCTGGCCGTCGATGGTGATGCGCCCGCCGGTGACATCATAGAATCGGTAGAGCAGACGCGAGATGGTGGACTTGCCCGCGCCCGAGGGTCCGACGATGGCCACCGTGTTGCCGGCGGGAATGTCGAAGGAAATGCCCTTGAGGATGGGGCGCTCCGGGTCATAGGCGAAGGACACATCCTCGAAGGCGACGCGGGCCTTGCCCACCTGCAAGGGCTCGGCACCGGGCTCGTCCTTGATCTCGGCGTTGACGGAGAGGAGCTGCAACATGCCCTCCACGTCGATGAGGCCCTGCTTGATTTCGCGATAGGACGAGCCGACGAAATTCAGCGGCACATAAAGCTGGATGAGCAGCGCATTCAGCATGACGAAGTCGCCGATGGTGGAGCGGCCCTGATAAATCGCAAAGGCCGAAAGCGCCATGACGACGGTGAGGCCGATGGTGTAGATGACGGTCTGGCCGGAGTTGAGAAAGGCGAGCGACACCCAGGTCTTGCGGGCCGCATCCTCATAGCGCCGCATGGAGGCGTCGAAGCGGCTGGTCTCATGGTCCTCGTTGCCGAAATATTTCACCGTCTCGAAGTTGAGCAGCGAGTCGATGGCCTTGGTGCTGGCGTCGGTGTCGGCCTCGTTCATGGCGCGGCGGATGCCGATGCGCCATTCGGTGGCGGCATAGGTGAACCAGAGATAGAGGACCGCGGTGACGAGGATGATGGCGGCATAGATCCAGCCGAAGGACCAGATGAGCACCCCCGCCACCATGATGATTTCCAGCACGGTGGGGAAGGTGTTGAAGAGCGAGAAGCGCAACACCGTATCGACGCCGCTGGTGCCGCGCGAGATGATGCGCGACAGGCCGCCGGTGCGCCGTTCGAGGTGGAATTTCAGCGACAGGGCGTGGAGATGGCGGAAGGTCTTGATGGCGAGTTCACGCACCGCGCGCTGGCCCACCTTGGCGAAGATGGCGTCACGGAACTGGGCCAGAACCACCATCATGATGCGGCCCATGCCATAGGCCAGCACCAGGAAGAAGGGCACGGTGAAGGCAATGGCCGCCGGATTGCCGGAGGCGGTCAGGGCGTCGGTGGCGTATTTGAAGGCGTAGGGCGTGGCGATGGTGATGACCTTGGACAGCACCAGCGCCACCAGGGCGATGACGACGCGCGCCTTAAGATCGTTGCGGCCCTCCGGCCAGAGATAGGGGAGAAGACCCTTGAGGGTCTGCCATTGGTCGCCGTCACCGGAAAAGGCCGGGTCGGCCATGGTGGTATGTCTGCGCATCATTGATCCGTTGACTGATTATTCCGCCTTGGGCGTGAGGAAGATCTGGCCGGGATAGATGAGGCGCGGGTTGCGGATCTGATCCTTGTTGGCCTCGTAGATGACGGTGTATTTAATGCCCTTGCCGTAGATCTTGCGCGACAGGCGCCAGAGATTGTTGCCGGGCTGGATGACAATGCGCTCCGGGCTGGCGGCGGCACTGTCTACGCCGGCCGCCGGGGAGGCAGCGGCAAGCCTGGCCGGGTCTTCGCGCAGGAAGGGCAGTTCGACGCGACTGATCACCGTGCCGTCCCTGGCCACCTCATCGGTGCGGAGGGTGTGGGTGCCGGGCGTGACGGTGCTGCTGCCGGGGGAGGTCCAGAGACCATCCGGCGCCACGGTGGCTTCGCCCGCAGGCTTGTTGTCAACGTAGAGCCTGACCGTGCTGCCCGGCTTGCCCTGACCGGAAAAGACGATGTTGCCCTGCTGGTCATAGTCCACGGCATTGAGGGCGACGGTCTTGCCAGCGGCGGCAGCCGCCGGGGTTGGAATGGCCACCGCGCCTGATGTCGTTGCCGCAGAGGCGGGACTTTGTGAGACGGTAGCGGGCGGGGGCACCACGGTGGTGGGTTTGCTGGGGTCGATCATGGCCACCATGGCCGCACCCGAGGCATCGGGCTTCACGGCCACGGCCACGGTCTGCTCGGAGGGCGTGATCTTGCCATCCTGCGTGACTTCCAAAGTGAGGGTGCCAGCGCCGGGGGCCAGGGGCTTGTCCGGAATGATGACGAAGGCGCCGGTGGCGTCCGCCGTGGCGGTGCCCACCGTCTCCCCGTCACGCTTTAGCTGCACCGTGGCGCCGGGCATGGCGCGGCCCGCCACCACCGTGTCGCCATTGGGTTCCACCCGCACCGTGTCAAAGGTGGGAATGGCGGGGTCGGGCAAGGCGGCGGGATTTTCCGGGGTCAGCGCCGCCGGCGCGGCCGGGCTTTCCACCGCCGGGGCCGCAGGTGTTGCCGCAGCGTTTTCAGCCGTGACGGGCTGGCTGAGCGAGGCCATGTCGCCGGAGATCTTGGGGCCTGCCACATAATAGAGGCCGCCCAGCGTGGCGGCGGCCAGCGCCGTCAGGCCGGAAAAGACGGCAAGGGGATTATGGGGCTTGCGTTGTGTCGGTTGTGTTTCCGTCATGATAATCTGATCAGCATGGCATCCTTGCGCGCAATCTCTTGGCGCGGCGGCCCGTCCCTGTGTTAGACTCTCTACCCTTGCCCTACATAGGGCTTTGCCACCGGTTTCGCAAAGCGTCCTGAAGGTTCCACAGGGAGATTTCCATGCCTCGCCCACCCCACACGCTCTGCGTCTATTGCGGCTCCGGCCCCGGCAGGAACCCGGCCTTCATGGCGGCGGCGAACGACCTCGGGCGCGCCATGGCCGAGGCGGGCATCGGCCTGGTCTATGGCGGCGGCAGTATCGGACTGATGGGCGAGGTGGCCCGCACGGTCCTCGCCAACGGCGGCCATGTCACGGGAATCATTCCTGATTTTCTGGTGAAGGCAGAGCGCATGCTGGACGGCGTGTCGGAACTCATCGTCACCCACACCATGCACGAGCGCAAGATGACCATGTTCGAGCGCTCCACCGGTTTCGTCGCCCTGCCCGGCGGCCTGGGCACGCTGGAGGAACTCACGGAAATTTCAACCTGGGCACAGCTCGACCGGCACCAGAAGCCCATCATCCTGTGCAATGTCGAAGACTATTGGCAGCCCTATCTGACGCTTCTGGCCCATATGCGGGAGGAAGCGTTCATCCGCGCCAACACGGAATTCACCATGGACGTGGTGGCCTCGCCTTCCGAGGTGATCCCGGCCTATGAGTTCCGGCAGGAACGGCTGAAGAGTCAGCCGCCGTCCCAGGCGCTGCATCGGATTCTTTAGGCTCAGGCATTTTCCGGGGTCACGCCCGCCTTCACCAGCTTGAAGGTGATGGCGTCCAGCAGCGCCTGGAAGGAGGCCTCCACGATGTTGGCCGAGACGCCCACGGTGAACCAGCGGTTGGCGCTCCTGTCGCGGCTTTCAATGAGCACACGGGTGGTGGCGTCGGTGCCGCCGTTCAGGATGCGCACCTTGAAGTCCACCAGTTCCATGTCCTCGATGTGGCGCTGGTATTGGCCGAGATCCTTGCGCAGGGCCACGTCGAGGGCGTTCACCGGGCCGTTGCCCTCGCCCGCGTTGAGATAAATCTGGTCGTCCACCTTCACCTTGACCACGGCTTCCGTGTGCATCCTGCCGTCCTGCTGCTCCACGATGGCGCGGAAGGAGAGAACATCGAAGTAATGCGGCACGGTGCCGAGGGTGCGGCGCGCCAGAAGCTCGAAGGAGGCGTCGGCCCCGTCATAGGCATAGCCCTGCATCTCGCGTTCCTTCACCTCGCGCAGCAGGGCGTCGAGGCGCGGGTCGGTCTTCTTCACCGCGAGACCGATGCGGTCCAGTTCGGCGATGAGGTTGGATTTCCCCGCCTGATCGGAGACGAGAATGCGCCGCCGGTTGCCGACGCTTTCCGGTTTCACATGCTCATAGGTCTCCGGCTCCTTGGCCAGGGCCGAGGCATGAATGCCGGCCTTGGTGGCAAAGGCCGAGGTGCCGACATAGGGTGACTGGGCATTGGGGGCGCGGTTCAGCAGTTCGTCGAAGGCGCGCGAGACGGAGGTCAGACGTTCGAGGCGCTTGGCGGTGACCCCGGTTTCAAAGCGGCTGGCATAGCGCTTCTTCAGGCAGAGGGTGCCGATGAGGGTGACGAGATTGGCGTTGCCGCAGCGTTCGCCAATGCCGTTCAGGGTGCCCTGGATCTGGCGCACGCCCGCATCGACGGCGGCCAGCGAATTGGCCACCGCATGGGCCGTGTCATTATGGGCGTGGATGCCGAGGTGATCGCCGGGGACGACTGTGGTGACGGCCTTGACGATGGCGGTCACTTCATCGGGCAGCGTGCCGCCATTGGTGTCGCAGAGCACCACCCAGCGCGCGCCGCTCTCGTAGGCGGTGCGGGCCACGGCCAGAGCATAATCAGGATTGGCCTTGTAGCCGTCGAAGAAATGCTCGGCGTCGATCAAGACTTCCTTGCCCGCGTCGAGACCGGCCTTCACCGACTCGCGCACCGAGTCCAGGTTCTCCTCGTTGGTGCAGCCCAGCGCCACGCGCACATGATAGTCCCAGGACTTGGCGACGAAGCACACGGCTCTGGACCTGGCCTGCAACAGGGCCTGAAGGCCGGGATCATTGGAGGCGGAGCGCCCGGCGCGCTTGGTCATGCCGAAGGCGGTGAAGATGGCCTTGCTGGGGCGCTCGGCGGAAAAGAGCGCCGTGTCGGTGGGATTGCCGCCGGGATAGCCGCCCTCGATGTAGTCGATGCCGAGGGAGTCGAGCAGACTCATGACCGCTATCTTGTCGTCCACGCCGAAGTCGATGCCCGGCGTCTGCTGACCATCGCGCAGCGTGGTGTCAAAGAGGTAGAGGCGTTCACGGGTCATGATGGCGGCTTTCGCGAGAGTTCATAAGATGAGTCCGAAAATTCAGACAAGGCCTTGATAATGCAGGGCGAAATAGATAACGAGGGCAAGGATGACGAGCTTGATGATGATGTAGTAGATCCAGCGTTTGGGGAACGGCAGGGTGTTGTGCCAGTCCTCCGGGCGCTTCGGTTCCGGTGTCGGGTCGGTCATGATTTCACCTCCCAGGATGTGGTGCCGTCCTTGTTGTCCTTGATGGCGATGCCCATGGCGGCGAGGTCATCGCGGATGCGGTCACTCTCGGCCCAGTTCTTCGCCTGGCGTGCGGCAAGACGGGCGTTGATCAGTGCACTGATTTTTTCGTCATCGACGGCGGGGGCGGCCCGGCGCAGGCGGGCGGGATCGCCCGACAGACCAAGCAGGCCAAGCGCCCCGCGCAGCTCCGCCGGATCATCGAGGGCGAAAAGTTTCGCAATGGCGAGCGGCGTGTTGAGGTCATCGTACAGGGAGTCGAGAACCGCGGCGGGAATGCGCGCCGCCCCGGCCCCGCCCGCCTTGTCATAGAGCCGTTCCAGCGTGGCCTGGCCCTCCACCAGTGCCGCCGTGGTCCAGTCGATGGGCTGGCGGTAATGGGTCTTCAGCATGGCAAAGCGCAACACGTCGCCAGGCCACGGCCTGCCGCCGAAGTCGGCGCTCTCCAGAAGCTGGGCGATGGTGAAGAAATTGCCCAGGCTCTTGGACATCTTCTGGCCTTCGACCTGAAGGAAGCCGTTGTGCAGCCAGTAGTTCGCCATGACACTGGTGCCGTGGGCGCAGCGCGACTGGGCGATTTCGTTTTCGTGGTGCGGAAAGATGAGGTCCAGCCCGCCGCCGTGGATGTCGAAGACCTGGCCGAGATAGCGCCCGGACATGGCCGAGCATTCGATGTGCCAGCCGGGGCGGCCACGGCCCCAGGGACTGTCCCAGCCCGGCTCTTCCGGCGATGACTGTTTCCACAGCACGAAGTCGCCGGGGTTTTTCTTGTGGTCCTTCACGTCGATGCGGGCACCGGCCTGCTGGTCCTCGAGCTTGCGGTTGGAAAGCTGGCCATAGTCAGCCATGGAGGCGACATCGAACAGCACCTCGCCCGCCGCCTCATAGGCGTGGCCGCGCGCCAGGAGCGCCGCGATGATCGCCTGCATCTCCGGGATGTTGTCGGTGGCGCGGGGCTGCACCGTGGGTTCAAGACAGCCCAGGGCGGTCACGTCCTTCTGATATTGCGCGGCGGTTTTTTCCGTCACTTGGCGGATGGCGTCGTTGAGCGGCAGGTGGGGATAGTCACGCAGGGCCCGGGCGTTGATCTTGTCGTCCACGTCGGTGATGTTGCGCACGTAGGTGACGTGTTCCGGGCCATAAAGGTGGCGCAACAGGCGGAAGAGCACGTCGAATACAATGGCGGGCCGCGCATTGCCGATGTGGGCGAAGTCATAGACCGTGGGGCCGCAGACGTAGAGGCGCACCTGCGCGGGATCGATGGGCGTGAAGGCCTGCTTCTGGCGGGTGAGGGTGTTGTAAAGCACAAGCGGCATGGGTTTTCCCGGCTTTGCCGGCCCGGCTTCGCTTATGGTGTGAAAGGAACAAGCGGCGCCCTGCCAGCGATTGAGCTAGCTGATAATAATCCCGCAAATGATGAAGGGGCGCTGCGACATGGGGGCAAAATGGCGGATTGGCGCGCATTCGTCAAGGTGATGGCGCAACCCCCGCCTCCCGAACTTCAGCTTTTGGGCTTCTGGCCGAAAAGGTTGGCGCGCTCCTCGTCGGTCAGGGGAGTCGCATAGCTGGCCTTGGCATCGGCATAGACCTTCTGCACCGCCGGGCGGTGCCCCACGCGCTCGAACCACGCCTTGAGATGGGGGAAGTCGCCGATCGTCTGCCTGTGCTGCTCGTGCGGCACGATCCAGGGATAGGCGGCCATGTCGGCGATGGAATAATCACCGGCAATATAGTCCCGGCCTGCCAGCTGCTGGTTCAGCACCCCGTAAAGACGCGTCGTTTCCTTGGTATAGCGTTCAATGGCGTAGGGGACTTTTTCGGGGGCGTAGTGGTTGAAGTGGCCGTTCTGGCCCGCCATGGGGCCAAGGCCGCCCACCTGCCAGAACAGCCATTCCAGAACCCCGGTGCGGGCGCGGGTGTCGCGCGGCAGGAATTTGCCGGTCTTGTCGGCGAGATAAGTGAGGATGGCGCCGGATTCGAAAACCGAAAGCGGCCCCTGCCCGTCCGCCGGGTCGGTATCGACGATGGCCGGAATGCGGTTGTTGGGCGAGATGGCGAGAAAGGCGGGGGCGAATTGCTCGCCCTTGCCGATGTTGATGGGGTGGAGGCGATAGGGCAAGCCCGCCTCCTCCAGGAAGATCGTGATCTTGTGGCCGTTGGGTGTGCCCCAGGAATGGAGTTCGATCATCCTTGCTCCCCTATTCCGCCGCCTCCATGGAATCATCCAGCGGCGGCGGCCGCGTGGCCATGGACTTCTTGATTTCCTCGGCCAGAAGGAAGGCCAGTTCCAGCGCCTGGGTGGCGTTGAGGCGCGGATCGCAGAAGGTGTGATAGCGGTCGTTCAGATCCTTGTCGCTCAGCGCGCGCAGGCCGCCGGTGCATTCGGTCACGTCCTTGCCGGTCATTTCCACATGGATGCCGCCGGCATAGGAGCCTTCCGCCTGATGGATGGACATGAAGCTGCGCACCTCGGCCAGGATGGAGTCGAAGGGACGGGTCTTGTAGCCGCTGGTGGACTGGACGGTGTTGCCGTGCATGGGATCGCAGGACCAGACCACCACCCGGCCCTCGCGCTTCACCGCGCGGATCAGCTCCGGCAGGTGCTTGTCGATCTTGCCGGCGCCGAAGCGGGTGATGAGGGTGAGACGCCCCGGCTCATTGTCGGGGTTCAGCGTGTCGATGAGGCGGATCAGGTCGTCGCCCTTCATGGTCGGGCCGCATTTCAACCCGATGGGATTCTTGATGCCGCGCATGAATTCCACATGGGCATGATCCGGCTGGCGGGTGCGGTCGCCCACCCAGAGCATGTGGCCGGAGGTGGCATACCAGTCGCCGGTGGTGGAATCGACGCGGGTGAGCGCCTGTTCATAGCCGAGCAGCAGGGCTTCGTGGCTGGTGAAGAAGTCGGTCTGGCGCAGTTGCGGCGCGGTTTCGGCGTTGATGCCGCAGGCGCGCATGAAGCCCACCGCCTCGGTGATGCGGTCGGAGAGTTCCTGGTAGCGCTCGAAGGCGGGCGAGTCCTTGATGAAGCCGAGCGTCCAGTTGTGGACATGCTCCAGATTGGCATAGCCGCCCTGGGCGAAGGCGCGCAGCAGATTCAGCGTGGCGGCCGACTGGCGATAGGCCATGATCTGGCGTTCGGGATCGGGTTCGCGGCCCTCCCTGGACAGGGCGGAGTCGTTGATGATGTCGCCGCGATAGATGGGATAATCGACGCCATCCACCTGTTCGCTCGGATTGGAGCGCGGCTTGGCGAATTGTCCGGCAATGCGCCCGACCTTCACCACCGGCTGGCCGCCGCCGAAGGTCAAAACCACCGACATCTGGAGGAAGACGCGGAAGAAGTCGCGGATATTGTCGGCGGAATGTTCGGCAAAGCTCTCGGCGCAGTCGCCGCCCTGCAGCAGGAAGGCCCGCCCCTCGGCCACCTTGGCCAGGCGGCGCTTCAGCTTGCGCGCCTCACCGGCGAAAACCAGCGGCGGAAAGCCCGCCAGCCGTTTCTCCACCACGGCGAGCCTTTCGGCATCGGCGTAATCCGGCATTTGCTGCACCGGGAAGTGCCGCCAGCTATCCGGGGTCCAATTTGAAACCATTTCCCTTACCTCACGCAAACGAACGGCCAGATATACACAAGGCGGCGCCGGCTTTCCAGACGGCAATCCTGCAAGTTTGAATCAAGCTGGCAAGACTTCGTTAACATTCTGCCCATAGTCTTGCAGGCTCCGAGGGAGCGGGGTTAGAGGCGCGCCAATGTGGCAGGCTGTTCTAGAGGCGAGATGGGCGGAGCTGAGCGCGTTTTTTAGCGCCGGCAATCCCCCGATCATTACCCAGATTCTGGTGCTCAATACGTTGGTTTTTCTGGTGCACCTGATCCGCAAGGCCCGGGGCGCCAACAAGCTGCAATCGCACACCGCCTATTATGTCCAGGGCGTTCTGATCCTGGCCAACCTTTATATTATCTTCGAGCGCAACCTGAGCATGCCGAGCCTCCCGTCGGTGCGTTACATCCCCTACTGGTAAGCCTCAGCCTCTCGCCGGGGCAAGCATGAGATCAGCAAAGGCTTCTGCCGCCGAGCGGTAGGCAATCTGCTTGTCGACGTTCCAGTATTTGAGATCTTCCAGCGGAATGGGATCGCCGGTGACGGCGCAACGCACGAAATCGCCATCCTCGAGCACCGCGTAGTCGGCGTCGAGATAGCGCAGCCTGGCTTCGCGCCGGGCGGGAAAGGGCGGGGTGCGGAACACCATGGCGGCGGTGTAGCAAAGAGCGCGGGCAGTTAGAAGAGCGACCCTTGATCGCGGTCCCGGTTGGCGTGGACGCCGACGCGGCCATCGGCCCATTCGATCTCCAGGGCCTGACCGGGCTTGACCGCAGCGGCGGCGCGCAGCGGGGCACCCCTGGCGTCACGCACGATGGCATAGCCGCGCGCCAGAACCGAGGTGTAGTTGAGTGAGGCAAAGAGCTTGGCCTCGGCGGCCAGCCGGTCGCGGCGGCGGGACAGCGACTGGGTGAGCGCGCGGGCCGCCCTGCCCCATTGGTCGGCAAGGCGGCGGCGCTGGTCGGCAAGGCGCTGGGTGATGGGCCGGAGCGACAGGCGGCCGGTGGCGCGGGCCAGGCGCAAGCCATGGACGGAGAGATTGGCCGAGAGGCCATGGGAGAGTTTTCCGCCCGCCAGGTCCAGGCGCTGGCGGGCCAGCGCCATGAGGTCATCGGGCTTTGGCAGGGCGCGGGCGGCGGCGCGCAGCCGGATGCGGCGCTCGTCCATGGCGCGCGTCAGCCCCCTACGGTGGCGCGCGCCGAGGGAAGCGAGTTCAGCCAGCAGGTCGGCGCGCACCGGCACGGCCTTCTCCGCCGCCGCGGTGGGCGTGGGCGCGCGATAGTCGGCGGCGTGGTCGATGAGGGTCGTATCCGTCTCATGGCCGATGGCGGAGATGAGCGGCACCCGGCTTGCCGCCGCCGCGCGCACCACCACTTCCTCGTTGAAGGCCCAGAGATCTTCCAGCGAGCCGCCGCCGCGCGCCACGATGATGAGATCCGGCGGGGTGGCCATGGCGTTGAAGCCCTGAATGGCCGCGGCCACTTCGCCTGCCGCCGTTTCGCCCTGCACGCGCACCGGCCAGACCATGACATGGCGCGGGAAGCGGTCATTCAAGCGGTGAAGAATGTCGCGGATGACCGCGCCGGTGGGCGAGGTCACCACGCCGATCAAACGCGGCAGATGGGGCAAGGGGCGCTTGCGGGCGGGATCGAACAGGCCCTCGGCGGCGAGCCTCCTGCGCCGCTCTTCGAGCAGGGCCATGAGCGCACCCACACCCGCCGGTTCGATGTTCTCGATGATGATCTGGTAGGAGGACTTGCCGGGATAGGAGGTGATGCGCCCGGTGGCGATGACCTCCAACCCCTCCTGCAACCTGGCCCTGAGCCTGCCGAAGGAGCCGCGCCAGATGACGGCATCGAGCTTGGCGCCTTCGTCCTTGATGGAGAAATAGGCATGGCCCGAGGAGTGCGCGCCCCTGTAGCCCGAAATCTCGCCCCGGACCCGGACATGGCCGAAGGTGTCCTCCAGCGTGCGCTTGAGGGCATGGGAAATCTCGCTGACGGAATATTCCATCAGGTTGGGCTGGCCGGGCGCGATGATCTCGCCGGTTTCGGGATCGTATTCCGGGTTTTCCGCCATGGCTTTTGCTTTGATTCCGCCACCATCAAATGCGAGAAGGCGAGCGAATGCAAGGTGAGTCACAGGACGGGCGGAGATGAAGGTTCTGCTGATCGGGTCGGGCGGGCGCGAACACGCGCTGGCGTGGAAACTGGCGCAGTCGCCGCTCCTGACCACGCTCTATTGCGCGCCGGGCAATCCCGGCATCGCCGGGCTCGGACAGTGCGTGGCGCTGGATGCGGCGCGGCATGATCAGGTGATCCGCTTCTGCCGCGACACGGGGGTTGATTTCGTTGTCGTGGGGCCGGAAGCGCCGCTGGTGGCGGGGCTGGTGGATGACCTGGCGGCGGCGGGCATTCCCGCCTTCGGGCCGACGAAATTCGCCGCCCAGTTGGAAGGCTCCAAGGGTTTCACCAAGGACATCTGCGCGCGTTACGCCATTCCCACCGCCGCCTATGGCCGCTTCCGGGATCATGCGGCGGCGCTGGATTATCTGAAAGCCAAGGGGGCGCCCATCGTCATCAAGGCCGATGGACTGGCGGCGGGCAAGGGGGTCACCGTGGCCATGACCATGGCCGAGGCGGAGGCGGCACTGGCCGATATTTTCGCCGGGCGCTTTGGCGAGGCCGAATGCGTCATCGAGGAATTTCTCGAGGGCGAGGAGGCCAGTTTCTTCGTGCTGGCGGACGGCGAGACCGTCTTGCCGCTGGCCACCGCACAGGATCACAAGCGGGTGGGCGACGGCGACGTGGGGCCCAACACCGGCGGCATGGGGGCCTATTCCCCTGCCCCGGTCATGACCGAGGCCCTGTGTGCCGAGGCGCTGGAAAGGATCGTGAAGCCCACCGTGCAAGCTCTGAAGGACATGGGCCATCCCTATCGCGGCGTTCTCTATGCTGGCCTCATCCTCACGCGCGCGGGCCCGAAGCTCATCGAATACAATGCGCGCTTCGGCGATCCCGAAACCCAGGTGCTGATGATGCGGCTGAAAAGCGATCTCCTGCCGCTGCTTCTGGGCAGCGCCAAAGGGGGGCTTGCGGGCATGACAGCGGCGTGGCGCGCGGAGGCGGCGCTGACCGTGGTCATGGCGGCGGAGGGCTATCCCGGGGACGTGGTAAAGGGAAGCGAAATCAAAGGATTGGATCATGTTTATGGGAAAATGATTCAGGTCTTCCATGCGGGCACGGCGCAGCGCGATGGCCGGCTTGTAGCCCATGGTGGGCGCGTGTTGAACGTGACCGCGCTGGGTGCCAGCGTGAAGGAGGCGCAGGCTGCCGCCTATGCGGCGGTGGACCGGATCGACTGGCCGCAGGGCTTCTGCCGCCGCGACATCGGCTGGCGGGCGGTGGAGCGCGGCGCATGAGCGGCACCCCGCAGCCGAAGATCGGCCTGGCGCTGGGCGGCGGCGCGGCGCGCGGCATTGCCCACATTCCCCTGCTCGAAGTCTTTGACGAGATGGGGGTGAAGCCCGCGGTCATTGCCGGCACCAGCATCGGGTCATTGGTGGGCGTGGTCTATGCGGCAGGCATCAGCGGCGCGGAAATCCGTCAGCATACGGAGCGTCTCTTCGGCCACCGCCTTGACCTGGCTCGCCATCTCTTTGGCATCCGCAAGGCGCGGATCACCGACCTTCTGTCGCTGGCAAGCTTTTCGTCGCTGCACATCCAGACGGAAAAGCTGGTGGACATGCTGTTGCCCGACGATGTGCCACGCCGCTTCGAGGACCTTGAAATCCCCTTCAAGGTGGTGGTGACCGACTATGAGCAGATGACGGAGCGGGTCATCGACACGGGGCCGCTCGTTCCCGCCATCGCTGCCTCCATCGCCATTCCCGGCATTTTCCAGCCGACGCGGCTCGACGGCCGCCTGCATGTGGATGGCGGCGTGACCAATCCGGTGCCCTTCGACCACGTGCGCGAGGGGATGGATTTTGTCGTCGCCGTGGATGTGACGGGCAGGCCGCGCGCGGTGGGAGCCAAGACGCCGTCCAACATGGAGGTCGCGGTGGGGTCCATGCACATTATGTTCCACCGGCTGGCAGAGATGCGGCGGGCCCTGAACCCGCCCGACATCTACCTGCGGCCCGCCGTGGAGCAATTCGCCTCGGGCGATTTCCTGCGCTGGCGGGAAATCATGGCCGCCACCACGGAGGCACAGGAAAACCTGCGCCGCGCGCTCAGGGTTCGTCTGGCCGAAGCGGACGCCTGAGGGCGAAGAACGCCCTGAGCAGACGGGCGGACTCACCTTCGCCGATGCCGCCATAGACCTCGGGCCGGTGGTGGCAGATGGGCTGGCTGAAGAAGCGGGGGCCATGTTCAACCGCGCCCATCTTGGGGTCGCCTGCGCCGAAATAGACCCGGCGGACGCGGGCGAAGGACAGGGCGGCGGCGCACATGGCGCAGGGTTCGAGCGAGACATAGAGATCGCAGTCGATGAGGCGCTCACTGCCGAGCCTGGCTGCCGCCGCGCGGATCACCAGCACTTCGGCGTGGGCGGTGGGGTCCTTCAGTTCCAGCGTGCGGTTGCCGGCGCTGGCGATGACCTCGCCCGCGGCATTGACCAGCACGGCCCCCACCGGCACCTCGCCCCGCCCCGCGGCGGCTTCCGCCTCCTTCAGGGCGCGCAACATTGGCTCTGGCACTTTCAGCTTCATCGTGCGACATGAGCCTGAAATGACGGATCAGGTCAAGACAAGCCCCTTCGCGGGCGAGCGCATCGCCAAGGTGATGGCGCGCTCGGGCGTGTGTTCCAGACGCGATGCCGAGCGGCTGATCGCCGAGGGCCGCGTCTTCGTCAACGGCAGGCCGCTCACCACGGCGGCGCGCAATGTGACGGCCGAGGACGTGGTGACGGTGGATGGCAAGCCCCTGCCGCAGCAGGAGGCAACCAGGCTGTGGCGCTACCACAAGCCGGCGGGCCTCGTCGTCTCGCACAAGGATCCGCAGGGGCGGCCCACGGTCTTCGAGAAATTGCGCGAGCAATTGCCGCGCGTCGTCTCGGTGGGGCGGCTCGACATCAATACCGAGGGCCTGCTGCTGCTCACCAACGATGGCGCGCTGGAGCGGCAGCTGGAACATCCCGCCACCGGCTGGATCCGGCGCTACCGGGTGCGGGCCTATGGTCTGGTAGACGAGGCAAAGCTGGCCGCGCTGAAGGGCGGCGTGGAGATCGAAGGCGTGCGCTATGGCCCCATCGAGGCCCGGGCCGAGCGCCAGCAGGGCGACAACACCTGGCTCACCATCGCCATCCGCGAGGGCAAGAACCGCGAGGTGAAGAAGATCTGCGAGCATCTGGGCCTGAGGGTGAACCGCCTCATCCGGGTGAGCTTCGGCCCCTTCATGCTGGGCGAGCTGGCGCGCGGCGGCATCGAGGAAGTGCCGGCGCGGGTGATCCGCGCCTCCATCGAAGGCCACAAGAAGAAGGACCGGCCGCATGCGGATCGTCGGCGGTAGGTTCAAGGGACATGCGCTGGCCGCCCCCGCCGGATCGGCCACGCGCCCGACATCGGACCGGGTGCGCGAGGCCATGTTCAATATTCTGGTCCATGGCATGGGCGAATTCACGGTGGCGGAGGCGCGGGTGCTCGACCTCTTCGCCGGCACGGGAGCCCTGGGGCTGGAGGCGATTTCGCGGGGCGCGCGCTTCTGCCATTTCATCGACGAGGCCACGGCGGCGCGCGGCGTGATCCGGCGCAATGCCGATGCGCTGGGCGTCATCGGGCAGGCCAAGATCTGGCGGCGCGATGCGGCGCGGCTGGGGCCGTGCGCGCCATTGCCGCCCTTCGATCTCGTCTTCGCCGACCCGCCCTATGGCAAGGGCCTGGGCGAGACGGCGCTGGCCGGACTGGTGGCGGGCGGGTGGCTGGCACCGGGGGCCGTGGTGGTGCTGGAGGAAGCGGCCAAGGCCGAGGTCAAGACGCCTGAGGGCTTGAGCCTGACGGACAGCCGGGAATATGGCGACACGGTGGTGCGGTTTTACCGGGCCTGATCAGCGGCGGCCGAAGAGGCGCTCGATGTCGCCGAGCTTCAGTTCGATGTAGGTGGGGCGACCGTGATTGCACTGGCCGGCGTTGGGGGTCACTTCCATCTCGCGCAGCAGCGCATTCATTTCCTCAGGCCGCAAGGCGCGGCCCGCCCGCACCGAACGGTGACAGGCCATGGTGGAGAGAATGGCGTTGACCTTCTCCGTCACGGCTGAGGTCGTGTCGAGTTCGGCGAGATCGTCGGCGATGTCCTTGAGCAGGCCCGCCATGTCGGCGTGCCCCAGGGCAGCGGGCACCTCGCGCACCACCAGTGTGTCGTCGCCGAAACCGTCGATCACCAATCCGGCCTGAGCCAGAAGATCGCCCGCCCCCAGAAGCCGCGCCGTTTCGATGGGCGGCAGGGACACAACATCCGGCACCAGCAGCGGCTGGGTGATGACGCCCCGGCCCGCCCGTTCGCGCTTCAGCCGCTCATAGGTCAGGCGCTCATGGGCGGCGTGCTGGTCCACCAACATCAGGCCATGGGAAGTCTGGGTGAGAATGTAGGAGGTGTGCAACTGGGCGATGGCGACGCCAAGGGGATAATCCTCGGCGGCGGCGAGCGGTTCGGCGGGGCTGCGCTTTTCCGGCGGCAGCCCGGCATCAAACATATGCTGGGCGCGTTCGGCGAAGGCTTCCATCCCGCCCGCCTCGGCCTGTGGCGAGACGTATCCGCCCCAGCGCGGCGGCGGGGCGGCGGGGCGAAAACCCCCGGCAAAGCTGCGGGCGGTGGCGCTGGACAGCGCGCTGTCCGCCTGCGCGGCGGGCTGGGCCAGAGCCGCGCGGATGGCCTTGACGATCAGCGCCCGGACGAAACCGGAATCGCGGAAGCGCACCTCGGCCTTGGCGGGATGGACGTTGACATCCACCCGGGTGGGATCACAGGTGAGAAACAGCACCACGGCGGGAAAGCGCCCGCGCATCATCAGGTCGGCATAGGCGCCGCGAATGGCGCCGCTCACCAGCTTGTCCCTCACCGGGCGGCCATTGACGAAGGAATATTGCTGTGTCCCCTGAGCGCGCGAGAAGGTGGGGAGCGAGGCATAGCCTTCCACCACCACATCTTCGGCGGCATGATGGACGGCGACACTGGAGGCCATGAAATCGGGGCCCATGATGCGGGCCACGCGGGCTTCCGCCGTTTCGCCCGGCGGGCAGTCGATGAGGCGGCGGTCCTCGGTCACGAAGGTGAAGCCGATGGCCGGGTGGGCCAATGCCAGACGCCGGATCACCTCTGCGGCTTCCGCCGTTTCGGCCCGGTCGGTCTTGAGGAATTTCAGGCGCGCGGGCGTGGCGTAGAACAGGTCGGTCACTTCGATGTCGGTGCCTTGCGCCAGGGTGGCGGGCTTCAGCGCGGCGGTGACACCGCCCGTCACGGCGATGCTGTGGGCAGTGTCGCCCGCCATGCGCGAAGTGATGGCAAGACGCGCCGCCGCACCGATGGAGGGCAGAGCCTCACCGCGAAATCCCAGCGTGGCGATGTGGATCAGGTCATCGTCGGCGAGCTTGGAGGTGGCGTGGCGCTCCACCGCGAGGGCCAGATCAGCGGCGGCCATGCCGGAGCCGTTGTCGGTGACGCGGATCAGGGTCTTGCCGCCGCCGTGAAAGATCACGTCGATGCGGGTCGCCCCTGCGTCAATGGCATTTTCGGCCAGTTCCTTCACCACGCTGGCGGGGCGCTCGATGACCTCGCCCGCCGCGATGCGGTTGATGGTGCCTTCGCTGAGGCGGTGGATTCGCATGGGGACGTTTCTAGAGCAACCTGACTTTTGATGGAATCAGCAAAAGTCAGACAAGGTGCTCGTCATCAATAAGTTAGAGCGGTGGCTTTGATGCCATCAAAGCCAAATCCGCTCGCGACGGGATCAGCCCGCCCCTCAACCCGATGCCGTCACAGACCCTTGGGCCGCCCCACCACGGACAGCAGCAACTGGTCGGGGTGGAGCAGACGCTTCGCCTGTTCCTTCACCTGATCCATGGTGACGGCCTCCACCAGGCTGTTGCGCCGGTTGATGTAGTCGATGCCGAGATTGTCCTGCTGGATGGCGAGAAGCTGGGCGGCGATCTTGGCATTGGAGTCGAACCGCAGGGCATAGGAGCCGGTGAGATAGGTCTTGGCCTGATCCAGTTCCTGCTGGGTGGGGCCGTCCTGGGCCATGCGCGCCAACTCCTGACGCACCAGGGCCATGGCCTCGCCCGCCTTTTCGTTGCGGGTGGAAAAGGATCCGATGAAGTAGCCGGCGCGGCGGAGCGGCAGGAGTCCCGTGTCGATGCCATAGGTGAGGCCGTTTTTCTCGCGCACCACGGTGGAGAGGCGTGACCCCAGGCCGCTGCCGCCGAGAATCTGGTTCATGACATAGGCCGGAATGAAGTCCTGATCCTTGCGCAACAGGCCAGGGCCGCCGAAGAGGATGAGGCTTTGCGGCATGTCCATGCCGATGAGCTTGAGGGCGGGTCCGCTGGCCACGGTCGCCTCCGGCGGTGGCGCAGGCGGCTCGGTGTCCGGGAGCGAGCCAAAGGCCTCGTCCAGCTTCTGGCCAAGGGTGGCGGCGTCAATGTCGCCGACCACGGAAATCAGCATGCCCCTGCGGGTGAAGAGACGCTGATGGGCGGCGCGCAGGTCAGCCGTGGTCATGGCCTGGATGGTGGCTTCGGTGCCATGGTCATTGCGGGCGTAGGGATGGCCGGGCAAAGCCATGGCGGTGAATTGCAGCGAGGCGAGCCGACCCGGATCCTTGCCTTCATCACGCACGCTGGTGAGGAATTGCTGGCGCACCCGCTCCATGGGTTCCTCGGCAAAATGCGGCGCGGTGACCGCCGCCTTGAGCAGTGCGAAGGCGGCATCGCGGTTGCGCGACAGAGTCTGGAAGGAGCCGGTGAAACGGTCCTGGTCATCGTCGAAGGAAAGCTTCATGCCCAGTTCGTCGCGCCGGGCCTGAAAGGTGGGGCTGTCCATGTCGGCGGCCCCTTCATCCAGCATGCCGGTGAGGTAATGGGCCGCACCCTCCTTGCCCGCGGGGTCGGAGGCGGAGCCCCCGGCGAAGGCGAAATTCATGGCGATGAGGGGAATGGTGTGGTCCTCCACCAGCCAGGCGGTGAGACCGGACTTGGTGGTGACCGCCTGAATGGTGACGGCGGCGGCGGGGAGAATGAACAGCGGCAGCAGCAGGACCGGCAGCACACGGCGCAACAGGGATTTCAGCATGGCAACCTCAGGGCGCGGGCTTGGGGGACAGGGTGGCGGTGACCGAGCGCTCGGGCTTCAGCGTGGCGGCGGCAGCGGCCTTCACATCTTCGCTGCTGACCTTGGCGATGCGCTCATCCCAGCCCTTGATGTCGGAAATGCTCGACCCCGTGGTCAGCCCGGCACCGAACATGCGGGCCAGGGCAAACTGGCTGTCGAGGGCATAGACATTGGCATCGAGGATGCGCTGCCTGGCCTTGGCCAGTTCATCCGCCGTGGGGCCGTCGCGGCTGATGCGCGCGATTTCGGCATCGATGGCCGACTCGATGGTGGCAAGGCTGGCGCCATTGGCGGGCGAGACGGCAAGGGCGAAGGTGCCATAGTCCAGCGCCTCGCCGGAATACCAGGCCCCCGCCGCAGAGGCGATCTTCTGCTTCACCACCAGTTCCTTGTAGAGGCGGCCCTGGGAACCGCCGCCCAGGATTTCGGCCAACACGTCAAGCGCCTCCGACTCCAGTCCGGGGTCGCGGCCTGCCGCCACGGCGAGATAGGAGCGCTGGAAGGAGGGCGTGGCGGCGCGGCTGTCGGTCATGATCACGCGGCGCGCGGCAATGGGGTCCGGCTCGGGCGTGCGCAGCCGCTCGCTGGGGATGAAGGTGTTTTTGAGCGGGCCATAGTTCTTTTCCGCCAGACGCTTCACTTCTTCCGCCGTCACATCGCCCGCCACCACCAGAATGGCATTGGCCGGGGTGTAATGGGCACGATAGAAATCGAGCGCATCCTGACCGGTCAGCCGGGTCACCTCGGACATCCAGCCGACGATGGGGCGGCCATAGGGATGGGCGGTATACATGGCGGCCGAGACCTGCTCCACCAGCAGGCGGCCCGGATCATTTTCGGTGGTCTGGCGGCGCTCCTCCACCACCACGTCGCGCTCTGGCTTCACCACGGCATCGGTGAGGGTGAGGTTCTGCATGCGGTCGGCTTCCAGCGCCATCATGGTGTCGAGGCGGTTGGCGGCCACGCGCTGGTAATAGGCGGTGTAGTCGGTGCTGGTGAAGGCGTTGTCGTCGCCGCCGTTGATCTGGACGATGCGGTTGAATTCACCCTCGGGATGGGTCGGCGTGCCCTTGAACATCAGGTGTTCAAAAAAATGGGCGAGGCCCGACTTGCCGGACTGTTCGTCGGCCGCGCCGACGCGATACCAGACCATGTGGGTGACCACCGGGGCGCGGTGGTCGGGAATGACCACCACCTCCATGCCGTTGGCCAATTTGAAATCACTCACCTCGACATTGAGGGCGCGGACCGGCGTGGCAAGCGCCAGGGCAGCGGCGGCGACGGAGATCAGAAAGCGGAAACGGGTCATGCGGCATCCGTGGCTGAGGGCAATGCGGAATTGAGGGCGAACATGGGTTTCACCGGCGCCGAACGCCAGTGAATTTCCTGTCATGGTGAAGGCGCAGGATCAATCGTTGCGGAAGACATTGCCGATGTTGAAGATGGTGCCGTAACCGGGGTTCTGCTGCTGCTTGCGCAGTTTCATGGCGGCGGCCAGTTCCTCATTCATCTCGGCCTGGGTCTTGGGCGTGCCATCAGCCTTGGTGGGCGAGATGCCATATTCGGCATAGGTCGCCTGGGTGATGGGCTTCTTTTCCTTGAGCGTGATATCGTCGGCCCCGGCCACATAATTGGCGGGGTAGCGGCTCTTGGGCTTCTGCTGCGTGACGGGGGTGACTGGCGCGGGAGCCGGGGCCGGCGTTGCGGCATAGGTCTGGGGGGTAGCCGCATAGGGATCAGTGGGCGGGGCCGCCGACACGGGCGGCGTTGCGGCATAGGTCCTGGGGGCAGCGGCAGGCGGCGGTGCCCCGGTTCCGGGGGCGCGCAACTGCATGTCCGGCGGCATGGAAAGCTGATTGCCGACGACGGCATTGTCCTGCGGGCCAGTGGTCTTGGCACCAAGCGCATTCAGCACCCGCGATTCAGAGCAGCCTGCCAGAAGGAAGACAGCCAACAGGCTCAGGGTGGCAGTTTTTGCGGTCATGGCAATGGTCCCGTGTTTGGCAGGCAATCTGGGCGGAGAATCCGGCAAATCCAAGGCTTCAGGCCGCCCGGCCCTGGCGCAGGGATTCATAGAGCAGCAGGGCCACGCCCGCAACGATGGCGACATCGGCGATATTGAAGACATACCAGCTCCAGTCGCCCCAGTGGAGATGGAAGAAATCCGCCACCGCGCCCCGGAGCGCCCGGTCGAGTGCATTGCCCAGCGCGCCGCCAATGACGAGGCCCAGGGCCGCCGCCGTCAGCACCCTCGGGCTCTGCGCCGCCCAGCGCCAGAGAAAGGCGGAAATGATCAGGCTGGCCGCCACCAGCAGGCCCTGCATGTGGGTGGCGAGCAGGCCATAGGAGACGCCCCGGTTCCAGACCATGACAAGATCGAAGAAGGGCGTGAGCGCCACCGCGCCCCTGCCCGCGATGTCATAGACGTTGAGCATCCACCACTTGTGGGCCTGATCGGCCACAAAGACGAGCGCGGCCAGACCCAGAACCAGCGGCGACAGGGGGCCCCAGAGGGAAAGGCGCATCACACCGTCTTCTTGAAGCGGGTCTGCCACTCGCGCACGGCCTCGGCATCACGCGGCGTGATGTCGGGGAAGTCGGCGTCGCTGCCCACGGCCTCGCTCACCTTCCACGAGCGGGCGCAGCGGCGGCCCTTGGCCAGCGCGGGCACCACGGCCACACCCTTGAGGTCATCAAGGCGGAAGGCCGCAGCCGGGCCTTCGCCCTCATGCAGCGTCAGGCCGGAGGTGATGCAGACCTCGGCAAAGTCGATGGACTTGAGCGTGGCCATGGCTTCCGCCCCCAGCGCCACATGAACCTCCGGTGCGGCCTCCAGCGACGAACCGATGCGCTTTTCGGCGCGCTCGATCTCCAGCGCCCCGGTGACGGCGCGGCGGATGTTGCGGATCTGGTCCCATTTCTTCGCCAGCGCGTCGTCGCGCCAATTGTCGGGCGCCATGGCGAAGGGCATGAGGTGAACCGATGACCCTTCGCCGGCAAAGCGCGACAGCCAGACTTCCTCCATGGTGAAGCACAGCACGGGTGCCCACCAGGTGGTCAGGCAGTGGAAAAGCTGATCCATGACGGTGCGGCAGGCGCGGCGGCGCAGGGCCGACCAGGGGTCGCAATAGAGCGCGTCTTTTCTGATGTCGAAGTAGAAGGCGGAGAGGTCCGCCGTCATGAACTGCATGAGCGCGGCATAGATCTTCTTGTAGTCATAGACCTCATAGGCGGCGCGGATGACGCCGTTCAACTCCCACAGGCGGTGCAGGATATAGCGCTCCAGTTCCGGCATGTCCTTGGGATAGACCGTCTCCCAATCCTTCAGCCCGTCGAGCGCGCCCAGCATGTAGCGGAAGGTGTTGCGCAGCTTGCGGTAGGATTCCACCGTGGTCTTGAGAATCTCCGGGCCGATGCGCTGGTCGTCGGCATAGTCGCAGGAGGCGACCCAGAGGCGGAGAATGTCGGCCCCCGACTGCTTGATGACATCCTGCGGCGAGACGATGTTGCCCAGCGACTTCGACATCTTGCGGCCATCCTCGGCCATGGTGAAGCCATGGGTGATGACCTGATCATAGGGTGCCCGGCCGCGTGTGCCGCAGCTTTCCAGCAGCGAGGAATGGAACCAGCCGCGATGCTGGTCCGAGCCTTCGAGATAGACGTCCGCCGGCCACTTCAAATCCGGCCGCTGCTCCAGCACGAAGGCATGGGTCGAGCCGGAGTCGAACCAGACATCGAGAATGTCGCGCACCTGCTCATAGTCCTCGGCCTTGTGCTCCGCGCCAAGGAAGCGTTGCGCTGCCCCTTCGGCGAACCAGGCGTCGGCGCCTTCCTTGGAAAAGGATTCAACAATGCGGCGGTTCACATTGTTATCATTCAATATTTCACCCGTTTCCCGGTTCACGAAAACGGCAATGGGAACGCCCCAGGCGCGCTGGCGCGAGATAACCCAGTCGGGCCGCTGCTCGATCATGGAGCGCAGGCGGTTTTGCCCCGCGGGCGGGAAGAAACGGGTCTGGTCGATGGCGGCCAGAGCCTTATCGCGCAGGCCGTCCTTCGTGCCGTCGCCCATGGAGATGAACCACTGCGGCGTGTTGCGGAAGATGATGGGTTTCTTGGAGCGCCACGAGTGGGGGTATTGGTGGTTTAACCGCGCGCGCGCAATGAGGTTGCCCGCATCGATCAGGGCACGGATGACCGCGTCGTTGGCGGGGCCCTTCTCGCCCTTCTGGGTGATGACGGCCAGCCCCTCGAAGCCCGGCGCGTCCTTGGTGTAGAGGCCGTCGGCCCCCACCGGCGAGGGGATGTGAATGTCGATGCCTTTGGCCACCAGCTCGCGCTGGTGCTCGATCCAGGCCACATAGTCCTCGGCACCATGGCTGGGCGCGGTGTGGACGAAGCCCGTGCCGGTATCATCGCTGACATGATCGCCATCGAGCAGCGGCACATCAAATTTGTATCCCAGTGTTGCTAGAGGATGCTCGCAAGTCAGATACCTTGGATCAACGTCACCGAGAATGCGCCAACTCTCAACTCGAGCCGCTTTCATTGCATCTTCAACCAGCCGTTTTGCGAGAATTAACATCTCGCCGGACTTCACCCAATTGCCATCGGGTGCTGTTGTGATTTCGACCAAGACGTATTCGATTTTGAATGAAAATGAGATCGCCCTATTTCCTGGAATGGTCCAAGGGGTGGTCGTCCAAATTACAACGGCTGATTTTTTTATTTTTTCAACTAGCTCAAGCGTTTGCTTCTCCAGTAGCGATGTCTCACGGTCAGACTCTCCGAAAATAGGTGCTTTTAAAGCTGCGAAAATTGAATTCGGGCCTGTGTCCACGTGCCGCACGGGAAACTTCACGAAGATCGTGTCGCTCACATGGTCCTGATATTCCACCTCGGCCTCGGCCAATGCCGTGTGCTCCACCACCGACCACATGACCGGCTTGGAACCGCGGTAAAGCTGGCCACTCTCGGCGAATTTCAGCAGTTCACCGGCGATGGTGGCCTCGGCCGCGAAGGCCATGGTGGTGTAGGGATTCTGCCAGTCGCCCTCCACGCCCAGGCGCTTGAATTCCTCGCGCTGCACGTCGATCCAGTGGGCGGCGAAGGCGCGGCATTCCTGGCGGAATTCGTTGATGGGAACCTGGTTCTTGTCCTTGCCCTTGGCGCGATACTGTTCCTCGATCTTCCATTCTATGGGCAGCCCGTGGCAGTCCCAGCCCGGCACGTAATTGGAATCAAAACCCGCCATCTGGCGCGAGCGGGTGATCATGTCCTTCAGGATCTTGTTGAGCGCATGGCCGATGTGGATGTTGCCATTGGCATAGGGCGGGCCGTCATGCAGCACGAAGAGCGGCTTGCCCTTGGCCACCTCGCGCAGGCGCCGGTACATGCCCATCTCGGCCCAGCGCCTGAGCAGCTCCGGCTCCTTCTGGGGCAGGCCCGCCTTCATGGCAAAGTCGGTCTTGGGCAGGAACACCGTCTCGCGGTAGCGGTCGGTTTTTTCGGGCTTGTCGGACATGGCGGGTCTTTCGGGGAAAATCAGGCAATGCGGGCCGCGCTTGTAACAGACCGGGCGGGTTGAGGCAAAGCCACTGTTCTGGCGCAACCTTGCTCCAGAGCGGTTTTGGCTGTGCTGGCAGCAAAGCCACCGCTCTACCTTATTGGTGGCGAGCAACTTGTCTGACTTTTGATGGACTCATCAAAAGTCAGGTTGCTCTGGGGGCTGGCGGCTTGTGGGGTGGGGGGTGCGGCCTGTAGGCTTGGCCGTCTTCAGGAGTTTGATGATGAACGGTGCGGAAAGTCTGGTTCATACGCTGGTGGCTGGCGGGGTTGAGGTGTGTTTTGCCAATCCCGGCACCAGCGAGATGCATTTCGTGGCGGCGCTGGACCGCATTCCCGGCATCCGCTGCGTGCCGGGCATGCAGGAGAATGTGGTGACCGGCATGGCGGACGGCTATTTCCGCGTGGCGCGGAAACCGGCGGTGACCCTGCTGCACTGCGGGCCGGGGCTGGCCAACGGCCTGGCCAACCTGCACAACGCCCGCCGCGCCCGCAGCGGCATTCTCAACATCATCGGCGATCAGGCAACCTATCACGCGGGCTTCGACCCGCCGCTGGCCGCCGACACGGCGGGCCTGGCGCGCACCGTTTCCGGCTGGGTGCGGACCAGCGCAGCGGCAGCCCATGTGGGGCGCGACGCCGCCGTGGCATTGCAGGCGGCGCGCACCGCGCCGGGGGAGATCGCCAGCCTCATCCTGCCGTCCGACGCCTCATGGAACGAGGGCGGCGTGGTGGCCGCCCCCCTGCCCGTCCCCGCGCCGCCCGCGGTGGACGCCCATGCGGTGACGACGGCGGCGAAGGTTTTGCGCGAGAAAAGGAACGTGTTGCTGCTTCTGGGCGGCAATGCGCTGATGGCGGGGGCACAGGTTCACGCCGCGCGCATTCAGGCCAGAACCGGCTGCCGGGTCATGGCGGAATCCATCAATGGCTTTCATCAGCGCGGCGTGGGGCGGCTGGCGCTGGCCCGGGTGCCCTATGGCGCGCCCCAGGCCATCGAGGCGCTGAAGGACGTGGCGGAAATCGTGCTGGTCAATGCACGCGTGCCGGTGGGGTTTTTTGCCTATCCGGGTCTGCCGTCGCTGCATGCGCCGGAGGCGGCGGGCGTGACGCAGCTGTCGCGCGTGGAACATAACGCGGAAGAGGCACTGGCGCGGCTGGCCGATGCGCTGGGCTGCGGCCCGGCCCCGGCGGCGCAGGCGGCAGGGGGCAAGGTGGATATTCCGGGCACGGGGCCGATCGACTCCGAAGGCATTGGCCATATGCTGGCGGCCGTCCTGCCGGAGGGGGCCATCGTCGCCGATGAGGGGATTTCGCTGGGCTGGGCGCTGTTTCCCACCACATATGACGCGCCCCCGCATGACTGGATGATGGTGACGGGCGGGGCCATCGGCTATGGCATGCCCTGCGCCACGGGGGCGGCCATGGCGGGCGGCGGGCGGCGCGTCATCAACATGCAGGCCGATGGCTCGGCCATGTACACGCTACAGGCCCTGTGGACCCAGGCGCGGGAGAGGCTGCCGGTCACCACCGTCATCCTGTCGAACCGGAAATATCAGATCCTCATCGGGGAATACGCGGGCGTGGGGGCAAACCCCGGCCCCACTGCCATGAACATGCTGGACCTGGGCAACCCGGACCTTGACTGGGTGAGGCTGGCCCAGGGCATGGGCGTGGAGGCGGCGCGGGCCGAGACACTGAAGGACTGTGCCGCCCTGATGCTGCGGTCGTTCAAAAGCGCACAGCCGTTCCTGATCGAACTGGTGGTGTAGCCCCTCACCCTCCCGCGCCTGAGGGCGCGGGCCCCAACCCTCTCCCCGTGAACGGGGAGAGGGAAATTCCGAATCCCCCTCCCCTTGCCTCTATGCGGGCAGAGAGAATGACTGCCGCGCCAAGAACCCTCTCCCCATGACAATGGGGAGAGGGTTGGGGCCCAATGAGCGCCAGCGAATTGGGAGGGTGAGGGGCATCAAATGAAAAAACCGCCGGGAGTTCTCCCGGCGGTTCTGTAACAGATTGATGTGGCGCTTACTGCGGCAGCTTGTCGTCCACGCCCTTCACGTACCAGTTCATGCCGAGGATGTCGGCGTCGGGCAGCATCTTGCCGTCCTCGCCGACCACGGTGCCGTCCTGCTTGGTGATCTTGCCCATGAAGGGATTGACCGTGCCGGCCTTGATGCCTTCCACCGTTTCAGCCGCGGCCTTGGCCACGTCGTCCGGCATGTTGGTGAAGGGCGCCATGTTCACCACGCCCTCCTTCAGGCCTTCCCAGGACTGGGCCGTCTTCCAGGTGCCGTCCATGGCCTCCTGAACGCGCCGCACATAATAGGGGCCCCAGTTGTCCACGATGGCGGTGAGCTGGGCCTTGGGGCCGAACTTGATCATGTCCGAGGCCTGACCGAAGGCAAGTTTGCCCTGCTCTTCCGCCACCTGCATGCCGGCCGCCGAGTCGGTGTGCTGCACCAGAATGTCCACGCCCTGCGAGAACAGCACCTTGGCCGCGTCGGCTTCCTTGGCGGGATCGAACCAGCTGTTCACCCAGATGACCTTGATCTTGAAATCCGGGTTGACGCTCTGCGCGCCGCGCATGAAGGCGTTGATGCCAGCCACCACTTCCGGAATGGGGAAGGAGACGATGTAGCCCGCCGAGCCGGTCTTGGACATCTTGGCGGCGATCTGGCCGATGACGTAGCGGCCCTCGTGGAACTTGGCGTTATAGGTGGCCACGTTCTCCGCCGACTTGAAGCCGGTGGCGTGCTCGAACTTCACGTCGGGATACTTCTTGGCCACGTCGATGGTGGCGTCCATGAAGCCGAAGGAGGTGGTGAAGATGAGCTTGCAGCCGTCGCGGGCCAGGCGCTCGATGGCGGTGGCGCTGTCGCTTTCCGGCACGTTCTCGACATAGGCGGTTTCCACCTTGTCGCCCAGCGCCTTCACCACATCGAGGCGGCCCTGGTCATGCTGATAGGTGTAGCCGAAGTCGCCGATGGACCCGACATAGACCCAGCAGGCCTTGTATTTGTCGGCGGCAAGGGCGGAGGCAGACGCCGCGCCCAGCGCCAGGGCCGCCACGGCGGCCGAGAGCAGAAATTTCTTCATGACGTTCTCCATGGTTATGAACTCAACGATCAGGCACAAACGGGCGGCCGAGGCAGGCGGGCGTATTGGCCCGCAGCATCAGCCGGTTTCTGGAAATGATGACCAGCGCCACGATGGTGACGATGTAGGGCAGCGCCGAGAGCAGTTGTGACGGGATGCCCAGGGCAAAGGTCTGCACGGTGAAGGCGAGAATGCTGATGGCGCCGAAAAGGTAAGCGCCCGCCAGCAGCCGCCAGGGCCGCCACGAGGCGAAGACCACCAGCGCCAGCGCGATCCAGCCCTTGCCCGCCGTCATGCCTTCGATCCATTGCGGCGTGTAGGACAGCGACAGGTAGCCCCCCGCCAGACCGGCGCAGGCTCCGCCGAAGAGCACGGCGAGATAACGCACCCGGATGACAGGATAGCCCAGGGTGTGGGCCGAGGTGTGATTGTCGCCCACGGCGCGGACAATGAGACCGGCGCGGCTTCGGAACAGGAACCATGACACGGCGCCGGCGAGAAGGAAGGAAAAGACCACGAGAATGTCGATGCCGTCCCAGTTGGGCAGGCGGGTAATGGGCTGGCCGGTGAAGGGCTTGCCGATGAGGCCGGACAGGCCAAGGCCGAGCAGCGTGATGGCAAGGCCGGTGGCGGTCTGGTTGGTGGCGAGCGTGAGCGTGAGGAAGCCGAAGAGCAGCGCCATGGCCATGCCCGCCGCGATGCTGGCGAGGATGCCGAGATAGGGGCTGCCGGTGACGAAGGCGGCACCGAAGCCCGCCACCGCGCCCATGATCATCATGCCCTCGACGCCGAGGTTCAACACGCCCGCGCGCTCCACCAGCAACTCGCCAATGCCCGCCAGAACCAGCGGCGTGGCCGCCGTGACGATGGTGAGCAGAATGGGAATGAGTGCGTCCATCAGCCCCTCCCCTGCCAGCGGATGCGGTAGAGAATGAGCGTGTCGCAGGCGAGAATGAAGAACAGCAGGATGCCCTGGAACACCTTGGCGATATTGTCGGAAACACCGAGCGACACCTTGGCCGCCTCGCCGCCCATGTAGGATAGGGCCAGCAGCAATCCGGCGAAGATGACGCCGATGGGGTTCAGCCGACCCAGGAAGGCGACGATGATGGCGACGAAGCCGTAGTTCGGTTCATAGGGAGCCTGAAGCTGGCGCGATACGCCCATGACATCACAGGCCCCGGCGAGGCCCGCCAGCGCGCCCGACACGGCGAAGACGAAATAGACCGCGCGGTGTTCCGAAAATCCGGCAAAGCGCGCGGCCCGGGGGGATGAGCCCAGGGCGCGCAATTCAAACCCCTTCAGCATCTTCACCATGACCACATAAAGCACCAGCGCGGCCACGAGCGCGAAGAACGCGCCCAGATGAATCTCGCCCCAGGCGGGCAGAACCTGCCAGCCGTCGAAGCGCACGGTCTTGGGGAAGTTCATGGCGTGGGGGTCACGCAGGGGGCCGCGCACCGCCCAGTCATAGGCAAGGCGCACGACATAGACGAGCATGAGCGAGGTGAGAATTTCATTGGCGTGGAAGCGCACCCGCAGGGCGGCGGGGATCATGGCCCAGAGCAGCCCGCCCAGAACCCCCAGCAGCAGCATGACCGCCATGACGGAGGCATCCTGCCAGCCGGAAAAATAGACGGGCACCAGCCCCGCCAGCAGGGCCCCCGCCACGAACTGGCCCTCGGCCCCGATGTTCCAGACATTGGCGGTGTAGCATACGGCAAGGCCCACGCCGATGAGCACCAGCGGCGCGGCCTTGGCGATGAGCTTCTCGCGGTCCCAGCCATCCATCAGTGGGCTGATGAAATAGGTGTAGAGGCCATGCAGCGGATCGACCCCGGCCAGGGCGAAGATGATGCCGCCCGCGATGATGGTGAGGACCAGCGCCAGAACGGGCGAGGCCCACATCCACAGGCGGGCGCGCTCAACCCGGCGTTCAAGGATGAGCATGGCCGCCCTCCCCTGCTGCCTGAGCCGCCGCCTCGTCCATGCCCGCCATGTAGAGACCGATCATTTCCGGCGTCATGTCGCGGGCCGCATGGGCCGCCGACAGTTCGCCGCGCGCGATGACGGCGATGCGGTCGGCGATATCAAAAATCTCGTCGAGGTCCTGCGAAATGACCAGCACGGCGGCGCCGCGCGTGGCGAGGTCCACCAGCGCCTGGCGGATGGTGGCGGCGGCCCCGGCGTCCACCCCCCAGGTGGGCTGGTTCACCACCAGCACGCCGGGGTTCCGGTCCATCTCGCGGCCCACCACATATTTCTGCAAGTTGCCGCCGGAAAGGGCGCGCGCCTCCGGGTCGGGCTTGCCCTTGCGCACGTCGAAGGCGGCGATCACCCGGTCGGCGATGGCGCGCGCGCCGGGGCGCAGCACGCGCCGGTTGGCGGCCACGGTATGGTCCACCGCGTGGCGGGTCAGGACCACGTTGTCGGACAGGTGAAACATCGGCACCGCGCCATGGCCCAGGCGTTCTTCCGGCACGAAGGCCGCGCCATGCTTGCGCCGCCAGTTCACCCCGTGGCGTCCGGCGGGCAGGCCGTCGATCTCCACCGCATGGGCATAGTCGGCCACGCGCTCGCCGGACAGGGCGTCGAAGAGTTCCGACTGGCCATTGCCCGCCACGCCTGCGATGCACAGGACCTCGCCGCCGCGCACCTCGAGCGAGATGTCCTGCAGCGCCACCGAGAAGGGGCCATCGGGCGGCAGGGAAAGCTCATGGACGCGCAGCCGCACCGGCCCTTCCGCCACGTCGCGGTGGGCGCGCACGGCGTGAATGTCGCCCCCCACCATCAGGCGGGCGAGGCTGGCGGGCGTCTCCTGGCGCGGGTCGCAGGCCGCCACCACCTTGCCGTGGCGCAGGATGGTGGCGCGCTGGCAGATGCGGCGCACCTCCTCCAGCCGGTGAGAAATGTAAAGGATGGCGCAGCCCTCGGCGGCAAGGCGCTGCAAGGTGATGAAAAGCTGTTCGGCCTCCTGCGGGGTCAGCACCGAGGTCGGCTCGTCGAGGATGAGGAGCCTGGGGTTCTGCAGCAGGCAGCGCACGATCTCGACGCGCTGGCGCTCGCCCACGGAAAGGTCGGCAATGGTGGCCGAAGGTTCCAGCGGCAAACCGTAATCGGCGGACAGCGTGGCGATGCGCCCGGACAGGGCGGCAAGGTCAAAATCCCCCGGCAGGGCAAGGGCGATGTTCTCCACCGCCGTCAGGGCCTCAAACAGGGAGAAGTGCTGGAACACCATGCCGATGCCGAGGGCGCGCGCCGCGGCGGGGTTGGCGATGGTGAGGGCCTCGCCGTGCCAGAACAATTCGCCCGACGTGGGCTGAAGCGCGCCATAGAGCATCTTGACGAGAGTGGACTTGCCCGCGCCGTTCTCGCCCAGCAGCGCATGGATCTCGCCTGCGGCCACGGTCAGGTCCACGCCGTCATTGGCGCGCAGCGGCCCAAAGGCCTTGACCAGGTTTCTGGCCTCGAGCAGCGGGGGCGTTTTGGGGGCGGGCGTCATGCGAGGCGCAACCTAGGCCACGGGCGCTGTTTTGGCAGCGCAAATCCGTGATTTCTCAACAGGTCATCACGCCGCAACCCCGGTCATCACGGCCGCTTGCACTGCCATTCCGTCCCACCCCATGGACCGGGGGGACGATCCATGGGAAATTGCCGGAAATTTCAGCAGGATTCGCAATCGAGGCCGCCCATGTCCACCGCCCCCCTCGCCCCCCACGCCATGATCATCGGCGGCGGCATTGTCGGCATCACCACGGCGGCGCAGTTGCAGCGTCAGGGCTTCCGGGTGACGATCATCGAGCGCGGCCCGGTGGGCGAGGGCTGCTCCTTCGGCAATGCGGGCATTCTGGCCTTCGCCGATGTGCTGCCCACGGTCAGGCCCCGGGTTCTGCTGAAGATTCCGGGCTGGCTGCTCGATCCCCTCGGCCCCCTCACCATCCGCCCGTCCTATCTGTTCAAGGCCCTGCCCTGGTTTCTGGCGGCCACGCGCAATGCCCTGCCGCAGCGGGTCGCGGCCATCACGGAGGCGCGCGCCGCCCTGTGCCGCAGCGTGGTGGACGACCACCGCGAGCTTCTGAAGGGGGCCAATGCCGCCGACCTGATGGTGGAGCGCGAGACGCTGCGCGTCTTCGAAACCGAGGCGGAATTCGAGGCCGAGGCGCACGAGCGCCAGGTCAAGGCCGAGCACGGCTGCCATTCCACCATCTATTCCGCCGGAGAATGCCGCGAGATGGAGCCGGAACTGGCGCCGCATATCGTCAAGGGGGCCACCCACGGCGGCTGGTATTTCGTGCGCAGCCCGCTCAAGGTGACGCAGGCCATTGCCGAGACCGTGGTGCGCGGCGGCGGCGAGATCATTGCCGACGAGGTGACGGCCATCGAGGTGAAGGACGGCAAGGCCACGGCGCTGCGGCTGCGGTCGCGCGGCACCATTGCGGTGGACCGCGTGGTGGTCACGGCGGGGGCCTACAGCAATCTCCTGCTCAAGCCGCTGGGCGAGAAGATCATGCTGGAGGCCGAGCGCGGCTATCACATCGAACTGCCCGATCCCGGCATCAGCCTGTCGCGGCCCATCACCTTTGCCCGCACGCCCGCCGTCATCACGCCCATGGAGGGCTGCCTCCGCATCGCCGGCACCGATGAGTTCGCAGGGCTGGACGCGCCCGAGAACTGGCAGCGGGCCGACGCCCTGTACCAGAATTACAAGGCCATTCTGCCGGGACTGAAGGCCCCCGGCGACAGCGCCCGGCGCTGGATGGGCCGCCGGCCCGGCACACCCGATTCGCTGCCCGTTATCGGGCCGTCCACCAGGGCCGCCAATCTCTGGTACAATTTCGGCCAGAGCCACATGGGCCTGTCGTGGGCGCCCACCAGCGCGCGGCTTCTGGCGCAACTGATGGCGGGCAAGAAACCGTCGGTGGACATGTCGCCCTACCGGGCCGACAGGTTCTGAGCCGGATCGTCAGTCGGCCAGCGCCTCGATCCTGACGACTTCGGCCTCGCCGCCGGGCACCTCGGCCCATTCACCGACCTTGCGGTTCATCAGGGCATGGGCCATGGGCGTCACATAGGCGATGTAGCCATGGGCGGGGTCGGCCTCATCCTCGCCGACAATGGCAAAGACCTGGCTGCGGCCATCCGCGCGCCTGATGGTGACGCGGGTGGCGAAGGCGACATGGCCGAGATCATCGGGGTGATGGGTCAATTGCGCCGACGAGCGGCGCTGCACCCAATAGCGCAGGTCGCGGTTGAGCCAGGCCGCCGCCGCCTTGTCGTCGGCCGCATGGGCCTCGGCGATGCGCTGGCGCAGGCTGTCCATCTCCGCGTCAATGGCGGCAAGCCCGCGCGTGGTGACGAGATTGGGATGAGTGCTGATGGGACGTTCGGCCAGTTCTTCCGGGGCGTCGTCCTGATCTTTGACAAAGGCACGGCTCATGATGTTATGCCTCAAACCTCTCCGTCATGGATTCTCGTCATGCCAACAGCCTCGCCACAGCCCATTCTGCTCAAGGACTACCAGCCCACACCCTATACCATAGACTCCGTCGGCCTTGATTTTCAACTTGATGCTGAGGCGACCCGGGTGACGGCCCGGCTGGCGCTGCGGCCCAATCCCGCCAGCACGGCGGCTGCCGCGCCCCTGGTGCTGGACGGGGAAATGCTGACGCTGGAGAGCCTGACGCTGGATGGCGCGGCGCTGGGGCCGGAGGGTTACAGCGTATCGGAGGCGGCCCTGACGCTCGCCCGCCCGCCGCAGCGGCCCTTCACGCTGGAGATCGTCACCACCATCAACCCCACCGCCAACACCGCCCTGTCCGGCCTTTACATGTCGAACGGCATGTTCTGCACCCAGTGCGAGGCCGAGGGCTTCCGCCGCATCACCTATTTCTACGACCGGCCCGACTGCATGGCGCGCTTCTCGGTGCGCATGCGCGCCGATGCCACGCGCTTCCCGGTGCTCCTGTCCAACGGCAACCTGGTGGCCGAGGGGCCGGGCTTTGCCCAGTGGGACGATCCCTTCCCCAAGCCGTGCTATCTCTTTGCCCTGGTGGCGGGCGACCTGGGGTCCATCCACGACAGTTTCAGCACGGCTTCGGGGCGTCAGGTGGCGCTGGGAATCTACGTGGAACAGGGCAAGGAGGACCAGTGCGGTTTTGCCATGGCCGCCCTGAAGCGCTCCATGGCGTGGGACGAGGCCCGCTTCGGCCGCGAATATGACCTCGACCGTTTCAACATCGTCGCGGTGTCCGACTTCAACATGGGGGCCATGGAGAACAAGGGCCTCAACATCTTCAACGACAAATACATTCTGGCCCGGGCCGAGACCGCCACCGACGCCGACCACATGGCGGTGGAGTCGGTCATTGCCCATGAATATTTCCACAACTGGACCGGCAACCGCATCACCTGCCGCGACTGGTTCCAACTGTGCCTGAAGGAAGGGTTGACGGTGTTCCGTGATCAGGAATTTTCCTCCGACGTGCGCTCGCGCGCGGTGAAGCGCATCGCCGATGTGAAGACGCTGCGCGCCCGGCAGTTTCCCGAGGATGGCGGACCGCTGGCCCATCCGGCGCGGCCCTCGTCCTATATCGAGATCAACAATTTCTACACGCCCACGGTTTACGAGAAGGGCGCGGAAATCTGCCGCATGGTCGAGACGCTGGTGGGCGCTGAGGCCTTCCGCCGCGGCATGGATCTCTACTTTGCCCGCCATGACGGCGAAGCCTGCACGGTGGAACAGTTCATCGCCTGCTTTGCCGAAGCCTCGGGGCGTGATCTCGGCCCGTTCTTCACCTGGTATGAGCAGGCGGGAACGCCGCGCCTCTCGGTCAGCAGCACCTATGATGCCCAGCGCCAGCGCTACAGCCTGCACATTGCCCAGCACACGCCCGCAACCCCGGGCCAGGCGGAGAAGAAGCCGCTGCACATGCCCCTCGGGCTGGGGCTGCTCGACCACCGGGGCGAGGACATGGCGCTCACTCTCGAGGGCGTGGGCGTGCTCAATCGCCCGGTCATCGAACTGACGGAGGCCGAGCAGACCTTCGTCTTCCATGAGGTGCGGGAGCGGCCCGTGCTGTCGCTCAACCGCGGCTTTTCCGCCCCGGTCATCATCGCGGGCGGGCCAAGTTCTGCGGATCAGCTTTTCCTCATGGGCCATGACCGCGATGCCTGCAACCGCTGGGAGGCCGGGCAACGGCTGGCGAGTGATCTGATCACGGCGGCGGTGGCGGCGGCGCGGGGTGAAGGGCCAGGGCCTGACCTTACCCCCTATGCCCGGGCGCTGGGGCGGGTGCTGGCGGACGATGGGCTGGATGACGCCTTCAAGGCGCTGATGCTCGGCCTGCCGACGGAGGCCGAGATCGCCGCGCAGATCGGCAGCGATGTCGATGCCGATGCGGTGAGCCTGGGGCGCGAGCATGTGCGCGGCGGCGTGGGGCGCGCGCTCATGGCGCAACTGGCGGAGATTTTTGCCGCCACCACCGACGATGCGCCCTATCAGGCCGATACCGGGCCGGCGGCGCGGCGGGCGCTGCGTTATGCGGCGCTGGCGCTCATGGCGGCGGCGGATGGCGAAGCCACGGTGCCGCTGATCCGGGCGGAAATTGCCGGCGCGCGCAGCATGACGGCGGAAATGGGGGCGCTGGCGGCGCTGTTGCCGCTCGATCTTCCCGGGCGCGAAGAAGAGCTGGACGCCTTTTACCAGCGGCACAGCGCCAATCCCCTGCTGGTGGACAAGTGGCTGATGCTGAATGCGCAGATGCCGGGACCGGAGGCGGCGCAGCGCGTGGCGGCGCTGACCGAGCATCCGGCCTTCAATTTTGCCACGCCCAACCGCGTCTATGCCCTCATCGGCGGCTTCACTTCCGGCAATCTCTCGGGCTTCAACGCGGCCCATGGCGAGGGCTATCGCGTACTGGCCGATGTCATCCTGCGGCTCGATGCGGCGAACCCGCAGGTGGCGGCGCGCCTGGCCACGGGCTTCCGTTCGTGGCGGCTGTTCGATGCGGCGCGACGGGTGAAGGCGCAGGGCGAAATGCAGCGCACTCTCGACCAGCCCGGCCTGTCGCGCGATGTCTATGAGATCATATCGAGAACATTGCAGGGCTGAGGCGGCGTCACAAGCGGGTTGGCAAATCAGCCCTCGCCGCGTATGCCTCAAACCGTGCCGTGGCTTGGCGGAGGCACAGGTTTTTGGGGCGCAGCTTGCCGGGCTTCTGACGTCGCGTCAGAGCGCAAGTTGCGGTTGGGGCAGGAGCAAGGCTTGGCCAGAGCGCAAATCAGCGATCTGTTCTTCCGCGACCGGGTGCTGCACTTCGGCCTGCCCTTCATGCGGCGGCTCTCCATCACCATCAGCGAGCGGGTGCTGCGCCTGGCCATCACGGTGCTGACCGTCCTCTTCCTGCTGGCGCTGTCCATCTCGCTGCTCACCCAATTGTTCGACAGCCGCAGCGGCCACATGGCGGCGCAGAACCGGTTGACCGTGCTCTATGCCCAGTCCACGGCGCAGACGATCGAGATGACGCTGGACAAGGACGCCGCCGGCGGCAAGACCGCCGCCAGCCTGTCGCCTGCCCTGCTGGCCGCCGCCCTGCCGCCCCAGGCGCGCGATGAAAACCGCACCTTCGTGCTGGTTGACGGCATGGGGCTGGTGGCCGCCAGCCTGCCGGAAGCGGCGGCGGCGGCGGGCAGTCCCCTGTCGCTGCTCATGGGGCCGGACTTCGCGGTGCGGGCCGAGATCAACGGTTCCGTGCCCTTCGCCGCCACACTGGCCACGGGCGAAGAGGCGCGCGTCATCTCGCAGGACCTCGGGCGCTTTCCCGGCAGCCTCATCGTGCTGCAGCGCAAGACTGACATTCTCACCCAGTGGCAGAACAATGTGACACGGCTCGCCGTCCTGTTCGCCGTCACCGTGCTGGTGCTGATGCTGCAATCGGGCGCCTTTCACTGGCAGTCGGCCAAGACGCGCGAGGCCGACCAGACCCTGGCCATGGCCACCTCGCGCATGGACAAGGCGCTGGAGCGCGGCCAGTGCGGCATCTGGGATTGGGACTTGGCCTCCGGTTCGCTGTTCTGGTCCAAGTCCATGTATGATCTTCTGGGACTGGAGCCGCGCGAAGGCCTGTTGCGCTACGGCGAATTGGCCGAGCGCATGCACCCCGACGAGCCACCGCTCGACGATGTGCTGGAAGACCTGCTGGCCGGACGGCGCATGGTCTTCGACCAGGAATTCCGCATGCGCCACGAGGACGGCCACTGGGTGTGGCTCAAGGCCCAGGCCGCACTGGCGCCGGGCCTCGGGCCGGACGCGCCGCACCTCATCGGCTTCGTGTTTGACGTGAGCCCGCTGAAACAGGCCGCGCGCATCAATCAGGAGGCGGAACTCCGCCTCAAGGACGCCATCGAGAACATCTCGGAAGCCTTCGTGCTGTGGGACCCCAACAACAAGCTGGTGGTGTGCAATTCCAAATACCAGCAGTTCCATTCGCTGCCCGCCGCCGCCTGCCAGCCGGGCACCGACTATGCCACGGTGACGCGCGCCGCCAAGGAACCCATCGTGCGCCAATATGTGCCGACCACGGGCGAGTCCTCCGAGGCCAAGTCGCTGGAAGTGCAACTGGGCGATGGCCGCTGGCTGCACATCAACGAGCGCCGCACCAAGGACGGCGGCTTCGTCTCGGTGGGCACCGACATCACCGCGCTGAAGCGCCATGAGGAACGCCTGCTGCAATCGGAAAAGACCCTGATGACCACGGTGCGCGACCTGCAGAAGCAGCGTCAGGTGGCCGAGGAACAGTCGCAGCGTCTGGCGGAAATGGCCGACAAGTTCTCCATGGAGAAGGCCCGGGCCGAGGCCGCCAACCGCTCCAAGTCGGAATTCCTGGCCAACATGAGCCATGAGTTGCGCACGCCGCTCAACGCCGTCATCGGCTTTTCCGAGATGATGCAGCAGCAGGTCTTCGGTCCCCTGGGCAATGCCAAGTATGCCGAATACAGCCACGACATCCGGCGGTCCGGCCAGTTCCTGCTCGATGTCATCAACGACATTCTCGACATGTCGAAGATCGAGGCCGGGCGCATGGACCTGGAGTATTCCGAGGTCGGCATGGCCCAGACCATCGAGGATGTGACGCGCATCATCGGCCAGCGCGCCCATGAGGCGCGGGTGACGCTGGATTTCGACAATGGCGTGCAGGAACCCTTCCCCGCCGACCGCCGGGCGGTGAAGCAGATCCTCATCAACCTCCTGTCCAATGCGGTGAAGTTCTCGCCCGAGGGCGGGCGGGTGCGCCTGACCACGCGCGATGACGGCAAGGTCATCACCATCGCCATCGCGGATAACGGCATCGGCATTCCGCAGCGCGACATCGACAAGCTGGGGCGGCCCTTCGAGCAGGTGGAAAACCAGTTCACCAAGACCAAGGGCGGCTCGGGCCTGGGCCTTGCCATCTCCAAGTCGCTGGCGCAGTTGCACGGCGGCCGGCTGGATATCAACAGCGCCGAAGGCAAGGGCACGACAGTGACAGTGACCTTGCCGCGTCAGCCGCCGCAGGCGGCCTGAGCATCGCTTCAGTTATGTTTGTAGCCGCGCGGCTGGCGCAGCTCCAGCGCCAGCAGCTTGCGTTCCTCCGGCGTCAGCCTGGCCAGCAGATCAAGCAGCACCGCAGCGCCCCGGTCGCGCAGGGCGGTATTCTGGCTGAGATAATCATCGACCAGAGCCTTCACCGCCGCCGCATCATAGGTTGAAGGTTCGATGAGATCGGCCAGACGCATGGCCGTGGCACTGGACGCCTGCCGCAGGGCGTCAATGTCGGGCCGGTTCTGGACCAGACCGGCCATCAAGGCGCGGCGGCGCTCACTGGGCAGTCCGGCAAAGAAGCTGCGCGGCAGGAGCTGGACAAAACCGGGGCCGGCGCTCGGCCCCCTGCCGCCGCCAAAGCCATGGCCGCGCGGACCAAAGCCAAGGCCGTCATCATCGCGCATGGCGTGGCCGATGATGGCCCCGCCGACGAGAAGATTGCCCATGAGGGACAGGCCGAGCAGCAGCGTCCACCAGCGCGAGCGCAACGCGGGCAGGAAGCCGGGGCCGGTGGGAGAGGACAGGTCGGAACTCATGAGGCGCTTCCTTCCGAAATCGCCAGCACGTCGTCAAGGCCGGGGGCGGCGCTGTCATCCATGGCGGCAACGGTATCGGTGGTGGTCATATAGGGATCGGCAAAACCGGCGGCGCCGAGATAGATGCCGCAGGCCAGCGAGGCCGCCAGCGGCAGGGCCGACAGCCAGGGCACCAGGCGGCGCTGGCGCGGTTTGAAGGTCACGACAGTCTCCCCCGCCTCGGCCCGGGCGAGGCGCGCCATGAGCCGGGCTTCCGCCCCCTCGGGCACGGCGGGCACAGTGGCCAGGGCCAGAAGCCGGTCCAGCTCGGTATCGCTCATCACGTCGCGCGTCATGTCATTCCCTCCCGTCGGCCAAGGCCGCCAGCAATTCCTCTTTCCGGTCCACCAGCGCTTCCTTCAAGCCGCGGCGCGCCCGCGCCAGCAGCGATTCCAGCGCCTCGACGCTGACCGCCATGGTGGCGGCGGCGTCGATGTTGGACATGCCGTTCATATGGACGAGCGACAGCGCCATTTTCTGTCGCTCCGGCCGGGCGGCAATGGCGCGGTCAACCGCCGCACGGGCCTCGGCCCCGGCCATGAGCCCCTCCGCGGTCGGGCTGGCATCGGCCACCTCGGCCGCTTCATCCAGCGGATTCATGGGCTTGCGCCGGGCCCGGTCGGTCACCAGATTGCTCCCCACCCGGCACAGCCAGCCGCGCAGGGCCCCGGCGTCGCGCAATTGGGCGGGATCGCTCCACAATTTCAGGAAGGTCGCCTGGGTCACGTCCTCGGCGTCGGCATGGCCGTTCATCAGCCGCCAGACCAGACCATAGACCACCCGGTAATGGCGCGACACCAACATGGCGAAGGCCTGCTGGTCGCGCTCTGCCGCCCGCGCCAATAACTCCGCGTCGGACGGTTCCGGCACGGCGGTAGCGGGGGTGGCGGGCGCGGCAATGCCCATGGTCAGGTGCAACTCCTTTCGCCCATCTCAGGTCAGACGGATCGGGCGGTTCATTCCGTCGCCACCGGGCCGATGAGCCGGTCAAAAATCCCGGCCACGGCGGCCTGCATGTCACGCAGCAGGGATTCGGTGGCGGCGAGGTCCGGCATGGCGGCGGCGCGGGCCGCTGCCTGCTTCAGGCCAAGGGGGGCGCTGGCCGGGTCGAAGGGGCCATCGACGCAGAGCCGCAGCAGTTGCGTCATGCGGTGATAGAGGTCGCAGGCGGCAATCAGGCTCTCGGCATCGGCGGGCGCAAGAAGCCCGTGGTCGCGGAGCTTCAGGAGCGCGCCATGGGTATTGTGATCGAGAATGCCCGGATGGTCGGCGGCATGGATCACCTGCAGGGTCTGGGCGATGAATTCCACTTCCACCAGTCCGCCGCGCACCCGCTTGATGTCCCAGAGCGAGGTGGCCTTGTGCTCCTTCACCATCAGGCGGCGCATGTCCAGCACATCGGTCCGCGTCTTGGCGGCATCGCGCGGTGCCGCGAGGGCGGCACGAATGGCGGCATCCAGCGCGGGGCGCAGGGCCTCGTCGCCCGCCACCACGCGGGCGCGGGTCAGGGCCAGCTTCTCCCAGGTCCAGGCCGAGTCTTCATGATAGGAGATGAAACTGGCGAGGCTGGTGGCCACCGGCCCCTTGCTGCCGGAGGGGCGAAGCCGCATGTCCACCTCATAGAGCGTGCCCTCGCCCGTGGGGCTGGTGATGGCGGTGATGAGGCGCTGGGTGAGGCGGGTGAAATAGGGGGCGATGGCCAGGGGCTTGGTGCCATCGGATGACTCCGCGCCGGCATCCGCGGCGTAGACCAGAATGAGATCGAGATCGGAACCCGCCGTCATCTCGCGTCCGCCCAGCTTGCCCATGGCGATGACGGCGCTGGCCCCGCCTTCCACCGCGCCGTGGCGCGCCGCCACCTCGGCCTGCGCGCCCTGATGCAGGCGCTGCACCAGCAGTTCGGCCAGTTGCGAGAAGCCGTGGCCCGCCTCCTCTGCGCTCACCGTCTCCGACAGAACGCGCACGCCAACGCGGAACATCTGTTCGCGGCCCAGAATGCGGGCCCGGTCGGCCAGTTCATCGAGGCTGATGTCGGCGGGCATCATGGCGTCGATCTGCCCCGCCACCTCGGCGCGCCTGGGCAGGGGGCCGAAGAAGGCGGGATCAAGCACGGCTTCGAGAATGCGGGGCTGGCGGCTCAATTGTTCGGCAAGCCGCGGCGCCATGCCGAGGATGTTGGCGATCAGGTCGAGCAGGTTGGGATTGGCCTTCAGCATGGAGAAAAGCTGCACCCCGGTGGGCAGGCCGGCGATGAAGCGGTCGAAGGCCAGAAAGGCCTGATCGGCCTCGCCGGCGCGGGCCAGCGCGGTCAACAGCGCGGGCATGAGTTCGGTCAGGCGTTCACGGGACTTGGCCGAGCGCGTGGCGGCATAGCGGCTGAAGTGCCAGCCGCGAATGGTGGCGGAAATCTCGCTCACTTCCCTGAAGCCCATGCGGCGCAGCGTTTCCAGCGTGCCGGGGTCGTCCTCGCCGCCGGTGAACACCAGATCGCCCGCCGTGGTGCCGAGATCGCCCGCATCCTCGAACAGGCGCGCATAGTGGCGCTGCACCCGTTCCAGCGCGGCGCGCACGGCAGCGGCGAAACTTTCGGAGCTTTCAAAAGCGCAGAAACGGGCGAGCGCGTCGAAGGCCGGACCAGCTTCCGGCAGGGAGTGAGTCTGCTGGTCGTCCACCATCTGTACACGATGCTCGATGGTGCGCAGGAAGCGGTAGTCTTCACGCAGCTCGCGCGCCGCGATGGGCGAAATCCATTGTGCCTCGGTCAGCGCCTCGAGCATGTCGAGGGTGCGGCGGCCACGCAGCTTCGGGTTCTTGCCGCCGGCGATGAGCTGTTGCGTCTGGACGAAAAACTCGATCTCGCGGATGCCGCCCCGGCCCAGTTTCAGGTTGTGGCCTTCCACCGCGATCTCGCCATGGCCCTTCACCGCATGAATCTGGCGCTTCAGCGACTGGACATCGGCAATGGCGGCGAAGTCGAGATATTTGCGCCAGACATAGGAACGCAGCCGGTCGAGGAATTCCTGCCCCAAGGCCAGATCCCCGGCGCAGGGCCGCGCCTTGATCATGGCGGCGCGTTCCCAGTTCTGGCCCATGTTCTCGTAATAGATGGCGGCGGCTTCGAACGAGATGGCCACCTGCGTGGCGCGCGGATCGGGCCTGAGGCGCAGGTCGACGCGGAAGGCATAGCCATCGGCGGTGACCTCCTGCAGCAGGCGCACCAGGTTTTTGGTCAGCTTCACATAGAAGGCCCCCGGCTCCACCCCATCGGCCAGCGCGGGCGGCGGATCAAACAGAACGATGAGATCGATGTCGGAGGAATAGTTGAGTTCAAAGGCGCCATGCTTGCCCATGGCCAGGGCGACATAGCCGCAGGCCGTGGCGGGCTGGTCCGGGTCGGCCAGGGTGAAGCGCCCGGCGCGGGCGGCCTGCCGCAGCAGGAAGGCAATGGCCGCCGCCACCGTGGCATCGGCAAAGCGGGTGAGCGCGCCGGTCACGGCGTCAAGTTCCCAGGCGCCGCCGACATCGGCCAGCGCGATGATGAGAGCCGCCCTGGCCTTGGCATGGCGCAGGGCCGCCATGAAGGCATCTTCAACCTCCAGCCGCGCGGCCGCCGCAACCGCCGCGCACAGGTCCGCCACCTCGTCCTCTGGCGCGCGCGACAGGGCCGCCACGGCGAAATCGAGATTGTGCAGCAGCAGCCCGCGCAGATAGGGCGACCCCGCCACCACGGACTCGATCAAGGGCCGGGCGGGATAAAGCCCCGCGCCCGCCGCCCCGGCATCGGCCCAGAAATGGGCCACCATCTGGGCGTCCAGGGCGGGCGGATAGGTCGGTTGAATGCGGGCGAGCAGCGGGCCGGTCATGCCCGCTTTCTATGCGGTTTTTGCCAGCAAGGGCAGTAGGAGTTTTGCCTTAAGGCCGGGGTTATTGTCGTCCAGCCGCAATTCGCCGCCATGCAGCTTGACCACGCTGGCCACCAGCGCCAGCCCCAGGCCATTGCCGGGCTTGGAGCGGCTGTCGTCCAGCCGGACGAAGCGTTCGACCACGCGCTCGCGATTCTCCGGGGCAATGCCGGGACCGTGGTCGGCCACGATGAGAACCACGCGGTTTCCCTCAACCGCTCCGGTCAGGGCCACGGCCACCGCGCCATCGGCGCCTACGCCATATTTCAGGGCATTGTCGATGAGATTGCCCAGCGCCTGAGCCAGCAATTGCCGGTCGGCCTTGACCCACAGGCCTTGCGGCGCGGCAAAGGTCAGCGTCCCGCCCTGTTCCTCGACCATGGGTTCATAGAGTTCGGCGATGTCGGCCATGACATCATGGGCATCGAGATCGTGCAGGCCCTCGCGCGACTGGCCCGCCTCGGCCCGCGCGATGGAGAGCAGCGCGTTGAAGGTCTGCAACAATCGGTCCGACTCCTCCAGCGTCAATGTCAGGGCCTCGCGGTAGTCCGCCTTCTTCTCGCTGCGGAGCGCGTCCTCCACCCGGGCACGCAGCCGGGTCAGCGGGGTTTTCAGATCGTGGGCGATGTTGGAACTCACTTCCTTCATGCCGGCCATGAGGCGCTCGATCTGGTCGAGCATGTCGTTGAGGGAGCGCGCCAGCCGGTCCAACTCGTCATTGGTGCCGGACACGGGCATGCGGCGCGACAGATCACCGCTCATGATGGAATGCGATGTGGCGGCGATGTCGTCGACCCGATTCAGGAAGTTGCGCGAAATGAGGAAGCCGCCGGAGAGACCGAAAATGAGCGCCATTCCCAGGGCCCAGAACAGGCTGGAGCGGATGAGATCGGCGAACTGCCGCAATTCCTGCACGTCGCGGCCCACCACCAGCGTGTAGCCGCCGGACAATTGCGTGTGATAGGCGCGGGCCGAATGGCGCTTGCGCGAGGCCCCCTGCCCCACCTCATAGGGAAAATCGATCCAGCCGGACTCGGCCACATCATTCTGCGGAAAGCCGGTGAGATTGCCCGCCAGGCGCAACCCATCCTCATCCGAGAGGAGATAGAGGGCGCCATTCTCCTCATCGATGCGGCGCTGGATGACATCGCGCATGCCGACTAGACGGCGCACGCGATACTGGTCGGCCAGGCCCTGCACCTCGGCGCGGATCGTCTCGTCCACCTGGCGCTCCATCAGGCCCGCCGTGTTCCAGAAGACATAGGACAGGATCAGCGCCATGGAGAAGGCAAAGATCAGGAGATAGAGCGCCGACAGCCGGAAAGTCGAGGTGCGGAGGATTTTGGTGTTAATGAGCACGGATCATGTAACCCGCGCCGCGCACCGTCTGCAGCAGCGGCTCATCAAAGCCCTTGTCGATCTTGGCGCGCAGGCGCGAGACATGGACATCAATCACGTTGGTCTGGGGATCGAAGTGATAGTCCCAGACATTTTCAAGCAGCATGGTGCGGGTGACGATGTGGCCGGCATTGCGCACCAGATATTCGAGCAGCTTGAACTCGCGCGGCTGGAGGAGAATGGGCTTGCCGGCGCGGGTGACGGTGCGGCTCAGCAGGTCGATCTCCAGTTCGGCGGCGCGCAGCCTGGTTTCCTGCCCCTCGCCGACCTTGCGCCGCGCCAGACCTTCCACCCGGGCCAGAAGCTCGGCAAAGGCATAGGGCTTGGCGAGATAATCATCGCCGCCGGCGCGCAGGCCCTTCACGCGCTCGTCCACATCGGACAGGGCCGAGAGGATCAGCACCGGAGTCTCCAGACCCTTGGCGCGGAGCTGCCGGATGATGGAGAGGCCATCGAGCCGGGGCAGCATGCGGTCCACGATCAAGGCATCGTGCAATCCCTCCAGCGCCATGGCCAGGCCCTGCTCGCCATCGGCGGCGTGGTCGGCCACATGGCCGCTTTCAGCAAGACCCTTGAGCAGCCAGGTGGCGGCGTCGCGGTCGTCTTCGATGACAAGAATGCGCATGGGAGTGAATGTGGCGCCCGAAATCTCTGGTCTGGAACTGGCCATTGGTCGCACAAATCACCTTACAAGAAAAGAGTGGCGCGGAAACTGCGTTCGAGGGGCTTGGGGAGGTCGCAGTTTCCGCGCCGGGATCGCGGTGCAGGGCAAGGGCAACGCGATGAGCTATGGCTATGGTCAGCCCTTGTCCTTGGGCAGGGCAACGAAGCGCTGGCCATCGCCGGACTTGACCAGCAGCAGCACGCGATTGGCGGCGACCTTGGCAATGGCGTCCTTCACGTCCGCCGGATTGTTCACCTGGGTGCCTGCCACCTCGAGGATGACATCGCCGGGCTGCAAGCCGCGCTGGCTCGCCACCGAGTCCGGGTCAACATCGGTGATGGCCACGCCTGTGCCATCCGGCGCGCTCTGGAGCTTGAGGCCCAGCGCCGCCAAAGCGGAACTCTCATTCTGAGCCGGTTGGCCGGGTTTGGCGCTGGCGTCCGTCTGGCCGGGCATGGTGCCGATGGCGACATCGAGGGTCATGGGCTTGCCGCCACGCATGATCTCCATGGGCACGGTCTTGCCGGGCTGAACCTTGGCCACCTTGCGGGCAAGGTCACGGGCGTCGGCCACCTCCTCGCCGTTCAGCTTCAGGATGGTGTCGCCGGATTTGAGGCCCGCCTTCATGCCGGGGCTATCCTGGGTCACTTCCGAAATGATGGCGCCCTTGGCCTCCTTCAGGCCGAGACTGTCGGCAATGTCTTGCGTGACCGGCTGGATCTGCACCCCAAGCCAGCCGCGCGTCACCGCGCCATTGGCCTTCAGCGAGTCGACCACGTCCCTGGTGATATTGGCGGGAATGGCAAAACCGATGCCCACCGAGCCGCCGGAGGGCGAATAGATGGCCGTGTTCACGCCAATGACCTGGCCCGCGAGATTGAAGGCCGGGCCGCCGGAATTGCCCTTGTTGATGGAGGCATCGATCTGGAGGAAATCGTCATAGGGGCCGGAGCCGATGTCGCGGCCACGGGCCGAGACGATGCCGGTGGTGACCGTGCCGCCGAGACCGAAGGGATTGCCCACGGCCATGACCCAGTCACCGACGCGGGCCGGGGTGTCGGCGAATTGTACGAAGGGGAAGGCCTTGTCGGCCTTGACCTTGATGAGGGCAAGGTCGGTCTTGGGATCGGTGCCGATGACGGTGGCCTTGTATTCATCGCCATTCTGGGTGCGGACCATGACCTCGTTGGCGTCCTTCACCACATGGTTGTTGGTGACGACATAGCCATCCGCCGAAATGAAGAAGCCGGACCCGGTGCCGGCGCTGGGGCCACGCTGCGGCCCCTTGCCGCCGGGCATGCCCTTGAAGCCGGGGAACTGGTCGAAGAAGTCGCGCAGTTCCGGCGGGACATTGCGCATGGAGGGACCGGCGGCACCGTCCTCAGCGGACGCGTTGGCGAACTTCACATCGACGCTGACCACGGCGGGCATGACGCGATCAACGAGATCGGCAAAGCCGGCGGAGGGATCGATGGCCTGGGCCGCTTCGGCATGGGCCATGGGCGCGGGCGGCAGCAGCGTCATGCTGCCGGTCAGCACGGTCGCCCCCAGAAGACCGGCGGCGAGCAGGCCAAGGACAGTCTTGCGCGGGGTGGCGGGGGATTTGGACATGGGCAACTCCATCAGACAGCAGGGGATGATGGAGACATAGGTGATGCCACCTTACGGCACCATGTCAGAGCGATGAAATAACCGTATGACTTGCGGCAAAAGGGTGGCGATTTCAGGACCCGATCAAGTCCTTGAGTTTCGCCTGCTCTTCCGGGGTCAGGGCTTCCTCGGCCACGGCCCTGTCGCGGCGCGAGCGCCAGGCGGCGGCCCCCGCCAGCAGCAGCACGGCAAAGGGCGTCACCCAGAGCACCAGGTTGCGGGCGGAGAAGACCGGCTTCAGCAGCACGAACTCGCCATAGCGCGAGACCAGGTAATCCATGATCTCGCCGTCGCTCTTGCCGGCGCTGATCTGATCGCGAATCAGCACGCGCAGATCCTTGGCAAGGTCGGCATTGGATTCGTCGATGGATTCATTCTGGCAGACAAGGCAGCGCAGTTGCGCCGAAAGCCCGCGCGCCCGCGCCTCCAGCCTGGGGTCGGCCAGTTGCTCATCGGCGGTGACGGCCAGCACCCGGCGGGCCTGCACCGCCCCAAGAACCGCCAGAGCGGCTGCTTTGATCATCCGGCGCATGGATCAGACCCTCCCCGCTTCTGTGGCTGGCGTGGCAACCGTGGCCCGGCGCGGCGCGCCCACGCGGAAGCGCCGGTCGGTGAGCGACAGGAGCCCGCCCAGGAACATGATGGCCGCCCCCCACCAGATGAAGGAGGCCAGCGGGTTGTAATACATGCGCACCGAACGCCCGCCGTTCATGGCCTTGTCGCCCAAGGCGATGTAGACATCGCCCGCCACGGTCTGGTGCAGGCCCACTTCGGTGGTGGGCATGCCGCGCGGCTTGAACTCGCGCTTTTCCGACGTGAGCACGGCGACCGGCTTGCCGTCACGCAGCAGATCGAATTTGCCGGAAACACCGGTGTAATTCGGCCCCTTGAGCGGCGTCTCCCCGACGAAGACAATGGTGTAGGCCCCAACCTGGGCCGTGTCGCCTGACTGCATGGCCACGATGTTTTCCACCCGCCAGAAGGACAGGCCGAAGATGCCGATGAGGGCAAGGCCCAGACCGGCGTGGGCCAGCGTCATGCCGATGGCGGCGCGCGGCATGCCTTTCAACCGGGACCAGGAGGCGGCGAGCGGCACCCGCCCGGCGCCCAGACGCTCGGACAATTCCCAGAGCGCGCCGATGATGAGCCAGGCGCCAACGCCCACGCCCAGTGCGGCCAGCCATGGCCCGCGCACATTCACGATGAGCACGGCAATGCCGATGGCCGCGGCCAGCGCCGCTGCCAGCCACAGCCTGCGCCCCACGGCGGAGACCGAGGCGCGCTTCCAGGTCAGCATGGGGCCCAGCGGCACCAGCAGCAGAAGCGGGATCATCAGCGGTCCGAAGGTGAGATTGAAATAGGGCGCACCCACGGTGATCTTGGCGCCGTTCAGCGTTTCCAGCGCCAGCGGATAAAGGGTGCCGACAAAGACCGCCGCCGCCGCCGCGCAGAGAATGAGGTTGTTGACCACGAGCGCCCCCTCGCGGCTCACCGGCGCGAACAGCCCGCCCGCCTTCAGCACAGGCGCGCGAATGGCAAAGAGGGTGAGCGACCCGCCGATGAAGAGCGTGAGGATGCCAAGAATGAAGAAGCCACGATCGGGATCCACCGCGAAGGCATGCACCGAGGTCAGGATGCCGGAGCGGACCAGGAAGGTGCCCAGGAGCGAGAGGGAGAAGGCGAAGATGGAGAGCAGCAGCGTCCAGATTTTCAGCGCATTGCGCTTTTCCACCACAATGGCGGAATGGATGAGCGCGGTGGCCACCAGCCAGGGCATGAGCGAGGCATTTTCCACCGGGTCCCAGAACCAGAAGCCACCCCAGCCCAATTCGTAATAGGCCCACCAGGAGCCCATGGCGATGCCAATGGTGAGGAAAGTCCACGACGCCAGCGTCCAGGGCCGGACCCAGCGCGCCCAGGCGGCGTCCACCTTGCCCTCGATCAAGGCGGCGACGGCGAAGGCAAAGGCCACCGACAAGCCGACATAACCGGCATAGAGAAAGGGCGGGTGGAAGGCGAGTGCGGGGTCCTGCAGGATGGGGTTCAGCCCCTGCCCTTCGATGGGCGCGGGCGAAAGCCGGGTGAAGGGATTGGAGGTGAGGACGACGAAGAGCAGGAAGGCGAGGCCCACCGAGCCCTGCACGCCCAGTACGCGGGCCTTCAACTGCGGCGGCAGGTTGCGGCCAAAGAGAGCCACCGCGCCGCCGAAAATGGCGAGGATCAAAACCCAGAGCAGCATGGAGCCTTCGTGATTGCCCCAGACGCCGCTGATTTTATAGAGCAAGGGCTTGGCCGAGTGGGAATTGCGGAAGACATTCTCGACCGAGAAATCGGACACGATGTAAGCGTGCATCAGCACGAAGAAGGCCAGACCGATGAGCACCGCCTGCGCCAGTGCGGCCATGCGGCCCGCCGCCATCAGCCCGGCATCGTTACGGCTTGCGCCATAGAGATTGACGGCGAACTGATAGGCCGCCACCGCCAGCGCCAGAACCAGCGCGAAATGTCCGACTTCAACGATCATGGACCGGCTCCCTTGCCGAGGTGGACGCCCTTGGCCTTCAGACTGTCGGCGACCTCGCGCGGCATATAGTTTTCATCATGCTTGGCCAGCACCGTGTCGGCCTCGAAGCTGCCGTCCGGCTGCAACACGCCTTCGGCCACCACGCCCTGGCCCTCGCGGAACAGGTCGGGCAATTGCCCCTTGAAGTGAACCTTGGTGGTGGCGATGGTGTCGGTCACCACGAAATTGTGATTGACGCCATCGGCGCTGGCGACCGATCCGGCCTCCACCATGCCGCCCAGGCGCAGGCGCTGGCCGGGGGCCACGTGTTTCTCGGCCATTTCGCTGGGGGTGAAGAAGAAGACAATGGTGTCGCTGATGGCATAGAGCACCAGGCCCGCCGCCAGACCAAGGGCAGCAAGGCCAGAGAGGATCATGACAAGGCGTTTCTGTTTGCGGGTCATGGAATATTCGCTTCCTTGGCGAGGGCATCGAGGGCGGACAGGGCTTCCGCCTTGTCCTTGAAATGGTCACGGGCGTCCTTCAGGGTCGCGGCAGCGGCGGCGGCATCACCCAGCACCAGACGGGCGCGGATCAGCCGCTGCCAGCCGTCGAGATCATCCGGGCTGGCCTTCAGCTTCTCGGCCAGGCGGTCCACCATGGTGCGGATCATGGCCTGACGGTCCTCCGCCGACATGTTCTGGGCGGCATCCACCTGTTCCTGCGTCGGTCCGGGCATGCCTGCCATGCCGGCCATGGGCGGCACGGCGGCACCGCCACCGGCTCTGGCCTGCTTCACCCGGTCCAACTGATCCTGCACCGCGCCGCGCCAGGGCGCATCGGCGGGGGTTCGCCCCGACCGCGCCGCCCAGGCCCCCCCCCCCCCCGCCCGGCCGCCCCCCCGCGGAGCCGC
>OEIV010000096.1_pt1 | contig 55095 bp, 63 predicted proteins | sample 1539231 | NCBI WGS metagenome assembly OEIV01 (sample SAMN03794762, study PRJEB22550) | activated sludge metagenome | feature: wastewater treatment plant; material: activated sludge; isolation source: Wastewater treatment plant of a petroleum refinery complex | place: Argentina: Buenos Aires ...
GTACTTGGTAAAACTGTTGATCTGCAACCGGGCGACGAGTTGATTGTTGAATCTGAGAATAAAAAGGCTTTTGTTTACCGATATACATCGGATAAGATCACAACCCCGGAAGATACTTCCGTATTTTCGGCAGAATATGAATCACCCGTCTTGACACTGCTTACTTGCAGTGGGTTTTGGAGCCAGGATCGTCGCTTAATGTTCTTTGAATTCGTGGAGGTTAGATGATGGTTGATGTACTACAGTCACCTTCGGCACTAATTCTTTTAGCCACCGTGCTTCTGGTTGTTTTTGCACAGATTTTCGGTGATTTTAAAGAAGCACGCCAGTACGCCAAAGCAAAAAAGCTACGTGCTGCTTCGAATCGCTCACCACGTATGTTGCTAAGTATTGTAATTGATGTCAGGAGCGACGCGGTTTTCCAAACACTCGAAAATCTTGAAGAAAATAGCTACCAGCATCTTGAAATAATTGTTTTCATGAAAAGCCGTTCCAAGCGTTTGTTTGTTGAACTTCGCAAATATCAACGGCGTAGTCAATTTGCAAAGTTTCGCGTAATAACCGCTCGCGAAAGGCTTACGCAGGCGCAGTTCATTAAAAAGTACGCCCGCGGTTCGTTGGTCATGAGTCTAGAAGGTGGCGATAACGTAGATGTGGAATTTATCAAAAAACATGTAATTCACTTTAGGGATTCTAATCTTCAGGCGGTTATGGCAAATGAAGGCGTGTGCGTTGGCAACGACCTCAAAAGCGCTATACTTGTTGGTCAAAAATCACTAGTCGGCTATTTTAGAAGAGTTGCTACCCCACATCTGGTTATTGCCTCACGGCTCCAACCAGCGGTAATCTACAGGAAGGATGTTGTAACCAGTCAGAAGCAGATTAAGCAGTCACTTCAAATTATGTATGTTGATAGAATACTCGTGACTTCCCAAAACAGTGTATCAATAGCAAGTGCGCAAGCTCAGGAGAGTCGCTACCTTCCTCTGTTATTTACAGTTTTTGCAATCACTATAGTTGGTCTGAGCGAAGGCGTTGACCAGGCGTTATTTACACTTCGCGTTTTGACAGTAGTTGCGTTGGTGTTTGGCCTACTTATGTGGCAACGTGGCGGTACAATTCGCACTGCTACCAAGTTAAGTATTGCGCTTTTGGCGCCATTTACTATTGTATGGCCATGGGCGTATACTAACATTGATGCAAAACGTTAAGAAGCTACTTCATTCAACTACATTTTGGCTTAGTCTACAGGCGCTCGCGCTTGTTTGGGGTAATTTTGTTGGTTGGACAACAATCTTTCGGGACGTGCAGATTTTTTGTACTAACGAAGCTAAGGGTCTAGAGGCGCTACTATCTTTTACTGGAAATGTAACAACTAACCCCTTGCTAACGCCTTGTTTTTGGGGCACACTTTCTTTTACCTTAAGTCTTGCCTGGACTATACGTTTACTACTCATGAAGAACGAAGAAAAGCGCAGGAATGAATATAGTAAATTGTTGATTCTTCTCTTGGCCAGCACTTTGTTTGCACTCGTTAACAACGTTCCACTCTTCTACCGCTTCTACACCACACCCAAGGGCACTGCCACTAGTTGTTCACCAGGAAAACTACTCACTAATCCGTTCCTGACTAGTTGCTTCTTCGGCCTGAGCGCATTCACCCTAGCTACCTTATCAGCACTCGGTGGCAAAAAATTTACAAAGCCAACAGCTGATTAGCTACGGGCAACCAGTTTTTCAGCCTCATAAACATAGTGTTTTGGTCGGTACAAAATATCGTCATGGTGCCCTTTAGCGGTAATACAACGCGTGTCGTCGCAGAGCATACGTGAAAATGGATCGTCAGAATTAGCGATAACTTTGATGGAACGTTCGCCAAGAACTGAATCTAGGTTTGGACTGTATTCTTTCATACTGGTTAACATGAAATACCATTTTTTGTAACTGAAGATCATGGCAATGCTGAGCGTGGTCTTGAATGCCCAAAATACAAGTTCGTGGTTATTTAGTGCCCACCTTAAATCACCGAATATTTTTGCAACCATTTTACGTTTTATCTTGTGGTTGATTATAGGAGGTGCAACAATTAATTTCGGCTTTTTTGCTCGCTCTAAAGTCTTGCAAAGTACTCCACCTGAGTGAGATATATGTATTGAAACATCCGGTGTTTTTGTAGTTATGTGGCAATCGTGAATTATTACCTTCCAATTGTTTTCAACCAGCATCTTGCTGAGCCGTTTGAAGTGTCTTGCACCTTCTAGGTAGCCGGGATGAATTAAAACAGTCTTCATTTACAGTTCAATGCTGATTGGGCAATGGTCGGAACCGAGCTGGTTAGGGTGAATTTCGGCGGTTTTTACTTTATCTTTTAAGCTTTCGGAAACTAAGAAGTAATCGATGCGCCAACCGACGTTTCGTTCACGACTTTTTGCAAAATGACTCCACCAGGTGTAGTAGCCGTTACCTTGCTTGAATATGCGAAATGTGTCGACAAAACCGGCTGCAAGCCAGCTTTCAAAGCCAGCACGTTCTTCGTCGCTAAATCCTTTTTTACCCTTGTTTGCCTTTGGATTCGCGAGGTCATCTTCAGTGTGCGCTACATTCATATCTCCACAATAGATTACCGGTTTCTTCTTTTGTAGATCAGCACAGTATAACGTCATTGCTTTATCAAATTGTTGACGTAGCGTTATGCGTGCGAGGCCATCTTTTGCATTTGGGGTGTAGGCAGTGACCACATAAAAGTCATCAAATTCCGCTGCAATTACTCTACCCTCTTCATTACTGTGTCCGAAGTTATCTAATACCAGCCCTCCTGCTTTCACAAATTCTTCAGGGATATCGTTAATAATGGCGAGAGGTTTGATTTTAGTGAAAATCGCGGTACCGCTATAACCTTTTTTAGCACGAGACGAATTCCAGTATTCCTCATAATCAGGGAAATCTATTTCTGCCTGCCCCTGCTCGGCCTTAGTTTCTTGAAAACAGACAATATCAGGCTGATGCTCCGCCATAAATTTTTGTATTTCACCCTTGCGAACCACCGCCCGCATGCCATTGATGTTCCAGCTGAAAATCTTCATGTACAGTAGTATGAATTAAAAAACGAGTTACAGCAATAGATTAGCGAGCTTCTAATAGCTGATCGTGGAGTGGAACATAGAGTTCGGCTTTTTGTTCAAGAGCTTCGTCCACCATCCTCCTGGCATATGTTAACATATCTGCTTTGCCTACTTCACTCGTGTCGAAGTATACTTGGCGATTCTCGGCTACTGCTTTAGCGCCAGCTCCATGTCGCCCATCGCGTCTAAAATCTGTTGCTTTTGCGGTAAGGAGCATTGATGCCTGTGCGAATGTCAAGCGTCGACTGCGCGCAAGCTTTTCTGCAGTTTCATTTAATACACTCGTGTTGAACCAGTAGTCTATAGCACTAGCCTCGGGTCTCACAGGGTCGATTTCTCGTCGTTCGTCACTGATTTGTCGATTGCGAATATCGGCGCGTGTCCGCCTGAACCAAGTATCGTTTTCGGGGAGTCTCAAGTCTATACCTGCTCGCAGTGCCTCTCGTTGAGCGGCTACTAACGGTTGGCAGTCAACAAATTGGCGTAAAAGCAACTCTGCACCTTCAATCTTATTAATTACTGGGCTTAGGTTGCGGCCATCAACAAATAATAATTGTGTGTCAGGATTATTTACGTGCTTCATGACACGTTTTGAAAATCCGTCCTTTACTGCAGCGCGTACGATCTCAAATGGAGAAACAAAACCGACGATTCTATTCACTTCGGGTGTGTATAGCGCATCATTGCCATTTTCTGCCACTATTTCATACCGCTGAGCTGCGTACGAAGCTATGGCTGACTGATCAAGCGCAGTTACTATGTTTTGTACTGTCTGTGCATCCATTTCAGGGTCGAGCAAAGCATCGAGTATTAAGCCATACGTTACAGCTCTATAGTCTGCTCCGGTTTCGTCTTGTGCTGAGCCAGGAAATGCTTCAGCAAGTCCGGCGGTGATAGTTCCTTTTCCGCTTCGCGGTGTTCCGTTGCTCTCGACAACCCATAATCTTTGCTGCTCTGCCATCAAAATCCCTCATTAAGTCATGGTAACTATATCATTTTGGATACAGAGACCAAAGTATAAGCAATTACAGTTTGGTGGTTTGGATTATATATTTAATATTTCCGACAAATACTTAATTAATTCTTTTCTATATTGGTTTGTAAAATTATGATCTGATGGCATTTGAGTAATTTCAATATTTTCATCGTTCTGCAAATCTCTATACTCAGTCTTACCAAGTACCTCATCCTGGGTCGTTTGTAGAATTTTAATTGGATGTTGTTTTGAATAATCAAACATAGCCAACTCCGCATTAATTCGAGAAGTTTCTTCGAAAAATGATAGAGGAATATGCGTTATTGTACCGTCTTTTCTGGGTATAATTAATTCAGTCTCAGTTCTTTTTGCGCCAGGGTATCGTGCGAAATATTTTTCAAGTTTTGTTCCAAAGTTTTCGGGAGGTGACAATAATACTACCTCTCCGCTTATATCAGGTTTTGCAAGGGCAGTTACTATACACCCTTTTGAATGCGCAACTAGATGTATAGTAGTTGTATTATATTGATTCCTGATCCGATGTACTACATTCTTCAGTCGTGTAACTTGTTCGGCTACAGAAGTTATATGCACGTTATTCTCTTGAGCCTCGTAGAAATCAAACAATACACTACCCCAGGTTTTTGGTAACGAATTTCTTATATCTGTGAACATTCCTCGTGAATCAAAACGAACCCCGAAACCATGGACAAATACTACTGCATCAGATGCGTTTCCTGGTATTTTGATGTCAGTAATTTGACTCATTATCGTTTTAGTTCTCGGCTTGTGTCGCGGTCTTGTTGGCGGCGTTTGATTGTTTCGCGCTTGTCGTAGTGCTTTTTTCCGCGGGCTATTGCAAGCTCAATTTTAATAAAACGTCCCGAGGTGAATAGTCGCGTTGGGACTATGGTCATACCTTGTTTCTTAGCCTCTTCAATTTGCTCGAGTTCTTTTTTGGTAACCAGTAGCTTGCGTGCGTGAGTTAATTCTTTTTCAGAAACGTGGGCTTGCGCGGTTTCAGGAATGGAAATGCTCATATTGGTAAGCCATAGCTCGCCCTGTTTAATATTTGCGTAGCTTCCAGTTAATCGAACATGACCAAGTCGAGCACCACGAACCTCCGGGCCACTCAGAATAATTCCAGCTGAAATTGATTCACCTAGTTCGTAGTCAAACCGTGCGCGACGGTTTACTATGGGTTTTTTTTCTACAGATTTAATCTTAGTCATAACTATCAATAGTATATCGCATCAAGAGACGCAATCGATCAAATACATCAAAAACGAGACGGTCGTGCTGTTTTTGATGTATTAGGTGTGAGTGAGGATCTTAATTTTTTTAGGGGGTTGTCATAGAGGGTTACCCTATTTGGAGGTTTTCTGTAGCTGTTTGCCATATAGAGTCGTCACCTTGAAGATGGCGCCAGTACCACCATTCACCGCCCCACAGATCAATTGGGTGTAGATTAGTCTTCTTAGCGAGTTTAATATTTGTACTAAGTTGCTCCGGACTCATAGATCTATCTTGTTCCTCAGTCGACATTTCCCAGATTGCTTTTGGTCCCCACGGCTCTGCTTGAAGTTCGTGAATAAATGATCTTCGCCACGTCACAAAGCGTATAATTTTAGCCCTGAAGCTCCACCACCATGCTGGCATTTTTGTATGACTATAAGCACCTTTTTCGTACTGTACTTGATAGAAAGTAAAGCCGAACAGTTTTGGCCTCGGGCGGCGTAGCGGCAACCCCCAGGTGTTACTGGTACTCATGATAATCGGCCGAGATGGGTCCAGGTTCGCAACTAGTTTGTATTCGTCCCTTAGTCGCTTACGGTTGAAGTCTCCGTACATACCAAAACTACGGTTGAGCGCCTCATTTTCAAGTTGCCAGCTGATGATACAACTTTTATGTTGATAGCGTTTCACTACAACTTCGATGAATTTATAGAGCGCTTGGTACCGTTGTTGTTCGGGCAGCTCAAGAGCCCAGTTGGGCCAGTGACTTTCTGGCCAGCGAGGTTGGCGTACGCCAAGGCAGAATGTGATTACACCGCCGACTGCTTCAATTTGGCTTACCTGTTCGTCGAGACTTTCAAAGTCATACACGCCCTGCGACTTTTCGTGTTCATTCCAGTAGCTCATTAATCTGAAACGTCTAAGACCAACTGCTTGAATTAAAAATTCCAAAGCGTCTGTTTGATCAATTTTGAAATCACGACATTGTTTAAGCGAAAAGCTTACGCCGAATTTTTCTGGATTAATTACGGTCTGTTTAGTTCTTTTTTTACTATCTGCCATATGCTCGGGTCGTTAAAGGTTGTTTTGCGCCAGTACCACCATTCACCGCCCCAGGTGTAGATATCTGGTTTACCGATTCTGCGTGCGAAGGCGACGTTTTCTTTAATTTGTTTTTCGCTCATTGAGCGGTTCTGTTCTTCAAGGGGCAGGTCTACAGTTGCTGCTGGTCCCCATGGTTCAATTTGCAGTTCATGAATAAATATATCTCGTTTTTTGAACGTTTCTATCCAAATAGCACGTAAGCGGTGATACCAAACCGGTGTCGGGTAGGTTACGTAAAATTTGAAGGGGCCGGTTTTATCGTTCCAGACAATTCGGTACACCGAATAGCCATATTGATCTGGGACCGGAGTTTTCAGAGGTAGTCCATGCTGGTCGCTTAGGCTCATAAGCACAGGATGAGAAGAATCAATTTTTTTGACAGCTTCAAATTCCTTGGTAAGGCGTTCTTGGTCGATGTCTTCAGGTGTACACTCGCCAAACCAACTGTTAACGGCCTCATTTTCAAGCTGATAGCTTTGCAGGGCTGGATGGTCTTTGTATCTATCTACTACCGCAGTGTTGAAATCAAAAATCGCTTGATTGCGTTCGGTTTTACTGAGCTGACTATACCACTTAGGTTTATGGCATTCAGGCCAGCGTGGTTGTCTCATACCAATTGCCAGGCTTACCTTCGCACCCCGCTTTCCTGCCTCGTCCATTTGCCAGTCAAGTTCGCTAAAGTTGAATGTACCACGTGTTGGTTCAACCATGTCCCAGTAGCTCATTAAGCGGTAGTTGCGAATTTGCATGTCGTCAAGTAGTGCAATAAAGTTTGCTTGCCAGTCAACTCCTAGCTCTTTTGCATACTTCACGGAAAAACTCACCCCGTAATTTGGGTTTTTTACTTCTCTCCAAGATTTTTCAATAATAATATGTACCGTGAGTAGAAGTGTCAGTACGCAGAATACATATACAAGAACTCGTTGCCATCTTTCAAGCTTCATGAGGTGCACGTAGCTAGCGTGAATAAACGAACCTATTTTTCCTGGTCTCTTCTTAACCTTAATATGTTTGACAGCATTTTTTGCTGGTTTTTGCGTTTTAACTGAATGTTTTTTAGATTTGTTCATTACTTATGCTTATTTCTTGATCACAAGTATAGCATAGTTGAATTAAGCATATATTTATTATATAATAAACATTATTATAATGACTAAGAATAAATGGTACACTAACTAGCATATGCGTATTGGACTTTTTTCCGACACTTATTTACCTATTAACAACGGTATAAGTTATGTAGTTGAATTAACACGATCTGGCCTGGAAGCACTTGGGCATGAGGTGTATATATTTGCGCCGAGTCCAGATTCTGATTACGTTGAAGATGACGGACATATCATACGTTACCGTGCTATTAAGGGTGCGACGTATGAAGATGACTTAACAAGTGTTTTCTTCCCACCCTTACAGTTGCAGAAGATCAATAAACTCAAGCTCGACATCATACACTTTTTCACACCTAATCAAGTCGGTTTGCTAGGTTTAATGGCGGGTCTAAAGTATGACGTCCCGGTTATTGCTCAGTACAGTACCGATATATACCAATATGTAGACTACTATCCTGCCGCAGAAAAAGTGATACTTGCCTTTCCAATTGCTGCGCCAATTGTATTAAAAGGCCGACTAAAAAGCTGGGGACGAGCTTTCCGTGAAATCCCCGAAGATCGCCGAATGAAGACCTGGATTAAGCGTTTGACGGCCGAATACCTTACAAGTATGCACGACAAGTGTGACGCGGTTATTGTGCTTTCTAAAAAACATCAGGCACAGTTGCTTGAATGGAATACCCAGTCTGAACTCCGCTTGATGCCTACTGGAGTTGATCCCCTGCCCGCCCCAACGGCTAATGAAGTAGCAAGTTTCAAAAAGAAATACGGCATACAAAAAAATGATAAGGTTATTTTATATGCCGGTCGAATTAGTAAAGAAAAAAATCTTGATCTACTACTTGAAGCCTATTCATCTTTCATAGCTCCAACTAATCAGAATGTGAAACTTCTGTTTGCAGGAGACTTTGATTACCGCGAAGAACTTGAACAAAAAGCCCGCGCTACCGGGCTTGGTGAGCGAATAATCTTCACCGGTCACTTTCAGCGCCAAAAACTTGGTGTCGTCTACGCTTCTGCAGATGTTTTTGCCTTTCCGTCACTGACTGACACACAAGGGCTAGTGTTGCACGAAGCCGCGGGCGCTGGTTTGCCACTTGTTCTGTGCGATGCCCATGTTTCAGAAATATTTCATAGTAATAGCAACGGGCTGCTTGCTGAAAATGAACCGCAAGATTTTGCCGAAAAAATTATGAACATTCTTTCTGATGCAAAAATGATTCGTTCTATGGGAAAAAAGAGTAAAGAATACGCTGCTGAGCACACTGAAGAAAAGCAGATAAAAGATCTAGAAGTGCTATATACACGGAGTATAAAAAATCACAAAAAGATTCAATTTGCTGGCGGTGAATGGTAGTTATTCGGGGTTTGTTTGGTTGTAGCCAGTGCTGGTATTTACTGTACAACCACCCCACAGCCCTTTGTTTTGTTCGCGCGCAGTCACCTGCACTGCCTTAAATTCTTCCATTTTTTGAAACGGAAAGCTAACAAGTGCGAAGCCGTAACCTTCGGCAATTATTTTTTTATTGACCAAGGTTCCGTTGGGTAAGTAAACGTATCTTAATAGCCGCTGGTAGCGATCACGATTACTGTTTGTGGGGTCGGCTTCTAGTCTGACTCGGTTTTCACCGATTAAATTTTTAGTAAAAGCCGCCGCAGCTTTACCGAAACACTGAATCGGCTTGCGCGGATCATGAGTTTCAGGCGTATCAACGCCGATAAAACGAATTGTTTCTTTTTTGCCTTCCATGTCAACCTGAATTGTATCGCCATCATCAAATTTTGTAACTTGGTAGAGCCCAGGGGTAGATTGTTCAATCACTTGTTTAGTGTTTATGGCCGGTTGCTGTAGGTAGCCATGTTGTTGCAGTAACACAACTACCGCCGTGAGTAGTGCTATGAGTATATTAATAAGTCGGCGTTTCTGACGTTTGTTCACCCATACAGTATATAGTGCTTTTGTATTGCTGAGGTATTTAAGGTTTGCGCCTTGGTCGAGCGATCTCTGTTATCTTCCGGGTCGTCTTTTTAATAAAGTCGTGAGGTGTTGCCGGGTCTGCTGCTTCTTGGATAGTGTTTATGTAATACATTGGTGAAATATAGCCGGTGCCGGGGTGGCTTTTGATCATGTTAGTAATCTGTTCAATATCTCGAATACGCCATAGCCCAAAATAGGTAGGGTCTGAAATATACAGCTTCAAACGTGTGTCCGGTGATTCGCAATATAATAAGTCGGTCCTAGGTTCAATTCCTAGAAACTGTATGGTTATTGCAATTTGGTGCAATGGGGGTTCGTAAAACCAAAGTAGTTCACCAGGTGAAAAATCACTCGCTCTACGTAAGGCAGGAATAATTACACCGGCCGAAGGCCCCGTATCGGATATTTCGGGATTATGAAAACGGCTTATATTCAGCGGATCAAGTAGCCCAAGCTGAACTCCCCTTGCAAGTGCTTCTAATGGGGTAATACTTTCTGCGCGACCAACTGTCTCGAATTGCTCCGTCATAATACGCTCGTTTCCCGAGTGCCCTACTGGCTTATCAGAAATAAAAAATCACCGTTATAATTCCGGTGATATCTCCTCTTCTTTTGGCTGATAAGTACTTCCCCACGTTTCTATGACTGCAAGCTCTTCGAGAGTGGGTGATATTATGGGCTCGTCGTCAGGGCCGAATGGCTTAATAAGACGCAGTTCTTCTCTAGTTTTATCGGGCGGTGGTAATTCATTATTCACGACCATGTGCCTCCTTCATTAAAATACGCCGTTTTTTTAGTATGGTCAAATATAGTGTGTAGTTGCTATACTGGCTGGAATGTCATTTGGAGAAACTGTAACTAGTGGTGTGTCGGAAGCTGTTCAAGAAGGTGCTTTAGATAGTTCACTTAAATTACTAAAAGATGTGTTTGGAGTCTGCCTGGTTGAATCTGGTGACGACCTGTTTGAACGTGACTATCTGACTCCGCATATTCATGCCTCCGAATATGATATATATACAGGCTCAGCTCAACGGGTACCTCCGTGTGGCGATCAAACTCCGGCTTATTTTGGTATTAACGGTCCTATTTTTGAAGATATCGACACAATATAATATTGCTTCTGCTTGCACCGCGCGCTCTATAACTAGTACACTCTTCAGAGTTAATGTGTAATGTGAGCAAAGGGGCAAATTACGTGAGTGTAGTAGCAGAAATGAGCGGTCGTCTTTTTAACCCGGATGAGTTTGCTGATCATGATGGTCGACAGAAGTGTATTTCTGACACTGAACTCGCTCGGTTGTATGGTCCGCTAGACGAGTGTTTCAGTTCACGTGTTTCAGCTCTGATGGAAGTTGCAGAGGATGATCAGCATACCACCTCCGACCGTCTGCAAGCCACAGGAACCTTACTTTGTGTTTATCGTGATCCCCGAGTTCTTGATACGGCACAAGTGTTAATCGCCAAACGTCATGCAGAAGTGCTCGATGACCCGAATTCTCGTGATTTATTATTTGATTCAGAAGCTCAGGCTTGGCACGATGTCGTGTTTGGAATGCAGTACATGGGTACTCTAGATCGGAGTATGATTGACGCCTATATGGAAGTTGGACTTGTTAATGGTCTGAAATCATCACAAAAACATGCTAGTCGAGCCTTGAATCAAGCCTGTCATGTATTTAGTAAAATACAACCACGCCGGTTAAAAGCTAGGGGCGGACTCAAGAGGGCTCAAGTTGACGAGGTGGTTGAAGGTACGTGCGAGGCGGTGGTTAACGGGTTTGTAGAATCGTTTGGGTTTAGTGAAGAAGAGTTGTTTAATATTGTTTCTGGAACCGGTTATCACGTTCGTGGGCTCGGGCAGCTAACTCTAGGATTTGCCAGTCAAAATTAATGAGATTAACGGCTTCAGTTTTTCCAAGAGGTTTCATGGTGTCATCCTGAACTTGCTTCAGGATCTAGTAGTTAATTTATTAGTTCCTGAAGCAAGTTCAGGATGACAGACAAATAATATAAATGGACTGCACGGCTTGGTACAGAGAAACTTGATAAATAGTGTATAATATTGTTATGAATGTGAATCAAGAGTTACGTACGGTTGGATGTAGGGCAGAGTTTGAAGATTGTGATGCGATGCACCAATTTACGGAAAATACCATGCAGTACCTGCAGTCTTGTCGTGAACGAGGCGAAGAGCCGTCCGAAGGTGAATACTCAGAGGCGGTTTATTGTGCGTGGGATTACTTTGTAACCGTACTTTCTGAAGGCGCGATGAGCGACGACGAAATACAAGCTGCCCAGGCAGAGCTTAGGCACGCTCTGGTACCCGATTTTGTTAAGAACGGCTTCTGCCCGATTTCGCGGGGTTACCCTTGTGAATCTGCTAAAAGCTAGCTCGTTTTGGGGCGTAAAAATATCATGACCGGCTTGTGTGTAACCCCGGTAATTTTACAGTCTAGTAGTCGATTCCCTTGTTGGCGATAAACTGGTCGTCAAAGTGGTGTTTGAGCTTTTTCATTTCGGTGGCAATATCGGTGTACTTTAATAATTCTGCCGGAAAATCACGGCCTGTTACACAAAGGCTAGTTTTTTTGTGGTGAGAAAGCAGTAGTTTTTTTAGATCAGATTGCTTCAATAACCCGTCGTGTACGGCGTTGTTTATTTCGTCGCAGATCACTACGTCGTATTGTCCACTTTGGGCTGCTTCAAGCGCAATGCGGAAGGTTTCTTCGGCGGCCTGTTTGTGCTGTACTTCATCAACATGTGCTTCGCTTAAATCTCCAGCGTTAAAAAATCCTTTTCCGCCTTTATAAAAATAGAGTGAATCTTCAAACAAGGGCTGAATTTTATGTATAAAGGTGTGTTCTCCCACTTCCCAGTGTTTAATAAATTGAATATATGCCACTTTTTGGCCACGACCAAGCGCGCGACACATTAAGCCAATGCTTGCACTGGTTTTACCTTTATTTTCCCCAGTATAGACAACCACTACGGCCGGTTTTTGCTTAAAATCTTCAAAAGCCATACGTACAGTATGCAGAGCATTTGAGGAGAGAGCAAGTTGTGACAGTTAATCAAGATACATTGAACGCAACACGGCTTCGGCATTGTAGAGAGTAACTGACCCGCTATGTTTACTTTTCAATAGTTTAAGGGCTTTCAAAACGTCTGTGTGATCGATCGCTGTCGTTGCTTCATAGAGATTTGTTATTTTTTCGATATCACGGACATCACTTGGCATGTAATCCTGGCGGTAACTATTAATCGACAAGCGAAGTAATTCGATAAAATTGTCACGCAAATACTGGCAAATGTCAGCAAGTTCTTCAAGGCCATGTTCTCTAAATGCTTGAATTTCATCGAGTAGTGGGAGTATGTCTAGGGCATCAAATACAGTGGTTAATATCTCGACTTCAGTAGGTTCTTTTAGGCTAAACATGCCTGTTGGTATACCCGATACTTTTTCTGCAATAAGTTCGTCACTGTATTCCGATACCCATATTTTATCTACAAAAAAAGATCCATTTGGATCTTGGCCTTGTTCGTCGGCTATTCTTAAGGGTTCGCTTCTTGGCGGTGCTTGTGTGTCTGATGGCTGTCTCGCTTCACTCATAGCGCTCCTTTCTCTAAGCTCTACTATAAGCTAAGAAAAAATTTTTACTGTGACATTGCTCACTACTGCGTAAAGTTGCTTTCAAGCTTTATCTGCCAGTCGAAGTAGCCTTTTTCTACAAAGTAAGCTTGAATTTGCTTGTCGCTACCGGTCGCAATTAGTATCCCAATACAGATGAATAAGATACCTATTATTTTCTTAAAGTTGCCGTGTGGGTTAATCGCCCAGCCAATGTGTGCAATTAATTTTCTACCGATGATCGCAATTGTAATAATCGCCAGCGAAAGTCCGGCTATGAAGGCTACTAAGTAACCTACACCGCTAAGGAATGAACTTGGGATCAAGACGGCAAGTATCAAAAGGTATGTTGGACTACAGGCGCTAAATATTGGTCCAAAACTAGCTCCGAGTAAATAGTCTCCCCATGTTCCGGTAGTTTGACTGGCTCGAATCTGTCCACGGCTGGCAATATTTTGAAGCTGTAGTCGCGTAGCAATCTTTTCCCAGAGGTTCGGAAACAATGCGGACACACCAAATAGCACAATAATGACACCGCTAATAATCCGCCAGGTAGACTGCGGTACTGATATTAGTAGCGTCGTACTCTTTAGCAGTAGTGAAAAGATAAAAATTGAAAGGCTCAGCCCAACAACTACACGCAGTAATTTCGCGTACTGCGTACGGTTACTGTCAGATTTTTCATCAATTCCTCGAGTGATAAGTAGCGGCAACACGCCTACAATGCACGGTGCTAGTACCGAAAGAACTCCGGCAATAAATGAAATAAACAGCAGAGGCATTAAAGGTTCTCAAGAACCGTATTAAGATTTTTTTCTTTGCCGTAACCCACCCACTTACCAAGGTTTTCGCCTAAACTATTCGTTTTCACAAATGTAGTTTGCAGAGTAACACCGTATTTCTTCTTCAAATCTGTCTCATCGTCATAGTTAACTTCTAATACCTGAACACCTTCTGGTACGGGGCTTGCAGTTATTGCCTGCTTAAATGCACGACATTCTGGACACCACGCGGCATAGAAGAACAGTACAGTGACTGGGTAGTTTTCACTCGCCAGTTCCGCATTATAGGAGGTGTATCTACCTGGTAGGCTTTGAGTTTCTGCCGAAGTTTGTGACTGAGTTCCTGAATTTACTTCTGCCGGTACTTGCATATCACCGGCTGCGGTAGTTTGCTGGGTACGCTTTTGAGTCATGGTTTGAGCGGTAAAAACTCCACCAATACCTGAAAGAATTATTACTACAATAAGTGGTGCTATTACCCTTTTGGTTATCATTACTCAATTGTAGCTTATTTACACTAATTTTGCAGTTTTAAGAGCTTCATCAACTTTTGGGCGATTGAAGCCAACAATTAGTTCATTGCCGATCTCTATTACCGGCACGCCCATTTGCCCGGTCTTCTTAACCATGGCTTCTGCGGCCGCAGGATCTTCTTCTACATTAATGTCGGTATATTTAACACCAATGCTATCAAAATATGCTTTTGCTTGATGGCAAAAGCCGCACCATGTAGTGGAATATACGGTTACTTTACCTTTTGAATCTGACATTGTTATACCCTCCTATTTACTTTCAAAAATTAAATGACTGAGTAGTTGCTTCATCTGTGAATCGGTAGAAACTTCGTAGCATACACGCTGCCCTTCGCGAATGCGACGCACTAAACCAGCCTCGGTTAGAATCTTCATGTGTTGAGAAACACAGGCCGAGGTAATACCAAGTTCTTCGGCAAGTTGACCAACGCAGATCTCTTTCTTCTCTCCCAGAATTTGAAAAAGACGAAATCTTGTTTTATCACCTAATGCATGAAACGTTTGGGCGTATTGTTCACTAGTCATGTTTAAATATTAAGCGATTACTTAATTATTTGCAACCCCTGTTTATAATGGATTGTAAAATTAGTCTTTTGCGGTCAGGCCGGCAAACATCAGGGCAAAAACAAGGAAGAAGCCGGTTACTAGCGATACTGCCGTGTAAACTCCAGGAGATTGATATGAATACACGCTAAAAGTGATTAAAAATAGTGCAGTTACCAGAGCTGAAACGGTGAGTTTTTGCTTCATGAAAATGTGTGTTATTACAACCAAGACAAATGGAGTAAGTAATAATATGAGCCACATAACAACCGGGTCTGATGCGCTATGAGCGGTTGCTTCTGCTACTGTTGAATGCGTTTCCCCTGCGTGAGCTAAAATATCTGAAATCATATTTACAGTATAACAAAAAGGCCCCGCTTCAGGCCTGCAAAATATACAAAGTTAGATGAGTAGTGGGAGCGCTGACCGGGTGGCCAGCCAGCGCTCGAAGGTCGCAAGACCCCGCTCCCCCTACTTTTTTTACCCAGAGGTTCCGTAGCACCCTAGGATGTTTGGATTGTTCCGGGTTGGCGGTGCCGAGCTGCATGGTCTCGATTCCTTGATGCGCTACGCGCACCGCCAACCCGAGCGGTTCCATCAACGATACGCCGGGGCCAGTAGAGCGAACATGCAGATACATACTACTATCACAAGTCCAACTGCGGCCACGGTAGTGCGTCGTCTCAGGACTGTTGAATGAATGTGCTTTTCAGTCATGCATTCTCCTGTTGTGTTGGGGATACTTCCCAGGTAACTGCCCTAGTTACTACTTGATAAAACATCAAGACAGCAGAGCTGTCAACTTCTCTGCAGATTATCATCCAAGAAAACGTATATACGTTTCGTCCGTTGATACAGATGTATCAGGACTCATCAGAGTAGTTCTTTTCTACTTACGTATTTGAGGCTGGCGAGCGCCAGTCAGTGTTTGAACCGACCGGCGCTCAACCTTCCTCTGGATGGTATCTCAGACACCACCTATACCGCCGGCACCTCCAGACGTCAGGCAGCCGATCGCGTTCGGATCGTTGAGCTGCTTGAACCCAGCCGTGTCATCCGGGACATCGAGAGTGCTGTAGCGCAGCACGTCGTCTGTTGGTGGCGCTACGTTCATCACGCAGCGCTTCTTGCCGTCGTTGGACACCCAACGGGTACGCATCTGCGCGCCCACGAAGAACACCGCCGTGAACTTCCCGTTGAGTCCTTCGGTCGCGACCCGGTTGTTGAGGTCGCGCTGGGCGTTGTCGATCCGCTCCTTGCGGAGCTTCACGTCAGCCTGGTCATTCTTGTACTGGATGACCCCGAGGATCACGCCAGTGGTGATGATGAGCATGGCTACGAAGGCCATGACCACCTTCCAAGGCTTGAAGCCTTGGTTGCCAACCACGAAGTCACGGGAGCCCGTGTCGTCGTTGTTGTCGTCCTTCAGGAGATCTTGGTCGAAGATTTCCTCAGGTGTGATAACGGGAGGCATGAGCTCCCCTTTCTAACCGTTCCATTGCTGGAATTGCAGACTATCTGCAATGAGCTAATACTACAATAAAAACCACAAAAGGTCAATACGTTTCGTCCGTTGATACAGATGTATCAGGACTCATCAGAGTAGTTCTTTTCTACTTACGTATGTGAGGCTTCTGGTGCGAAACTGATCTGGGTAACTCCCAGGTTCGGCGACCAGTGGGCCTCTTTGCAGGTTGTGCCCTATTCTCAAGTTATATCAGTTTTCACTGAACTTCTTTGAGACCGTACACTCACGCTATCGTTCCCGCGATACATCAAAAACAAGACGGTCGTCGTATTTTCGATGTAGATAGCATCCCCTCGCCATTTAATCAGGACTCCCTGAATAAACAACTCTCTCGCTTGCGCGAGGTTTTACCTCCGGGTAGAGGTGAAGGAGTCTAAAACTAGAGGTTGTGAAATGCATGAACATCTGGTGTCTCACCATTCTGGCATGGTGTGCCATCGGAGTGTGACTCCCAGCTGAGCACTACAACATGATTGTGGTTAACCACGTGCGACTCTATTCTTAGACCACGCCAGTTACTCCGCAAATCTAGAGTATATTGCAGAGTCGTGGCGTCGGGTACAACTAGGACTTCAAACTTTTTACAGTTCACAAATTCACCTCCTCCCTAGAGGTGATTCCCCCGTGTTATTAGGGTACGTAGGATTGCCGTGTTGCGACCCTATCTTATAATTATAGCATACATAAGCTAAATAGTCAATGTTGTGTCGGAGTGGTCTAATTGATAAGATGGTATCAGATGAAGGGTTATGCAACGAACCAGATCTCTCGACAAGCTCGAGATGACAAGGCCGCCAGGGCTTGTTTTTGTGTTAAGGGGCTAGTTAATGGGTAGTATTTTTACAACGTTTGCTGCTGAAGGCATACATGTAAGCCTTAAGGCTGAGCCGATTCAGCAAGCTGGTAACTTTGTTATTACAAACGCGATTATTTACGGTGTTCTGTGCACAGTATTACTGGGGATTATTCTTCTTGCGGCTGCACGCAGGTCGGCCGTAAAACCTTCAAAAAGTATTCTGGCAAACAGTGTTGAATGGCTTGTTGAGTATGTTATTACACTTTTGGAAGGTCCATTTGGTTCTCGCGAAAAGGCTGCAAAATACACGCCTTACTTTGCAACGTTCTTCTTCTACATTATGTTCAGCAACCTTATGGGTCTTTTGCCATTAGTCGGTCCTGCGATTCACGTTGAAGGCACTCCCCTGTTCCGACCGATGACCGCCGATCTAAATGGAACGGTTGCACTTAGTGTTGTGGCGATTCTTTTAGTACAAATTCTTTCTATTAAAGAACAGGGTGTAAAAGGCCATTTGAAACACTATTTTAGCGACAAACCGTGGAACCCTATCAACTTTTTCATTGGTATATTAGAGGTTCTTGGGGAACTGACCCGAATTATTAGTTTAAGTCTTCGACTGTTTCTTAATACTGCGGTTGGTGAAATTTTAATAGCCGTATTTACTAGTATGATTGCACCAAACGGCATGACGCCTTTTGCTGTAATTCCAATTTTTATGTTTGAAATGTTAGTTGCCGGAATCCAGGCGTACGTCTTTACTATATTGGCCGCGACGTACCTAGGGCTTTCTATTCAACACGCCGATCACGGCGAAGATCATTCTGTACATCACGCACCTGATGCCCCAAAAACTAAGGTCGAGGCCGGGGCGATTGCGTGATTGTATGGTAAAGAATCAAATAAGAAAAAGGAATAACACTATATGATTCAATTATTCGCAGAAACCGATCCACTAATGTGGAAGAGTATTATGTTAGCCGTTGCACTAGGTTCAGCAGCTCTTGCACTTGGTATGGTTGGAGCAAACTATATGAAGGCACTGGGTCGTAACCCAGAAGCCGGTAAGGCAGCTGGACAGATCATAATCATCGCAGCGATGATAGAAGTAACCGCACTACTTGCCTTCCTGCTTGGCGCATTTTTGCTTGGTTAGGAAGACGATTGTTAGCGGCGTGACCGAAAACGTGATCGCCGCTAACTAAGATATTAAGAGGAGAAACGATATAATGAAATATGAAATAAGGAATATGAAATATGGTTTGACTGTAGCGAACCCCATTTTTCATTTTTCATATTTCGTATTTCAAAACCCCAACGGAGAATATAAATGATAGAAATACTAACCATACTCGCTTCGACCGAAACTGCCGAACCACAAGGTATTGCCGCTCTAGGGCTAAACTTCTGGACTATTATTGCGCAAGGCGCTACGTTCTTGGTTTTCTTCTTGATTATTAAAAAGTTTGCATTCGGTAAAATCGTGGATACGTTAGAAACTCGCCGAAAAACAATTGAAAGTAGTCTAGACAAGGCCGAAGAACTGAGTCGGCAAAATAAAGAAGCTGAACAGCGTGTTGCTGGTTTGTTGAGTGAGGCGCGCAAAGAAGCCGAAGAAGTTATTGACATGAGTCGCGAAGAAGCTGGCGCAATTGTTGCTGATGCCGAAAGTTCTGCTGTGACTAAGGCTGAAAAAATAATCGCCGATGGAAAGCTTCAGATTGAAGCTGAAGTTGTGAAAGCCCGCGAAGCACTGAAGAAAGAAACACTTAGTCTAGTTGCCGAAGCTACAGCAGCGGTTCTTGGTGAATCGGTTGACGTGAAGAAGAGCGAAGCGTTGATTAAAAAAGCCCTTAAGGAGAATGCCTAATGGCTATGGATCGTATTGCTATTGCTCGAGGGTTCGTGGCTCGCCTAGAAAAAGTTGGCGCTCAGAAGGCGGTTAAAGAGCTTGCCGCTTTGGTTCTTGAATATCGCTTGCATTCTCAGGTTGATGAAATTTTAGCAGATATTGCCGCGGAATACGCCCGCGTTCACGGTATAGTCGAAGCTGAAGCACGAACTGCCTTCCCTCTTTCCGAAGAACTCAAACATACAATTTCAGAGCGTGTTAAAGCGTCTACCGGAGCTAAAAAAGTGATTCTACACGAAGAAATTGACATGACCCTTCTTGGTGGTGTCATTGTGAATGCTCCAGATATGGAACTAGACCTTTCATTAAAAACAAAACTAGCAAAGCTAAGAGCGTAAAGGAGTATTATAATGGCGGAAATTTCTATGAAAGAATTATCAGGTGAACTGCGAGCGGCAATTGAAGAACTCAAGCATGCTGGAACCACTCAAGATAGTGGTGTAGTGATTAGGGTTGGTGATGGTATTTGTTGGATCTACGGTCTTTCAAAAGCTGGATATAACGAAATGATTGAAATTGAGGCGACTGACGGTTCCCGAATTACGGCCTTTGCCCTCAACTTAATGCAGGATGAAATTGGTGCGGTTATTTTGGGTGAAGATACCAAAATCAAAGCAGGTTCCAAGGTGCATCTTACCGGTAAAGTGCTTGAAATCCCGGTTGGTCCTGAACTAGTTGGCCGCGTAGTCAATCCACTTGGGCAAGCAATTGATGGTGGCGCGCCGATTAAAAGTAAGCATGTTGGCCTGATTGAACAAGAAGCACCTGGCGTGTTAGATCGTAAATCGGTTCACGAACCAGTTATGACTGGTATTGTTGCCGTTGATGCATTGGTACCGATTGGACGTGGTCAACGTGAGCTTATCATTGGTGATCGCCAAACGGGAAAAACTGCCATTGCTGTGGATGCAATGATAAATCAGGCCAAGCAAAAAACTGGAATTATTAACGTGTATGTTGCAGTTGGTCAGAAGAATGCCAAGGTTGCTCGACTTGTTGAACGTTTGAAGCGTGAAGGGGTGATGGATCAAACTATTGTGGTTGCTACTTCCCCGTCTGACCCTGCTTCTATGCAGTATCTTGCACCATATGCTGGTGCAGCTATGGGTGAATACTTCCGAGATAACGGTGAACATGCACTGGTTATTTATGATGATCTTTCTAAGCATGCCGCTGCATATCGCCAAATGTCGCTGTTACTTCGTCGCCCACCTGGACGTGAGGCTTATCCGGGTGATGTATTTTACCTGCACTCTCGCCTTCTTGAGCGAGCCGCAAAACTTTCTGATGCTAAGGGTGGCGGTTCACTGACCGCCCTACCGATTATTGAAACTCAGGCTGGTGATGTTTCCGGCTATATTCCAACCAATGTTATCTCAATCACCGATGGTCAAATATTCCTAGAAACCAATCTGTTCTACCAAGGTATACGCCCTGCGGTTTCTGTGGGTACATCCGTTTCTCGTGTAGGTGGTGCTGCTCAGACTAAAACCATTAAATCAGTATCAGGTGGTATCAAGCTTTCACTCGCTCAGTTCCGTGAACTCGCTGCCTTTGCACAGTTTTCTACCGATCTTGATGCAGAAACAAAACAGCGCATTGAACGCGGTCGACGTTTGACTGAGATTTTGAAGCAGCCCCAGTATTCACCACTTGCTATTTGGGAACAAGCTGCAACGCTACTTGCCGCTAACGAAGGCGCGTTCGACACGGTGCCCGTAGAAAAGATTAAAGAAGCCCAGAAGAACTTGCTTTCTAACCTCCATGCACAACACAAGAAAGAAATGGCCGAACTTGATAAAGGTGATCAAAAAGTTGAAGGTAAAATTCACGACTTGATTCTAAAACTAGCCAACGCCGTCGCGAGCGACTTTAACGAAGTGGTGAGTCAAGAGTCATGAGCTATGAGCTAAGAGTAGGCTTATTTTTTCGTCATTCCGTACTTGATACGGAATCCAGTATGATTAATTTAGTAACTATGCGCGGGAGGCAGAAATGAAGATGTTATCAATGCATGGACTAGTCGAAGTAACCGAGACGAGTGTTTATGAAAAATTTACGCCAAATACTCCTGAACTATCAGAAGCGTATGCAGCTGCTCGATTGGCTGTATATAAAGCTGCTGAAGAGCCAACTGGATTGACAGATGCTTTAGTTCGATTGCACGAGGACCATCGTTCTGGGGTGCTACGCCCACCGTTGCCATCGGTATTAGCTTCAACTATTGAAGATGTAGTTATCAATGTGCGACGAGATGATTTTGATGTTGTAGGTAATGTTTCTCATCAAAATGCTGCAAAAGCATTACTTGATGTTGCGACCCGGTTCGAGATTTTACGATTTGCAACAGATCCTTCATGGGAAGAATTAAAGGCGGAACGACTACTTCTACAAGGACAAAGGTTAAGAGCAAAATAAATGGCTAGTACACAACAATTACGTCAACGTATTACATCTGTTAAAAATACTAAACAGATTACTAAGGCCATGGAAATGGTGGCAGCTTCTAAGTTGCGTCGTGCTCAAGAAGCAGCGGTGGCGTCTCGTGAGTTTGCTAAGATCGCAAACGAACTACTTACACGTATTCGTCAGTTGACTGATGTGACTAAACATCCTCTTTTTGCACGCCGGGCTATAAAAAATCGATTATTGATTGTGGTCGCTTCAGACCGTGGTTTGGCCGGTGGTTACAATGCAAGTTTGTTGAAGAAATTCACAGCAGAGTTGAAAAAAGATTCCGAAGCTGGAATAAACAACAAAATTATTACGGTCGGCAAAAAAGCCACTACATTCACTGCAAAAATTCATAACCTCGAAGTTATTGGTGCGTATCACGATTTTGTTGATAACCCGACTGCCGAAGATCTTCGCCCTATTCTAATCTCTGCGCTTGATGGCTTTCAAAAAAGTGAATTTGATGCGGTGGATATTGTTTACACAGACTTCATCTCTAGCGTAAACCAAGTGCCACGAACCGCTCGCCTGCTCCCTGTTGCATTTGAAGACGCAGAGCTTCCTTCGCATTTGGAAGACGCAGTGTTTGAACCAACTCCAAAAAAGGTGCTAGAAGAAGTAACTGAGCGTTTTGTCGAAGTTACTATGATGCAGTATATGTTAGAATCTGCCGCATCAGAGCATTCTTCGCGCATGTTGGCCATGAAGAACGCAACCGATAACGCCGGTGAAATTATTGATGACCTCACACTCGCCATGAACAGTGCCCGTCAAGCCGCAATCACTCAAGAACTTGCAGAAATAACTGGTGGCGCGGAGGCGATTTCATGAGCAGACCAGAGGCATTATATGAAACTGATAGAGTGGCGACTTCTCCAGAAGGGCAATACGCGGCTTACATTATGCTCGCTGACTACGAGGCTAAACTCCCCTCTTTTATTAATTCAATGTGTACGACTACCGAAACACGTGAGTACCCTCCTCTTAATGAAGAACGGCGACAAGCGGCACTTGCTATTATTGACGATCTTTTAGGCACAGACTATGCGTTTCTTCCGAGCATCACAGTCTTAGGCAACTTCCACGGGGCTATAATTTCTGGAGAGCATAATTCGCTTGCGATTCTTGCACACGATTCAATGCTTGCTGGTTACAGTCCAGACCAAGAGCTGTTAGTAAATAGCAGTAATGATTTTATGTGGGATGAGTTGATGGAGGGTGAAATTCCTGAATTCACTGAACTAGAGTCGAAGTACGGTTGGTATGGAAGAAAGGATATTATTCCAGAAGTTTCAGAACCGTTTAGAGGATATATTGTCCCCCGAACGGAAGTAAGGCAGATGTTGGCGACGCTCTACGACAGAGCGTATGAATATAGGCATACACTAAAATGGGGTTATCCAAATTGGTCGGATCAGCCAACCGAAACAATAGAATGAGAAATAAGGAGAAAAATAATGGCAGTCGTAACGGAAAATAGTAAACGGAAAACAGTGAACGCAATTGGGCGCATTACCCAAGTTGTGGGTGTGGTTGTAGATATCGAATTTGAAAAAGGTATGCTCCCGGCAATATATAATGCTTTAGAAGTTGAGCGTGGCGGTAAAAATATTTTGCTCGAGGTGGCGCAGCATCTTGATGAAGGTACTGTTCGAGCGATCTCACTTGCTTCAACCGATGGTTTGAAGCGTGGTTCAGAAGTAAAAGATTTGGGCGCACCAATTTCTGTTCCAATTGGTGAAGCAACTCAAGGGCGTATGTTTAACGTTATTGGTGAGCCAATTGATGGTAAAGATGGTACTTTTAAAGAACGGGCAGCGATTCACCGCCGTCCACCTGCACTTGAAGAACAGTCTGGTAAGGTTGAAATTCTTGAAACCGGGATTAAAGTTATCGATTTGATTGCCCCAATGACTAAGGGCGGTAAGGTTGGTCTGTTCGGTGGTGCCGGTGTTGGTAAAACAGTTTTGATTACCGAGCTTATTGGTAACATCGCAAAGTTCCACTCGGGTAACTCGGTATTCGCCGGTGTTGGTGAACGTACTCGTGAAGGTAACGACCTTTATTACGAAATGGAAGAATCAGGCGTTTTAGACAAGACTTCACTGGTATTTGGGCAAATGAATGAACCACCAGGTGCACGACTGCGCGTAGCACTTTCTGGTTTGACAATGGCTGAAGGATTTCGCGATCAAGGTAAAGACGTACTGTTCTTCGTAGACAACATCTTCCGTTTCACTCAGGCTGGTGCAGAAGTATCTGCCCTACTTGGCCGTTTACCAAGTGCCGTGGGTTACCAGCCAAACTTGGCGCAAGAAATGGGCGAAATGCAGGAACGCATCACTAGTACCAAAAAAGGTTCTATCACTTCTGTGCAGGCTGTATATGTGCCGGCAGATGACTTGACTGACCCAGCGCCTGCCACCACCTTCTCGCACTTAGATTCAACTATTGTACTCAACCGCGCCTTAACCGAGCTTGGCCTCTACCCTGCGGTTGATCCACTAGATTCAAACTCAACGATTCTTGACCCAGAAATTGTTGGGGAAGAACATTACCAAGTAGCTCGAGATGTACAGAAGATTTTGCAGCGCTATAAAGATCTGCAAGATATTATTGCAATCTTAGGTATGGAAGAACTTTCTGACGAAGATAAGAAGATCGTAAATCGTGCTCGACGTATTCAACGATTCCTTACTCAACCATTCCATGTTGCCGAAGTTTTTTCTGGCATCCCTGGAACCTACGTACCATTAGCCGAAACAATAAAAGGCTTCCGCGAAATTTTAGACGGCAAGCACGACGATAAGCCCGAGAGCGCCTTCTATATGAAGGGTTCGATTAAAGACGTAAAGTAGATTTAGGATATAGGACATAAGACATATGACATATGAAAAAAGACAGGAGAACGGTCCAATTCAAAGTTTTACAGACCTTGAAGCTTGGCGGGCTGCTCATGAGTTGTATGTCATGGTCTATAACTCGACTAAGCTATTTCCCAAAGATGAGCTATTCGGATTGACCAGCCAAATTAGGAGGGCTGCTCTTTCAGTAAGTTCTAATATAGCCGAAGGTTACGGCAGAGTGGCTTATAGCCCAGATCGAAAGCATTTTTTCATCATGGCACGCGGATCGCTAACAGAGGTTCAGAATCAGCTTTTTGCAGCACGTGACGTTGAGCTTCTCAGCAAAGGTAATTTTGAAAGTCTGTATACGCAGTCAGTAAAAACCCATAAACTACTTATCGGTTTAATTAAAACAACCAAGGTTAAGGAATAAATTCTTATGTCAAATGTCTTTTATCTTATGTCTAATCTAAGTGGAGCGCAAGATGATTAAATTTCAAATAATTACATTATCAGGAGTGAAGTTTGACGAAGAAGTTTACGAAATTCAACTTCCTACGCCCGATGGTCATATTGGTGTTTTTCAACATCACATGCCACTTGTATCGCTGGCGGTACCAGGTGTAATTGCGATTCGACGGCACGAAAAAGATTCTAATGATAAGTTGGAATATTTTGCCACCGATGGCGGTGTGATAGAAATTCTAGACAACACAGTCAGAATTTTAGCCGACGAAGCTGTACATGCTGAAGAAATCAGCGAAGAATCTGCCAAAAAAGCGCTACAGGCTGCGCAGGAATCGTACAAAAATGCCAAAGACAAAGTAAGTCTAGACAAAGCTCAAGCAATGATTGATCGTCAGGCCGTGCGGCTTAACGTAGCCAAATACAAGCGCCGTTCACGAAACTAGCACCGTTATTTAGTGGTGTTTTCCTAATTGTTAGCTACTAGTACTAGCACAATGAACAGTACTAGCATGAAACCTAGTATTAGAAGTGCTCCCCCAAGAATAAGGCCAATAAAGTTAAGCCAATGAATCTTAGGTCGTTTTTCTGGAGCGTGGGACGTTGCACGAAGTTGGTTATAGAATGAAGCTTTTCCACTTAAACCTAGTAGCGAACCGACAAATGGCACAATACCTGCTACAAAACTAATACCAAACAGTTCCCACAGTCTGCCTTTAACCAAGGCTTTTGTTCTGTCGTGTGAATCACCGACGCCTTTTTCTTTTTCAGACTCGCTCATAATAAGATACGGTAAAAGTTGGAAGCGGTAGCCGGCTATAATTCCCGGAATAATAAATAAGAGCGTCCAACCGAATATTTTAAGATTCGCTAGTAATTGAGCCAGTAGTAATCTCCAGAATCGCTTCATAGTAGCGTTGAAGGCTTCCGAAAATCCAACTGTTTTACCAGCTTCACTCTTTAATGCAACGTAGCTGAACATACCATTAATGAATGCGCCAATTATCGACGTGAAAACAATGGCCATAACTGCCAGGCTAAATACAACAATTACAACTGCAATCACTACAGCTGGATCTGCAGATGAACCTGAGCTAAATTGGGAAAAATCCGGTGGTTCATCAGAAAGCGAACCTTCAGATATAAATCGTACAAGGTCACTGACGGCTTGACCAAAGAAGCTAATAACCGCAAGTGCAATAACTACAATCGCCCAATTCACATTGGTATTAAAGAATCTTCCAAGTGCGTTGAAGGTTAGCGTAAATGGGTTTGAATCATATGTTTTGGACATTTCTTTTTTCGGTTCTATAGTGGACTTGTTGTCTGTTGCCATAGTTACTCCTGAATTATGTATTTAGTATACCACCACGGTGCATACTTTGAAGCTAGTGAAGCAAACGTCTCTAAGCCTGTTGCACTATTTCGCGAGCTTCGGCGACGGAATGACTTTCCATCAATTGATTGCGCAGATCATGGCTACCAGGAAAATCACGAACATAAATTTTGAAGAATCGCTTTAGGGTTTGGTATGGTTTGCTGGTGTTTAGAGTTTGGATGCTAGAAGTTGGAAGTTGGGTTTTAGTGTCATCTCGAGCATGTCGAGAGATCTGTTTGTGTAATGTTGTAGATCTCTCGGCTTTGCTCGAGATGACATTAGATTCAGTATGACAAAATGCAGTTTCAAAAAGATCTAAGTGTAGGTTTATAAGTGCAAGAAGCTCTTCTTTGCTGTGTTGAACCACTGTTTTTTCAAATGCGAAGGGATTATGAAAAACACCACGTCCGATCATAACGCCGTCGATGCCAGATTGTTCAATTAATTCTTTTCCATGAGCCCTGTCTTTTACATCACCATTACCAAGCAAGATCGTTTGCGGGGCAATTTCATCACGAAGTTTTTTAATTTCAGGCATCAGTTCCCAGTGCGCGGGTACCTTGCTCATTTCTTTCTTTGTGCGAAGATGAACTGTCAGGGCGGCAATATCTTGCTTCAACAAATGACCAAGCCAGCCTTGCCATTCTTCAAGCTTCGAGTATCCAAGACGTGTTTTTACACTTACAGGTAGTCCTGCGGTTTTGGCGGCTGCAATAATTTCAGCAGCTAATTCTGGCTCACGAATCATGGCTGAACCACCGCTGTTTTTTACTGCGGTTTTCGCGGGGCAACCCATATTTAAATCAATACCGAGGTAGCCAAGTTTTTTGCAGTACTGAGCTAGTTTTGCGATATCTTCGGGTTCAGAGCACCATATCTGCGCAATTAATGGGTACTTTTCATCTGGATGAATTGTAAGGCGCCCTGCAACAGCTTTTTCTCCGGCATGAACCCAGCCAGTTGCATTGGTAAATTCACTAAAATATAGATCTGCGGGTGCAGCACTATTAACTACACGTCGAAAAACATGATCAGTTACTGCCTCCATAGGAGCCAGTACAAAAAACGGCCTAGGTAGTTCTTGCCAGATTGTCATCAATATATTATAGCATTTTTTGTTAACCACCATTTAATTTTCTTACCTAAATGCATTTTTTCATCATAATTCATTCGGATATGTCATTCTCAGCTTGACCCGCCTGTCTGGCCGACAGGACGGGCAGGCTGAGAATCTAGTCAATTATTGGACCCTCTGGTCAAGCCGGAGGATGACAAAAGCGTAGCTGGGTAGGTTGATTTCTGTTTGTGTTTTAAAACATCACCTAAATTGACGAATGTTTCATCAACTTGGGTGATGGACAGGTGTGAACCTTTGTAATGTTCGCGGTTGCCCGCGCTCATTGCTTGCGCCTTCGGGACGCGTCCAATCACTTGGGTGTTAGCCAAGAAGCTTATCGCTTCTCGACCTCACCCTTACCATTGCACCGATCGCATCGGTGCAAGGCAAGACCCCCAACAGCGGAGCGAAGACCCTTGCCATTGCAGGCGGGGCAACGCTCCATCTTGGGTGGGTTTGTGAGCCAACCCATATTCACCCCCTTTCGGGAGATTCGGTCCCGCCGGATTGGCGGGAGATGGACGAGAAGTTCGGGTTGTGGGAGCCAAGGGGGAAGGATGGCTCCTATGCGCAAGGCGCATTGTATGGGTATAACTCCCATAACCACAACCCTGGTGAATCAAATAACCGCGCCGCGTCCATGGCTCCTGTGCGGTTCACGTGGTTTTCTCTCCACGTGCAGACCCTAGGGTCCGAACTTGATTCACTTGCAGGTGTAGCAGGATTCGAACCCGCAACCTTCCTCTTGATAGGAGGATGCTCTAACCAATTGAGCTATACACCCAGGCCCAGCAGAGCCGGCATCAACATGGCCATGCTGCCGTCTCTGCTGGAATCCTACAAAGCTATCCCATCCTTACTCCCTTCAAGAGAAAGGTTTCCTCTGGTCTGGAACTGACGGGTCCGTCAGAGGAAGTTGTTCATGAAGCACTGCGACCAGTCGTGCATTCAACCCCTTTCTAGCAGTAGGGTCCACCGAGGTGGACTTGGATGAGATAGTCCTGGCTGAGGGATTGGAGCTGTGGACATCCGCTCCCTCAGCCAGGTTTAGACTCTTCGATTAAACTCAGTCGCGCCGGTTGTAATGCACAGCGCGCCTCAGCCCCCTTTCGAAGAGTCTTGGAGGTCTCGGGGGGAATCGAACCCACCTACTTTACCCGTGACAGGGTAACGCTCTACCAATGAGCTACGAGACCAGGTGACACACCTTGAAAAGGTATGTCACGTTGAAGACCGGTGCCAGGTTTTGGCTCGCGGGGGGGCTTAAGCCTCCACCCGGCACCGGTCAATTTGTTCCGAAGTAATTTCCGGAAACGAACCAAGAACTCATTATAGAACTGGATTCTCAGTTAAGCTGAGAATGACAACGTAGAGTACTTGGTTCGTTTCCGGTGTTCACACCTGTCAAAGTTCGTGCGAGCGAAAAAAATAGCGCTCGAGCACTGATGGTAATTATACCACCTTAATTGCGTAGGTCAACTGTTTTTGGTGTCATCCTGAACTCGTTTCAGGATCTATTCGAGCGCCAGATACTCTAGCAACAGGATCAGATCTCTCCGCTTCGGTCGAGATGACAAGACTGTGTTTAACAACCCGATGTTCGATTATTGAGTTTTAAGCCTCCGCTAGAAGGTCGCTAATAAACTGTTCTACCCCGTTCATATTCTGTTCATAGTGCGAAGTATCCGGTAGGTCGTAGTTTTTTATGTGCTGCCAGACCACCTTAATTAGTTTTTCAAGCTGTTCTACTTCCTCAAGGGTTGGCTGGTAAGAAAGCTCAAGAAACTTACGGTCGTTAGATTCTACGTATACCATCTGCCCTTCAATATTTTTGAAAGCACTGTACTCAGGGTGTTTACGTGCAAGTAGCGCATAAAATGTCAGTTGTAGTTTATGTTTCCAGGCCTTCACTGCTTTGTTCTTATCTTTTGTGAAGAGGCTATGTAGTCCACTGCCGGTTTTGTAGTCAACAATTCGCAGGGTTTCTTCATTTACAAAGTCAATTCGATCTAGCTTTCCGCCAATCCGGGCATCATATGCGTTAAGATCTTTCAAAGATTGTTCCGGCTGGCTGCCTTTTTCTAGCTGGTACTCAAAATCTGTAAAGAGCCGATCTAGATTTTTTTCGCCCTGTTCAACTTGCAGCGGTAACCGCTCAGCTGGGATGTGTTCTTTTGTTAGCACCCGGCGATACTCAGCTTTCACCGCTGAAAGATCAAACGTACCAAGGTTAACTTGCTTTTGGGCGAGTTCCAGTGCTGAGTGCACAGCGGTACCGTGGCTCATAGAATCGCTTTTAGCTTGCGGCAAACGGAGCAAACTGCGTTCTAAGAACGTTGCCGGTCCGCCTTCGGTAACATCTAAGAAGTTGATTAAATTTGTAGCGTTGATTGTAAAGTTTTCAATTACCGGTGCCAAGACCTCTTTCTCGGCTGTTGTTTCAAGTCGTGGCCACGTGAGGGCGTGTTCGAGAATTGCCATTGATTGATCGGTATCTGGTCGCGGTGCGTCGATTGGCGGAAATGCCTGAAGTAGTGGCGTTGCCAACACCTCTTCCCCCGCCGCATTATATTTGTAGCTTGTGAAAGTGAGTGTGTGTTTGGCACGCGTTGCTGCAACATACATTAGGCGGGCGTATTCATCTTCGGTTTCAAGTGGTGCATGTAGTGGAAGATTAGCTGGTACACCGTGACGATTCCCTGTTGGTTGCCAGTCTTTTTCTACCGCGTCAACTATGAAGACAGCGTCAAATTCAAGTCCTTTAGCCTTGTGTACAGAAAGCAGATCCACCGCTCGTGCGTCATCTTTAAGGCCAAACGAATTTGCAATAACTTTTTTATTAGCTTGTTCGGTAGTTATAAATTGCAAGAATTCAGCCAAAGTTGGTTTGCTACTGAGTGTGAATTCGTTGGCCATATCACGAAGAATGCGAATTGCCGCCAGAGTTTCTAGGTAAATGTTAGAAAGCTGTTGGTCTTGTACAAAATAATCACGAATGTAGCTTTGTGGCGAATCTTCTTTAATGCCAATTATGTATTCTAAAAGTAGTGGCAATGGCTGGTACTGGGCTTGGGCGGCTAGCCACTGCAACCATTCGCCGAGTGGTCGAGTTTTGGGGTGTTCTAGAACACTGGCAAGCCACTGTTGGTCAAAACGGTTTTCTTTAGCGATGAACCATAACAGTTCCCCGTCTACGCCAAACATGGGGTGTCTTAGCAGATGCGAAAGCACAACGTTCAACTGTTCTTCATCACCAGTATTTATTGCCTCTATTGCCTGGCAGATGTTGATTATTTGTAAAACAACTTCTTGTTCTAAAACATTCTGCTGACGTTCGTAGTGTAGCGGCACTTCAAGGTTGTTTAATTGTGCCGCCAATGGTTCAAGACTTTTGTGACTTCTGGCTAGTACTGCCACGCTATGTTCGGGGTGTTGCTGTTTATAGTTTTGGATTTCGTAAGCCACCATGTACTGCTGATGTTCTTTGGTTAAGTATCGCTGATGGGTTATTTCGCCCTTTGGTAAATCGGTAGCCTTAGCGATCAGCTTTTTAGTTAAGTTTGGCAATCTGTGGACCAGGCGATCTTCACTGCAGGCAATTATGCTTTCCGCTGCGGCCAGCACTTCTTTGGTACTTCGGTAGTTTTCTTCTAAAACTATGGTTGCGACGTTTTCGTTCCCATAGGTTCGTTCAAAATGCAGCATATTGTTAAGTTCAGCGCCGTTGAAGCCGTAAATAGATTGGTCATCATCGCCAACCGCCATTATATTAGGCTTTCCTTCAGCACTGGGATGGTCTGCGACTAAATGCGCTAGGCGTAGTTGTGCTGAATTGCTGTCTTGGAATTCGTCTATCAAAACATAGTTAAAGCGTTCTTGAATTTCAGCACGAAGGTCCTCGTGCTGTTCTATTTGCACAATTACTTCAAGTAACATATCTGAATAGTCATAAAATCCGCGTTTGTGAAGTTGGTCGCGGTACTGCTGGTAAATATCAGCAAGGTGTAGCCACTCGGTGTTACGCCGACGTTCTTTATGTAATCCCTTGGCATCACCTTCTTTTGTTAGCCAGTTCTTCTTCCAGTTGCTAGTGTTTGTGGCCTTATTTGTGGGTTCGTCTAATCCTACTGCGTAATCAAGACTTTCTTTAATTTTAGTATCAAGACCAATAAGTGGCGCGGTTTTAAGATCAGTTTTTTGCTCAGGTAAAGCGTGTACCGCGGCCTGGAGATGACTCAATTTTTTATAGCTGAGCGTTCCTTCAAGTGCATCAACAAAGTCGGCTTCGATCTTATCTATATAAGCTAGATTGGCCTGCAGAAGCACTCGTAGTTTTTCTGGCGTTAAGCCGGCTTCTTTGGTACGCGCAATCGCCTTCTGGGCTTTTGAAAGCATAGTGTATGTTCCGTAGAATTTTGAAGCATAGGGATTGTCGAGCGGCAGTTTTTCAAAAATAGATTCGAGTATTGCAAGTTGTACGGCATCTGGCGCACTAGTTAAGTTTGCACCGTTCCAAAAATATTGCCCATAATTGTTCATAATTTCAGAGGCAAAACTATGGAAGGTTTTTACATGAACATGTGCCGCTTCGCCATCGGTTAACTTTTGCAAGCGTTCACGCATATTTGTAGCAGCTTTATTAGTAAATGTTAAACACAAAATACTTCGAGCATCGGTATCAGTTTTCTTCAAAATATTTGCAACACGCGTGCTGAGAAGCTGAGTTTTACCAGTACCAGGACCAGCAATAACCAAAACAGGCCCGTCAATTGTATCGACAGCCTTCTTCTGCGCTGCATTCAGATTTTTATACGCCTCATCAAAGTTCATACACCCATTGTATCAGTAGCACCAAAAAAGATTTCACGATTTTATATTCTTGCGTGAAGACAAAATCCTATAATCTTTTTGATCCGACTGCCCGGGTGCGCTTTTTTAGGGCGCACACCGGGCAGACTGCTTCGGACCTAGTTGCTGTGCAGGTCGGCGTTGAGACCTCCCCATGGAGTGCCGTCGTTCTGAAGAACTTCCACGCTGCCCGAGACGCTGTTGCGTCGGAACAGGAGGTTGTCTCTTCCCGACAGTGTTTTTGCCTTGACCTCAGTGCCGTCAGGCTGCGTCACCACCGTCCCGGCGGTGACGTACAGTCCGGCCTCGATCGTACACCGGTCACCCAGTGAGATGCCGAGACCGGAGTTGGCTCCGAGAAGGCAGCCTTCCCCGATGGAGATCACCTCCTTGCCGCCACCGCTGAGCGTGCCCATGATCGAGGCGCCGCCACCGATGTCGCTGCCGTCTCCGACAACCACACCAGCACTGATGCGCCCTTCCACCATCGAAGCGCCGAGGGTTCCCGCGTTGAAGTTGCAGAAACCTTCGTGCATCACGGTGGTGCCTTCTGCCAAATGTGCACCGAGGCGCACCCGAGAAGCGTCCGCGATTCGAACGCCACTCGGTATGGTCGTAGCAGTCATCGGTGGGAACTTGTCCACTCCTGAAACCACTGCTGGTGCACCGTGCTGCATGATGCAGTCGGTCTGGAAACGTCCCAGATTTTCCGGACGCACCACACCATGGCTAGTCCAAGCCAGGTTGGGTAGCAGCTTGAACACCCCTTCGAGATTGATCTCATGGGGCTTGACCAGACGCATGCTCAGCATGTGAAGACGCAGGTATGCATCACCGACTTCAGTTGGAGGTGCGGCGAGGTCATGGACGAAGGTGACCACGGGTCGCACATGTGCTCTGACCGTAGACAGCTGGTCTCCACGCAGCGTCATGTTCTGGTAGAGAACGTCGCAGACATCCATGTTCGGATGATCTCCACCGTCTCCCCGTAGTACTGAAAACGCTGTATGAGCGGTTTTCATTCGCTCTTGACCGAGTCCATAAGTTCCGGCATCGCCGTCCTTGTAGCGGCCCGCGATCATCGCGAGCAGTGCTGCGGAGCCTTGGTTGGTCCCGAGGTTCACGATCGGAAACTGAGCTGCAACCAACTCAACTCCGAAGTAGAAGCCGACACCCATGGCCCAAGCTGCGGGCTGGATGTAGCCTTCCTGTTCTTGCACCGCCGTCATGTAGGCGATGAGATCTGCCTTTGTCTTGATGGCTTGAAAGTTCATCAGGTCCATTGCAAACTTCTTTCACTTGGTCCGAATATTAAAAATCATCAGATATCGCATTGCTGCGCCCTCTGACTGAGCAAAATTATACCATCATATACAAATATTTTCAAAACTAAAGTCGACTTTACTAGTTTTTGGATTTTGTTCAGGTATTATCCTAGTGAGGCCTCTGTTACTATTAAATGAACGGAGTATATGTATGAGTCTTGAAGTTAAAATACACAATGCGCAGACTTTGATTCTGAGAGAGTTGTTATTTCATCCATCTGCCGGTTTTGCAGAATTACAAAAACCAACCGGATTATCAAGTGATCATTTCAATTTCCATATTTCAAGGCTTATTGATTTAGATTTGGTAGAGAAAGTTACACGCGGAAAGTACCGTTTGACGCGACGAGGTAAAGAATATGCGAATAAGCTTGATACTGAAAAGAATACCATTGAACGGCAGCCAAAAATTTCAGTCATTTTAGTTATTTGGAAGGACAATACTAAACAGCAAATTTTATTACAAGAAAGACTTAAAAATCCATACTTTGGTTTTTGGGGATATCCTACAGGTAAAATAAGTTGGGGTGAAACAATCTTACAAACGGCTCAACGGGAACTGCAAGAAGAAACAGGTCTAAGTGGTCAGTTTACGTATTACGGTATATATCATGAGCATGCCAAAGCGGATGACTCAGATGAACTGCTAGAAGATAAAATATTTTTGATTACTGAGACAGTTGGCCCAACAGGAAGTCTAACTGATGCCGAAGGTTGCCACAATGAATGGGTAAACCTAAGTGATGCGTTAAACTTTGAAAAGAAATTTCCTGGTTTTACAACTGTACAAGAAATAATTTCAGGTAAATCTACTTTAGAAGAACACGAACGTCAGTATCCAACCGACCATTTTTAAAACAGAGTATTAGTTGGAAATAGAAAATGGTTCGGGTGGAATGGGTGCGCGGTTTTCTCTCCGCGCCACTCCATTCCACTACCGAACCACTTCTTCATCTCCTTTCCAGTAGGTTTCGTGATGCCCACAAGGCACCTGCACTAAGCGCGCCGAAGGCGATGCCCGTTACAAGGTAACCTGATTGCGCACCGTGGCTATCAACCACCCCGCCAATCAGAGGCCCGGCCACCAGGTACAACACACGGGCCACGAGCGTGGAACACGAATTGATGGTAGCGCGGGCCGAATCATCATGAATTCTGCTGTTGAGAGCGTGGTCCATGAATGGCTTGGTCAGACCTCGCATCACGGCGAAGCCAAAAATGCTGATTGAAGCCAGGCCGGCTGGGAGCAGGCCTGTCGCCAGGTATGCTACAAAGCCCAACGTGACCAACATAACCGCGGTTCTTTTTTCTCCGAGCCTGTCTTCCAGGCGGTGTCCAGAGTGGGCTGCAATAGCCCCCGCAATATTAAGTCCCGCAAAAACTGCCCCGAACCATCCAACGTTGATGTTGGCGGCCTGGAGAATCCGTGCGTTCAGGTGGACCGGTATATGCGTTGCCTCCGAGAGGAGGGCGAACAAACCGATTAACCCGGCAAGACTAATCAGCAGTGGCAAGTGGGTACGAAGCCGTGCCTGCTTATTGCGTTGCAGGTGTGGTGGTTCGGACATCCGAAACGCAATCGCTGTTGCCAGCAAATACGTACCGGCATCGAAGAGCATTGTAGCCCGAAGGCCAAGATACTTAACGATGATGCCACTGAGAGCTGCGCTAATTGCCGCAGCCATCATGCCATACGCTTGGGCGGTTCCAGCAGTCTTGCGACCACTCTCACCGTTCCCTGAAGCAATTGTTGATTCATGACGCATAGCCTGGACAGTCCCGCTGTTGAGACTGATGCCGAGTGCAAGCATGGTTTCGGCAAGTGCAAATTGCCAGAACCCATGCGCCAAGCTGTAGAAGCCAAAGCCAATCGATGCCAGCAAGCCGGCAGCAATCAAACTACGACGTCGTCCAACTCTATCGGCGATCATACCGGTGGGAATCTCTAGCACGATCATGACGACCGTGAATATGCCCTGTAAGAGATAGATCTTCTGCTGGGTCAGGCCAGCCCCGAGCCAGAACGGCACGGCGAACGCGACGAAGAAACTCGAGGCGTTCATGGCGGAGAGCCAGTTGATCAGACGCAGGTTGCGTTTGTACTGTTGTTGGGTCATTAAAAACCTTTCTGTTTTAGTGATGAAGGTGCTCGCTTTAACGAAATGTCAAAGCGAAATAAGCATCCAAAGACGATGTTTCTATAAACTTGGGTTTATGTCATTCTCAGCTTGACTGAGAATCTAGTATTAACACTGGATTCCCGATCGGGTCGGGAATGACAGACCTGGTTGAAATAGTGGGATCTATTTTTAGTTTTAAAATTACTTTTTAAGAAACCTCAGTTTGGAGGCTCGTTCCGATTTGTTTTTCAAATTTTCTAAAATATTTTACGAATAAGAGTTACATATCAACGGACAAGCCGAGGTGAACAAGAGCTGTGGTGTTAAATCCACGCGAAATAACGCCAGAGACTACAGACTTTGGTAGCATCTGATACGAGTTCGTCCAAATTAATATGTTATGATTTGACATAATATTGCATTATAGCATAAGTAAATAAAAAAGTCAAGGATTGATTCGATCTTGAAACCCCTAGTTAGATTTTTCGGGTCTGGCAAGCTTAGGTTCGCGTCGCAAGCCGTGATTTTTATTTTTGGTAGCTGTTTATGAAGGATTCACGGGGAGTAGGTCCAACTGATTTGAATTGATGGAGTGTTGTTGAACCGTAAAAACAAACGGCATCTCCAGGTCGAAGCTCGGCTTCGTCGGTTTCTATGCCCTCGGCAATTAATATTGCTTCGGATACCTCGTTGTGTTCGTCTAGCAACTCTATTGGAACCCCAAGCGCAAATTTAATTGCGGTCAATCCAGCAGTTGTTACGTGAATCTTAAGGCTATCTATTGGGTGAGGATCAACATGCGCTGGCATATCAGGCATGTGCATTGTTCCACCAAGTTCGGTTATTTAACTGCAGTCAATCCAGCGGTTGTTACGTGAATCTTAAGGCTATCTATTGGGTGAGGATCAACGTGCGCTGGCATATCGGGCATGTGCATTGTTCCCCCAAGTTCGGTTGCACGATCGTGCTCATAAGAACCAATCTTTGAAATCCATGGTAGTTCCAGGCATCTTTTACTACTTGGGTGTGTCGAGGTTCTGTATGGTGCATCAAAAATGATAACACCGGAGACTTCGCGTGCTAGAAGTTCGTCGAATGCTTGGTGGCACGCTGTGGTATCAAGGTCGTATCGTGAGAGCTTTCTAAAAGACATTGTATTTAATAATAACACATAAATATAAAGATGTCAATCTGTACGTCTGCTATACTATTTCGGTGATAGATTTTGAACTACCTGATGAATTGATTGCCCAAGAGCCCGTTAGCCCGCGGGATCATGCGCGGATGCTGGTGTATAACCGCGTCACTCGAACAATTACTGATGATTATTTCTACAATCTGCTGAAGTATCTTCCAGAACTTACAACAGTTGTGGTCAATAATTCTAAGGTTGACCGCTGTAGATACCTTTTTAACGGGGGCAAGCGTGAGATTTTTGCACTTGAAAGTGTGAATAATAAAACCGTTCGTGCGCTTGTTCGGCCAGGAAAGGTATTCAAACTTGGCAAAAAGGTTCAATTAACTGAGGCAATTACCGCTGAGGTAACGTCAGTAGATGAAGATGGTATTCGAACAATCGTTTTTTCAGAGCCACTCGATCATCCAGATTTAATATCAGCCCAGCACGTTCCCCTGCCCCCTTATATTGTCCAAAATGATAAATTGGCTGAAGAATACCAGACTATTTACGCAAAAACTAACGGTAGTAAAGCGGCGCCAACTGCGGGTCTTCATTTTACAGATGAATTAAAGAAGAAGGCTCAGTCGGAGCGAGATTGGGCTGAGCTTACACTACATGTTGGGCTTGGAACATTTGCACCTCTTACCAGTGGGCAACTTAGTGCTGGTCGACTACATGAAGAATGGTACGAAATTGATAAAAAAACAGCTCATTTGCCGGGCACTTCTCTACTTCTACTTGTAGAGGCATTTGTTGGCTCAACTGCCGAGATGCAGCGCATTTATGATCACGCAATTGCTGAAAAATACCGTTTCTATTCATTCGGCGATTGTATGTTGATTTTATAACTAGCAGTGTAGGTATATTACGAGGCGGCACGTCTTTTTCTGAGTATAGCGCGGCGCTCATCTTCTGTTGCACCGCCCCATATGCCGTATTGTTCGTTATTTTGTAGCGCGTAATCTAGGCACGCAAGTTGGGCAATACAATTTCGGCAGACGGCTTTTGCATTGGCTATCTGTTCTACTGCGGGACCGGTTGTGCCAACTGGAAAGAAAAGATCTGTTTCTCCGCCAGCTGAATAACATGCAGCGTCTTTACGCCAGGAAGGGTCTGTTTCAGGCTCTTTCTTCGTACGTGCCATAGGTTAATTTTAATATGAGTTATGTACAGGTGCTGTGAAATAGATCACACTCGGCTTGTGCTATTTTGCAGTCAGAACTACCAGGTTCTCAATATGAGGTGTTCGTGGGAAGAAGTTGAAGCCGTGAGCATGCTTTATTTGGTAGGTATCTTTTAATAGTGCGACATCTCGTGCTTGTGTGGCAGGATTACAGCTTAAATAAATAATCGTTTTAGGTTTTACTTCAATAAGTCTTTCAATAACATTTTGATGTAATCCAACGCGAGGCGGATCTAAAATAACAGTTTCGTTACCAGTAATGTGCTCAACCGCTGCTTCGCTGCTGGCAAATACTATTTCAGCATCTGGCTTAATTGACTTGGCATTATTTTTGGCTTCTTCTACGCATCGTTCATCAATTTCAATTAGCGTCAGCTTTTGTTTCTCTGATGCAACACTTAGCCCTATGCTTCCTACTCCACTATACATATCTATCAAATGTAGCTTTGGATCAATAAATTCTTGCATGGCTTTTAGGGCGGTTTCGTACATAGGAACAGTGACTTGGAAGAACCCATCTACCGCATATGTGTATGATTTACCTAAAATCGAATCAGTTAATTGGCCCTTACCAGAAGTATGTAGTTTTTTGGTTTTTACAGAAGCTGGACTTTTTGGGTTAGAAAAAAATATGCCAAAACCTGTTACGTTAAACTCTTCATGGCTCGGTGTGAGTGGAAATTTTGCTTCCTTCACATATAGTTCGGCAACAACATCACCGCGCTGATTACAGCGAATTAGTAACGTTTTGAGATCGCGCGCTTCAACATTACTAGCTCGTAAGTAATCACGAATTTTAATTGCAGCAGTGTTTATGCTGGGATGTGCCAGGCTGGTTCCCACTACTGGTTGTTTGGTGTGAGTGCCACGTTTATAAAATGCTAAGTTTAATTGACCCTGGTCATCTTGAACGGAGTCCTCTGACGGAGTTGAAAGATCTGATAGATCTCTCGACAGGCTCGAGATGACATGTGACTTTTCCCACCAAAAGCTGAATTCCACCTTGTTGCGGTAGTGGTATGGTTCTTCAGGCGTCGAAAAATCATCAAGTTTAATTTCTAAATTGTGCTGAGAAAACTGATCAACAATTAGCTCCTGCTTGAGCGTGTTTTCGTAAGCATAGTCGAGTATCTGCCACGGCGAAGTGCTGAGGTAGCTTTCAGGGTCCTCAGGCGCTACGCGCTGCTTGGAAGAATCTATAACTTCTTCTACAATCCCTTCTGCCCAGTTCTTTTTACTCTTCGTAATTCCGATCTTTACCGTTTCACCTGGCAACCCGCCCCAAGCAAACACCTTTTTGCCATCTTCCAGCACACCTAAAGCCTGCCCGCCATAAACGATTTTAGAAAGCTTCACTTCTTCAATTTTTTGCATAGTCATGTCCAGCCAGTATACCACCTCTTGTCATCTAGACCTCCCTCTGTCATCTCGACCGAAGTGGAGAGATCTACATACCCTACGATGTTTCACCCAAAACCCCCGTTCTGTCATCCTCAGCTTGACTGGGGATCCATTCAGCCGATGCCAAATGTTGAATTATACCATCAAAACAGATACAATATCACCTGCACCAAGTGCATCCAACAGATTAAATCAAGCGGCATGCTGTTTAAACTGTTGAGAGGAAAATCCGATTGCAAGGTGAAGATATGGAGCTTGCCCCGTAGCGAACTAAAGATCGAGATTTGACGGTGGGGAGTCGTCTAGCGGTAGGACACCGGGTTTTGGTCCCGGCAGCAGGGGTTCGATTCCCTTCTCCCCAGCCAGGCATTAGCGTAATACAAAAGAGACTATTTAAGTCTCTTTTTGTTATGATAAACGCATGGATATTACAAATAAGTCTACGATAGAAAGTTGGTCTGAATTTTCCGATGATGATCTTAAAAATTTTAGTGATTATGGTGACTCTGCTCGACGTGACTTAATTGACCCTGCTATTTTTAAAATTGCGAGTAATGTTACCGATAAACAGGTTTTAGATGCAGGCTGTGGTAATGGCTATCTAGCCCGTAAACTTGCCCGTCAGGGTGCAGTTGTAACTGGACTAGAACCAGCCGAAGCTTTGTATAGCTACTGTTTAGAGAAAGAGAAATCTGATAAGTTAGGCATCACATACATTCAAAGTAGCTTAGAAGAACTTAATAGTACCGATAAGTTCGATCAAGTCTTCGTAATTAATGTTCTGATGGATGTTCCTGACTACTTTGAGTCATTAAAAAAATGTGTTTCTGCTCTCAAAGCTGGAGGTGAATTGATTATTTCTATTCTTCACCCGGCTTTTCCTGGATTTGAAAACGACTGGAACGAACTAGGTCATGTTGAAATAGAAGAATATTTTGAACCTAAACCAATCAAGCAAAAATATGGACACATCTTCCATAGACCGATATCAACATACGTGAACGGTATTATTAATCTGGGCTGTGTGATTGAAGAAATTCTTGAACCTAGACTTACAAATAGTACACAAGAATCAAGAAACAAGCATGTCCCCCAGTTTCTTATCATCAAAGCCCGTAAAAACTAAACGTAATTCTTCCTGAAACACGTCCACTATCCCCAGCCATATTGACATTTCCATAATTTGTGCTATTATTATATACATGCATAATTTACGCATACAATCTGATACAGTTATTCACCCCACTGTGGGGCTAGTTTCACGTATGCAAAACAACTTTTTTGGATCATTTATTCTGGCGGACGCTCCGCGCACGTATTAAACGACCCTAAATAAGTACAAGAGCGACCGCCATCAAGCGGTCGTTTTTGTTATTAAGTTTAATAAATATAAGGAATCTTATGGAAGAATTAAATAAAAGAGAGATAGGCATGCGATTAAATTATGCCGAAACGACAATAGGACTTGGCAGACGAGCAGTAAAAGCATTGCAAGAAGACGAGCCAGTTGATCTTGAAGCTATTGAAGCTGAAAGGGTACGCATACTTGGCGCAAGGCTTAAGCGCAACGCTCTACGCGCACAATTATTACGCGCAAAACAAGTTGAATTAATGCGAGGACACAACTGGGTGGCAACAGGATCAGGAGATTCATTATGAAAATGTATATAAAGCCATTGGCTCAAAATGAAATTGAAAGTTACCTTTCGTTACCTGATCTGACGCTTAAAGGTAATGATCACGCTATTAGATTACTCTACGAAAAAGTTAAAGAGAAACTTGAGATTGCTCATCCCAAGAGCAAGGTTGTGGTGTATCGAAATGATCCAATTGTTTCGATTGAAGATAATTACGACAATCTGTTGATCCCGCAAGATAATATTAGCCGTTCTTCGGTATATACACACTATGTTGACGAAGAACATCTTTTAAGAACGCACATTTCATCAACCATACCTGTAGCGCTAAGGGACCTCGCTCAGAAAGTTAGCGACTGGGAAGATGTTATAATTCTTGCCCCCGGCTTAGTTTACAGGCGTGATGTTGCGGACAAAAAGCATGTTGGACAGATTCATATGTTGGATGTTTGGAGAGTTGTTAAAACCAGTGCTCGGCCAACAGTTACAAAAGATACTTTACTTCAAGCTGTAAAAGAAATTGCAGATACCGCAGCACCCGGATGGAAGTTAAGAATCGAAGACTCCCCACATCCATACACAAACGGTGGCATTGAAGTGAACGCAGTTAACGATACTGACGGACGTGATATCGAGATTCTAGAATGTGGCCTTATAAAAGAGCGTGTTCTAGAAATTGCAGGGCTAGATACAAAAGAGTACTCAGGCTGGGCGCTCGGAATGGGGCTAGATAGGCTTGTAATGACATTGAAAGATTTACCGGATATAAGATATCTGCGCTCAACTAACCCTAAAATTGCCGAACAGATGAAGAATCTCGGTGCGTACAAAAGCGTCTCTAATCAACCTGCTATAACACGTGACATGTCGTATTCGGTGCCTGAGGAGTATGCAGAAGAAGATATCAGCCAAGATATTATGTCGGCTATGGGTGATGAAATTGATGCACTGGAAGAAGTCGAGATACTGAGCGAAACATCGTACGATGCCCTACCTGAAATGGCTCGTCATAATCTTGGAATTCAAAGGGATCAAAAAAATGTTCTTGTGCGGGTAACCCTTCGTCACCTAAACAAAACTCTCACCAAGAATGAGGCGAATGATATATATGATCTCATTTACAGAAACGTGAATAAGGGCACGGCGGGATATATTTAAGCAAACGTATTTTCTGTAATGCGTTTCACGCTTAGGTTGTTAAAATTTTCCTGAAACGCACCCACTAGCCCCAGTCATGCAAGGAGCTGAGTCATCGACTCAGTTTTTTGTATATTTGAGAGTTGGGATTTGACTCGTAAACGTAGTGTGGGCATTACTTCAAATTCCGAACTTGCCTCGAAATAATGCTTACGTAATGTAATAATAGAATCATGAGCAGTCCCATCTCTATTTCGCTTCCGCTATTGCAGACTATAAAAACCTACCAGACTAAGTGGCTTAGAAGTGATATCATTGCCGGCGTTACAGTTGCGGCCGTTGCAGTACCACAAGCTATGGCGTACGCACAATTAGCCGGACTTCCCCTTGTTGCCGGGCTATATGCTGCATTAATTGCCATGCTACTTTTTGCTCTTTTTACCACCTCTAGGTTTGCAATTGTTGGCCCCGATGCCGCAATGGCCGCCCTGACCGGAGCAGCCGTTATACCTGTTGCCGGTGGAGATCCTGCCAGATATTATTCGCTTGTGTCGGTTCTGGCTGTTCTTATTGGCATTATCTGCATATTTGCTTTATTTGCACGACTTGGTGTGATTGCTGAATTTATTTCTAGACCAATACTATTAGGATATATGGGTGGTTTGGCCTTAGCAGTCATTGCTTCCCAGGTTCCGAAATTGTTTGGGATTACCATTCCTCCTGAGGGTAACTTTTTTACAACCATATGGTACATTCTTACAAATCTTTCTCAGGCAAATTGGCCGACTATGCTCTTTAGTACCACTGTTCTTGCCGGTGCCATACTTATTCAGCGACACGCGAAGAAAATACCGATGAGTCTGGTGGTATTGGTTGGTGCAATAGCAGTATCATTTATATTGTCACTTGAAGATTTTGGGATTAATGTCGTAGGGGCTGTTCCTACTGGTTTACCACTGCCTGTTCTTCCTAGTTTAAGAATCTTAGATCTTCAAAGTCTGGTAATACCCGCGCTCATGATTGCCCTAGTAAGTTATGCGAATACTATAGCTACAGAACGGTCGTTTGCCTTGCATCAAAAGGAAGACTTAGAAACGCCGCAAGAATTTTTTGGGCTTGGAGTAGCAAATATTGGTTCAGGAATATTTGGCGGACTTCCTGTAGCAGCAAGTGGCGCAAGAACTGCGGTAAATCATACTAGTAAAGCCGTTACGCAAGTTGCACAACTCTTCGGCGCAATAACAATTGCTATTGTTTTGCTATTTTTAGCACCGTTGCTCGGGTATCTTCCGCAGTCAGCATTAGCAGTGATAGTAATACTGGCTGTGAAGGGTTTGTTTAACTACAAAGAGTTTAAATCTATATGGCACGCTTGGCATACTGAAGCTTTGTTAGCAATTGTGACGCTCATCGGCGTTACAGTTCTAGGAATTTTCCAGGGTTTGTTGCTGGCAATTTTGCTGGCTATTATTAATCTAGTAAGAAAAACCACTATACCTAAATATGCTGTTCTGGGCATAGCCGAGAATGGTGCAGTTAGAGATATGAGTAGGCCGCCAAAAACCCATGGTTTGCCCGGAATGATTATTTTTCGGTTTGATGCACCACTGATTTTCATCAACGCTAGCTACTTTCGAGATACCGTTAACGAGCTAATCGATTCAGCTTCTGATCCAGTGGTTTGGTTTTTGTGGGATGCAGAAACAATTACCGAGGTTGATTCAACAGCGGGCCAGATGCTAGTAGTTCTGATGCGTAGTTTAAAAGCTAGAGGCATCACATTTGCTATTGCTCGTATGAAGGGACCAATTCGCCAAACCGTTGGTAAAAGTCGCCGGCTTTCCCGCGCAATATCTGCTACCCCACACTTCACCAGCATGGGCTTGGCAATTGAAGCTTTCCGTGAATCTCAGGAAAAGTTAAAAGACGAAGAGGACGCGAAATAACAAGCTCTGCAGACCTGTATTATTAAAAGTCGCTACAACTACTAAGTGTGAAAATCTTTCCCAGTTATATTAAGATCAATGAAAGCTGTAATGCTAATAACTGGTGCAATCAGTTGTATCGGCATATTGTGAGTTGAGCCGGAAATGGAGGGCCGAATAAGAGAAGGTTTGCGACTATCCTGCTATCCCGAATTAACTGCTAACATATTTAATGGTGGCTTCTAACTCTCTGGGTGTTGGATCGCTGTTAAGAACCTCGATCGAGGTTCCTGTAAGTTTTTTCTTGAACAGTTCACACGTCTTTTTTCGTCCGTCGACATCAGCTCGACCGAAATCTAAACTTCTCCCACGGACTAGTATTTGCTTTATCTGTCCATCTTGATCAGCTGCTAGCATTGTCGATCCGTAGTCTGCTGCTCTTATCTGCACATTTTTTAGATCAATATCACGTTGTTCTAGTAACTTAGAGACTAATCCTGAAAATGCATAGTGACGTAAACTTGTTATATACCCGTCCATATCTAGGCCATGAACCCCAATAGTCGTTCCCATTAATAGCACATCATCAAATTCTTGATCCTGCTGTTCAACGCCAGTAATAGTGAATCTTCCGAATTTACCGCGTAGTCGATCTCTTGTGTTCCAATGCTGTACTTCAGTGTTGTCTTTATGTTTACTTACAAATCCCTCAGGAAGAAATATGCCACTTAACTCATCGGAAAAGAATGTGATTGCATCTGGAGATACTTCTCGGATTAAATCCTCTGGTCTACATCTTAGTGCAGATATTGGGCTTGCCATGCTTAGATCTTCCTATCATGTTAAATTTGTACATATTCTAACCAATATTTTGTAATACATCAAATTACTTATATAGTCGGCAGTTTCCTAAAGCACGTCCACTAGCCCCGTAAAAGCAAAAGAATAGCGGAAGGTTGCTCGGCAAGTGTCTTTGTACATTGATTCAAAACAAAACGCTGATGCTTGATTGCTGCGAGTTACACTGTATATTTAATAACAGTAAGCAAGGAAATGAATATGCCAGAAGTACAAACAGCACATACAGAGCGATGGGATCACGACAAGGCTGAAGCCATGGCGTACCTATTGGTGACACGGACAGAATTTCCGGATTTGATGGATTCTCAGGAAGAAGCCATAGCCAAACTTCGAGAAAAGCGTCATAGGATATTAGAAAAATCAACACAACGATGCGCTGATATAGAATTAGAAGAGTTTAGAGACGAGAGAACGTTTCCTCTTCGGCAGTTTGCTGTAGCAACAAGAGCTGCGTTGGAAGAAGCCGAAGTCGAGATAGAGCTGATAGAGACTCATGATAAACACGTAGAAACATCTATACGTGCTTCAAACGAGCTGCTGGAAGAATATTCACGATTTTACGACACTGACCCACAAAGATTTGCAGCAATGGCGGGAGAAGAGTTTGGTGGACACATTCAAAAAGTGGATGATCACAAGCGGTTCATAAAGTTCACCGATGAGGGATTACTATTACTTAGGGACACGATGCATATGACTGACTTATATGGTAAGAAGATTGAAACTGGTGATCAGCCAAAAGTTGAGTGGGCGGTCGTAGATGTTACTCGTGACAACTTTAAGATCGTGCTGCAGAGTATGTTTGGAAAAGACTCAGAAGAAGTAAGCCAACTGATGGAAGAGTATAAGGCTTTGAATGATGCGTCATACGACACGTATACACCCAAAGCGATGGTAGTGGCATATTGTGAGTTGAGCCGCAAATGGCACCAATTTATTGCTGACTCCAAAGCTGCAAAAGAAGCAGAACTTGAAGCTCTATTAAGTTCCCAGGGTTCTACGGACACGAGCCAATAGTCGGAATAGAAATTTGTTACAATTCGCTACTCAGCTATCATTGCTGAGGCTGTTTACTGCCCAACTTTTTGAATGTAGATCTGTGTAGCTGGTACGTCTGGCTCTCCAAACGGCTGTGAATGAATTACAGTTAAGGTGTTCGAGGCTGGGTCAAATTTTACGTTAACAACTTCTGTTGGTGACCCATTGTGCGCTACTCTGAATTCATCACCCGCATTAATAGGAATTTTAACTTCTGAGGTTCCAAACCCCTCTTCACTGGAAATACCTGGAACTGCTATAGATCTGGGACTACCAAGATTGGTCGCTAAGGATGGGTCTATATTTTCTGCTAAGTATTCTGGAACACGTACATCAATGAATGCGTCAGTTGGTTGCGCCACGCCGACTGCGCCAGCTTCCGTAGGGGCAATTGATGAATCGATGTCATACTTTGAATCAAAAGTACGTACCTTCTCTTCTCTATTATCTTTAGCCTGTAGCTCAGCTGCTCGTTTTTCTGCCTTCTCGTTAGCGGCTTGTTCAATTCGATCTTGGTTCCAATTTTGAGCACTTTCCACGACCGGTGGAACCGCGAATCTGAGCATAAGTGCCAAACCGGCCGCACCTGCTAGTCTGGAAATACGTTTACGACGTTTTTCCCCCGCAAGGCTTTTCTTATGCTCTTTACTAGCCTGCAGTTCGTTAAATCGGTTTTCAGAATCTAAGCCTATTGCGGCAACAATCTCTCCTATTTCTCGTAGATCTGTAGCTTCATCAAGAGGCTCCAATACTGAGCCGTCGCGGTATATTGCCCCTCGATTGGACATTATTGTTACTACTCGTGCTTCAATAGTATCTGTGGTTACAAGGTAAATTGGATGGGCGTCTTGGTCCTGCTTACTGCATTGTTGCCTTAAGCTAAATCCAGGCATTACGCCACGTTGTTCCAAGGTGTCCTCTAAGATACCTTTTTTGACGGGAAAATGTTCGTTACCTAGTGAAACGCGGTAGCTAACTTTGTTTCCCTTGGCATCAATTTCATCAACGATCGTAGAGTGGTGTTCAAGAATTAGAGCTGCTGCTCTGCAAATCTGAAATTTCGCAAGTTCCGGTGAATTGAAAATACTATCTTTAGATTCAGGGGGTATACCCAAAATATCCGCACTAGCAATAAGCTCGGCTTCTTGCTGTTCTAAAGGATCTGGTCCTAGTGCCTGTGTACCACCCGTCTTTATAGTTTTTCCCATACTGCTCCTCTTACCTGCGGTCGGCGATTCTAATGATTGCTTTGTTCAATTAGTTATATTTACTATACCACAAAATTACAATAGTGTACAACGTAGTATGAGTTAAGATTTTCCAACGTTCTTTTGATAGTATATAGCAATGGATGTATCAAATATTGAACGGCACTTTGCTGATCTGCAGATTATTTGGGATGAACTCAGAAGAGATGATAAGTTGCCCGAGCAAGCTGATGTAATCGTAGTTGGCGGTTGTTTAGACCTTGGCCTAGCCGAAAGAGCTGCAGAACTGTATGGTTTTGGGATTTCAAAAAAGATTATTTGTTCTGGATATGCTCTACCGGGTATGAAGCTGAGTGAAGCTCGCATGTTGGCTGATCACTGTATAGAGCTAGGTGTACCTTCAGACCAACTGGTTCTAGATGAAGACGCACAAAACACAGGACAAAATATTACCCATAGTGCCTTGCTTGTCGGTAGAGTTGATTCCGCCGTGTTGATTCACAAACCTTATATGACACGCAGGTTTTTTGCCACCGCGAAGGCACAGTGGCCAGAGCCGCAACCTAACTTTTATGTTACTCACGAGCATATAACATTTCGTGATTACCTTAATAAGCGAGATGCGTGTGATACGGTACGTACAATGCTCGGCGACTTTAAGCGAATGGATGAATATGTTGAAAAAGGATTTCAGATACCACAAAGCATATCTCAAAAAGCCAAGCACGCCTACAAAAAACTAGTGGATGCTGGTTTCGACGTACGTTAGGAATACGATAATTTTCTAGGTAGAAATTTGGAAGATTGTGCCGACGGTGTAGGTTACTATCATTACGAACTGCTCCTATGATTTTTTCGATTGTTGCGTGGAATTACTCATTCTATGCATCTATTAGATTGCATAAAACATGCGAGTATTATATAATATGTATATCGTTCTTACGAATTGATCTGTTAGGGCAGTCACCCTAAGTACATTAAAGGAGAGTGGCATATGCCTCTCATCAATATCACCACTTCGGCAAAGTTCCATCCATACGCCGGTACTTCCAGGCAAGATCCGAATCGGGAAATGATCATCAAGCTTGCAATGGCGTTGCCACGCCTCATGGTCAACAACCTCCCTGACCTGCGCCTGGATCCAACTACAATGGAACTGGCTGTGCAGGTAACACTGCAGAAGTTCCATCCACGCAGCGTGCATACGCCTGATGTGTGGATCAAGGTTCAGTTCAGCGAAGATGGACTGACCGAGAAGCAGAGAAAAAAGGTTGCCAAGAAGTTCAAAAAAATCTTGGCAGTCTGGTTCAATGAACAAGGCTTGGATATGCCGGATGGTTTCGCAGTCGATCTACTTTGGGGCCCTACCCATGGGTTCCTAGTAGCAGACGGCTTGACCGTCGAGTGGTGATTTACCCCCTGGGGGAGCAGCGCAGTAATGCGACGCTTCCTCGGGGGAAATCACTTTTATGCTCTTTTGTTAAGGAGCTTTTTTATATTTTGTTGACTCATTAGATTACATAACAGTAACTTAAATGTTATAATATTTTCTGGAATAATCACTATATATCTATGTGATAACATAGTTGTAAGTTATGGTTAAATTTTATCTTGCTTGGTTGTGTACAGGCAGTGGTTCGCTTACATGTTTACCTGGTATTGGCGAAATCACAATTGTGCTATCATTTCTTTTCGGTGGACTTTATTTTATCGGGACCATACTGGTAGTTGTTCGGATTATTAAATATTTTGCTACTTACAGAACATTGGTTGGTTTTTGGGCGAATACTTCAGTGTTCACGAAGATTATTCTAGTAATTAATCTTTTTAGTTTAGTGGTTGCGGGTCTTAGTCAACTGAAATATATGGGTTATATATAATTCTTTTGGTAATGCGGTTCAATCTTTTATACTGAAATGCTGAAGATTGTGCCGACGGTGTAGGTTACTATCATGGCGAAGGTGCCGCCGAAGATTACTCGGCGAATGGCGTTTGCAATGTTTGCTTCACTGACTTTGGCGCTAATGTAACCGGCAACTGCTAGGGCGGCTACAACTGAACCAAAGGTGACAAAAACGCGTAAGTTGCTTGGCGGAATAATGATTGCGGCAATTGGAATTAGACCACCGGCAATAAATGAAACGGCCGAAGCGAAGGCGGCATTTAGAGGGTTCGTTAAATCGTGTTCGGAAAGGCCGAACTCAGCCTCTAGATGAGCAGCGAGTACATCTTTTTCTGTCAGTTCAAGGGAAACCTGCTTGGCGGTAGCGCGTTTAAGGCCTTTGCCACGGTAATACTGAATTAGTTCTTCTAACTCACCTTCAGGATCTTCTTCAAGTTCTTTTTCTTCTTTTGCAATGTAGGCGCGTTCGGCATCACGCTGTGTGCTGACCGAGACATACTCACCTGCGGCCATAGAAAGCGCACCAGCAATTAAACCTGCCATACCAGCGGTGGCAATTGTGGCGGTATCGTTTGTGGCTCCTGCTACACCTACTACCAGTGCTGCAATAGAAACAATACCATCGTTGGCACCAAGTACGGCCGCGCGGAGCCAGTTCATTTTTGATTTTTCAGACATAGTCAACTTTCTTTACGTTTTTACTAACCCACATAGTATATATTTTTTTAGGCCAATAACTCCAGTTTCTGAAGTAAACTTAGTTGCTGACTACTGATTAAATAGCGGAGTTGGAGTTACTGGCGGTGTAACGGGAGGTGTTTCCTCTGGCTCTTCTTCCGGTGGATCATCTTTTGGTTTTTCTTCTTTTTCTTTGACCGGAGCAGGCTTATCGTTCTGCTGATTGGTCGGCGTTTGTTCATTGTTCTGTTGCGGGGCTACGGTGGTATTGCATGTGGTGGTAGGAAGTGTTCCGGGCCGGAAGTATTCAGTCATAGTGTTGTCGCCTGCGTTTTGGGCTAAGGCTCCGTTGTTTCGGCAGATACTTCTAACGCTGAGACCATTTGGTTTAGAAAATTGTTGCACAGGCGTTCCGGCAAGTGTCAGGTTCATAATTGAACGCCAAATTGGTGCTGCTCCGCTTGCGCCAGCCACGCTACTCATAGGTGCGTTGTCGTTATTTCCAATCCAGACGCCTACAGCAAGGTTTGGTGTATAGCCTATTGTCCATGCGTCTCGGTAATTTTCGGTTGTTCCGGTTTTAACTGCCGCTGGTCGCTGACCTTGCAAATTTAGACTACTGCCGAATGTGGCGCTTCGTGCCGTAGAATCAGACATCATTGAAGACATAATATACGCTGTCTGATCGCTGATTACAGATTTGTTCTTTGGCTTGTGGGTGAATATTGTTTTACCGTCTTTGTTGGTAATACTGGTGATTGTTGTGAGTTCGTTGTACTTACCTTGGTTGGCAAATGTAGCGTACGCATTGGTCATTTCTGTTAATTTTGCTTGGCCACTTCCAAGTGCCAATGAAAGCCCATATGACTCGGCGTCTTCAAGTGTCGTAAGACCGAGTTCTTTGGCTGTTGTAACGGTATTTTCAATGCCATTTTTTTGTAGTGCAGCAACAGCTGGTATATTGTATGAATTGGCCAAAGATTGGCGAGTGGTCACGGTACCGTGATAGCGAAGGTCATAATTTTTTGGGCTGTAGCCACCGCCAAAATCTGTTACTTTGTCTTCCCAAGTTGAGGCTGCGCTAAATACCTCATTTTCAATACCGCTTGCGTAGACCAGGGGTTTAAAAGAGGATCCTGGTTGTCTAGTTGCGGTGGTCATGTTTAGCTTGCCGTTTATTGTGTCTTCCCAGTCGTGACTACCTACTAAGGCTCTGATTTCTCCACTGCTTGGATCAATCACAACAGCCGCACCGTTACTAACGTTGCTACGAGCAAGTCGTGTGACCTGAGCGGAAACTGCGTTTTCTGCTTTGGTTTGCCAGTCTAGGTTGAGAGTTGTGACTACTCGATAGCCTGAACGCGCTATTTTTTCTTCGCCGTACTTATTTTCAAGTTCTTCTTTAACCATTAAGGCAAAGTGTGGTGCTCGGAAATCTCTAGACAGAGTTTCTGCTGAATACCTGAGTAGCGCACCGTCTGCCGCCTGCTGGGTTGCCTGGTCTATATAACCATCTTCTAGCATTCGAGAAAGTACATAATCTTGTCTAGTCTCAGCTTTTTCAGGACTTCCAGAGATTGGAGAGTAAGCGGAAGGCGCCGGTAGTAACCCAACTAAAAGTGTGGCTTCGGCAATTGTTAGGTCTCGAGCTGGCTTATTAAAGTAGACCTGGGCCGCGTCTTCAATGCCAAAAGCACCTTCACCGAAGTACACTGAATTAAGATACATTTCTAGAATTTCGTCTTTGCTATAGCGTCGTTCAATCTCCGCCGACAAGATAAGTTCTTGATACTTTCGTAGCAGACTACGTTTTTCGGATAGCAAAGAGTTCTTAACTAGCTGTTGGGTTACCGTAGAGCCACCGTTATCAAGACCGTTGGGTCGAATGTTCTGATATACCGCGTTTGCAATGCCGCGAGGCGAAAAGCCAGCATGTGAATAGAAATCTTTGTCTTCTGAAGCAAGGGTGGCTTGCTTAACTACAGGGGCTATTTGATCAAGCGGTACGTAGGTATCGGAACGAGCGTTATAAAATTCATAAAATACCTTGTCAGTTTGATCAACAAGCGTGACACCGGTTTTATTACGGTTCATAATTTTGTCTTTACTGCTGAGTGAGTTGGCAAAATATAACGTAGTAAACAGCGCTATAACAATTAGGGTCGCTCCACCAGTCCAACCTATGAGCACAATTTTACGTCTTCGGGTCATGCGGCTGAATCGCATAACAAGCGGCTGACGAGCAAGCCATTTGGGCAAACGACTTTTGTGCGCTGGACGGCGCACTCTTTGGCCTCTATCGCGTCGGTAAGGCTGTCTTGGCTGGTAGGCCTTCTTTGATTTGTTCTTGTTCATAAAAATGGGGTTTTGGCTTGTCGGGGACGGTTAAGCCAATATGAATATTATACCATTTTTTCGGCCTACCTCGGTATAATTTTGAAGAGAAACTTCTTTTTTACCATCAGCCAAACTATAAAGAGTACAGCCGTGTTAATTACTATATTAACGATAACCGCGGTGTACATATTGGGAATTGTTAGATTAACGAAGAAGATGATAAATGCGTGGACAATATAGACGTACAGCGAATTTTGGCCGAGAGGAATTAGGAATTTACCCACGGTGTTCGTAAGGGTTTTTTCGAATCTTCTAGCCACTAGGTATAAAGCACTGAACCACAGTAGGAATAACAGCAATCTTCCGTATGCAAGTGTGTATTTATCAAATATTGGCGCAAGAACTTCGGAGTTGTACCAATACAGGTATTCAACGTTGATCCCACCTCTTGGTATACCGGGGTTCGATCGTAAAAAGTTTAGGGTAGCATTGAAGAAGAGGCTGATGGCCAAAGTAATTGAGGCGATTGATATAAGACCAACGCTCAGTATTTTACGAAGACGTGGATTAAGTGATTTAAACCAATTCTCAATCTCAGGTAGATAGAAGCCTGCTACTGCGCCCCAGAAAAATAGAAGATGCCAACTAAGCTGGATGTTGCGACCGATAAACATCCACATCAAGAATGTTATACCCATGAGAAGGTACCACTTTCCTCTTCTGAGTAACCAAATTGCTATTGGGGAAAGAGCGAGATAGATTACATAATAAGCCAAGAAGTCTGCCCAGCCATAGGTGTAACGTAGTAGAAGAGTGTAGCTAATGAGTTTACCTAGAGGTTCACCATAAAACATGCCAGGCTTTAGACCTTCGTTGCCCATAAAATAATGGCCAATAACAACAAATAAGAATGTTAGGCCAATACTCCACACATACAGCAGTGCGGCTCGAGACAGTAGTTTCTTAGTTGGGTCAGACAGTGGTTTGTCAATTGCTTTCCGTCCACGAACAAGGCCGATCATCATGCCTGATACAAAAAAGAATCCTTCTGCGGCCGAAACCCACTGTGTACCTCCTCCAGTAAACAGGTCGTAGAAACCGAAGAAACGGTGAAGGTGGTCAATAATAATAACAAATAGGAAATACCCTCGTATTAAATCGATTGCATCATTACGTTTGATAAGATTCTGCATATGCCTTCTATGGTACCAGATTTTACAGCGCCAAGAACGTGCTGAACTTCACTACTTTGTTACAATGGTAAGATATGAAAGAAACAAACCCATACATTACTGACTATTTGGAGTACAACGCTCGTAATTTTGGTGACAAGCCGGCTGTTATATTTCAAGACCAGACGACAACATGGGAACAGTTGTGGGAGTTGGTTAAAATCACCTCTGGTAATGAATTTGAAAAATTGCATGGTGGATCTCAAAAAATTGTGGCACTTCTACTTCCGAATTCTCTTGAATTTATTGTGGCATATTTAAGTATTGTGCACGCCGGGCATATAGCGATGCCACTGGACCCGAATTTCAAGAAGCTTGAAGCTCAGAATGTTGTTGATCAAATGAAGCCCGAGGCCATTATTACTGATTCTGAGCATATGAATTTCTGCGAAGCAGCCCATATATGGGATGTCAAAAATCTCATGGCTCCCCAGACTAAAAGCACAGAACTAAAGCCCATTCGATTACCATCAAAAGAACAGGTTGTTTCAATGCTATTTACTTCAGGAACAACAGGAAAACCAAAGGCCACGCCATACACTCACGCAAACCACCTTTGGAACATTCAAGCAGTCTCATCATTATGGAATTGGAATCATGAAGATACACTACTAATTTCTCTACCACTTTCACATTGGCATGGTTTATGTGTTGGTCTTACGGGTACGTTGGTACACGGAAATACAATGTACCTGCAAGAAAGGTTTGATCCGGAAGAAACTCTACAAACCTTACAAACCGGTAAGATTTCTTTGTTCATGCATGTGCCAATTGTCTACTCTCGTTTGATCGACCACAACCCTGAAGGTAGCTATGACATTAGTAATGTGCGGTTATGCATTTCTGGATCTTCGTTTCTACCGCCTGCCATGTGGCAGAAATTTAAAAAACGTTTTGCGCAAGAAATTCTTGAACGATACGGCGCATCAGAAATGGGGTTTTTAACTTCTAATTTACTGGATTCACGGATACCCGGTAGTGTAGGAAAGCCACTTGAAGGCGTTGAAATTAAAATACAAAAAGACGGTGAAATTGCCATGCGCTCACCTGGCCTATTCCCAGGCTATTGGCAAAATGAAGCGGCAACCAAGGAACATACCACGAAAGACGGCTACTGGCTCAGTGGTGATATTGGTGAATTTGACAGTAGCGGAAACATACATCTAAAGGGTAGAGTCCAGGAGAAAATGAAAAAATTTGGGTACACTGTTTACCCAAGAGACGTTGAATGGGCATTGATGCAAGACAAGCGCGTCCGCGAAACTGTGGTTATGAGTATCCAGTCCGATACCGAACTCAGTGATAGGTTTGTGTTTTTTGTTGCAGGTGAGCTTTCTGAAGCAGATGTTTTCAATATTTCAAAAACAACTATGCCAAACTTCTGGCGACCAGATACTGTTATTATGCTCGACGCTATTCCGCGTACTGGCAGAGCAAGCAAGCCAGCACTCAAAGAACTTCGTGAAATAGCACTGCGTAGCTAGTCCTTTTTCATCTATTTACTGCGTGCTATACTTGCGACATGACTATAAATATGAATGTAGAAACCAAAAACGTCGTTAAAATATTCTCTCT
>OEIV010000097.1_pt1 | contig 54828 bp, 105 predicted proteins | sample 1539231 | NCBI WGS metagenome assembly OEIV01 (sample SAMN03794762, study PRJEB22550) | activated sludge metagenome | feature: wastewater treatment plant; material: activated sludge; isolation source: Wastewater treatment plant of a petroleum refinery complex | place: Argentina: Buenos Aires ...
TAGCCAGTGTCGTAACGCTGGCTAATGATCCAGAAGGAAACGAAACTGATTGGAGGGCAGAGCAATTATAAAACGCATTAGCCAGTGTCGTAACGCTGGCTAATGATCCAGAAGGAAACGAAACTGATTGGAGGGCAGAGCAATTATAAAACGCATTAGCCAGCGTAGTTAGTCCCCCAATTGCCGTAAAATTGATGTATCGCAGCAGGCGGCATTCCTGCGAGCTGCCACGAATCGTCATCGCAGTCGCTGACGGCGCGTTGATCCTGGCATCGAGCCACGGCTGGGAATAGCTACCAAGCCCTGATTGCGTATGCTTGGTGCTCAGGTTGAAATTCGTGATGTTGCCGCCGCTTGTGGTGACGGTGATAATCGCAACTTTGAATCCTTCGGTAGTTGCCGCAGATAGATCACCGTCCGCGTAGGTATATTGATGCTCCGCGTTCGCCCCAGAGGCGACGCCAGTCGACGACGTGCCGTCACCCCAATCTACGCTATACGTGCCGGTCGACAGCGTGACATTGAGGGCACAGAAATTGGAGTCATTATCCCAAACACCGGCTGTCAGCACGATGGTGTTTGCGGCGTCAGTGGGAAGCGCTGTCCAGTCAGACGGGCGCACCCAATCCGACGACCCAGACGACGCCCCGCCAGAGGCGAGGACGCGAATGCCGTTCGATAAAAGCTCAATATCAATCATGGAGATGTTCCTGCTAATAGCTCAACTTCAGACATAGCGCGTGGTAAGACAATAGTGTCAACAAGCCGACACGCGCCGGAAAGCCCACCTGGAACGCTCGCTCCAGAAACCCCATCCCATGCCGTGATAATCCCGCTAGACCCGACCGAGACACCGCCCTTGAACTCCGTACCGCCGTCTAAAAACGTCGCGATAACCGTGCATTCTGTCATACTCGACAGAGCCTCTGTCTGCAGCGCCGTTGTGGCTACGATGTCCGCTCCGCTCGGTGGAGCACCGGTATACGCGATCGGCGTCGATGTCGTGCGGAGTCCGTCTGGGATTGAATCATAATCAAACGCAGGCGTCGTAATATCCTTGATCCGCGCCGAACCGTAAAATCCGGTGGTGGCGTAGAAACGATCGTCGGTGAAGTTCAGCGCGAGTCCCTGCGTCTCGCCGGCGAGACGGGCCGCTGCCAGGCTGCCCGCCAATGGCCGTCTACCCAAAATCCAGCGATCGTCACGGGCTAGACCAGAAAGCGCCGCGGGCGGGCCAAGATCAAGTCTGCGCATCATCGGACAAGCCCTTATGTGTATGACGTGACGGTCGCTGCGGCGGCCTCATGCCCATCCGCTTTGAGGTACAGCAAAGCGCTTGGCGGCACGGGTATTGAGACCGTCGAAACGGCGGGCACGAAATGATACGTGTTAACGTCGTCGTCTGGAGGCGACGCCGCGAGTACCCAGCGCAGCGAATAGCCGAACCGCGCCGTCACGATGATATGAAGTGTCTCGGCGCCGGTATTCTCGAACACCTCGGTGTAGGTGGGGCCGAGTGTGTAGGCCGTGGTGGTGAGAGCCATGTCGTGTGCCCTTCTGTTGGTGTGCGAATGGCGGCAACCCGTAAGGATCGCTTACGGGTTGCCGCCCTGTTGGTCAGGCGACGGCGGCGATCTCATTCCCGGCCGAGGCGCGGCGGCGATCGCTCCACACCTCGGCAGCGCCTATCTCGAGCGCAGCGCGGGCGGCGTCGCGCATCTCCCGGGTGGGGATGCGATAGCCGAGGCCGATGGCAGTCTCAATGGCCACGTCGAAGCGGGCGAGAAAACTGCGCAGATAGCAGACATGGGCGCGGATCGTGTTGGTCGGGTCGTCGGGCCCGCCGTCGATGCAGTCCCCCCACAGCTCGTTGATGATCGCCTCATAGGAGACGGTGTGACGAGCGATGAGCAGAGCGAGCAGCTTGCGACGGCTGTTGGTGAGCCCGGGCGGGCGGCGTATGGTGGCCGGCTCCGTGGCGGTCGTGTCGATCATGGCGGTTTCCCCCTCCGTTATGATCGGGTTGCATGTAACGCGGTGAGCTACTATCCGTTCAGTGTATGAGTGGGCATGCGACGCACGGGTGGCGCGTGTCCCGGGCAACCAATGCGATCACCGGAACAGTCAGCAGCGCGAACGCAGCCTTGATGGCAAACCCGGTCAGCATGGCGGTGGCGAGCTCCCCAGGCGGAACCAGCCCCCAGAACGAGATGCCGTAGAAGATCACGCTGTCGAGCGCCTGCATTAGCGCGGCGACGGCGGCGTAGCGCAGCGCCACAGGCTTGTCGGCGAGCGCGCCGTAGATCGCAACGAACAAGGCGTTGACGATCCCAAAGGCGACGAATGATGCCCAGACGACGCGCGCCGACAAGGCGAACACGGCGTTGACAGCGGCAGCCACCATCTCATTGCCTGTGACCGCCGGCATGTGCTTGATCGATTGGCCGATGATGAGCACCATCACGAGGCTGCCAAAAATCATGCCGACGGGCATCAGCGCCGCCCGGCCGCCGAACCGCTCGATAATCATCGCCTGACTCATCAACACGGCTGCGTAGAGCACGTTGCCGACGTTGGTTACGAACCCAAACAGCAATGTCAGCCGCGCCCCGGCGATGGTGATAAGCAGCATATTGATGACGCTCATGCCGCCGAGCGCGGTCAGACAGATCGTCGGCGGCAGCCGCGTGATCACGATCGCCGCAGAGATCTCGACGATGACGATGAAGCCTGTCAGGATTTCAGCTCGCATCACGTCCTCTTTGCGCTGCTGAGATCAGTAGATCGATGGTCTGCGTTCCGAGGTAGCCACCCGCCCCAGCGGCGACGGTAATCCAATCGGGATCGAGCGTGCCGGCAACCTTGGCGGCGAGGTAGCCGCAGAATCCTGAGATCAGCACGTTGGCAACGACGTGGACGATGGCTGGCGGTGTGCCGGTCGAGACGGCAATCGACAGCGAGCGGAATAGGCCGCCGAGCAGCCCCCACAGCGCGATCATGACATCGGAAGCGTGCATTAGCGCCACCCGAAAAGCGAAGCTGGCTCGGGCGAATGCTCGAGACGCTGCACGCGATCCTCCAGCCTCTTGATGCGCCGCTCGAACAGCGGCAGCCGATCCGGCTTGGCCGCAGGCGGTGTAGTGACCGGGGCGGCGGCCTCGACCGGCGCAGCGGGCGCGGGCGGCTTGCCCGCCTTCCTGTCGTCAGTCAGAGCCACGTAGATGATGCCGCCGCAAACGGCAGCGATCATGATGAGCAGCGGCGCGATGCCAACCATGGTTAGCGCTGGCGGTTCGGGGCGCGGCCTGGCTGGCGCGGGCACCGTGCCCTTAGTACGAGTCTGGCGTGGTTTGCGTGGCATGATCGGCTCCAAATCTGTCCCGGATCATGTCCGGTGTTGCTCCCGTTGAAACCGGGAATGGCCCGCCGGGATGTGCTTCCCGGTCGGGCAATGTGTGGGCCGCGGCATGCGCGGCCAACGCGGCACGCTCTAACGCATCGGAGGGTGGTAGCGCCGTGAGGTTGCGACTAGAAATTCGTGCAGCAACTCGCGCATGCTTGGTGCCTTTCCTCGCTGGGGTACATCCGACCCGCCGAGGCGTTGCGGCGTCTCAGCGTTTCGGTGTCTTGTAGGCGCGGACCTCGACGGTCTGGCCATTGAGTGTGCGGATGTAGGCGGCCGTCATGCCGTCACTCACCTGCTTGGCGGTTTCGGTTTGCATGGCGGAATAAGCAGCATTGGCGGTTGCGAACTGCTGCTTCTGATCGGACGTGAGGCGACCTTGCGTCGGCGCCTTCGGCTGTATCGCTGGTGCATCGAGGAAACCGTCGGCACCGAGCGCACCGAGCGCGGCGCCCTTGATGCCGTGACGCTGGTAGCCCTGGTAGGCCCCGTAGCCCATGCCGGCGACGGCGATGCCGACGCCCACCGGGCCAAGGGCCGGCGCGATCTTGGGTGCCACCTTGGCGGCGAGGCTCATGGCGCCGCCTATGGTTTTCATGACGCCATAGCCGACGCCCGCGGCAACACCGCCCGCAACGGCGGCATTCCCAACGGCGGCGACCGTGCCGTCCTGTCCGGCTGCATGCGCTTCGTTCTTGGTGGCGTGATAGGCGACGTAGGCGGCGGCGGCAGGAACCGCGACCATCGAGACGGCGCCGACCTTGTTCATCATCTTGGCGAACGCGGTCACCTTGGCCGCAGTGGCGGTGCCAGCGCTGGCCACGGCCACCCGTTGGCCGTCTGGCGTGGTCACCTCGAAGCCACCCCCTGGCAGCGGCGTGGCGGTGGCTTTGGCGAGAAACTCGGTACGGGCGGCGGCGCGCGCGGCGGGCTTCGGCGGAGCCGCTGGCTTGGTTGGCTGTGCCAGCGTCGAGGCGGGCTGCTTGGCTTGCGCGGCTTCCGACGCCTTCATGGCGCGTTTGCCGGACTGCGCAGTCTTTGCCTTGCGCGCCTTCGGCTGAGGCGTTGCTGACCGAGCCGCCACGACCGCACGATTGCGCACGGCCTCGGCTGCTGCCGCTCCGTCCTTGATGGCCTTCTGTGCCGCCGCGACCTTGGCCTCATACTCGGCAAGCGTATTGGCGTGGATGATGGCCGCCTTCGGATACCCGTCGTCGCCATAGCCGACGTTCTGGAACGTGCGCGACTTGAACTTGTAGGGGTCACCCGTCGCGTCGGCGCGGTACTCGGTGGTCACGCCACGCACGTCGATGTCGTGCGTGCCGGTCTTCGGGAGGTTCGCCAGCCGCAGTTCCGCCGCGACATCAGCACTCGACTTCACCGGGACATTCGTCGGCTGTGCGTTTGCCTGCCGGTTCTCGATGATGGCGGCGAGGTTTGCAGCATTTTGCGTGCCGCGAAGGCCGGAGGTTTCCGGAATGACCGGCGGTGCCGACGACGACGAGGCTTCCGGCAGCACGCCGGCCTTTTTCATCGCCGTGAACAGCGCCTCGTACTTGCTGTTGATGGCGACGCGCTCGGCACCTTCGGGGAACGGCCGCGCCCCGAGCATGCGCAGCTCGGGGCGGCGGTTGTCGGAGCCGTAGGACAGGAACCCGCTTTCGCGTCCCAGCGAAGCGATCTTGTCCTCGATGTAGCTCGAGAAGCCGCGCGCCGCCATCTCGTGGCGGGTCTGCCAGTAGTCGGAGACGCGGCCGGCGTCGAGCCGCTTGGCGTTCATGCTGAAGTCGGTCGGGATCTTGCGCGTCTTGACGGTCTGCGCTGCTGCGTCGGCGACCACGGCCTGACGATCCTGCCATGCCGACATACTGCGCCGCACTTCGTCGAGCGGCCCGCGCTGGTCGCTGGAAAAGCCGGCGCGGCCGCGCACCTTCTTCATGATCGCCGAAATCGCGGAAAGAGTCGGGTTGGAGCGCTCAACCTTGACGCCGCCGCCCCACACGCTTTTGCTCGGCACCATCTTGGTGTCGATTTCGAGCGCGGCAGCATCGCCAGATAGGATCTTGGCGGCGAGGGCGTCGAACTCGGCGAGTTGCGCGGCGCTGGCCGGCTTGGTGAACCGGGTGCCATAGGTCCGCTCACGGGCGAGATCGCTGCGGATGCCGGCGAGGCGCTCGGCAAGGAGTTGCTTGGGATAGTCGGCGAACTTCTGCACCCTGGCGGCGTCGTCGACGTACTGCTCTTCCTTGTAGTACATCGTGTCCATGAGGTTCTTCATGGACGTGCGCACGTCGTCGGCGAGCGCCTTGGTGCTGGTGTAGCCGCTCACCCGATGCGAAAGATAGTCCTGGCTGCGGGAGTCGGCCGGGAACACCTTATGACCAGCCTTGTTGGTGGTCATGACGTCGAGGGAGGGATCGTCCTTGCGGGCGAGGAAGTGATCGAGCGCGTGCAGCCACTCGTGCGCCAGCGAGCCGGCACCCTGCATCTTGGTCAGGTTGATGGTGCCATAGTTGCGCTCGTAGTGAGCGCGGGCACCACTCAGACCGTGGCCGCGGGCGCCGAACGCGAGCCCGAGTTTGCCGTCGAGGCTCATCGCCTTCGGATCGAGCCCGGTCATCTCGGCCATGTCGCTGAGCGCGTCATAGGCGTGGTTCATCACCCGCTGGCGCTCGAGTTGGTTCTGCCAGTTGCCGAATTCGACGCCGCGGAAACCGAACGTCTTGATGAACTCGCCACCCTTGACGTCGGCCTTGCGCACCGCCGGACCGCGGCGGAACACCTGATCCGGCTTCGGCGGCGCGAGGATTTCCTCGCCAAAGCCGGTCTTGGTCTCGATGATCTTGACGGCGTTCTGCGCCAGGTGCGCCATCGCCGCTTCGCGGGTCGGGAATGTCTCTGTGCCGATCTGGACGCGCTTGCGGTCGGTGACATCGCGCCAGATCGCGTAGCCCTCTTGCCCTTGCGGGGCAGACGAGACGCGGTGCTTTTGCGAGACGGCGGCGAGCGGGATGGCGTCGATGGCGGCCTGCTCACTGGCGAGTCCACGGGCAAGCGTCTTGCCGCCGTACTTGGAATTGGTTTCCGTGTCGACCAGAGACCAAGTGCCGCTCGGTTGCTTCGTCGCGCGATCGAGCTCGGGCACCGGCAGGAACCGGCGCTGCCACGCTGGGCGCGGATCGGTTTCGACGGGGGTGATGCTGCCCTTCTTGCCGCGCGGGCCGGTCTTGACGGCCATATCCTTGCGCGCGCCGCCGATCTTCTCACCGAGATCCGTGATCGACTTGGCAGCCTTCGCCTTGCGGGACTTGGCTCCAGCGGACGGCTTGTCGACCATCCGCTGGAGCCGGCGCACGTCCCCCGCGCGCTCGCCGCCCGTTGTCGGGGCGGCGTATTCCGATTTGAACATGCCGTAAGGATCGCGCACCGCCATGCCGCTCTTGAGCACGCGGTGCTCGCGGACGGCCTCGGGCCGGTGCTTGCGCCAGAACGCGGCTGCATTAGCGCTCAGCGTGTCGTCGGGAACCAGCGGCTTGCCGAGATCGCGCTCGATCTGCGCGTAAAGCGCGGTGGCGATGCCCTTGCGTTGATGCGCGGCATCGATCGAGATGCGGCCGACCTGCACATGATCGGACATGTTGCGCACGTAGACATCTCCGACGCGCTTGCTGCCGTGCTTGATGGTGTAGTTGGTTGGGCCGTTTGGGTCGGCATGACGCTCGACCTTGTAGCCATTCGGCAGATCGCCGCCGAACTGGCGTGCCATCGGCGACGTGTGATGGCCGATGTGCTGCTCGGAGCGCGGCACGCCCTCGGTCGATGTCGGCGGCGACGCGCGGCGCTGTGCCGCCGTCATGTTGCGGCGGCCGCGAGTGTTTTCGGCCTCGACCTCGCCGGCCGTCGAATTGTAGAGCGCAAGGCGCACCGCCTCGTTGCTCTTGCCCGGGAAACGGGACTTAAAATCATCGGGCGAGGCGCCGGGCGCGAAGCCCTCGACGTCCTGCACGTAGTGCTGGAGTTCGTGCAGGGCGACACCTCGGGCGGAGTTGCGCGGCACTTGCTGCCCGGCCAGCAGCGACTTCGAAAAGTGGTTGGTGCCGATGTGCACGGTGCGGCCGTCGTAGCCACCACCAGTGAACTTGGCCTTTTCAACGCCAAGGAGCTGCGCCTCGGGGTAGGCGCGATAGAACTCGGGATGCTGGATGAAGTCGCCGGCATAGCCGCGGCCGGACTTGTCGAGACCGCGCGGGCGCACCTTGGCGACCTCGTCAGAAATCTCGAAGCGGACCTTGCCGTCGAGTCCGTAATGGACGCCGGAATACGGCGTGCCGGACAGCAGTTTCGAGGTTTCGGCGTGAATCGTCTCGGCCGACGCGCCCTGCCGCTTCAGGCGAGCGGCAAGCTCGATCGCCTTGGTCGGCCGCGTCTCGCCTTGGCTGGCCAGATGGCGTGCGGCGACCGCGCCGGCGAACATGGCGGCGACAGGAGCGCCGATCTGAGCCGCTGGCGGCAGGTCACGGCGCTTGTCGTTGTCTTTGGCGTCGGCCATCTAGCGCACCCTTCTGACGATGTGCCGCAGGAGCGGCGGGGCCTTGACGGTACGCACGATGTGACGCATGCCTTGAGCCGCTGTTTCGGCGGCCTTGACGACCTGCCCCCGGCGCAGAGCGGCGGCGAGATCGCGCCGCGTCTGCTGGCATCCACCGCACGCCATCAGGGGCCACCGGCGATGGTGGTCTCGGGCGCGCGCGCGAATCGCTGCTCGCAGAAGAAAATGCCGCACGCGACGAGCGCGCACACGATGATGAGTGCGATCATGTGTCCCCCACGGCAAAGCGTGTCCGGCCCGTGTCGCTATCGCCACGGTCGCAACCCATCCATATTTTCGGGATCGAATGTGCGATGGTGCGCCGCCGATGTGCGGCAGCGGGCCAGAAACGCGCGGCCCCGAAACGCATTGCGCCCGCACGGTTTCCCGGCGGGCGCAATGATCGAGGATTGAGATTTCGTTAGCAGCGGCGCGGCGATTCGGCAAGGGCCTCGCGCGCCATGTGGCGCTTTGTCGCATCCTCACGCCACCCCGTCATAGTCTCGCGGTCAATCGCCATTCTCTCTTCGCCCCACTTGCGCGGGCGTGCCGCGCTTGATGAACGGCTGCATGCCAGGCCCGTGGCGATCTTGAGGTTTCTGCTTCACCCAGGGTCCAGGCGGATCGCCGACGCCGTCCCAATCCATACAGGCGAGGATGGCGTCGATCGAGTGCTCGTAGCAATAGCGCGTGCGCCATGATGCACCGTCTGCCGTGATGACGAACAGTCCGGTCGTAAACAGCATCTTCTGCACGCCAAGCCATTCCCCGGACGTGAGCGGCTTGGCGTAAGCGTAGCCGAGACTGCGGATCTCGTCGGCCGACAACATGGCTCAAGCCACCTTTTTGCGCGGGGCCTTGCCGACTGCTGCGGCCTTCGGCTTCGCGACGGTCTTTGCTGGCGTATCCGGCTTCGGCGCTGCGACCAGCACGCCGACGATGGCGAGCGCGGCGGCGCGGTTCGGATGCTCCTTGGCGATCTTCGCCTTTGCCATCTTGGCGGCGCGCTCGGTGGCGAACATCTTGGCCTTTGCGCGGTCCTTGGAGAAACCGGAGCCGTCCCAAAAGAGCGATCCGGCCGCGCCGGCTGTAATGAAGTGCTGCATGTGTCTCTTACTCCTTGCTGCTTCCATGCTTCAAAACGAACTTGCCGCGTTCGGTCAACCGAATGCGGTCCTCAACGCCCTCGGCCAAGCCTCGGCGGATGAGAATGGTGGCAAGGCCGAGACTGACGCGATTGGCGCGGTAGTTACGGCCAGCGGCTCCGGGCGCGGCGAGCGCCGCGAGCGCGTTGCGTTCAGGCGTGGAGAGGGACGCCCATGTGTCGCGGGCAATGCCTTCGATGATGGTCATCAGCGCATCCCCCGCGACAGCCACCACGACAGGAACCGGCGGCGCTTGTCGCTCGCCGATCCGGCCGGATTGCGATCAGCGGCTCGAACGATGATACTGCCGATGATGGCGGCAATCCCGATTGCCGCGAACAGGTAGATGAAAAATTCAGGTCCGGTCATGGTTTCGACCCTCGAATGAACCGTTTGTGCATTGATAGCAATCCTGCGTTCGGCCGATCCTCACTGCGCAAGGGGAGCCTTATTGTTGCGCCGTGAAGCGCTTGGTATCCAGAGTCGTGCAGCACGCGCTTGTCCACCGCGACTTTGCCATCGGCAGATATGTCGATCAGACCGCAGTCGTAAAGCGCATGAATGTCGGCTCGCAGGCAGAGTGCGTTTTCCATCCGATGTGACCGCTCATCGACGAACGGCACAATGTGCGCCGCCTCAAGCGCCTCACTGATGGCGCACCCGGTCACGGCGCACGCGCCATAGGCGGCGAGAACCAGATCACGAAACTCAAACTGTCCAGGCCGCGGCGGATTTGATGACGCTACGTTGCGTTTTTCGTCCGGCAACGGCACGCTGGCTACGGAATTGCTCTGGATTGGCACCACTGGCGTAGGCTTCCGCACCGGGTTCACCGCGCTCCCGTGCGCGCGGTGTGGTTCCGGCTGGAGCCTTAGCGACACGCGATCCAACGCCTCCTGCATCCGACCACGCCGACGCATCGCCGCTGCCAGCCGCGCATCACGCGACGGGCTCGACTGCTGAACTCTCAACGCCGCAATGTCGGCATCGACATCAGCGATGCCGACAGCCAAGTGCTTGCGCTGCGCGCTAGCCCCCTTCGCGTACCAGCTTTTGACTGGTGAGTTAGGCTGAGGCTTCCACGGCCCCCGAACGGGCGTTGCCCTATGGAGACGCCCGTAGTTGGTTGTTGCACTCATCTCCGGCTCCGTTTCGTGTCGTGCATTTCAAGCGCATCACTGACGAGCTGGCGCACTACATCCGACCGCGTGAGCAGTGGGAACTTGAGCAATCTGACACGATCAATCCCGTCCATCATCTCCGCTGAAAATCGGATGGTGATGGGCTGCATCAACGCCACGTTCTCTTTTGGAGGTCTGCCTCTGCGCTTTTCCATGCGCCATCCATAGTGTAATCTCGAATACTACATCAAAACACAATAAGTTGAAGATTGTTACACCATTCCCCATTGTCTTTTGTAGCCTCTTATATTACATTATAGGTGTAGACGTTGATCCTGGCCCCCAGGCAAGACGCAGCGCCCCGGAAAGCCCCACAGAGCGACAGGTTCGCCAGACGGGAAACGGGACGCCGGAGACCTGGGGACTTCTCGCCCACTACCGTTACCAGAGGCTAAAACGCCAAGGCGGGTCCAGGCAGCCGAGTGAAACCGAGAGATCGGCAGTGCGAAGCTATGCTTCAACGCTTGCCGGTAGCATCAATTCGGCTGCACCATCAACGTCATGCACCGGCTCTGTTGGACGACCTAACCCCAACGGAGGACACTATGGGAAAATCCATCACACCTAAGTACCGCGTCGAATATCGCGATCAGGGCGGCTGGCACGCTGAGTGCTGGGCGGGCCGCGCGACTTCGGAGCGGCTGGAAGCGTGGCGCAAGTCGCGCAACCAGAGCTTCAACCACGGCGGCGTCAACTACCCCACCGCCGTCGCTATCGGTTACATCCCGCACATCTCGCACGCCAAGCTCGTCCGCCAGTCGAATGCGCTTGTCGTCGCCGATGTGAAGGCGCCGATGTTTGAAGTCGTGTGAACTCCGGGCGGCCCCCTTCGGGCCGTCCTACAGAGCCGGTGTGAGACTCCTAAAACGAAACCTAGCCGGTTCATCCGGCGATGGTCTCCCGGCCGTGGTGGGCCGGGGTTGAACAAGTAGCCAAGGAGACACCAATGACCAAACAGATCCGCATTCTCGACCTGAAAAAGCACGCCGCGCAGCGCAAGTTGCAGGAGACGCACGACACCCGCCGCAAGGCCGGTCTCAACGTCGACGACCTCACTGCGCAACTGGTGGACGCTGCGGCAGCGGCCCACCCCGACCGCAACCTGCTCGAGCAAGCCGTGGCTGAAGCCAACGGCAAGGCGAGCGCCCACACCTACAACGCCACGCAAATCGAGTGGCTGGCCGAGACCGCTGAAAAGCGTCTCGCCCGCGACGGCATCACTGTCGCGAACCGCGTCGGCGCTGTCGTCACCGCCATCTCTGAGGTGCCGACAGCGAAGGCGTATAACCGGAAGTCCCGTTCGGCCATCGCAACTCGCGTTGTCATGCGCCGCACGACGGCGTGCTGGATCATCGAGAAGATCGAGAAGTTCGAGCGCTACACCGGACCGGGCGGCGACGAGAAGATCGTCACCACCATTTCGGAGGCGGCGCGCGACGACATCATGCGCAAGGCCCTCGACGGCTATGCCGTCGCGAAGCCGGTCGCGCTTGATGCTGCTGCCTGACGCAGCGGTGTCCGCACCTTCCGGGGTGCGGCATCCCCTGCGCCATCCCGGCACAGGAAGCTAAGGAGTAGACCATGTCTGAGACCAATATGATCGAGGCCACGCTGTACGTCGTCTGGAATGAGGACGGGGACATGACCGCCGATACCGATCGCGACACCGCTTTCGAGCGGCTGAACGACGACTTCGGCGGCCATGAACTCCGCTGCATCGAGATGACCATCAGCGTGCCTCGCCCGGTCGACTTGAAGGTCAGCATCACGCTGCCCGACGTCGCGCCGGAGCCGGTCGAAGTCACCATCGAAAGCTAAGGCGAAACCGTCACGGTCAACCGTGGCGGTCGTCGGCGGGTTGATCGCCGCCGGCCTGATGAGCCCGCGAGGGCCTCGGCCAGATCAAAGCCAAGGAGACCACCATGAACAGCAACGACCCGCGCCACAAAACGACGGTCAAGGCGCTTTCCGAATCCGAGCGCGCGGTCAGCTACCTCGCCGGCGCGATCTGGGCCGAAGCCGATTACCGAACCGAGTTCTTGCTCGGAACCGCGCTCGCCACACTGAAGCAAGCCGTCGCCGCGCTCGAGGCAGCGGGCGTGAAAGAGCCGCCGCTCTGACGCAGCGTTCGGGATTGTGGAAATTTCCCACAGTCCCTCGCCCTGCGCCATCCGCAGGCCGACGCCCGCAAGCGTCGGACCACCTCCACGCCAAGGAGCACACTCCCATGCTTATCGATCCAGCCCGCGTTGCACTGATTGCGATCGTCGGCCGCTCGCATCACCCGGTCCGGTCGTGGCCGCAGGTGTCGGAAGCCTATCGCCGCACCATCGCACGGCTCGGCCTCGGCGCTTCCCACGCCCCGCGCTGCGAGATCATCGATGGTGAAGGACAGGTGGTCGCCCACGTCTCGTACAATGGTCGCGTTTGGCCGGGAGACGTGCGCGACTGGAGCCCCGACATCCGGCCGATCTACGATCCGCTGCCGCTGAGATAAGGCACACCCCGCGTGGGTGCGCCTTCCTTGGCGGGCCAGTGCACCCGCGCGAAGCAAAGCCCGCCCGGCGAAAGCTGTGGCGGGCTTTGCTATTTGTAGAGGCCGCACGTCGCGACCTCGACCCTCCATAAGCCAAGGAGACCGGCTCATGAACTTCGTCACCGCCAAGACCGCCGTCAAGCTCGGCATGCAGATCCGCATGACGCGCGACTACGGCGCTTTCCCGATCCATATCCCAGAAGGCGCAACCGGAACCGTCATCGCCAACGACCTCGGCGCCGACGACCCGAGCCTACGGGTGCGCATGGACGATTGGCACGACAGCCTGCCGCACGGCGTGCTGCAAATCCGCGGGCCCGAGGAGGCCTTCCCGGTCGGCATCGTCGATCTCGCCTATCAGGCGCTCGACTTCGACCCGGAGCGCAACATCGGCACCGATCCGGGCGAGACCGTCAAAATCGACGAGCGCCTGAAAGTCGGCCGCTGGACGCAGGCGGCGCCGTTCGAGATCGTCGACCCGCCAACGTCACCCGTCGCCGCCCGGCGGATCGCCTTGTCGGACTATCGCGACGAGCTCGAAAACCAGCACTTCATGAACAAGATGAGCGACAACCGCTATGCGGTGTCGGGACGGATGGACTGGTTCGAAGCGCGCATCCGGGCGCTCGAGACGGTAATCGACGCGCTTAACTAAGCGTGGCTGGCGTTCCGCCGCTGTGGCCTCGGCTGCGGCGGCGGCGCCCTGGCCACCCCAGGAGAAGGAGCACCACCCCATGGAGCAAATCGCATGGGCGGTCTCGGCCGTCTATTTCTGGCTGAGCGCGCTCGGGCGGCTGTTCAAGCGAAAAGACCGCAGTCGCCACGCCAACGACAACGAGTAAACCCAAGCAAAAGCCCGCCCATCGCAAGATGCGTGCGGGCTTTTTGCTTTTATAGGACGGCTGGACATTGCGTCTTTACTTGAGACGGATTGTCCATTACTGTCCGTGTGTCCGGCGAACCCGGACACAGAAAAGCCGCCCGTGATCCGGTCCTGTCAAGACCGGGGGCGGCTTTCCCTCGAAGCAACACTGCCAAGGAGCACTTCGAATGAACCCCCATAGCATGCGTTGGCGGTTGACGCCAACGGGCTTTGTCGTCGGCGGCCTGGCCGTCGCCGCCGAGGCCGCCTCGAACGCGCTGCGCGCCTACGGGCTCGGCCAGCATCTCGAGAAGTTCACGATCCGCGTCGGCGAGGTGCCGGTTTCCGCGTCCGGAGCCGTCCTCGTCCTGGCGGCGGTCGCCATCTCGATTTCTCAGGCGCGCGCCGCCTGGATCGCCATGGTGCCGTCGTTCCCGACGAGGCAGCGCGTCGTCGCTGGCCTCGTCGCGCTGCTGCTCGTCGCCGTCTCCGGCGTCGCGTTTTCAAGCCACATCCTCGAAGCCCAGCGGGTCAAGACGGGTGGCGAGGACAAGAGCCGCGGCGACTACGATCGCGCTTTGGCCGACTACACGACGGCCAAAGCGGAGATCGACGTGCTCGGCACGCCGCGCCCGGTGGCCATGATCCAGGCCGATGTCCGCTCGACGCGGATCGACGCCCGCATCTGGCGCCGCACGAAAGAGTGCTCGGACGTCACCGAGCCCGACAGCGCCGAGGCGTGCGCCCCGGTGCTGGCGCTCTACAAGGAGCGCGGAGCTGCCGCCCGCTACGCTGAACTCGGTCCGGAACTGGCCCGCCTGAGCGCTCGGCTCAGCGGCCTCGACCGGCCGAAGGAAGCGACGCAGTCCGAGTCCATCGTCGTCATCTGGTGGGCGTGGATCATGGCGGCGGCCGTTGTGCTGCTGGCGACCTTCGGCGCGGTCATCTTCGCCCACGCCGAGCCGGTACCGGCCCCCGCCCCGGTTCCCCTGCCTCTGCCGCCGCCGGCCGTCGCCGACGAGGTTGAAGCCGATGAGAGCCAGCCGGTTGCGGTGTTTCCGCACGGCGAGCGCAACAAAAACGAGGCGCTGGCCGACCTGCTCACCCTGATCGCACTCGGTCAGGAGATCCCGAGTCAGGATTGGCTTGTCGAGCGGTGGGGCAAGCAGCACAAGGGGACGGTCAGCAAGTGGCTCAGCGAGTGGGAGACCAAAGGCCTCGTCTCGCGCGAACACATCGGCCGCTGCAAGGCGGTGACTGCGTAGCCCGAGACGAAGAAACCCGGCCGGGGCAACCCGTGCCGGGTTTTTTTGTGCCCGCGGCCGAACTACGGCGAAAATGTGGTCACTCTCGTTCGCCACCTCGTGCCGCGCGCACGGCCAGTTTCAGCGCCGCGTCGACCGTTTCAGCCTCGCGACCCGGGCGCTCCATCCATTGAGCTACGAAAGCTAGATTGTTATTGGTCGGGGTAGCAGGATTTGAACCTGCGATCTCCGCATCCCAAATGCGGCGGCTTGAACCGGACTTGCCAACACCCCGAGACAGCACGAAACGCGCAGCGGCTTCACCGCTGCGTCGGTCGACCTGTCGTTCGTGGGGTATGTCGGGTCATCGATCAGTCCCAAAGCCAAGTTGGTTGCAGAGGACGGATTCGAACCGTCGACCTGTAGTTTATGAGACTACCGAGCTGGGCCGCTGCTCTACCCTGCAACAGTGCGGCGACGAGAAACGTGCGCCGCGCCTCTCGTCTAACCCGACTCGCTCTGGCGCGCAACCGCAAACCCTCCGCCACCGCCAACTGAGCGCCGAATTTTTGCCCCGATCCGCGCCCCCTCATGCGCCGAGCCGGCCCGCCAAGCCCTCTAAGCCCGCGCCGGCGCGGGCGCCCGCGCCCCACCCGTCGAGGCGATTCCCGCTGTTCGCCTCGGCGGAACCGGCCTATCCGAGACACACAAAAGCCGCCGACCGAGCGACACCTCGGCGGCGGCTTTTGCGTTTTCGCCCCGCGCGGTTCACGCGCCGCACGGGGCTGGATCATCCGGAGCGGATTGGGACGCCCCGGCGACCAACTAAAATTTGATTCTGGCCCCAGCCGTCGCGGTCTGGACGTCCTCGCCGAGCACGTCGTACTGGCGATAGGCGATATAAAGGTCCATCGCAGCCGCATCGATGCTCTGCACGACGCCGGCACCGAACATATCGGCCTCGTCGCCACCGATCTCGACCCGGCCCCACTCGCCGTAAGCCGTGGTCTTGCCGACGCCCGCGATCAGCGGCCACTCGATGCCACCCTGAACGTGATAGCCGACCAGATCATCCGGCCCACCGAAGTCGACCGAACCGTACATGCCCGAGACGAACAGGCCGGACGTGACGTGCTGCACAGAGCCGGCCGCCGTGATGGTTTCGGTCTGGACGCCGAACAGGGCGCTCATCTCGTCACGATAGCCGACTGCGGCGGCAACCTTGAAGCCGGAGAACTCGCCGGCAAAGCGCAGCGCCGCGTCCCACACGTCATCGCCGCCCCAGGCCGCCGAGGCGATGAAGCCTCCGACCACCGGCGAATCGTAGCGCGCGACCGACATGCGGCCACCGTCGAACGGCAGATCGAGGCCGCCGAGATAGGCGTTGGAGAACGGCTGCAGGCTCAGCAGCTTCGACGCGACCGTGGTATTGCCGAACGAAATCTCGTCGATCGTGTCGGTCGCCTGCGAGGTGTGGCCGAGCGTGACGCGGCCCATTGCGCCCTCGAGCCAGAGCGCCGAATGGCGGACCGAGAGGCCGAGATCATCGGCCGGGGCCCACGGCGTGCCCTCCTGATTGACGCCGACCTCGAGGACATAGCCGGCCTTGGCGTTGGCACCGATCTTGGCCTCGCCCTTGAAGCCGAAGCGCGAGGTGCTGGTGCCGCTCTGGGTGATGACCTCGGAGTCGATACCGTCGATGTCGTGCCAGAGAATGGCCGCGTGCACCTGGCCGTAGACGGTCAGCGACACCTTGCGGTTGCCCTTGCGCGCGGTGGTCGCCTCGAGTTCGGCGATACGCTCCTCGAGATCGGCGCAGCAGTTGCCGCCGAGATCGGCAGCGTTGGCGGCAGTTGAAAGGCCGAGACACGCGACAAGCGCGGCGGCCAGGAAGAATCCCTTCATCGGGTGCTCCTTGGTTGGTTTGGTCGCACGCGGTACAGAATTGCGAGTAAGACGGTATGGGCTAGGACAACCCGTCCCGTCAACACAGGGTTGCCTCTTGACGCGGTTCGAATCAGTGCACGCGGGCTTAAATGCAACTAATCGGCGTGCGAAAGCAGCAACATCAACAGCACAGACGGTAACCAGACCGGCGACGTGACGAGCGCGCCGATGATCCCCCACAGCACGCCGGCACCGACGTGCGCCGCTATATCCCGCATGAATTCCCCCCTCAATGATGGATGTCTTCGCGTTGCTCGCGCATGAGTTTCAGGATGTAGGCCGCAAGCCCAGCCTCGCTCGTCTCGCGGATCGTCGCCCACGCGATCTCGATCGTAATGACCTTATCGTCCATGGCGATGCCGACCTTGGTCGTCGGCTTTTGACGAGCGTCACCCTTGAACGCCACCTCGCCGCGCTCCCCAGCTTTGAGCGTTGCGGCGATCTTATCGGCCTGCGCCTTGAGTTGGCGCAGCGGCGAATGCTTGGTCGTCATGTGCCAACCTTCGATCCATCGCCCCACACAAACTCGCCGTCCTCCCCAACCGGAAAATGTGCCCCGCAACCACAGCAAAACGTGCCGCTGTAGAAGAACGGGTCGCGGGCGTAGGTTTCAGCAATCGCCTGTCCCATCGTCGTCGCCACGCCGCACTTCTGATGCACGTAGGTTCGCCGCACGGGGCGCACGAAGCCCTTGGCGCGCTCGTCGGCAGAAAGCACCACGTAACCTTTGGCATTACGGATTTCCCGGTGGAAGATAGTCATGAAATCCCTTGAGAGTTGGGACGATCATTTTAGCGCACGCGCTGCCGCCCTTTCGTAGTCAATGTAAGCGATCGATTACATCTGTAGAATGTAAGCGAAAACTTTCTGCATCCCGGTTGCGGGGTCGATCTCGCGGTGATCCGGGGTGACCGGCGAGCCGTCGGTTAGTGTCGTTCTGGTCATTGCCACTCCTATCGCTTCTTACCGATCGAATTGAACGAGGCGGCCGCCGCGCGGCTGATGACGCGGCGCTTTTTCTTGCCGCCTTTGGCCCAGGACTTGGCCTGAGACGCATCGCGCGGCTTGGGCCCCGGCAGAACCAGCCGGCCGTCGACGATCTTGGAACCAGGCGGCAGCGTCACCTTGCGTCCCGACATCAGCGGCCCTCCACGAGTTCAAACGTGTAGCGAAACCCGCGCCTTGACGGGCGCCGCGAGACGACGCGGATCTCGCCGGCAGCCGCCAGCGCCATCAGCGCGTCGCCAGCCGAGTAGGACCGCCAGCCGAAATGCTCGGCGATACACTGCTGCGACGGGAACGGCTTGCCCGCGGCGATCTCAGCATGGATGAAGGCGAGGACGCCGGCCTTGCCTATGACGGGTTTGCGGGACGGATTGGCCACCTCAGATCACCCCGCCGACCGCCTAATAGAGATCGCCATTCGCAACGCTCTGTCTCGATCGGCAGCGAGGCTTTCGAGCATCGCGAGACTGATCCCGGTGCACTCCTCGATCTTCGCGAAAACCGCGCGCGCCTTGTCTGTCATGCAGCAACGGCCGTCGATGTCCCACAAACAGCAGCAGCCGTCTTCGCCGGCGAGTGCCTTGGCGACGGCTTGCAGTAGGTCGTCAGGCTGGTCCATGGTGAACCTCAATAGGTGTGTGTTGGCACTTCCATAGCCTGACGAGACCGTTATCTGCCGCAAACCAGACATCGCATCCAACGGAATTCATCACGCCGACCATTTGCTTGCCAGTGAAGGCCATGTGTTCGATTGAGATGACGGTTCCCGTGTTGCCACCCGGCATCGCGACGCAATCGCCAACGGCCAGATGGTCAACCCTGACATGCGTCACCGGCACTGCACTCTGCACCATCGCTAGACCCCTGTGCTGCCAAATCCGCCAGCCCCACGCGCCGTCTCGGTCAGTTTCTCAACTTCGACGATCTCAGATCGCGCTACTGGCGCGATCACCAACTGCGCCAGCCGATGGCCGCGCTCGATCCTGATCTTGTCCAGCGTCAAGTTGCGCAACACCATCACGATCTCGCCGCGGTAATCCGAATCGATAGTGCCCGGCGCATTGGGAATGATGAGCCCTTGCCGGCCAACCGACGAGCGCAACCGAACCTGCCCCTCATAGCCTGCAGAAATTTCGATGTTGAACCCGGTCCTGATTGCCGCCGTCCCGAGCGCTTCGATCGTCCATGGCTCAGCCGCTCGCAGATCCATGCCTGCGGCCCCTGCCGTTTCGTAGGCCGGCAGCGGCAATCCTTGACCGTGCGGCAGGCGACAAAACTTGACAATTGGTCTGTTCATCCGACGTTGCGCCCGCACTTGTAACAGCGGTCGTAGTAATTCGTGTAAAGGTCGCGCTCGCCACATGACGGGCACGGCATAGCGGGATCGCGCGGCGGGTTCTCGATCGGCGCTGTGAAGTTGATCGCGCGCCGCTGCTCATCGAACTCCACCTGAAGTTCCGGGTATGGGTTCACGTCGGCGCATATTTCGGCGAGCGCTTGTTTCATCTCATCTGCTGTGCAAGTCATTGGTTTCGGAAACCGCTTTCGCAACTCCTCTGCGATGCGATCCGCAACAATGTTTCGTTCTTCAAGAGTCATGCCCGCCTCGCATTTTCCTTGCCGTATTCGACGATCTCGACGCCCTCGCGAAAACGCACCTTGCCGCGGATGTCAGACGGCGCGTCACCGCCGATCCTGTAGGCCAGACCGCGCTCGATCGCCTCGATCACGCACACCCACCGCGTCGAATGGATCGCAATTGCGGCTTGTCCTTTCCACAGCACGAACAGATGGCCACTCATCAGAACAGATCACCCTGCTTTTTGGCCTCAGTCGCGGCCTTAACCCGCGCCCACTTGCGCCGTTCGGATGCGGCCTTTTCCTCGGCCTTCATCTCGCTTGCAAGACGCGGCTCGTCACGCGCGTAGTCCCACACCCAGCGATCGACTTTGCCGTCAGCCCCCTTGAACGTAATACCGCCGTAAATCTTGCAGATCATGCGCAAGCCGTTGCCCATAGCTGTTCAAACTCCCGCGACCCGCCGCGCCAGCGGCATCAGATCCGCCTCGCGCCACGGCGACACCAATTGCATCGAATGAATGCGACCGCACACCACCTCTCCGGTGCTCACCCGGCGCAGCAATCCATCGTTCAGCCGGAACACCGGCATATGCAGCGCCCAGTGCAGGCCGCGCTCCTCCCCGACGACGATCGCCTCGAAAAGCTCGATGTGGCACGGCATGGCGGTAGTCATTCTTCCCCCAGGAACTCTTTCTGAAACGACTTGAGCGCGTCGATCGCTTCGGCATGCGCGCCGTAGGACCATGTTTCGGCAAACTCATCGAATGCCGCGTGCGATCGGCGAATTTCCTCGCGCATCGCGGCGCGTTCGCGCTCGGCTTGCCGCACTGCGGCGTTGGCCATCATGAGATAGACGAAACCGAGCCCGAACAAAATGACGCCCGCCCACCACATCGCATCCGCGCTCATGCGGCCACCTCGGTTGACTGCGCTGCACTCTCATCGACCTCGGCCAGCGGCTCGATGCGGAGCACCGCCGCTGCCGCGATCACCTTGCGGCCTGCGTACTGCACATCGTCGCCGTCGGCGCCGAGCGACTGCACCAGCACCTTGGCGTCGTCGTCGTCTTGTATCAGCCAGCCAACGGTCTGAACCGTCACCGGCGTCTGCCGGGCGTACTCGCTCAGCCAGCGCCACGCGCCTTCGGCTTGGCGCGAATCCACCCAGGTCACAATAACCAGCCGGCACTTGCCATCGTTCATCCGCGCCCCCGCGCGCGCCGCGTGACGCGACGCTCTTTTTCTGCCTCATCAAACACGCTGAACGACGTCGCGCGGCGGCTTTTCGCCGCCGCCGTCAACTCCCGCACCGCCTGCTCGAGCAGGATCGGCCAGACCATCGTGTGATCGCCGTCGAGATCGCGCCAGCCGTGCCGCAGCGCCTTCGACTCGTCGGATGTCCCGACTAGTAACTCGTCGAGTTTGGCTTTGAGCAGCCGCGCGTGCGCCTCGCTCTCGACAAGCACGTAGTCAAGCACCTCAATCTGATGGATCGGGCTTTCGATGTCCGGCCGCCGCGCCGCGTCGCGGGGCTTCTTGCTCATGGCGATGCGCACCGGTTGCACGCCGCGGTTGTCGCCCCAATCGCGCGGCACCGGCCGCGCGTAGCCGATCATGCAAACGGCGTGATAGCCGAGATCTGCCTCGGCGGCGCGATAGGCGCGCGAGCGCGCCGGTCGATCAGGATTTCGCGCCATTGCCTTGCCCCGCCAGGATCTCGCGACCGCGCCGGCACACCGCCGTCGATGCCCGCGAGTTGACCTGATCCCGCCCCTTCTTCGTGACCATCTCGTCGCGGTGCGCGGCATAGACCGCGCGCCGGATCGCCATGCGCTCATCTTTCGGCACGGCATTGTAGGCGAGTTTCAGTGATTCGGAGCGCGCCGTCAGGATTTCCCGCGACCGCTTCGCGAAATAGCGCACGTCGTAGGCCGATTGCGACCCGCCGCGCCTGTGGCGCAACACCACCCGCACGTAGGTGCGCGACGTTTCGAGATGCCGCGCGATCTCGCCCGGCGGCATGACGCCTTCGAGCGCCCGGATACGGGCTGCGAGCGACGGCTCTGTCATGAGCCGGCCTCCCGTCTCGATTTGCGGTTGCGCTCGCGCAGCGCCGCCATGCGCTCGGCCGGCGTCGGCAGCCCGTCGACGCGGCGGCCGTTCGCGAACCGCCAGCAATCGTCGATTGACTTGACGTAGACCTGGCGCGCGCGCTCGCCCGAGACGCCGAACTCGTAGCCGATCTCGCCGAACGACAGCGGCACCGACCGGGCCCGGCGCAGCGGCACCTTCTGGCGCCGGTTGAGCGCCCACGCCTTGCGGTGTCGACTCCAAGTCTCGGGCGGGTTGAGTTGCATAAACCACCGCATGGCGATCTCGAAATCGTCGTGGTCTTGCGGCATCGGGCGGAACCGCGCCGCGGCGATGGCCTCGCCCCGCGCCAGATCCTCCCTGATTTCGTCGATCACGTCGGACAGCGGCGAGCGGCCCGGCGCGAGCAAATGCGCGCCACCCCCTGCTCCGCAGAACGCCACGGCGCGCATCAGCCGTCCCTCGGTCATGCGCAACGAGACGCCACCCTCTGGCTCGTAAGCTATGGCGAGCGGATCGCGCCACCATTGCGCCGAGGCGGCGTCGGGATCGGCCACGGGGTGGTCGGGCGGAGGATTGTTGTGCCCGATGCGAGCCGGGCCACCCCCTGGCGCAGCCGGAAACCGTCTGGAAACCGTCACCGGTTCGGGCAGCGGCACGGCCCATCGCTCGGGATAGAGCGGCTGGTAATACTGCGGCTCGTGGCCGTCGAGATCGTGCCAGCCCTGCCATGGGCTGGACTGGTCCCGGCCGCGCCGCAACCCCGTGGCCAGCGGCAGGAACACCGCGCCGAGATTGCGATCAAACGTCATCCAGCACTCGCGCTTGTGCTGCGGGTGGAGCACCCGCGATGCCTCGAACATACGCCCGTCCCACATCACTCTCACCCTGACGCCAAGGGGTGGCGGCAGCGCGTTGGTGCGATACCAGTGGGTGGTTTCCGGGCGGGCCACGGGGTTACTCCCGAGCCATGGGGTGGTCTGCGGCGCAACCATTGGCCACGGGGTCTGCCGGGCATGGGGTGGCGTCGGCAACCCCATGGCTCGCAACCCCGTGGCTCACGACCCCATGGCTTGCCACCCCATGGCTCGCGGCAGCTTCCGCGTCGGCGGCCCGAGCCGCGCGCATCCGCGCCCGCGATCTCGCGCCCTTGCGGCTTGCCGCCATGCTGACGTTCATTTCTCGTCTTGCCATCTCAAACCTCCTCGTATTCAAACCCAACACGGCGCCTTCGGTTTTTGCGCTGCTCGATGACACGATCCCTGGACGCAAGAACATCCTCGATGGGCCTCGCCCGACGGGTCGAGCGCTTGTTCTTGTTCTGCTCGGACCAAGTTGCCCAACGCACGTTTCCGGGTCGGTAGCCCGCGTCATTGTCGATGCGGTCAATGGTGTGCTTCAGGCTAGGTGCCGGACCAACGTCAGCGTAGAAGGCATCGAAACTGAATCGCCACCGGGCACACACCTTGATGCCGCGAGCGCCGTAACGGATGTACGAGGGCTCGTTAGGGTTGTGGCACCTCGAAATCATGCCGCGCCACGTGCTGTACTCCTTGCTCCACTTCATTTACCGCCCCCACCGATAACCAGATGTTTCACGTAAAAAGGCGACGTAGATCAGCCAGACCTAGCCGCGAACAACGCCCCTTGCCGTGCCTTGTGTCAGCAACTCAGCCACGAGATCGCCAATGGTGCTGGTCATGTACTTGTCGGTCGCCTCGGGTTGCGCGCGCCGCTTGGCGTGCTTGCGCCAGACCAGATTGCCGCGCCCCTGATCCACCCACTGGCCGTGCTGCGGCCCTTTGGCCGAGCGGCCCCATAGCTTTTTGCTCTGCTCCGGCGTCATGATCTGCCCCCTCCGACAATCTGCTCGATTTCGACTTCGGACATTCCCCACTGCGTGGCGAGCCTGCGCGCGGTCCAGCCGCACCGATACAACTCTTTGAGCCGGGACGCCGAAACGCCGCGCGGTCCATAGCCGCCGTTGGTCGGAGCCAGTAGGACGCGGTCGGGCTGGCCGTCGAGCCGCCGCTCGATCCTGGCGATGGTCCGCGCCACGTCTCGGTCACCGATGATCCGGCGCGCGAACCGCTGCTCGGTCGCCGAGACGATCGGGTAGCGCTTTGGCGACAGTTCCATGGCGTCGAGGATTTCCCGCCGCGTCCCGATCAGCCGCTTGGTGGCGATGTGGATGACGGCGTAGCGGGCCTCGAGCCGCACCGCGATCTCGCTGCCGTTGCCCTTGGATCCGGCATTCGGGCCGAGCGCCGCCGGCGGCACGCCGTAGACCTCGGCGGCGATGGCGACGAGGCGTTTGAGCGTCTCGGCCACGGTCGAGCGCTGCAAGGTATCGACCGCCATCAGTGCACCTCGCCGGAGAGCGCCGGGCGCTGGGTATCGTTATTGCGGGCGATCTCGGTCTTAGACGGTCGGCCGAACAGCGCGAGAAAGGAGACAGCGGCGACGATGAAGGCAAGCCGCTTGAGAAAGTAGCGCATCATTCAACCTCCCCGATCATATCGAGTTGCCCGACACGCTGAGATTTGCGCAACACATGCACGTCGCCGACGAGAGCGCCGGGAAGACCACTGCACGCCAAAGCCGCAGCATCGTCCTCGCCGTAGGCAATGAGGCACGACGGCCCGCCTGCGTTGGCTTCTGCCCGCCGGCCGTCGGGATAGTGGAAGTGCAACCGACCTTCGAAGAACAGCACCGCGTCGGCTTTGCCCCACACATGGTCAAAGAACATCTCGGTTTCGGTGCGGGCGAAGATCAGCGCCGTCCCGAAACCGTGACGCGCCAGCTTCTCAAGCCACGCCGAGGCGTGAACCGAGTAGGGCGGGTTACACCACACGCGGCCATGCCATGGCGCGGCGAGGCCGTCGACCGGTTGGACGATGCCACGCTTGGCGCACCGCCACGGCTGCGTCGGCGACTGGCACGGATCGAGATCGAAGTTCTCCCAGCCACCAAGCGCGTCGATGATGAACTTCGGCGTGATCCAGTCGTGCGTGACGGCGCGGCCGGAATGTGCCGCCGCGATCGATGTGCCACGCTTGCGCTCGTCCGGCAAGTCGAACAGCATCACCGCACCTCCGGAGCGAACGGAATATCTTCGTCCATGGTCTTGTTGAACCCGCCACCGGCGGCCGGGGCCGCGCTCGGCTTCGATCCGCCCGCCGGCGCTCCATAGCTCTGTCGCGCGTCATCATGGCCCGGCTCGTCGCCCGGCTGGCGCTCGCCACCCTTGTTCGACAGCAGCACGATCTGCGCCGAAAATCCCTTCAACACGACCTCGGTCGTGTAGCGGTCAGAGCCGTCCTTGTCCTGCCACTTGCGCGTCTGCAACTGGCCTTCCACATATAACTTGGAGCCCTTCGAAACGTATTTTTCGACGACGCCGACGAGGCCCTCGTTCCAGACCACGACGTTATGCCATTCGGTCTTCTCGCGCTTTTCGCCGGAGCTCTTGTCGCGCCACGATTCGGAGGTGGCGATCGATAGGTTCGCCACCCTGGCACCGTCGCGCATGGTCCGAATTTCCGGATCCTTGCCGACGTTGCCGATCAGTGTGACGCGGTTGATTGATCCGGCCATTCCATCACCTTTGCAAAATCTATGGGTTCACGCGCTCGAATGCGCTTTGGGCATGAGCAGCCAGATCAGCCGCTCCTGCACCGCGCCCGGCTCGATCTCGGTTTCGTCGTCGGCAAGCTCGGCCGCGATCTGCTGCGGGCTTAACCCGCGTCGATGCAACTCGACGATGCGCGCGTCGTGATCGGCAACGCTCATGACAACACGCCGCATGCCAGCGTATAGCCAGAAACCGGGTCGGTTTCCGCAAACACCAGCCCGCCTTCATCGGTTTCCGCTATCTCGAGGAACAGCCGCGCCGGCCGCTCCACGTGCACAAACTCAGCGACCGGCAGCGCCGGCGTGAAAATCTCGAACCTGTCGTACCCGCTTGCCCCGTCCACGTCTGCCCCTCCGTCTTTGTCGGCCCGACATATGCGCGTCGAGAACCGTCACCACTGTTTCATCGCGCACCACCAGCACCGCGCCGCGCCACGGTACATAGGTCTCCCGGCGCGGGTCGCGCGGCGTCCGGGCCATACCGGCGCCGCGCGCGATGAGCCGCTTCGTTTGCCCCAAATCGAGGCCGTAGACCGTAACCAAGTGCGCCACCACGCCGCGAAGATCACCGCCGTGCTCGGCCTCGACCTGGCGCACGTCCCAGCCAAGACACCGCTCGCAATACCGGATCACAGCGTGATCTGACACCGCGAGCAGGACGGTCATGACATCGCATCCTCAAGTTCCCGCTCGGCCGCATCCCGCGCGTAGACCTCGATCGGCGTCATGCCGAGCGCGTGCAGGTAGACATCGAGGATGGCGTCTTCTTCCTGGCGTTCACTCTGCGACTTCTTGCGAAGCTGGATAACCTTCTTCACCGCCTTCACGTCGAAGCCGAGCGCCTTCATCTCGGTGAACTTGTCACGGATGTCGGCGGCAATCGCCTTGCGTTCTTCGTCGAGACGCTCGACCTGCTCGACGAATTGGCGGAGTTGCTGTTGCGTCGAAGCTTGCAATGTCATCTCTCACCCCATCCGCATCCCGCAACCATTCGATGGTTTTCCTTTAAGGAACTCACGCTGACGCCTCAGCCGGCTCGGCTTCGTCTGCGTTCTCGCCGTCCTCGCTCTCATCGTCGGCGTCCGGCGAGCTGGCGAGCCCGGCGAGAACGTCGACGAGTTCCGGCGAAAACGACAGCATGGCCGTGCCGGGCTCGATGCCGTCGAGCACTTCCTCGGCGGTCGGCATGCGCTCGATGATGAGCCCGTCGGCGGCGGCGCGCGCCATCAGATCGTGGTTGGAAACTTCGAGCCCGCTCCACGCGCGTGGCAGCACGTCGCCGATCATCGCAGTGCACGCCAGCATCACGCCGAGCATCGATTTCGGGATCAGCACCATGCCGTCGTCGAGGCCGGCTCCATCGTTGGTGGTTTCCTCGATAACGGCTGCGGTTTCAGTCATGTTGGTGCCCCTTCGTGGTGGCCGGCGCGGAGACCATCCCCGAGCTCTGGCCGGTTGAACTTGCCGACTTCGTTTCCGAAAGCGTTCCAGCCTGGCCGGCTCTCGCGGCTGAAAAGATCGAGATAGGGCCCGAAGCACAGCCGCTCGACGCGCGGATAGAACTCGTCGGGTTTGCGGCTGTGCTCGCGGACGTTTGAAACGATCAGTTGCGGCACGCCCTTCTCGCGGCGCTTTGGTTTGCCGCGCGACCCGAGCAGGCAGATTTCCACATTCGCCCGTGCCCAATGGCCCATGCCGAAGTGGTATTTCGGCAGCCACGCGCCCGAGCGCTTGGTGGTTTTCGTCCAGCAGAACCCGATCGTCTTGAACGTGTAGCCCCAGGCGTCCATCACATCGAGCGCCTGCGGTAGCATCGGATTGATCGCCCAGAGCAACAGCACCGAGTCCTTGGCTCCGAGATCGCCGACCGGCAGCGCTTTGATGTCCTCGATCCGCATCACGTCGTAGTGCTGCGACGCCGAGCGGCCTTCGCCCTTGGCGCTCCACGCCGTGTATTTCCACGGCGGGTCGGCGCAGATGACGCCATAGTGGCCGCGCGGAAGATCACGAACGGCGGCGCGCGCGGCGCTGGCCGCGGCGATGGCCTCCTCGAGATCGATTTGGCGCGGTTCAGCCATACTGCTTGTTGCCCTCAACAACCACCGGCCGCAGCCTGTCGGCCTCACGCAGCGCCGCCATCTCGATTTCCAATTCGCGCACTGTTTCCACCGCCCCCAGATAGATGCGGGAGCAGGCTTCCAACTGCGCCAGCGCTTGCCTTATGCGCGAGCGCGCGATGTCGAGGCGCGCCTGCGTGTTGGCGAGGCTGTCGAGATGGGTTCGCTCCATGCTCATTTGCCGTCCTCGAACGCTGGACGGCACGGCGAGGCCGAAACCTCGCAACGATGCAACGTTTGCCCAAGCGTCTCGCCGATCGACGAACGCGAGCAACGGCGCTGATAGCCCTGGGCGGCATTGAGATCCATGGCCGCCTCGCCAAATTCCCAGCGCACCCGCTCAGCCCACGCCTTTTGCGCCGACTCCTCGGCGCCGGCGTCGGTCGCCCACTGCGAACCAACCACCCGCACCGGGGCGTGACAGACCTTAACCGGGAAGCCCGGCACCACCGGCTCGCGCCGGACGTAGGCGCGGACCTCGGGCTTACGGCGGCGCTCGTGGCGCGCGCGGTGAACTTGGCGCTGCCGAGCGTCACGCGCCGCCGCCGATGGCGACACGTCGGAAAAATCGAACGCATGAACCGGAGCCGTCATCAGCGCTACCGCCGCCAGAACCGGGAGTGCCCGCACGTCCACCTCCATCGCCGAGTGCCGCGTTTTGCAAAAAACTACCTGATTCGCTTTCGCCGCGTCCTGCCGAAACGCCGCGAAACTAAGACAATTCGTCCCGCGCGTGGCGCGAGGGCTACGATCTCAGCGGCGGCGGTCCGTTTCTCCGCTCGGCTATAGTGCGGGCAAGATCGCTGGCGAGCCGCGAGAACGTCGCCGCGTCGTCCGGCTCGACGGCTGGAACCATGGCGGGAACCGCCCGCCCCAGGGCGGCGAGAAACCGCCTGCTGGCCGCCATGCGGTCGGAGAGCGCCGCTGCTATCTCGTCGAGGGCGGCTTGTTCCTCGTCGAGCGTCTCGCTGCATGCGTCGATCAGCGCGCGAAGCTGGCGCTCGAATTCGGCAAAGTCGGTCATGGCTCAAATCTCTCCCGATTCAGGGTCGAGACACTTCGCCGAGACGATCCGCTCGGTCGCGCCGACGGTAGTCAAAGCGTGCACCGGCTCGCCTATGTCGAGTGTTGCGATGACCGCGAGACACGCGGTTGCCGGGATCGGCTCGACCACCTGCTCGCCCGACGCGAGAAGTGCAACCAGAATGAGAAATTTCATGCCCCTGCCCCTATGGATTTCCGTGCCCGATGAATAAGCCCCGCCACCGCACATCGTGACACGCCGATGGCTTCCGCAATCCCGCTGTACGTCACGCCACGTTCGGCCATCTCGACCAATCGGTGAGGATCGATGCCGCGCTGTTCGCGTAGCTCAATCCCACGCTTGCGTTGCGCCGCCGCCATCCTGGCGCGAGTTTCGGGAGATCTCTTCGCCTTCAGGGCCGCCCTGCCGATTGCGCGGTTCGGCTTGATGCCGAGTCTCAGGCACCGCATACGAACCGCCTCGACGGTAATGCCGTGAGCGCGCGCTGCCGATGCCAGTGAATGCGTGCCATCGGCGACGAGCTCGGCGGCTAGTTGCGAGCGTGACGGGGTGCGCTCCGCCTTGCGCCGCTGCCGCTCAATCTCCTCGCTGTGCCAGCGTTCGAGGCAGAGCTGCGTCACGTCGCGGCCGAGCGCGATGCCGGCGGCGATCCGCGCCAGACCTTCGTCCTCGACGACCTTGCGCACGGCGTAGATCATCGTCGTGTGATCGTCGCGGCAAATGGCTTTGGCGATCAGTTGGTAGGAGATCATCTTGCCATGAGCCGATCGCTGGCGCATCAGGAACGCCGCGATCTGCCGCGCCTCGGCAAACTCTCGGTGGCGGCTATTGCCGAGAATGTCATCTGTCGCAACACCTGTCGCGGCCGAAACCTGCGCGACGATCTCGGATGCGATGGCGTTGCAGGCGTCGATGTACGGCTGGCGCTTGGCGGATATGGTCATGTCACCCCTCCATCAGATCGAGAAGGCCGCCGCTGCGGTCTTCCGCCAAGCGATCCTTGATCTGCGCCACGTAGTCGTCGCCAAGCTCGAAACCGATCGCGTGACGCTGCAGTCGATCCGCGACGAGCGCTGTTGTTCCCGCCCCCATGAAGGGATCAAGAACAGTGCAGGGTATGACGCTGGCACCTTCGCAAGAGCAGGATGCACGCCAGCCGAGCGTGCGCGCCGATGTCGTGCCGCGCGGGAAGCCTTCGCGTTGGTCTGTGTCGTCCATTGGCTTCTGGCCAGGGCCGCCCCGCATTCCGCGCTCAACACTGACATCCGGCTGCGGGACGAAGACCTTTTCGACGATCCTCTCCCACGGCGCCCCGCACTTCGAGCAGCATCCCTTGTGAGATGTCCCGGCCAGGATCAGAGGCTCTATGAGCCGCGGGGGAAAGGTCGCGAAGTGGGCGGCCGCGTAAGGCTGCGTGGCGACGTGTAGGGCCAGCAGTTCGCCGTCGCCATCAGCGACAACGCCCCTCACGTCACCGAGAGCGGCAAAGAACAGATCCGATTGTCGAAAGGCGCGAGTGCCATCTGGTGTGGCCTGAAGGGATTGCCCGCCGTCAATGCTGCTCTGGTGACGCTGATATGTTGGTCCTGGCAAGTCTTTGCGGCCTGCGCCGACCTTGGCCTTCCAGCGATCGTTGAAGCCAGCGCGAGAACTCGCGCTGGCTTCAGTCATGTGACCATCCACAATTTCGTTTTTATTCTTTCGCGCAAACCCCTGCCCCTGCGGCGACTTCACCTTGTCCGGAGCGTTCGGCCCGGCCGGGTACTTGGCGATCTGCTTGACGGCTTCGCCGTCGTAGTAATAACGGGCCGACTTGGTGAGCATGAAGATCTCCTCCACGCTCGTGCCCGGCCGGTCCTCGACCGAAGAAGGCATGCCGTTCGGCTTCAGCCACGGAATCCTTGAGCGCACCCACCACCCGTCTGCCTGGAGCGCCATGGCGAGGCGGAAGGGGAGCAGCATCAGGTCTTTCGGTTTCATGCCGAGTTCGGCTTCTTTCCGCCCTTTGCGCCGGCGCACAGCCCATGACGGCACGCTGCCGCCGTGCTTGGTCTGCTTTCCGCTATTGCCGCCACCGCCGCCCCACTTGTCGAAGTTGCAGTAGGCATCCCCATAGTTGAGCCAGCAGATGCCGTCCGAGCGCAGCACCCGCCGCACCTCGCGAAACACCGCGACGAGCTTTTCGATGTGCGCTTCGACGGTCGGCTCCGAGCCGATCTCGAACGGCTTCATCGGGTGGTCGTCGGGCAGATAGGACCGCAAGCCGAAGTAGGGCGGCGATGTCACGACAAGATGCACGGATTCGTCAGGCAGTTGCGCGAGCCCCGTCGTCACGTCGGCGTTGATGATGCGAACGGTCATGCCTCCACCTTCTCTCGCACATTCGTCACCTCGCCCGCTGCCCGCTTCGGCTGCGGCGCCACAAAAGCGCGTCGGCTATGGTGCGGGCAATACGGCAGCCCTTCGACCTTATCCTTGCCGCAGAAGTGGAAATCAGCGTGTTGCGGATCCCCGATCGGCCAGCGGCAATGATGTGGTTCGAGATCAGCAACGCCCTTGCGCTCGGCGAGCGGGATGACCAGCTCGACGAAACTCTCGCGCAGCGGCTCGGCCGGCGGGCTAAACGGCACCCGGTTGTAGACCGTCAGCGACCGCGCCCCAGCCGCCTCGATCTTCACCGCCGCCGGCTTGCCGTTGGTCTTGCGCGGCCGCTTGGCTGACGTACCCATAGCGCCGCCGAAAGCGTTGGCGGGCCGCCTGGACCCCTTCATGGCCCCGCCACGACGATGATTGAGGCCGAGCCGCGCAACCTTGCCCATCACCGCGTTGCGCGTCACGCGACCAAGCCGACTGGCGATTTGGCTACAACTCAGTCCCTCGGACCAGAGCTTTTTCAAAAGCGCAACCCGCTCGTCGTCCCATCCCGCTTTTCCAAGCATCGAAACCGCTCCCTCTCTCCTGCTGAACCCTACTGGTGGAACTTGTTGACGAACACGCCGCTGCGTGCCGCGTCGAGACGCTTGGCCATGGCGATCTGCGCCTTGCGCTCGTCGAGCAACTGCTGCGTGAGATCGTCGATCTTGCGCGCCAGCCGGCCGATGGTTTCATCGCGAAGGTCGAGCTTCTCTTGCAGTCGCTCGACCTTCTCCTCGAGCGACGCGATGCGCTCGCCGGTGTAGTCGCGCTTTTCGGATTGGCTAGACATGCCTGATTCCTCCCCGGTAAATCTCGCGGTAGCCGTAGTGCTCAACCAATTCATTCGGCACGAGGCATTCGGGATGCCCGGGCGGTGCCGCCAGAATCCACCACGGCCAAACGCCGTTCGGCTTGGCGGCCTTGATGGCGCGATCCCAGCGCTCGACGTCGTAGCCGCGCAGGATGTCCTCCTTGCCGCGCCACCAGCCCCATACGCGGCCGTCGACTGGCTCTGGATCGCAACCCTCGGGCGCTGCGGTTCCGCCGGCGTAATCCTCGAACCGCCGCTCAGCGAGCCAGCCCTGCGCCCATTTGACGAACCGCGGCTCGATCGCTTTGGCCGTCACCTCGGCGGCGTAGCGCTCGGCCCCCATGATCGCGTCCTCGGCTGCTTCCGGGCTCAGCGCCATGAACCGGCGCTCGGCGGCGGCCTTGCCCTTGCGCAGCGGATAGGCTTGCCAGAACCGCCGCCACTGGTCGGCCGACGCCTTCGGGATCGGCTTCGCCCGCTTGGACACAGACGCGCCATTCGGCTGAGCCGAATGCGCATATGTTTCTTCACTTAGAGTCTGAAGCTCTGAAGGTACGCGCGCGTGTACGGGGGTGTCTGTGGTGTCTGCTGTGGTGGTGGCTGTGGTCGTCGCCTCGTTGATTTCACTTGTGTTTCTGGAAAGATCGACGGTGATCTCAGGCCCGATCTCACCCTTGAGATCACCCCTGAGATCGGCTCTGACTTCGACCCCGATGTCGGGGGTGATCTCATCTGCAACTCTGGCTTTGCGCTTCTTTTCCTCGCGCATCAGAGCGGCCTTTTTCTTGGTGCAGAACTTCGCGATTTCGGCGGTCATGCGCTCGTTGGCGATACGGCCATCGGCGTGCTTCATCTTGCGCTTTGCCACCAGCTTGGCGACCAGCGTGCGGCAAGTCCGGATGTCCCATCCGGTCAGCAAAACCATCTGCCGCATCTCGGCCTCGCCGAAGTGGCCGGCGAGCTTCCATTGCAGCGACAGAGCTGCCAGAAAGCCGCCGATCTCGTCCGGCTTCATGCCGCTGCCGCGGCACGAACTCCAAAAATCCTCCCACCAGAACGGAAAGTAGGGTGGGGCCTCATCGATGAACGTGAACTCGTCCTCGATCGGCGGGCCGCCGTTGTGGCGCGGGTCAGTCATGGCGCGCCACCGTCATGTCCTGGCGCGCGAGGTTTGAGAACCGCGTCCTCTTGCCGTCGAAGGCAACCTCGACCAAAGCCGTCGGGCCGGTTCGGTTCTTGGCTAGGATCACCTCGGCCTTGCCTGAAACGGCGGCCATCTTGGTTTCCCAATCGGAGAACTTGGCGAAATCCGTCTCTGGCGGCTTGGACTGGTCGAGGTAGTATTCCTCGCGGTACAGAAACATCACCGCATCTGCGTCCTGCTCGATGGAGCCCGATTCGCGCAGGTCAGAAAGCTGCGGCCGCTTGTTCTCGCGCGTCTCGACCCCGCGCGAGAGTTGCGACAGCGCTAGGATCGGCAAATGCAACTCCTTCGCCAGCGCCTTCAAGCCGGTGGTGATCTCGGTGATCTCGTTGACGCGGTTGTCGCCGCGCCGAAGGCCTGAGCCGGCCATGAGTTGGAGATAGTCGACGACGATCAGCCGCGTGCCGTGGCGGCGCTTCTGGCGGCGTGCGCGGGCCGCTAACTGGCCGATGGTGATGCCGCCGCGGTGGTCGATCATCAGCGGCGCGTGGCGAATACGATCCCTTGCCTCCATAACGCGAACGAATTCGTGCTCATTGACGTCGCCGCGGCGCAGCCGGTCTCCGGCGATGTCGGTTTCAGCCGACAGGATGCGCTCGGTGATCTGGTCGCGCGGCATCTCGAGGCTATAGAAGTCGACCGGCACGCCGTTCCTGGCGGCGTGCCACGCGATGCCGACCACGAACGCCGTCTTGCCCATGCCTGGACGGCCGGCACCGATGTAGAGCCCGCCGTCACTCATGCCGCCGAGTTTGCGGTCGAGATCGACGAGGCCGGTCGACAAGCCGGCCATCTGCCCGCCGCGCTGCATGCTGGCTTCGATACGGGCGATCGTCTCATCGAGCGCGGTCGAAAGCGGCACAGCGTCATCGCCAGCCCCGCGCCGCTCGGCGAGCGCGGTCAGTTCGCGCTCGGCTGCCTCGATCTGCGATTCTGGCGTCATGTCGACGCGGCTGTCCTGGGCCGCCGCAACGATGTCCTCGCCGATCAGGATCAGCGCACGCCGAACCGCGAGATCGTGCACTGTGCGGGCATAGTCAGCCGCGTTGGAGGTGGTGGTGGCATTGACTGCGAGGCGGCCGAGGTAGTGCGCCACGGTCATGTCGCGCGCCAGCGGCGCCGAGTGCTCGAAGTAGGTCTTGATCGTCACCGGCGAGCAGAGCTTGCCGGCTTGGATCATCGCTGTCGCATTGGAAAATATCTCGCCATGCAAGGGATCGAAGAAATCGGCCGGAACGACCAGATCGCCAATGCGATCAAGCACGGCGTTGTTGAGCAGCAGCGCGCCGAGCAGAGCTTGCTCGGCCTCGATGTTGTGCGGCAACTCGCGCGCGGTCGGTGTCGCGCTTGGCTCCGGCTTCGGCTCATGCCCCGGCGTCGCTTTGAGCATCATCATCACGGTCGTCCCCTGGCTCGTTCGTCGTCGCGACGCGGCTTGACAGGTCCGAGATGATGCGGGCGAGGATGTCTCCGATGTGCTCGAAGCCTTGAGTTTCACCCTGTGTTTCCACAGGGTTTCCACAGGGCTTGCACACGGCGCTGATTCGCGTTAGAGACATAGACACCTCAGCAACACGGGAGGGCGCCAACCCTCTCGAACCTGATTTCTCGATCGGTCCAAAAACCTCAACGCTCCACACGAGCGTCAAACCATTCACCGAACCCCCGAGGCTGACCCCTCGGGGGTTCCTGCGTTTCGTGGCAACCAACACAACACGATCCGCCGCCCAAAGGCGCACATCGACAGCTACGCGGCAATGGAAACTGTACTATTTTCCACGGAAACCTTTGTCACATTCGCGGCGGCGATGATCCAGACGGCTTCACGCACTCGGCGCGGATGGCGCGTCACGCGGGTCGATCGCGAAACCCCAGCCACGCACTTGAGCGCGGCGCGAAAAAAATTCTCCGGGCACTCGACGCCGGTCTCGTTGCAGAACGCGCGGTAGGCGTCGGCCAGTTGCTCGTGGCTATAAACCACGTCGCGGTCCCCACGAACGTGCTCGGCGAACATCCCTGCGGCGACAGTCGGCGGCATTTTGCGCGCTACGGCAACAGCCTTGTCGAACTCGACACGGGTGCGATAGGCGGGCAGCGTGATGCCGAGCTCGGCGGCGCGCGCCTCGGCCTTGAGCCGCCACGCAGGCACCCCGTGCGCGTCATCCGGCCAGGCAGACGGCGTGCCGCCATCGAGCAACTCGAGATCAATCCAACTGCCGGGCGTGGACGGCGCCTCCGCGTCCACGCCCGGCCGCCCGCTCGGCTGCCCCCGGCCGCCGATGAGCGCGCCGGACCGGGTACGCTTTGGGGCGCACACGCGGTCCGGCGATTCCTTGTGCAACGGCATGATGCCTCGCGCTACGCCGCGAACTGCGGCGGTTTTTAAGTCCGGTGCGGCGGCGGCATAGTTCAATCCACTATCCAGTGACACTGTCGCCCGTTTTGCATCGAACAGGATAACCTGGGCGTAGTATCCCAGATTCACGTTGGCGCACTGTTGATCTGCGATGGCAGTTAGCGCACCTCACGACACACTTGCGAAGCTCCAGCTTCACTCGTTCGAGCGTGTACTTCCCACGTTTGGCATCCGCCATACTGAACAATTTTGCCTTTGGGTCTACGTGGTCGAATTCAAGAACGACGGGATCGCTTTCCCCGCAGTCCACGCAGTGGTGGACACGCAAATGGGCGGCTAGAAGATCTTTCGCTTTGGCGGCAGCGACCGCCTTTGTAGCTAAACTCCTCAATCGCTCGGATTCAGCTACCCGCTTATACCGCTCGCGCTGCCATTTCCTCTGAGCATCCTTATCCTTATAAGGCATACATCACGTCCGCGTTTGACTGTTGGACTCTCGGCAGCGTGAGAGGGACGGGAATCAGCGTGTTTCGGGTGGCCACCCTCACCGCCTGTTGCAGAGTATCCCGCACGTACACGCTGCGCCCTGGTCTGCTACCGGGCGGCGCTTCGGCTTGGGCCTACACCCCATCCCTCGCACGCTACCGAGACGCTTGATCGTTACATCGTTACGGGTTGAACGGCGGGTTCCTGCGGGTTGGCTCGATCCTTCGCCGCATCCGACCTTGTGGGTTGATGGGAAAAAAGCGAATCCCCCCCGCCGCTCACCAGTAACGACTTCGACGCAAACGCTACTCCGCCGCTTCCAGCGGCGACTTAAAATTTCCAGCGGGCGGCCTCCTCGCCGCCCGAATTCCGGCCAACAGCCGAACCGTAACCGATTCGCCGTCCGCCGTCTTGATCCTCCGCCTCTTGGCCGCAGCCTCGACCGCTTCCCAATAGGCATCGCTGATCGACGCGCGCTGCTCCATCTTGCGCGCCGAATTGAGTTTGACGCCGATGTCGGCGGCGAACGTGCGGATGCTCGGCTTCGGCCAGAGCCGGATGATGTCGGCGTGCGTGAGACTTCGGCGTCGCGCCATCGGTCCTGAGTGCCTTCTTTCGTTCGATCTGTGCTGATGGTACAGATCGTCCTAAACCGCGTCAAGCCCGGTGCGGCGCGCGCGTGGTGCCAAAGACACAAATCAGCCGATCGATTCAAAGGTGTGAAAAAAGCGTTTGACCATTCCCGCGAGATGTAAGACATTGTGTCTTAGCACGAGGGCAGCGGGAACGCCCGAGTGAGCGACGGCGGCGGAGTGCAGAGGGAGCGGACGTGGCGCGCTCCGCCGCTGGCGCGGATCAGGATCACCGGGAGATAATCATGGACGAGACGCGGCCGCCGACATCGCTCGGCGATGAAACCGATGCGGTTAGCAAGATCACCGATGCTGTCGCCAATCTGAGCGCGACCGAAGCCGAGCGCTTGTCGCTGAATTCAGCGACGAACTAACCGTCTCACGAGTGTTTTTGTCTCAAGCGTCAGGAGGTGAACCACAGGAGGAATCAAACCATGGACGAGATGACACGGCGAGCGCTCGCGGCTGCGATGCTCGGATCAGTTCTGACGACCGGCTTTATCGCGGTCGTGTTTTTGGCGACGATGTGATGAATGGGGATGGCTTGAAAATCCCAATTTGGCTTTTTGTCTGGCTCTATGTTTGCGGTTCGATCGCCGTGATCGAGGCGACTATGGCGCAGGACAAGAAACACGCGCGCGAGAAAATGACGGCGAGCCAGATCGCCGTTCTGGGTGCGGCATGGCCGATTGCTGTTTCTCTCGCGGTTGCGCACAGTTTCATGAGATAGGAGGCATCACTTTGGATAACGGGCAAACCGCCGCTTCTGACCCGGCAACGGTCGAAGCAGGCACCGACACCGCCACCACGGCGGCCGCACCCTCACGCATGGCGGAGGGCATCTATTTCGGGCTCGACGAGGACACCTATCACGCCGACATGGCGCTCGGCTCCGGCTCGATCCGGGCGTTAGCCAAGTGCCCGGCGTACTATTGGGCGGCGAGTTGGATGAACCCGCTGCGCGAAGCTGCCGCCGAAACCCCGGCGCTGCTCTACGGCCGCGCGTTGCACTGCCTCGTGCTCGAGGGGCCCGACGCTTTCCGCTCGCGCTACGCCGTGACGCCACGGCCCGCCGACTATCCCGGCGCGCTGGTCACCGCCGACGACATCAAGAATGTGCTGCGCAAGCTGCCGAAAGAAGACCTCAAAGCCTGGGGCGTGAAGCTTTCCGCTGCCAAGCCGGAACTGCTCGGCTGGATCCGCGAGATCGACCCTGGCGCAATCATTTTCGACGACGTGCTGGCGGCGTTTCGCGAGGAGTGTTCGACAAAGAAGATCTCCGCGCTTGATGCGCGCACCTACGGCGAGATCGTCCAGGCGGCCGAGTACATCACGGGTGATCCGCGCGTGGCGGCGGCGTTTCGCGGCGGGCGGCCCGAGGTGTCCCTGTTCTGGGAGCAGGACGGCGTGCCGATGAAGGCGCGGCTCGATTACGTCCGGCTCGGCAAGGAGAACGGCCAGCCGGTGGCGCTCGTCACCGATTTGAAATCATTCGCCAACGTCATGGACGCGCCGCCCGAGCGCGCCGTCATCAATGCGATCTCGAGAACCCGTCTTGACGTCCAGGCGGCGGCCTACTTCGAGGGCATCAAGCGCATTCCGGAGATGGTCGTAGCCGGCAAGGTGTACGGAACCGACGGCATCAATACGGATTGGCTGACGGTGTTTGGTTCGATCCCGGTAGAGAATTGGCGATTCTACTGGTGCTTCTACGAGAAGGGTTTTCCGGTCTCGATGCTGCGCTCGACCCGCTACAACTCGGCGCTGCTGGCGGCGGCGCGGATGGAGATGGAGCGCGCCTTGCAAGCCTACCGCGACAACATGGAGGCGTTCGGCACAAACTGGCGTTTCGTCGATCCCGTCCCCGACATCGAGGTGATGCTCGACGATCTGCCGAAGTGGTTGCAGGCGACGACGTAGGAGCGGAACCCATGTCTCAGGAACTCGAAATCATCGAGGAACGACCGCTGGTCGATGCCTCCGTCATTGAGGCCGTGACTCGTTCCGAGATCGACCAATTGATCGGCACGGCGCGCAAGTATCCGCGCTCGATCAAGCAGGCGGCCGACCGCATGGTCAGCCTCGCCAGCATGGACGAAGAATCGGCGGCCGAGTGCATCTATTCGCTGCCGCGCGCCAAGAAGCCGATCGAGGGTCCGTCGATCCGGTTCGCCGAGCTATGCTCGCAAAGTTTCGGCAACTGCCGCGTCGCATCGCGTGTGACGATGGTCGATCGGATCGAGAAGTTCGTAGAGGCCGAAGGATTTTTTCTTGACGCGGAAACCAACGTCGCCACGCTGGCGCGCGTGCGTCGGCGTATTTCCGGCAAGGACGGCCGCGTTTACAACGACGACATGATCGTGATGACCAGCAACGCAGCGCAGTCGATCGCACGCCGCAATGCCATCCTGGCCGGCATTCCGAAGGCGGTATGGCGCCGCGCCTATGCCGAAGCACGGATGGTCGTGATGGGCGACCACGCGACGCTTTCGACGCGCCGCGACGGCGCACTCAAGGCATTCGGTCGGTTCGGGCTGACCGAATCACAGGTGCTCGATGTCATGGGTCTCAAGGGCGTCGATGACATCGATCTGGAGAGACTTGTGCCGCTGCGAGGGCTTTACGCCTCTCTGCTCAACAACGATGTCACGGTCGAGGAACTGCTGCGCGAGATCACGCCGGAGCGGGCACCACGGGTGACAGCAGCGACGGCGAAGCACGCCGCGCCGGCGGTATTCGACGACGCCGATCTGCCGTCGGTCGACGCTGCGGCAGCACCAGCCGCGAAGGCTGAGGCAAAGCCTGACGAGCAACCCGAAGTCAAGCCGAAGCCGCGCGGCAAGAAGGCCGAGGCCGACGACAAGCCGACCGCCGCCTCGGCGCTGGTCTCGCGCATGCGCATCAGGAGGGTTTGATCTAATGAGTGACCGCCCATCCTTCGCCGCGCAGGCTTCGGCAGTCACCGATCTCGTCAACCACGCCGCGCGCAACCAGACGCTTGGCGAGCCAGCCCTGTCGTGGGCCCGGCAAGCTGCGGTGACGCTTGGCGCACTGGCCGAGTTCGAACAGCCGATCCGAGAATTCTACCGATTGAGCAAGCGACACCCGGCGCTTGCCGAGCTTCTGACCGCGTTGCCGGGAGCAAGGATAGCCGACGTCAGGGAGATGGACGGCGGCAATCGTGAATGTGTGTTGGCTGGCAACGGTTTTCGAGAAGGTGAAGGCAAGGAAGACGAAGCCTGGTCTGGGTGACGCGCAGAAGTGGGCCCAGATGAGCCAAATCGAAGCCTTCTGGTGCGCCGAGAAATCGCCCTATGGGCACTTGGACTTGAAACACATCGTCGAGAGAAGATGAGAGAAATGAGACAACCATTTGCCGAGGTCATGCTGCTGCACCGCGCCGCGCAGATCGCCGATGAGGCAATATCGAAGGCGATCGCCGAGCACGACACCATGGAGCGAACCCACCGGGTCACGCCGCGCCAAGCGGTTGTGTTGTGGGTCGTCTCGCAGTCGAACAACCCGAGTCAGAACCATCTTGTCGAGAGAACCGGGATCGACCGTTCGACGGTGGCCGATATGGTGCGCCGTCTGGTCGAGCGCAAGATGATTGCGCGCAGCCGGTGCAAGACGGACGCGCGCCGCTACGAGTTGCGCCCGACGACGTTCGGGCAAGATGCCCTCGACTTGGCGATTAAAGCCGACGCCTCGTGCGGACAAAAGATCGACGCGCTGGTGGATGGCATCGATGGTCTGGCAATCAGGGATGAGGTGTGATGAGTGACGAGATCGACGACGGCGGCCCAGCATTTCCCTGCGATGCTGCCATCAGCAACACTAGCCGCGTTACCGGCATGAGCCTTCGCGACTGGTTCGCCGGTCAGGCACTCGCGGGAATCTGCGCGACACTCGACCCTGAAGAAATCGCCGATCTTTCTGGCGGTTACCTCCACGGCATCAGGGAGTCGAAAGCGGCTTACTGCCTTGCCGACGCCATGCTACGCGCCCGCAGGAAAGGTGCCAGATGAGCATCGAAACCACCGAGATAACCGAGATCGTCAGGGTCGCGCCGCGCGATGCTCTGGCGACCTTTGCCGTACCGATCGAGGACGGCAAGCCGCACCCGATCGACCCGATTCTCGCGCGCGTGCGCGCCGAGATCGACGCCTTCGTGCCCGACATCGCCACGCCAGTCGGGCGCAAGAGGATTGCCTCGATGGCGTATCGCATTGCCCGCGCCAAGACAGCGCTCGACACAGCCGGCAAGGATCTGGTCGCCGAGCAGAAGAAAATACCGAATTTGATCGACGCGACGCGGCGGCACATCCGTGACACGCTCGACGCATGGGCCGGCGAGGTGCGTGGTCCGCTCGACGTCTGGGAGGCGGCCGACAAGGCGCGCGTCACCACGCACGAGTCGCGGATCGCCGATCTCAATCGCTGGGCGAATGAGCCTATGTTGCCGTCCGAGGAACTGCGCCGCCGGCTCGAGGATGCGCGCTCCACCGTCGTCAGTACGGACGCATGTCAGGAGTTTCTCGACGCCTACACCGAGGCCAAGGACCGGGCAGTGACGGCGCTGACGGCGGCGCTCGCCCTACAGGAGCAGCGCGAGGCGGAAGCCGCCGAACTCGTCCGGCTGCGCGCCGCGGCCGCCGAGCGCGACAGGGCCGACCGCGAGGAAGCCGCCCGCAAGGCGGCGCTGGCCGCCGCCGAAGCCCGCGCCGTCGAGATCGCCCGCGCCGAGAAGGACAAGGCGGAAGCCCGCGAGCGCGCGCTCAAGGCCGAAAAAGACGCGGCCGAGGCGCGCGAGCGGGAGATGGCTGCCAAACTCGAGGAACAGCAAAAGCGGGCGGCGGCGGATGCCGAAGCGGCGGCGCAGAAAGCCCGCGACGAGATCGAAGCCAAGCGCCGCGCCGAGGACGCCGAAGCGGCGAAGCGGGCCGAGAACGCGCGCCATCGCGGCAAAATCAACCGCGCCGCGCTCGAGGCGTTCGTCCGGGCCGGACTGTCCGAGGACATGGGCAAGTTCGTCGTCGGGCTGATCGCCAAGGGCGAGATCCCGAACGTCACGATCAAATATTGAAGGCGTTGCACACAGGAGTAAGACACGCATGATCCCGACCTTTCTCATCAACCTCGATCGCGCCCCCGATCGGCTCGCCTTCATGGCCGGTCAGGGGATTGTTTTCGAGCGCATCCCCGGCATAGACGGCACGTCCAATCTGCCGGGCTGGCTGCGGCCGCAGTTCGCCGGTGCGATCGCCGATGCGACGATGTCGGCGGGCGAAATCGGCTGCTATGCCAGCCACCTCGTCTGCGCCGACGAGATTGTCGAGCGCGAGTTGGCGTGCGCCATCGTGCTCGAGGACGACGTTACGCTGGAGCCCGATTTTATGGCGACGGCATCGCTTGCGGTCGCGGCTGCCCCGGCGGGCTGGGACTACATCCATCTTTCGACCAATTACAAGCGCGCCGTGGTGCACGTCTGTGATCTGCCGGGACGGTCGCGCATGCTGGTCCGCCACACCCGTTTGCCGGTCAACTCAGCCGCCTACATCCTGAGCCAAGCCGGGGCGCGCAAGTGGCTGCGGGAAAGGCCGCGCGCGCGGCCGAACGACATGGACATCCGCTATGCGTGGCTCGACGATCTCGACGTGTTCGGGGTTTTCCCGGCGCCGGCCCGCCAGCTCGGCAATTTCCAGTCGAGCATCCGCCACGACGGCAAGCAGCGCTGGTCGCCGGGCATCGCCTCAGAGCTTTACGGCTTGGTCTGGCAAGCCCGTCGCGTCGGCGCGGGCAATCTCGTCAAGGCGCGGCTTGCCGATCTCAGATCGCGGTCGCGCGGCCGTGCCCGCGCGGTGCCGGTGATCCAATGACTTTGACGCCGGCCGATCTCATCACGGCTGCGGGGACGATCCTCGCCGAGAAAGGGCGCTGGTGCCAAGGCGCTTTGGCTCGCGACAAGTCGGGAGTGCCCGTCTCTCCGACGTCACGTCGGGCAAGGCGATGGGATTCGGCCGGCGTCGTTTACTCTGTTACCAAGGTCAAGCCGGACGACTTTTCCGACCCGGCTCTGAATAACGTTGGCGCGGTGCTGGCAACGCTCGAACGCGCCGCCAACCGGCTCTATGGCCGAGGCCACATCACCGTCAACGACGAACTCGGCCACGCCGATACCATGGAATGTTTCAGGCTTGCGTACCGCATGGCCAAGCACCTGCACTTTGGACAAGGGGACTAGGGGAATGCTGACACTCAACACGACATCGCTCGATCACATAACCGACAGCGTTATGCAGTCGGCCGGGCGACTGGTCGATTTCGGCCGTGCCGCGGCCGATGCCGATCCCGACGACGTCGCGGCCATGCTCAATCAGGTGTTCCGGCCAGAGATCCGCCAACACCTCGCGGCGGTGATGGTCGAGATCGACGACGAGGTCAACAAGGCGGTCGAGCGGACCGTCAGGATGATCGCCGAGCAGTGCGCGCGAAGCGACGTTTCGGCGCGAGAGATCGGCCGCGTGCTGCTGGAGACGCTCGCCGAGGTGCACGCCGAAGCGGGAGTGAACTGAGATATGGTGCTGAGAGTTCTCGACGTCGAAACAACCGGCACCGACCCGGCCGCAGACCGCATCGTCGAAATAGCCGCGGTCGATCTCGATCAGAACGGCAAGATCGCCAGCATGATGCAGAACCTTTGCAACCCGCAAAGGACGATCCCGCCGCAAGCCTCGGCGGTGCATCACATCATCGATGCCGACGTGGCGACGGCTCCGCCGTTCTCCGAGATCGCGCACAAGTACGACGGTGCCGACATCTACATCGCCCACAATGCCGCTTTTGATCGCGGGTTTGTGGAGCCGACGCTCGGGGCAAAAACGTGGATCTGCACCATGAAATGCGCGCTGCGTATCTGGCCTGACGCGCCGGGTTTTTCCAACCAAACGCTGCGCTACTGGCGCGGCCACGTCACGCCGTTCGACCACCCGCGGGAGTCGGTCAAGCCGCATGGCGCACTGTCGGATGCGATCGTCACGGGCGCGCTGTTTTTCGATCTGCTGAAGGCGGCTGAGTTTTCCGATCTGAAGCGCTGGTCAGCCGAGCCGGCGCTCTACACGACGTTCGCCTTCGGCAAGCACCGCGGCCAGCGCTTCGACGCGGTCGATCAGAGCTATCTCAGATGGATCGTCGACAAGAGCGATCTCGATGCCGACACCAAGTTTTCGGCGCGGCACTGGCTCAACAAGGCGAAGGAGACGGCATGAAGGGCGGTTCCAAGCGTGGCGAGAGGGTCCGCCGCGACCCGCGGCTAAGCGACCAACTCGCCGCGATGATCCTCCTCCACTTCGGCATCCCGCACGAGGTGGCGAAGCGGATGACGGCGAAGCAAATCCTGGCGCTCGTCGAGTTCGACCATTACCCGGTCCGCTTCGAGACGGCCCGAGATCTCGGCTGGAGCGACGACGAAATCAACCATCCGAGCAACCTGCAACCGCTTTTTCCTGAGGACCACGCAGTCAAGACGGCGAAGATCGACATTCCGGCGGCGGCGAAGTCCAGGAGGCTCACCGCCGCCCAGGAGGAAACACGCCGCAAGATGCTGGCCAAGGCCGGTCTTGAGCTAAGCGATGCTGAGCCACCCCCTGGCCGGCGTCCGCCGCGCAAGATGAAGGGGCCCAGGCTCAAGGGCCGTGGCTTTTCCGGCCACCGCCGCATGAACGGCGAGCCGGTGTGGAAGGGTAAGGCCTGATGACCATCAACCGCGACACCACCCGCGCCATCGTCCGCAAAATCAGAGCGTTGCGCTCCAAGCGAACGACATCCGGCGCAACCGAAGCCGAGGCGGTATCTGCCGCCGAAGCGGCGGCTCGGCTGATGGAGCAGTACCGAATCGACGAGGCCGACATCGATGCCGCCGACTATGACCGGACGCTGCTGCGGGTGAAGGGCGTCAATCTCAATCCCGACCGCAGCCACCCGATGGTCTATGCCGCGCCCGGCATCGCGCACCTGACGGGCTGCGACATTTCCACGAACCATAGCGGCATCTACGTCGTCGGCGACGAAGTCGGCCGCGAGATGGCCGAGTATCTGTTCGACCTGGTGCGCAACGTGCTCGATGCCGCATGGGCCGGCGAGCGGGTGGCCAGGCGCGCCGAGGCGGATCGGATCTGGCGGCAGGCATTCAAGGTGCCGCTGCCCGAGACGCCCGACAAGGGCATCCGTGAAATCTTCCGCAACAGTGCGGCCGCGTTCGACGGCATCGCCCGGCGCAGCTACATGCTGGCGATGGCGATGCGCATGTCGGAGCGGATGCGGGCGATGCCGCCGGCACGGCGCGTGCCGGAGGCCGCCATCGAGCGGATCATGGCGGATACAACACCGGCCGCGCCGCGCAAGAGCAACCGCACGATCGACGGCAGCGCGTATCTGGCCGGCGATGCGGCGGGCGCGACCGCGCCGATCGGCATGGGCGTCAACGGCACCACCAACGCCGCACGTCAAATCGCAACGTCGAGAAAGGACTGAGATCCGATGCGCAAGCTGAAGCCCGAGGAACGCCTGCTGCTGCGCGTCACGCGGAGCAAGGCCGCGGAAACCGTCGGGGTTTCCAACCGGCAGAAGAAGACCGCACCGGTCACGCTGGCGGCGCTGCCGTTTATCGAGAGTGGGGATTGACATGCGGATCACACCAGAACTTGTTATCGAAAGCCTGCCGCGGGCGCAGCGCACCGGCTATTTACGGCCCGGTGTCGACGTGGCGCGGATCACCTCGATCCTGTCGCAGTCGGTGCTGTTCCAATTCCCGGACGTTCCGAGCGTCGAGGAGCATTGCGCCTTTGCCGTCGATCTCTACGAGCGCGGCCTGTTCCGCCTTCCGTTCCCGGCGACGGCGGTCGCCATCGAGCGCGATCTCGGTCCGCCGCACGGCCGCCGCGGCGCGATGATCGTGCTGATCGAGCAGGCCGACAACAAGATCGGCGCGGTGTCGTGCTCTGAGGTTGACGACCACCGCCGTGCGGCGATGCCAATCGGCATTTGCGTGCAGGCATCATTTTCGAGAGCTGGCGAGAACGCCTGGGACGTGCACGGCAACTCCCTGCCTCTGGTCAGCGATGAGGTTATGCGGGCGATGTACGGTGGTGACGGCAAGCCGGTGGCCGATACGATGCACGAGCGCCTCATGAACAACGTGCTGAATGCGATGGGCCTCGTGGTCATGCTGATGAGCAAGGGCGTCTCGACCGAGCTCGTCGTCGCGCCGGAAAAGCTCAACCGCGCCAGGGTGAAGCGCGGCAAGCCGCAGATCGGCGAACGCTACGTGGTGAGCCTCGACCTACACGATACGCGCACGATCTGCAACTCGGACGGGTCGACCGACGACATCACCGGGCACACCCGCGGCAGCCCGCGTCCGCACTGGCGGCGCGGGCACTTCCGCACACTCAACCGTGGCGGAGAGGCCGAGCGGGTCATTCCGGTCGCGCCGGCACTGATTGCTGCCAACGCGTCGAGTCCAGTTACTCGAGCCGTCTATGCCATCAAGGAGCCAGCGCAATGAGCGATGCGCCGCAGCCCAAGCACCGCCTGTCTCACGGCGCCCGATCCTACCTCAAGGCGCTCGGCAGCACGCCATCGACGCGCGGCAGCCGCAGCGTCAGCTATGAAGCGACCCGTGTGAAGCAGCGGCCGGTGACGCTTCCGGCCGTGCCGTTTCTCGATGACAAGGAGAGTGCGTGATGGGACTGTCCTGCTCTTGCGACTACGACGGCGACTACGACAACGGCTGGTACGATCGCGGCAAGCCGAGCGTTCCGCCGCCAGGCGAGACGTGCTGCGAGTGCGATGCGCCGCTGCCGGCAGAGCCGTGCCAGACGATCTTTTTTTACGATCCCTACGAGCCCGATGGCGAGCCGCCGCCGCATCCCGATGACGAACTCGACGACGAGCCGGAGGACGCCAACCTGCGTCGCCACTGGAACCAGCTTTACGACGCGATGGAGCGCGCCCGCGAGGAATGGGACGACGCCAATGGGTGGGACTCGGATCACGAGATGTACGTCACCGAAACAGCCCACTACCGCTGCGAGCGCTGCGAGGGGCTGGCAACGGCGCTCGACGGATCCAAGGATGAAGGCGGGCTCGGCTACTGCATGATCGTGCCGGGCGAGCTGATCGAAGCGCACCGCGACTACATCGAGATGTCGGGTGGCGCCGAGATGATCTGGACGCGCGACCCCGCCGGCGTGCTGAACCCGCGCCGCATGACGCGGTTGGATTTCGCGCGGCGCGAAGCGCGGCGGCGTATCAGCAATGCCCGCTATTTCTGGCTGCTCGGCGGCTGGAAGGTTGCAATCCGCTACAAGCTATGGCCGGCGATCGAGCGGCGCACGGCCGCCCCCGTGATGCACGCGCTCGGCTATCACCGCACCTATGACCACCGGGCGAAGCGGCTGCGCTGGTGCCATGGACCGAGCGATCCCGGCATGCATTGGGTGCGCAAGCAGATGTTGGACTGCGGCTTTTCACCGATCTACGACCCCGCGACCCGCACATCAGCGTGGAAGCGCCGCGACGACAAGAGGGAGGTCGCGTGATGAGCAAGATCGAATGGACGCAGCAGACCTGGAACCCGGTTGTCGGCTGCTCGATCGTCTCGCCGGGTTGCACGAACTGCTACGCGATGAAGATGGCGGCGCGGATCGAAGCGATGGCGACGGCCAATCGCCCACGATGACCCTCCTCATGTATTGATGGCGACGCGCATCTCACTTCTTGAAGTTCGCAAGAAAGGCCATGATCGGCTGCCGCTCCGAAGCAACATTCATCATGTGTGCGCTCAACCCCTCAAGCATGACGCCCATCATCTTCTGGTTCCCGCCACAGCCTTGAGCCACCGCGTTGCCAAGTGACGACGCTAACACTTCATAGACGTCTGCCAGCTTCTCCGGGTCGCCCTGCGCAGCCATCATGTGGCGATGCAGGATCGGAGCAAGCTCCTGCCTGAATAGGTCGTCCGTCCATTTGTCCTCGCTGCTCATGCTTCGCTCCATTCATTGCGCCGCTTCCAGGGCGGCCGTTTCTGTGATGTGGTTGATTGCCGCCCGTCCGATGTATTCGGCATAGGCTGGTGGGATCGCCTCACTCATGCCGTTACCGCTCATCCAGTCGATGCCCATAGCCTCGGGGCCACAGTAGACGCCGACGTCACCAGTGACGGTGATAAATCCTCCGCGCGCCCAATGCTCGCGCCGGTTCTCCCCGCGGCGATTGACGCGGACGGTATGCTTTGGGTGCTCTAGCTGCTCAACCGGGAAGCTGCACTCGAAATGACGGTGCCGATAGCTGCGAAGCCCGAACATGGCGCCGCACAGCAGTAAATCGCGGCGCACGGGAGCCCCCGGAACATTCTCTATGACGAACGGCAGCCCGCTCGTCACTAGACGCTGACGAATAGGGTCGATCAGGTCCGGGTAGTGCGACAAGTCCTCACGGGTGGCCAGGGCGCAAAACTTTTGGCACGGCGGGCTTGCCCACACGAAATCGAAACCATCAAGCGGGAATGTCATCGCGTCAGCTTGGTGGAACGCGAAAGGGAATCGCGTCTGTGGCTTGATGTCCACGCCGACGACATCGAAGCCCGCTCGATGCAACCCCATCGCCGCGCCACCCTCGCAGCAGAACAGATCAAGCGCCCTCAGTTTTCGCACGTCGATTCGCTCCGTTGATGTTCAGGTGAACTCGAAACAGCACTGCATGAGAACGAGCGGGTCTTCTTTCGGCAACACGTCGGCCTGCGACAGCATCCATTTCGCTGGCCTATCTGGCTGCGATAGATTTGGCGACCACTGAAACATACCCAGCTCGCCCGAAGCACCGATGAATGCAACCGGCCTCGGCTGCTCTATGCACAGACCGCGCGGCCCGAAAAACCATGGTGATGGATGCTCGGCGACGACGGCCGTCACCAGCACACTGCCGACGATCCCGCCGCGCTCAAGATTGGCCGGCGGCGGGCAGCACACTCCAATGGACGACATGAAGTCGCGCGCGCTCTCGTATTCGTCGCGCGTCATCCCCTTCGCGGCATGAATTGCGATGCGCTTGCCAACCTGCGCCCTCATCCCGTGACGCACCGCTGGCTCAGATCGGTTTTCAATGTCCTTCCCGGCGTAGATCAGCGCCCAGGCCCACGGCTGCCGAACTGATAGCGCGATCGTCGGCACGCCATCGGGACGACCAATGGCGTCACCAATCGTCGGCTCTGCGGCTGCCGCTCGCTCAAGTAGCACCTCGGCGTGGCATTCGTCTCCCGGTCCACACCAGCAGGCCACGTCCTTCCCGTGCAGTCGGCCGATGTTGGCGAGAATACCATCGCGCCGAACGGGCTCGATTGCCGCAAGGGCTTCGTGTCCGTCAAGCCAGAGCCGAAACGCCTCAGCGGCTGATCGCGCGCCGATCCCGTAGACCTCGGGCATGACGTGATCCGCGCGAAACGGATTGCCCCACATCGTGGCGCGATCCACGCGCACCACGCCTTCAGGAAGCGGGACATCTCGACGTAGCTGGTGCCGGCGCGGCATGCTGCCCTCCTTCTATGACCCGTAGATTTCCAACGGCGCCCGCATCCCAAACTCGCGGCTGGCCTGATGCAACCCAGCCAGTCGGCCACGAATGAACGCCAACCTTTCGCGCTGAGCCACATTCATCCGGCGCGGTACGGATGCCTCGAAGTCATTCAACTGCGCAAGGCACCTCTCCTGCGCCGCCGCGACGGCAGCCAGAGCCTCACGCATTTTGGCTTCGCTCATCTTTGACGTGCTGCCCACTATTGCCTCCGTTAGTTAAGCCGTCCGGAGCTGTTGAGGGGGGGCGGTGACGAAGTTCGGCTTTTTGGCACATTGTCTAACCTTTTCAGTTGGCTAACGTGGTGACCAACTCGGCTAGACATGCCCCCCTCCTTTGCTATTCACCAGCCTCGACTGGTTCGAGACGGGCCGCGCCGCATGTCAGGGCGAAGTATGCCGTTTTGCCGTCGCTCCGCTTTACGTCAACGCGGCGCGATGCGGTCGCGGTAACCTCTACTACGTCTCCGAGAGCGGCGAACCCTGGTGCGCCGGCTCCGACGATGCGCAGCTTGTCGCCCACCTTCACCTTGTCGAATTCGATCATGTATCTCTCCTTTTATGAACCGTAAAATTTTACCGGCGCTCGCATCTCGAACTCGCGGTGCGCCTGATGCAGTCCCGCCAGTCGGCCGCGCAGATACGCCGACCTTTCGCGCTGCGCCACATTCATCCGACGCGGTACTGATGCCGAGAATTCCTTCCACTCCGCGAGGCAAGCTTCCTGCGCAGCGACGACAGCAGCCAAAGCCTCACGCATCTTGGCTTCGCTCATCTTCGACGTGTTGCCCACTCTTGCCTCCTTATGGTTCTCGTCCTATGCTCACAAACCGCTTGTAAGCTCGAGCTCGCTCGCCTGGATCAAAGCGCCCCCTCCTCCATATTGGCTCGGTGTACCCGGCCCACGGCAAGCTGCGTTTGATTGATTCATCTTTCACCGACAGAACGCGCGCTCGATCATCGTCCTCTGCGAGCAGGTAAACCCATCTGTCCTTTACCGACTGCTCCTTGGCATCGGTCCAACGCCCATTGCCGCTCGGAGGTGGCCGTAGCCTGTGCCATGTCGGAGCCCATAGCCAATTGCACGCGCGGTAGAGAGCGCCCGTGTGTCCTTGCGACGGGTCGGAGTAGCTGACGATAGTCGTGCAGTCAGGGCGTTGCTGCCGAAGCATACCGATCACGCTTGCCCATTGCCGCGTTCCGCCGTTGGCCTCGCCATTCAAACACCACCTCACCACCTCAAGCCAGCGGTGTGGCACTCCACGCGCTCGTGGAGCGGCAAACACGATACAGCCAAACTCGTCGCGCCACGCGAACCCGGCAGCCTTGGTCGGGCCGAGGCAGTGCCGCTCCGTAAGGTCAATGTACGTTTCCCGCACGGACACTAAAGCCACAGCCCACCCTCCTTTCATGCCATCCCAAGTTCGCGCTTTAGCTCAGCCTCGCCGTCGTCTGTCAAAAAATAGTCGGCGTGGTCCCATCTGTCTTGCGGAGGGATGCGACCGACAAGGCCGGCACGCTGTAGCGAACGCAGACTCGAGCTTACAGCAAGGCGGCCCGTTCTGGCTGGGCGGTAGCCAAGGAAAGCGGCCACGCCATCTGCGCTTTTGATGCCATTACGGCTCTCCGAAATTGCCCGCAAAATACCGATGCAGCGCTCGTTCAATGCCACCCTCCGCCTATATTGTCTCCTCAAGGTAGGTGCGCACGAGATCAACGATCTCATCGTCGCTCGGAGGTGGCGGAATGTCATCGCCGTCATGACTCACGACGTATTCTCCGCCCATGGCGAGCGAGTGGTTATTTACTGCCACCCACAACTTCAATAATGCTTCGTGCATCTTTGCCTCCTTGGCTATCTGCGCTCTTGATATGGACGTTGGCCAAACATCATGTAGTGGCGTGAGATTTCTAGAACACCATCAATCGTGATTGGCTCAGCCCCGTCAATGTCAACGCAGTCGCCAAAGTACCAGACGCGCTTGACATTCGTGGATGCAAACAGGCTCATTAGCGTGCCGCAAATCTCCGCCCACGGCCCACGCTCGTAGCCAGGCCCATAATACCTCGTACAGCTACTAATTCGATGCGTTGGCCCAAAGCGGCGCTCGTAATCGTCACAATCTTCTGCGTATCCATCACACAGGATGCGCAAGTCTGTCGGCTCACCTTCGGACTCGAAATAAATTTCGACGTCAATGCCCACGCCACCCTCCCTCATTGCCACCGGATCACATACCCGGTGAAGCTGTTGGTCTTGTACCGCTCCGAAAACCACTTCCACATTTCGGCGTAGTCAGTAAACCCGTCGAGACGAGCGAACTCATCGATGTCGCGCGGGAAGCGACGCACGTCTCCGAGGCTCACGCCTGCCTTTGTCAATCCGACGTAGGTCACATCCTGGCACACGGCATCGCGCAACTTTCGGCACGCCTTAGTGCGCTGCCCGGTGTAGAGCTGTAGCGCCGCGCCGGGCTCGCACTTGCGGCTGCGCCTGATGGTCTGCCGCTTCTCCCCGCGCTCGACGGGACCAGCAAACTGAGCGCTAAAATTAATCGCAACCACCTTGGCCTCCATTTTGGTCACTCTGCTTTCTGCAAACGCAACTTCCGAACCATCTCCCGGAAGTCTTCCACTCTTGACGGGAGCTTCCCGCGCGACGGCTCTCCGAGCGCTCGCCAGTGGTCGTCATCCGCCTCCATCAGCCACTGAGCCGCCAATGCTGCCTCACCGTCGCACCATCGATGTAACTCACTCAGCCTCGATGCGAGGTAGTAAAACCTCTGGGCCGCACGCGCCTGCTCTTGGCGCGCTGTTCTCCATCTGCGAATCGATGACAGCACCGTTTGTGCCTCCGTTGTTACCGCTTGACCTCGATGAAACGCATCGCGTTGTCCCACGCCCCGATAGGGACACACATCGTCTCCACGTTGCCGTTTCGCGCGGTTGACAGCGGGAATGCCGCGCTCTGTATCTCGTCAAGCGCCTCTTCTAACTCGGCGATGCGTGCCTCAAGTCTGTCGCGTGTCTCATCAAGCATCCCATACCGCTTCTCGTCCGCCTCGCTATCACCCACGTCCGCCTCCTTTCATGCCATCCCAAGTTCGCGCTTTAGCTCAGCCTCGCCGTCGTCTGTCAAAAAATAGTCGGCGTGGTCCCATCTGTCTTGCGGAGGGATGCGACCGACAAGGCCGGCACGCTGTAGCGAACGCAGACTCGAGCTTACAGCAAGGCGGCCCGTTCTGGCTGGGCGGTAGCCAAGGAAAGCGGCCACGCCATCTGCGCTTTTGATGCCATTACGGCTCTCCGAAATTGCCCGCAAAATACCGATGCAGCGCTCGTTCAATGCCACCCTCCTATTGCTTCTGTTTTTGCGCGTACTCTCCGCACCAATGACGCTTAGTCGTCGTGACGCTCTGCGGGTAGCGAGCGCATTGTCCCTTGTGGTCCCAGGCGTCGTTTCCATCTTTCCAAAACCTGCATGTGGCGCATTCTTCCATTGCCCCCTCCGCTTGTTGGTTGCCACGAGCGCCTCTGCATCCTTCCGGGTAGCAGTACCCCACATTTATTATGGGAGTAGCTAAGTTACGCTCGTGGCAAACTCTCCTTTGATTCACTTGGTCTCTACGATCATTGTCACCGGCTCAATAACCGCGCCGCACTGACAGACCACGAAGGGATCACCGAAGTCGTCTCCGCATCTCCACGACCTGTCGATTTGTTCGCGCATATCGCACTCAACGGGCTCTCCGCACTCCGGGCATGTGACCTCCCAAAACACTGGAGTTGGTGCGCATCGAGTGACAATCACGTCATGCACGTTGACGCTCCTTTGCTATTTTTCCATTTCCGCTACTGCGATTAACTCCAGTGCAGCGTTGAATTCCAAACGCCGAGCTTCAAAAGGCGTCAGAGGCTCACGCTGATTGCTGGCCTGTTCGATACGAGCCGACCAGTTTGCGAACACGCGGCGCACCCGATTTAGACGACTGTCTGTTCCAAGCTCTTTCAATATTTCATCGTTTGTCATGGTCGCTACCTATGTTGACTTTGCCCGGATCATGCCGGCCTCGTGTGCAGCGATACCGATCTCACGAATTTCATCTTCGAGCACTTTGAAGAAAGCCAGCTTGTCGTCGTAGCTGTCAAATTCCTTAATCCATGGCTCAAGCGCTTCTGCAACCTGCGAACCCCACACTTGCACCTGCTCATCGTGCGGCTCGTGCGCTTCAGTGTATTCCGTGGCCTGCATCGACCAAGCCTCCTTCTATGTCGTTGACTTCCTCGGTCGCCCGGCCTTGACGCCGCGCGTTGTGTTGCGCGGCCCAAGTATCCGGTACGCCGCTCGTATCGTCCATCCGCGCATGGCGCCGGTCCCCATCGCTTGCTCGGCCGTCAGGCTTAGGTCGCGCCACGGGGCCAGCGCTTCGGCCTTCGGCGTGCGGCCTTCTGCTGCCGCCGCTGCTTTGGCCTTTCCGCCCTTGCTGCCGTAGCGCTTCGCGGCTTCCGGCGAGTGTGTGCGCCGGTCTTGTGAGATTTCAGCCACCGCGTCCCAGATCATTGCCGCGAGCTGCGCTGGCTCGTTCGACGTGCGCGGCATCGCTCCGGCCTTCGGACCAATCTCCAGGATCACCGCGCCTTTGCCGTGGATGGCGTCAACAGCGGCCCGCAGCGCATCCCGAGTCGCGGCCAGTCGTGATAGACTCGTGACAGCGACAACATCGGGAGCGCCACCCTTGCGGGGCGTGCGCAGATCGGCCACAAGCCGGTCAATCCCGTCGCGCGTGTGCGAGTAGATCGCCTCGCAACCGATCTCTGCCAGCCGCCTCCGCTGCATCGCTTCGGTGTGGCGATGCGAGATGCGATAGTAACCGCGCAATTTGTCTGTAGCTGCCATACGGCAATGTATGACACAGCCTTGACATACCGTCAAGCACGGTGCTATAAGGGATGACGATCAGCGGTGCATCGGAGCGCCGCAAGCAACAAGAGGCCCTGGACATGACCGACATCGTTGAACGACTGCGGGAGACGGGCTGCGATCGTGAGCCGTTCACTCCGGACCACAAGCACTGCAAGTGCCGGATTGCCAACGAAGCGGCGAACGAGATCGAGATGTTGCGTGGTCTGCTCAAGCGGGCCGACGACGTAACGGTATGGGAGACGGTGCCGCATCTTGGGCGCGCATTTCAGGACGAAGTAGAAGCCGCGCTCGGCATCGTCCAGCGCTGAACATAAATGGTCCGACGATGAGACATCACACGGTTGATCTGGACGAGATGCTGGATTGGATCAATCGCCGGCTCACGTCGCGCGTAACGTTTGCGTCATCTACTCGCGAGCACAAGGCGCTCGATGTCGTGCTCGCGGGCGGGTATGAGGTCGTCCACAACGGCGATGTTGTGTGGTCCGGCACTGACGGCAGAACCGCCGTCGAGCGCTACAACGCAATCACGTCCCGCTGAACCAACGAAAGGCCCCGAACCGATGCCGATGTACTACATTTCATTCGCTACCGCTGCAGCCTTTCTCGGCGCCACTGTTGTGCGCGCCGACGACGCGAAATCAGCCATTAAGGAAGCGACCCTGCGCGGGCTCAACCCAGGGGGTGAGGCTATGGTCGTCGAGGTGCCGCCAGACGTGGAGAGCGCGCCCGACATCGCGCCGCTGCTCAACCGTCTCTCCGAAGAAGACGAGATTCTCGGCCGCGGCGGGAAAAGAGTGGCATTGCGTAGCAAATGCGGCTTTCCGGATTTAGGTGTTGATACGGCATCTCTCCTGACCTATATTAAAACCGGAAACTGATGTTGAAACAGGGGATAGCCATGCGGTGGGAGGTGATCGATATAAACACTGATGAGGTGATCGGTTCGTTTCGCAGCCCTCACACGGCCGCAGAGGTACGCGACGACTTGAAC
>OEIV010000098.1_pt1 | contig 54693 bp, 52 predicted proteins | sample 1539231 | NCBI WGS metagenome assembly OEIV01 (sample SAMN03794762, study PRJEB22550) | activated sludge metagenome | feature: wastewater treatment plant; material: activated sludge; isolation source: Wastewater treatment plant of a petroleum refinery complex | place: Argentina: Buenos Aires ...
GCGGGTGCCCGGTTACGGCTGGGCGGGGGCCGGTGTGGCGGGGGCGGGGGTGGCGGGGGCCGGTGTGGCGGGGGCTGGTGTGGCCGGATCAGCGGGCTTGGCCTCGGCGGGCTTGGCTTCCGTCGGCTTCTCCTCCGGCGGCTTCACGTTGCTCACCACCTTGACGCCATGCAAGAGGTCGATGGCGGCCTTGAGCTGGACGTCCTTGGTCCGGTCCTCGGGCACATAGGCCGAGGAACCGCCGCCCTCCTGCTTGTCGGTGTCGTTGGCGAGGTGGCCCTTCAGGCCCGCCTCGCCCTCGGTCGAGACATCCTTGCCCTGAAGTTCGGGCGGCAGCGGCTGCTCGATGATGATGTCGGCATCAATGCCCTTGGCCTGAATGGAGCGGCCCGAGGGCGTGTAGTAGCGCGCCGTGGTGAGCCGCAGCGCCCCTTCGGTGCCCAGCGGAATGATGGTCTGCACCGAACCCTTGCCGAAACTGCGCGTGCCGATGAGGGTGGCGCGCTTGTGATCCTGCAGGGCACCGGAGACGATCTCCGAAGCCGAGGCCGAGCCGCCATTGATCAGCACGACCAGCGGCAGGCCGTTGACGGCGTCGCCCTTCTGGGCGTTGAAGCGCTGGCTTTCCTCGGCGTGACGGCCACGGGTGGAAACCACCTCGCCCTTGTCGAGGAAGGTGTCGGAGACCGAGATGGCCTGATCGAGCAGGCCGCCGGGGTCATTGCGCAGGTCGATGACATAGCCCTTGGCCTTGTCGCCCATGGTCTTGGACATTTCGGCGATGGCCTTGTCCAGGCCTTCCTGGGTCTGCTCGGTGAAGGAGGAGATGCGGATGTAGCCGACATCGCCCTGCTCGACATTATATTTCACCGATTGCACGGTGATCTTGGCGCGCTCCAGCTTGACGTCGAAGGGATCGCGGCCCTCGCGCTGGATGGTGAGCGTGATGGGCGTGCCCACGGCGCCGCGCATCTTGTCCACCGCCTCGTTGAGGGTCAGGCCCTGCACGTCCTTGCCGTCGAGCTTGACGATGAGATCATTGGCCATGATGCCGCCCTTGGCGGCGGGCGTGCCGTCGATGGGGGCCACGACCTTGACCACGCCGTTCTCCATGGTCACTTCGATGCCCAGGCCGCCGAATTCGCCCTTGGTCTGGACCGACATGTCCTCAAAGCTCTTGGCGTTCATGTAGCTGGAGTGCGGATCGAGAGAGGCCAGCATGCCGTTGATGGCGGCTTCGATCATCTTCTGTTGATCGGGTTCCTCCACATAGTCGCTGCGCACCCGCTCCAGCACATCGCCGAAGAGGTTCAACTGCTTGTAGAGATCGGCATTGGAGGCCGCCGTGGCCGCGCCCAGGGCCTGCCAGCCGACACTGGCGGCAAGCGCGCCAGCCAGAACCAGACCAGCCGAGCGGGCAAAGGAAGTCATTTTCATCGTGCAGCCTCTTTTCTCGCGTCAAGCCACCAGGGTGCCGAATTGATGGTCTCGCCGTTTTTTCGCAATTCCACATAGAGCAGGGGACGGTTGTCCCGCAGCTCATCGCCCAACAAAGTGACGGAAGATGGGCCTTTTCCCATCGTTCCCACCGGTTCACCGGCCCGGACGTATTGGCCAGTGGCGGCGGTCATGGTCTCCAGCCCCGCAAGCAGCATGAGATAGCCCTCACCGGCATCGAGAATCAAGAGTTGCCCATAGGAGCGGAAGGGCCCGGCAAATTCAATGCGCCCGTCGGCCGGGATGACGACCTGCGCGCCCTCACGGGTGGCAATGGCCAGGCCCTTGAGGGTGCCGCCCAGCCCGTCGGCTTCGCCGAAGCGTTTCAGGATGTCACCCTGGGCGGGATAGGCGAGCTTGCCCCTGGCCTCGGCCAGATTGAGTTTAGGCCCGGCGAGCAAGGCTTCCTGACGCTTGCGCTCCTGTTCCTGCGCCAGGGCGGCGGCGGTTTTCTCGGCCTCGGCCCTGGCCTTGGCGGCGGCCAATTGGTCGAGCAACTGTTGCAGTGACTGGGCGCGCGCGGCGAGGTCGGCGGCATGGGCGCGTTCGGCAGCCAGGGCCTGTTCCTGATCGTGACGCTCCTTCTGCTTGGTTTCGACCAAAGCTTTCAGTGTGACGTGGGAGGTCTGAAGGGCCGCCAGGGTCGCGGTGGTCCGGGCGCGCTCGGTGGTGCTCATCGCGTGAATTTGATCGAGGCGGGCGAGGCGGGCGGCCAGTTCCTCGGCCTCGCCGCGCATGTCCGGCACCACGGCGCCAAAGAGCATGGCCGAGCGCAGGGCGGCGAGCACGTCGCCCGGTGCCACCACCAGCGCCGGGGGCGGGTTCTGTTCCAGCCGTTGCAGGCCGGCCAGCAGGGCCGAAAGCTGGTCGTGCTTGGCCGCCAGTTCGGCGCGGATCACCACCGCCTCCCTGGCCAGTTCGGCAAGCTTGCCCTCGCTCAGCGACAGGGCCTGTTCCTGCGACTGGATGGTGCGGGCCAGCGCCACCAGCTTCTGCGACATCTCGGCTTCGGCGCGCACCGTCGCGGCCATGGCCTCCGCCATGTCCTTCTGGCGGGCGGCGGACTGCTCCATCTGCTCCTTCACCTGGCCCAGTTCCTGATCCGGCGCGGCCGGCACCTGCGCGACCGCACTGCCCGCCGCGACGAGGGCGGCAGCAAGGCCAAGGCGCAGGCTGATGGGCAGGGTCATGGGCGGCAAATGGAACAGATCCCGATGGTGTAAATGGGGCGGCCCCGGCGCTGGACTCAGGCCCGGTGATAGGGATGATTCACCATAATGGTGATCGCACGGTAAATCTGTTCCAGCAGCATGATGCGCACCAGCCGGTGCGGCCAGGTCATGGGGCCGAAGGCGAGAATGTGGCTCGCCCCCTCGCGGATGTCAGGCGCATGACCATCCGGTCCGCCGATGAGGAAGGCGAGATCCGGCGTGCCGCCATCAGCCAGGCGCTGGATCAGCCGGGCGAAGGCCTCGCTGCCCAGCGTGATGCCGCGTTCATCCAGCGCGATGGTCATGGCGCGCGGCGGCAGGGTGGCAATGAGGGCGCGCGCCTCCTCCTCCATGCGGGCGGGTGCGGCATGGTTCTGTGATTCCGCCAGTTCCACGGTCCTGAGGCCGGTGATGCCGGCCCGGCGCCCGCTGGCCGCAATGCGTGCCTCATAGTCCGAGGCCAGCACCCGTTCCGGCCCGGCCTTGAGGCGGCCCACGGCGGCAATCATCAACCGCATGGAGCCGTCAGCCGTGCTTGTGGTCGTCGCGCGGGGCGTGTTCCGACCAGAGCTTTTCCAGATTGTAGAAGCTGCGCACTTCCGGGCGGAAGAGATGGATCACCACGTCCCCGGCATCGACCAGCACCCAGTCGGCCTGGGGCAGGCCCTCGACGCGGAGGTCGCGCTGGCCCGCCGCCTTCAGCTTCTCCACCAGTTGCTCGGCCGTGGCGGCGACATGGCGGGCCGAGCGGCCGTTGGCCACCACCATCCAGTCGGCGATGGTGGATTTGCCCTGAAGGTCGATCACCGACGTGGCCTCGGCCTTGGCGTCTTCCAGCGCGGGCATGACCACGGCCAGAAGGCCGGGCAGCACAGGCACGGGCTTGGGCGCAGGGGCGGCCAGCGGCAGCTTGCGGGCCACGCGCGTGACGGCAGCCTTCCTGGGCGCAGGCTTGCGGGAGGAGACTTTCTTCGACGGTTTTCTGGCGCTGGTCCTGGTTACGGGCTTGCGGGCCAGGGTTTTCCCGGCCTTGGCTTTTGTTGCCGGTGATTTTTTCGCCGCAGTCTTATTCGCGCTGGTCTTTTTCGCTGTGGTCTTTTTCGCGGCAGCTTTCTTCACGGCGGGCTTTTTCGCCGGAGATTTTTTTGCCGCCGGTTTCTTTGCCGCCGGTTTCTTTGCCGCCGGTTTCTTTGCCGCCGTCTTCTTCACCGGTTTAGCGGCGGCTTTCTTCGGCGCGGGCCTGGCAGCGGATTTTCTGACCGAGGTTTTCTTCCTGGCGGCGGGCTTGGCCTTTTTGGCCGGGGCCTTCTTCTTCACGGGCTTTTTCAGGGGCGTTGTCCTTCTGCTGCGGGATCACGTTCTGGAGAGATAGGCTCTGGGATGATTCCCATCAAGATCAGGCTTTGGCCCGGGCGGCGCGGATGGCGGTGGAACTTTCCGGGCGCAGGGGCATGGCAAGGAAACACCAGGCGGGCGGCATCAGGTCCGGCAGAAGCCGCGCCTGCCGCGCCGGCAGGCGGGCTGCGGCATAGCGCAGCGCGGTGGGGGAATTGAGCGCGGCAAGGGAATGGCCGGGCCGGGCCACGATCCCCAAAGGAATGCGGGCAGCGATGTCATCGGCCCTTCGCCAGCGGTGGAAGCTCGCCAGGCTGTCGGCCCCCATGAGGAAAATGAAACGCCCCCGGTTCAGCGCTTCGCCAAGACCCTCAAGCATGGTGATGGTGTTGGGGGCGGCAAGCTGGCGCTCGATGTCGGTGACCACGAAGCGCGGATGGCGGGCAAGGGCTGCGGTCTGGGCCAGGCGCATCTCATAGTCGCCGGTGATGGTCCGGTCCTTCAGCGGATTTTGCGGCGAGACCAGCCACCACAACCAGTCGAGGCCGAAGTGTTTCAGCGCATAAAGCGCCACCGCCCGGTGCCCGGCATGGGCGGGATTGAAGGAACCGCCGAAGAGTCCGATGCGCTGGCCGTCACCGAAGGGCGGAAGCCTGAGCATGTCAGACCGGGCGCTCCTGGCCCGTCCCGCGCACCTGATACTTGAAGGTGGTGAGCTGGTCCACGCCCACGGGCCCGCGCGCATGGAGCTTGCCGGTGGCGATGCCGATCTCGGCGCCGAAGCCAAATTCGCCGCCGTCGGCAAATTGCGTCGAGGCATTGTGGAGCACGATGGCCGAGTCGACCTCGCGCAGGAAGCGTTCGGCCTCGGCCTTGTCCTCGGTCACGATGGCGTCGGTGTGCTGCGAGCCATGGCGCGCGATATGGGCCATGGCCTCATCGACGCCCCGCACCACCTTCATGGACACGATGGCATCGAGATATTCGGTGGACCAGTCTTCTTCCGTTGCCGGTTTCACCCGGACGTCGGTTTCGCGCACGCCGGCATCGCCGCGCACTTCGCAACCGGCCTCAAGCAGCGTCTTCACCAGCGACTGCAACAGGCCCAGGCGGCAGGCCTTGTCCACCAGAATGGTTTCTGCCGCACCACAGATGCCGGTGCGGCGCATCTTGGCGTTGAGCACCACGCGGCGCGCCATGTCGGGTGCCGCGTCCTTGCCGACATAGACATGGCAGATGCCTTCGAGGTGGCTGAAGACGGGAATGCGCGCTTCCGCCTGCACCCGGGCCACCAGGCTCTTGCCGCCGCGCGGCACGATGAGATCGAGCGTACCGCCAAGGCCCGCCAGCATGGCCCCGACATGGGCGCGGTCGGCGTCCGGCACCATCTGGATGGCGGCGGGATCAAGGCCTGCCTCGGCAAGGCCCTGTTGCAGGGCCGTCACGATGGCGGCGGAGGAGCGCAAGCCGTCCGAGCCGCCGCGCAGCAGGGCGGCATTGCCGGACTTGAGGCAGAGGCCACCGGCATCGGCGGTCACATTGGGACGGCTTTCATAGATGATGCCGATGACGCCGATGGGCACGGCGACACGCTGGAACTTCAGCCCGTTGGGTCTGTCCCATTCGGCCAGAATGCGGCCCACGGGATCGGGCAGGGTGGCGATGTCCTCCAGTCCCTTGGCCATGGCCTCGACCCGCGCCGGGGTGAGGGTCAGGCGGTCGATGAACGAGGGTTTGAGGTCGCGGGCCGTCGCGTCGGCCAGATCGGCGGCATTGGCGGCGAGGATGGCGCCTTGCGCCGCGCGGATGGCCCTGGCCATGGCGGCAAGTGCGGCGTTCTTCTGCCCGGCCGGGGCCAGCGCCAGTGTCGCGGCAGCGCGGCGGGCAGCCTGGCCCATGTCCAAAAGATCGGTGCTCATGGTGTCTTGCCCTTCAGCACCATGTTATCACGGTGAACGATTTCGTCACGTCCCCGGAAGCCCAGCACCTTTTCGATTTCGCTCGATTTCTTGCCGGCGATGGCGCGGGCGTCCCCGGCATCATAGGCGACCAGGCCGCGCGCCAGTTCATGGCCGTCGAGGGCGACGATGCCGATGGTGTCGCCGCGCGAGAAATCGCCATGCACCGCGCGCACCCCGGCAGGCAGCAGGCTCTTGCCCTGCATCAGCGCGGCGCGGGCGCCATCGTCAATGACCAGATGGCCGCCCCTTTGCAGGGTGCCCGCGATCCAGCGCTTCTTGGCCTGAAGGGCCGAATCACGCGGCACGAACCAGGTGCAGCGTTCGCCGGCGAGGATGCGGCCCAGGGGTTGCAGCTCATGGCCGGAGGCGATGACCATGGCGCAGCCCGCCGCCTCGGCAATCTTGCCCGCCTCGATCTTGGTGATCATGCCGCCGGAGCCGACACCGGAGACGGGCTTGCCCGCCATGGCTTCGATTTCGGGGGTGATGCCGCGCACCTCGGCAATGAAGGTCGAGCCCTTCTTGCCGGGAGGGGCGGAATAAAGCCCGTCGATGTCGGACAGCAGAACGAGACAATCGGCATCCATCATGGAGGCGACGCGGGCGGCCAGCCGGTCATTGTCGCCATAGCGGATTTCCGAGGTGGCGACCGTGTCATTCTCGTTGATGACCGGAATGGCTCCCTGATCGAGCAGGGTTGTAAGGGTGGCGCGGCCATTGAGATAGCGGCGGCGCTCCTCGGTGTCGGTCAGTGTCACCAGCACCTGGGCGGCGACGATGTTCTGGATGCGGAGCGCCTCCTCCCAGGCGCGGGCGAGCGCAATCTGGCCCACGGCGGCGGCGGCCTGGCTTTCTTCCAGTCTCAGCTTGCCCTTGGGCAGGCCGAGGGTGCGGCGGCCGAGTGCGATGGCTCCCGACGAGACGACGATGATCTCGGCCCCATGGGCGCGCAGGCCCGCAAGGTCCGCCACCAGCGACGCCAGCCAGGGCGCCTTGATGGCCCCCGATTTCTGGTCCACCAGCAGGGCTGACCCCACCTTGACGACGATGCGGCGGGCCTGGGCCAGACGGTTCATCAGGGCCTCCAGCCTTCGGTGGTCACCCCCTCGGCATCCTCGCGGGTCTGGCCTTGGCGCGCCTTGGCAATGACGGTGAGCAGTTTCTTCATGGCGAGATCGACATTGTCGCCGGTGGCACCGGAGATGACCAGCGGCGTCAGCTTCACGCGGCGCTTGAAGTCATTCATCTTCTTGGTCAGCTCCGCTGCGGTGAGGAGGTCTGACTTGTTAAGGGCCACGATCTCCGGTTTTTCCGCCAGCACGGGGCTATAGGCCTGCAATTCCTTGCGGATGATGCGGTAGGCGGCGACGGGATCGTCGGCGCTGGCGTCAATCAGATGAAGCAGCACGGCGCAGCGTTCCACATGGCCGAGGAATTTCGTGCCCAGACCATGGCCGAGATGAGCGCCCTCGATGAGGCCCGGAATATCGGCGAGGACGAAGCTCTGGCCCGCGGCCCGCACCACGCCCAACTGGGGGATGAGGGTGGTGAAGGGATAGTCGGCAATCTTGGGCCGGGCGGCGGAGACGGCGGCCAGCAGCGTGGATTTCCCGGCATTGGGCAGGCCCACCAGGCCGGCATCGGCGATGAGCTTGAGGCGGAGCCAGAGCCAGCGCTCCTCGCCCTCCTGGCCGGGATTGGCGTGGCGCGGGGCGCGGTTGGTGGCGGATTTGAAATAGGCATTGCCGAAACCGCCATTGCCGCCGCGCGCCAGACGCACCCGTGCTCCCGCCTGATCGAGATCGGCGATGAGCGTCTCGTTGTCTTCCTCAAAGATCTGCGTGCCCACCGGCACCTTGATGACAATGTCGGGGGAATTGGCCCCGGCGCGCAGGCGGCCCATGCCATGGCCGGCCGTCCTGACCTTGAAGTGTTGCTGGTAGCGATAGTCGATCAATGTATTGAGCCCGTCCACGGCTTCGGCCCAGATGTCGCCGCCCTTGCCGCCGTCGCCGCCGTCCGGTCCGCCCATCTCGATGAACTTCTCGCGGCGGAAGGACACGGAACCCGCGCCGCCGTCGCCGGAGCGGACATAGATTTTGGCTTCGTCGAGAAATTTCATGGCCCCGTCATAGGCCAAAGGCGAAAAAAATTGAAGAAATTCAGTGATTTCTCAGTTCCTTCCATTAACCATATGATTTGATTCAATTTTTTTCTCAAACCTCAGGTTTTATAATAAAATCACAATATGGTCACAATTGACCAGTTTATCCTGGGCTTCCACAAGGCAGCGGTGGTCTAGAGATCTCGGTGTCCATTTATTTGAATCGTGGTCGGGGAGGGATGCCCCGATTTCTGAAAGGAAAAAAATGAAGAACAGAATCGCTGTTACACTTGGGGCCCTTGTTGTTTCTTCGGCTCTATTCACTATTCCCGCGTATGCTTCCTGTGAAGCAACTGGAATTTGTCCGAAGACTCCCAGTCAAGCAGTTGCTGCGCGCGCGAAGGCAGCGGCGAAGCACAGCGTGTCGAAGCGGGTGCATGTGGCGCGCCAGCACGGGCGCAAGACGCTGGCGCGCAAGCATGGCCGCCGCGGCGGCCACGATGCGGCGCTCTCCGGCAATCGCGGCGTTGTGGTTTCGCTGATCAAGTCCATGGCACCGCGCTATGGCGTGCCGACCTGGTTTGCGCTGCGCATTGCCAAGGTTGAGTCCGGTTACAATCCGCGGGTGCGCGGCAGCGCGGGTGAGTATGGCGTGTTCCAGCTCAAGTGCGCCACGGCGCGCGGCATCGGCTTCCGCGGCAACTGCGGCAGCCTGCTCAATGCCTCCACCAATGTGCAATACGGCTTGAAGCACCTGTCCCTGGCGGTGCGCTCTTCGCGCGGCAACCTGCGCCTTGCCGCCTCCAAGCACAATGGTGGCCTGGGCCGCAAGTCGCTGGTGCCGAAGTACGTGCACCGGGTGTTCTGAGCCCCGCGCGAAGCCGCGCACCGCAAAGTGAAAAGCCGCCGGGTGTCACAGCCCGGCGGCTTTGTGTTGCCGCCAGCGGGCACGGGCCAGCTCCATGTATTCCACCGGCACCTCCTGATCGCGGGCGAGTGAATAGGCAAGACCGTCACTCACCGGCACAAAGCCGAGGCGCAGGAGAATGCGGTGCGAGGCATCATTGCCGGCGTGATAGGAAGCGGTAAGCGTGGAAAAGCCGAGCTTGCCGAAGGCATGATCGGTGATGGCGCGGGCCGCCTCCAGGCCCAGGCCCCGGTTCCACAGCGTCTCCATCAGCCAATAGCCCAAGTCCGCCGTCCGCGCGTTGTCGGCCGTGAGGCCAATGCCGCCCACCAGTTTCTCCGGCATGGATTTAAGCGCGATGGCGAGGTTGAGGGACGGTGATTCATTGTCGGCCAGACGCTGCAGGAAGGCCTCGGCATCCGCTGGCCCATAGGGATAGGGCACGCGGCCCGTATTGCGCGCCACCGCAAAGTTCCCCAGGCCAGCGACCATGGCGGGCACATCGTCAGCGCTGAAGGATCGCAGGATGAGGCGCGGGGTTTCAATCATGGCCGGAGCCTAGCGCAGGGGGTCCGGCGTGACCATGGCTCACAGGTGGAAATGGCGCGAAAGACCGTGGGCGGCTCGGGCGGTGATCGATCAAGGCCGGCCTTCTCACTCAGTGCTGGCGAGCACCTTGCCTGACGTTTGATTTTCCCAGCACGAGTGCGGTTGCCCGGGGCGGGGAGAACGAGACCCGCAAGGTCCAACAAAACAGGGGGGATGTCACCATCCCCCCTTGTGATCAGGCCATGACCTGAAATTTATTCGGCGGCCTGCGCCGGCAGGACCGACACCACGGTCTTGTTGTCCTTGGAGGCGCGGAAGGCCACCGTGCCCGACACGATGGCGAAGATCGTGTGGTCCTTGCCCATGCCCACGCCAGAGCCGGGATGCCACTTGGTGCCGCGCTGACGCACGATGATGTTGCCGGGGATCACGGCTTCGCCGCCGAAGCACTTGATGCCGAGACGGCGGCCTGCGGTGTCGCGGCCGTTGCGGGATGAACCGCCTGCTTTTTTATGAGCCATGGGGTGTTCTCCTGTTCCTTAGGTCCGAGCCTTGTCGGACTTGGCGCGCGGGGGCTTGCCCGCCAGCAATTCCTTGGCCTGCTCCACCCATTCCTCGCGGGTGATGCGGCCCTTCTGCTTCAGGTGCTCCTCGGCCTTGGCCACGTCGGCCTCGGTCATGGCGGCAATCTGGGCGAAGGTGTTGTAGCCCAGTTCGCGCATGCCCTGCTCCATCTTGGGGCCGATGCCGCCGATGAGCGAGATGTCATCGGACTTGGCTTCGCCCACGGGGGCGGCAAGCGGCGCGGCCTTGGCGGCGGGCTTTTCGGCCTTCTTTTCAGCCTTGGGAGCCTCTTCGGTCTTGGCGGGCCTGGCCGCCTTGGCCTTGGCGGCGGGCTTGGCACCGCCGGTCAGGATCTCGGTGATGGTCACCGAGGTCAGGTCCTGGCGGTGGCCATTGCGCCGGCGGTAATGCTTGCGGCGGCGCTTCTTGAAGATGATGACGCGGGGACCGCGCTCCTGGGCGGCAATCTCGCCCACCACGGTGGCGCCGCTGACGAAGGGCGCGCCCACATCCACGGTGCCGCCATTGGCCACCAGCAGAACCTCGCCAAAGGTCACCTGGTCACCGGCCTCGCCGGCGAGCTTTTCAATGAGGATCTTGTCGTTGGCGGCCACGCGATACTGCTTGCCGCCGGTCTTGATGACTGCGTACATGGTTCTTTCCTGTTCTTGCCGCGCCCTGTGGTGCTGTCTCCAACCCGTTGAGGAAACAGTCTTTTTCAGGTGGCGACGAGGTCGCCGGGGGGTACCTTCAGGCAGCGCCATGAGCGGAGAACCCGAAGATTTCCGCTCTGGTTGGCGGGGCTTCTAGCGGAAGGGGGGCGTGGGAGTCAAGGCCGGGGTGACGGCCTGTGGCCACTGCCCGCTGATCGGGGAATTCTCCCCTCTTGCATAAGGGCGGAGGTTCACCGCATCATCCCGGAGAGCCGAGGGGGGTTCGTGGCGTGATCCGGACCGTTTCTGTGACGCTGGGGGCTTTGGCGCTTTGGCTAGGTGTGGCGTCTGGCGCGGCGGCAACGAAACCCGCCCGCCCACCGGCCATGACGATGACAGTGGTGCGCTCGGCCAGTCCCGCCTGTGAGCCGGATTGCCCGCATTGGCTGCAACTCGACGGCGAGATCTCGGCGGGCAGTGTCGGGCTGTTCCGCAATGCGGTGAAGCAGATGAGCGGCTTCAAGCTCCCGGTGATAATCAACTCGGGCGGTGGCAACCTCGATGCCGCCGAGAAGATCGGCGCCATCATCCGCAAGAATGGCCTTACGGTCGTGGTGGGCCAAACACGCTACACCAGTTGTGAGCCCGGACAGAAGACCTGTGCGAAGGAGGCGAAGAAGCGCGGCTATTATCTCGGCCTGGCGGATGACTATGGTGCCACATGTTTTTCCGCCTGTACTTTCATTCTGGCGGCCGGCACGACCCGCATCGCCGGACCGGGCGCTCTGATCGGGGTGCATCAGGCGCGTGAGACGCGGTGGCGCGAGTGGGTGCGCTATCAAGAGCGCTATCGTATCATCAACGGCAAGAAGAAGATCATCAGCCGCAAGGTCATCAGCCGCAAGCGGAGCAGCACGGTGCGGCCCATGACCGACCGCAAGTCCGTGGCGCGGTTCCAGAGCTATTTTAAATCCATGGGGATTTCGCCCGACATCGTAACCGCCATGAACCAGACGGCGGCCAAGGATATCAACATCCTTACCATGACGGAGCGCCAGGATTTCGGGATCGTCTCACAGCCCGGACGGCTTCAGGATGTGGTGGGCATTCAGGCATGCGGCGGTGTCACCCGGGCCGCCTTTTGCGTGCATGTGGAGCCGAAGGCAACACCCGCCGCGCCCAATCTGGCGCTGGCGGATCCTGCGTCCAAGGTGATCAGGCCGGATATGCCGGTGCCTGACGCTGCGGCCTCCGATCCCCGATTCAAACCCATGCGCTTCCGGGTGGTCCGGGTTCCCGTGACGGAATGCGTCGGAAACCTTTGTGCCCACTGGATTGCGGCAGAAGGACTCATCGACGCGCACACACCGGAGCGGTTTCGGGACTTTCTGGGAAAGTTGTCTGGACGGCAGCTTCCGGTGGCGTTTGATTCTCCGGGTGGTGATGTGAAGGCCGCCATGGAATTGGGACGCCTGATCCGTGACCATGGTCTTCCCACCATGATCGGCACCACCCGTTACCTGTCCTGCATGAAGGCCGATCTGCGTTGCGCTGACGGCATCATTGCCGACAGCTACAAGGGACTGGTGGTCAACGCAACGCCCTGTGTCGGGGCCTGTGTCGTGGCCTTTGTCGGTGGTACGCTGCGCAGCGCCACGCCCTCATCACGGCTGTTCGACGGTGTGGCGGCGATCCGGCAGGTAGGATACGACCGCGCCGCCCTGCGGAACTATCTCCGGTCCATGGCGGTCGATGAAGAGATGGCCAGCGATGTCGAGATTTATATCAGCGGCGATACGACCGGCCGTTTCGTCGAGCTGGCCGTGGCGAAGGCCATTGCGCCCTCAAGAGGTGAGGCTGGCGACTACTACCAGTTTTCCCGGATGGCCTGTGCGGGCTACACCATACTGCCAAACTGCCTCAGGGTGGAGTTTCAGCCGGACCGGAAATGACATGTGAATGACAGGTGATAGTTTCGCCGCATGCCGGAACTCCCAGGTGCTGGCGCCGTTATGCCAGCGAGCTTGCCATGACTGATCTGTCCCGCATTCTGGTCATTTCCGCCCATCCCCGGGGCGGGCGCTCGTTCATCGGCGCCCTGGCTGCGGCCTATGCGGCAGGGGCGCGCCGCGCCGGCATGGCGGTGGAGGAACTGGATCTCGCGGCCCTGAGCTTCGACCCCCATGTGCGCGAACCTTCGCCCCGGATGCAGGCCCTGGAGCCGGACCTCGAACTCGCCCGGGCTGCCATCGCCCGCGCCTCCCATCTGGTGTTTGTCTACCCCACCTGGTGGGGCACCTTTCCGGCACTGCTCAAGGGCTTTCTCGACCGGGTGCTGCTGCCGGGCTGGGCCTTTGAGGAAACCACCAGCGGCACCGGCTACGAGGGCCTGCTGTCCGGCAAGACGGCGGAACTCATCACCACCATGGACACGCCGGGCCTGGTCTATCGCTTCGTCTATGGTGCGCCGGGCACCCGGGCCATGGCGCGGGCGACGCTGGGGTTCTGCGGCATCGACGTGAACCGGGTGACACGCTTCGGGGTGGCCAAGGCGGCGGACGCAGAGAGGCGGGCGCAGTGGCTGGCGCAGGTGGAGGCTCTGGGAGGCAGTCTGGCTGAGGGCGTGCTGACGCCGGGGCAGCGCTTCTGGCGGCGTGTCAAGGCGTGGCTGGCGGCGCTTCGCCTGCACTTCTATCCCATGACGCTCATCTCCTATGCGGTGGGTGCCCTGGCGGCAACGCAGGGCGGCGCACTGCATCACGGCCTGTTCTGGCTGGGCTTCCTGGTGCTCTTCCTGCTGGAGGCCGCCACCGTCTTCAGCAATGATCTCCATGACTACGACAGCGACAGGCACAACCGTTTCTGGGGGCCGTTCAGCGGCGGCTCGCGGGCGCTGATCTCCGGATCGATCAGCCGGACCGGTCTGGCGCAGGGGGCATGGGCGACGGGCGGGGCCAGTGCGCTGGCGCTCCTCGGTGTGCTCTGGCTTTCGCCCAACGCCATGGCGGCGGCGCTGGTCATGGTGGTCACGGCAGGTCTGGCGCTGGCCTATACCCTGCCGCCGGTGAAGCTCTCGCATCGCGGCCTGGGTGAGATTGATGTGGCGGTCACCCATTCCATCGCCGTGCTGCTCTTCGGCTATGTGGCCCAGGGCGGCGGGCTGTTCGACGCGGCTCCCTGGCTTCTCGCCCTGCCCCTGGGGCTTTCGGTCTTTCCGGCGATCCTGCTGTCAGGGGTGCCGGACCATGCTGCCGACCGGGCCGCGGGCAAGGAAACCCTGGTGGTGAAACTGGGCATCGGGCGAAGCTGGGGGCTGGCGGCGCTCTTCGTGGTGCTGGCGGTGCTGGCCGCACTGGTCCTGTGGCTGGGCGCGGGACTGGCCGCCCTTCGCGGCCTTGGCCTGTTCGCTGGAGTCCACGCCTATTTCCTCATCCGCCAGATCTGGCGCGAAGCCCAGAAGCCCGCCGCGGCCCGGCGCATCGACGGGTTGATGGTGCTGGCGCTGAGCTTCATCCTGTGGTTCGGGCTGGTGCCGCTTCTGAACCTCAGCTGGCTCTCTTCTCCATGAGGCCCACGATGTCGCCCAGGATGCGGGTGATCTCGAAGTCCTTGGGCGAATAGACGGCGGCCACGCCCAATTGTTTCAGCACCGGCACATCGCCTTCCGGGATGATGCCGCCCGCCACCACCGGAATATGGTCCAGGCCCTCGGCGCGCAGCCGGTTCATGACATCGCGGATCAGCGGCACATGCGAGCCGGAGAGAATGGACAGCCCGATGACCTGCGCCTTCCTTTCCCTGGCGGAGGCGACGATCTGTTCCGGCGTCAGGCGGATGCCGTCATAGGTGACATCAAGGCCCACTTCGGCGGCGCGGGTGGCGATCTGTTCGGCCCCGTTGGAATGGCCGTCGAGGCCCGGCTTGCCGACGATCATCCTCGGCACATGGCCCAGGCGTTTCGTCAGATTCTCGATGCGCTGCTTCACCTCTGCGATGGCGGTTTCGGCGCTGTCGGTCGTGACCAGCAGCACCCCGGTGGGGGCGCGGTATTCGCCGAAGACCTGACGGAGCGTTGCTCCCCATTCGCCGGTGGTCACACCCGCCCTGGCGCAGGCGATGGAGGGTTCCATGACATTGCGGCCTTCCCTGGCGGCAGCTTCAAGGTCGTGCAGGGCCTGTTTCACGGCCTTGGCGTCGCGGGCGGCGCGCCAGGCCTTCAGGCGCTCCACCTGCTCATATTCCACGTCGTCCTTGACGGTGAGGATGGCCTCGCCCGCGCCGGTGGCAAGCGGCGAGGGTTCGCTGTTGGTGAAGGCATTGACGCCGATGATCCTGGTTTCGCCGGACTCGATGGCCTTGAGGCGCTGGGTGTTGGAGGCGACCAGCGCCCGCTTCATGTAGCCCTCTTCCACGGCGGCCACGGCCCCGCCCATGGCCAGAACCTTGGCCAATTCGGCCCGCGCCTCGGTCTTCAATTCCTCGACCTTGTGCTCGATCTCCTTGGAGCCATCGAAGATGTCGCCATAGGCGAGGAGGTCGGTCTCATAGGCGACGATCTGCTGCATGCGCAGCGACCATTGCTGGTCCCAGGGCCGGGGCAGGCCCAGCGCCTCGTTCCAGGCCGGCAATTGCACGGCGCGGGCGCGGGCATTCCGCGACAGGACCACGGCCAGCATTTCAAGCAGGATGCGATAGACGTTGTTTTCCGGCTGCTGTTCGGTGAGGCCCAGCGAGTTCACCTGCACGCCATAACGGAAGCGGCGGTATTTCTCCTCGGTGATGCCATAGCGGTCGCGCGTCACCTCATCCCAGAGTTCGGTGAAGGCGCGCATCTTGCACAGTTCGGTGACGAACTTGATGCCGGCGTTGACGAAGAAGGAAATGCGGCCCACGGCGGCGGGGAAGTCCTTTTCCGGCACGGCCTGCGCGTCCCGCATGGCGTCCAGCACCTGAATGCCGGTGGCGAGCGCGAAGGACAGTTCCTGCACCGGCGTGGCGCCGGCCTCCTGCAGATGGTAGGAGCAGACATTCATGGGGTTCCACTTCGGCAACGCGCTGGCCGAGAAGGCGATGATGTCGGTGGTGAGCCGCATGGAGGGGCGCGGCGGGAAGACATGGGTGCCGCGCGAGAGATATTCCTTGATGATGTCGTTCTGGGTGGTGCCCTGCAGCGCCTTGCGGTCGGCCCCTTGCGCATCGGCCGTGGCGACATAGAGGGCCAGGAGCCAGGCGGCGGTGGCGTTGATGGTCATGGAGGTGTTCATCTGCGCCAGCGGAATGCCGTCGAAGAGGGCCTTCATGTCGCCCAGGTGCGCGATGGGCACGCCCACCTTGCCGACCTCGCCGCGCGACAGGACATGATCGGAGTCGTAGCCCGTCTGGGTCGGCAGGTCGAAGGCCACCGACAGGCCGGTCTGGCCCTTGGCCAGATTGGTGCGGTAGAGCTTGTTTGATTCCGTGGCGGTGGAATGGCCCGCATAGGTGCGGAAAAGCCAGGGCTGGTCCATGGTGGTCCCCGATGTTGCGATGCAACAGGGAAGCATGGGTCGGGTTTTCTGGCAACTCCCCTTTGGTCGGGAAAAGCCACGTCAACTTACCGCACTGGACTTTTGTTGCAGTGCAAATAAAATTGCCGCCAGTCTAGACTGAACCCCAAGAGGGAGTTTCGCCATGAATGACAGTCCAGCCCCCGCGTCCAAGGCTCCGTTGAAGGACCTCTATGAGATCGGCGAAATTCCGCCGCTCGGCCATGTGCCTGCCAATATGTATGCCTGGGCCATCCGGCAGGATCGTCACGGCCCGCCGGAAAGCTCCTTCCAGGTCGAGGTGGTGCCCACCTGGGAGATCGGCGAGGACGAGGTGCTGGTCCTCGTCATGGCGGCGGGCGTCAACTACAACGGCGTCTGGGCGGGTCTGGGCATTCCCATCTCGCCCATCGACGGCCACAAGAACCCCTATCATATCGCCGGTTCCGACGCCTCGGGCGTGGTCTACAAGATCGGTTCCAAGGTGAAGCGCTGGAAGGTGGGTGACGAGGTGGTCATCCATTGCAATCAGGATGACGGCGACGACGAGGAATGCAACGGCGGCGATCCGATGTTTTCCAACTCGCAGCGCATCTGGGGCTATGAGACGCCGGATGGATCCTTCGCCCAGTTTGCCCGGGTGCAGGCGCGGCAGTTGCTGCAGCGGCCGCAGCATCTGTCGTGGGAGGAGTCGGCCTGCTACACGCTGACTCTGGCCACCGCCTATCGCATGCTCTTCGGTCATCGTCCGCATGTGTTGAAGCCGGGCCAGAACGTGCTGGTCTGGGGGGCCTCGGGCGGGCTTGGCTCCATGGCCATCCAGCTCTGCGCCACGGCGGGCGCCAATGCCATCGGCGTCATCTCGGACGACGACAAGGCCGAGTTCGTGATGCAACTGGGCGCCAAGGGCGTCATCAACCGCAAGAACTTCAAGTGCTGGGGCCAGATGCCCAAGGTCAACACGCCGGAATATAACGAGTGGATGAAGCAGGCGCGGGAATTCGGCAAGGCCATCTGGGCCTATACCGGCAAGGGCAACAATGTCGACATGGTGTTCGAGCATCCGGGCGAGTCGACCTTCCCGGTCTCGGTGCTGGTGACCAAGCGCGGCGGCATGATCGCCATCTGTGCCGGCACCACGGGCTATAATCTCACCATGGATGCGCGCTATCTGTGGATGCACCAGAAGCGTGTGCAGGGCTCGCACTTCGCCAACCTGTTCCAGGCCTCCGCCGCCAACAAGCTGGTGGTGGCGCAGCGCATCGACCCCTGCATGTCCGAGGTCTATTCCTGGAAGGACATTCCCAAGGCCCACATGAAAATGTGGAAGAACGAGCACAAGCCCGGCAACATGGCGGTGCTGGTTGGCGCGCCCACCACCGGGCTGCACACCTTCGAGGATACGATCGAGGCCGCCGACAACGCCTGAGGGTTTTCAGGCCGTATCATCAGCGGGCGGGAAAAGGCTTCCGCCCGCTTTTTTTGTCTGGGCGCGGTGCAGGGCGAGCACCCGGTTCAACTCACCGCCGAGAATGAGGGCCAGGGCCGAGAGATAGATGAAGAACATGGCTGCGAAGATGCCCGACAACGAGGCATAGGTGGAGGCAAAGCTGTTGAAGCGCAGGAGCCACTGGGAATAGGCCACGGTCATGATGATCCAGGCCACCAGAGTCAGGCCGACACCGGGCAATATCTGACGGAGCGGCAGGCGGCGCGCCGGCAGGATGAGATGGGCCATGACAAGGCCGGTGAGAAGGAGCGTGATGGCCACGGGAAAGCGCCAGAGATTGAGCGGCAGATAATTGTCGCGGATGCCGGGGGCGTAGCGCTCCAGCGCGGCCAGCAGCAGCGGCACACCGATGATGAGCAGCGCCACGGCGAGAAGGCCAAAGGCAGCGACGATGATGAAACCGGTGTTCTGGCCATAGAGGCGGGCCATGGTGCGCTGTTCCTTCAGGTCATAGGCGCGGTTCAGCGCCACGCGCACCGAGTCCACCCCGGCCATGGCGCTCCAGATGGTCAGCACCGCCGAAATGGAGAGGAGCCCGGTGCGCGGCACGGTGAGGATGCGGTGGATTTCCGGGGCCAGCGGGCTGACCAGTTGATCGGGCGCCACCTCCAGCAGGAAATCGACGATGCGCTGGGCCAGCGTGTCATTGCCGAAAAAGCCGCCGAGTGCCGTGAGGAAAATGAGAAAGGGAAAGATCGAGAAGATCATGCGGAAGGCAATATTGCCGGCCAGCGGCATGGCCTCGTCGGCAAACAGCCGCCAGACGGCTTCGCGCAGAAGCTGGGGCAACTGAATGACCGGATTGTCGCTCATGGTGCCCCAGTTTGCCGCGTGGCTGCGGCTTCGTCCATATGTCAGGTGACGTCGATCACGTCGGCGTCGGTGGCCTGCAGCTTGGCGAGAGTATGCCTGGCCCGGTCGCGGTGGCCTTGCGTCACATGGGTGCGGACGAGGGCGATGGCGGCGGCGATGACCGCCATGTCGTCGGTGAAGCCGAGGCCGAGAAGGAAGTCGGGCACGGCGTCAAAGGGCAGGATGAAATAGGCAAGCGCACCAAAGAGCGTGGCGCGCACCTTGAGCGGCGTGGCGCTGTCGGTGGCGCAATAATAGGCCGCCACCAGTTCATCGGCAAAGGGCAGGCGGGCCAGATTGGCCTTCACCTTGGGCCAGAAATCGCGGCGCACCCGGTTTTCCTGTCGGGTCGCGTCCTGATCCTTCACCGGGGCCATGGCAACCTCCCTCTGCAATGGCGAGACGGCCGGATCCCAGCGTCATGGCATCCGGCCGTCTGCATATGGGAGGCGGGCAGGCCTCCTTCAAGGATCAATCGTCCTCATAGTATCCCTTGTCGGCGGACTTGTGGCAGGCCAGGCAATTGGCCTTGGACTTGACCTTTGGGTCGGTGAAGCGTTCGGGACGCACCTCGCCCTCGTGCTCACGCTTCCACTGCGGGGTCTCGGTGATGCGGAGCGGCGTCTCGCTGGCGGCGATGCGGCGCATCCAGCGCGACTTGCCGCGCGCATCGGCGGCATTGGCGGGGGGGAAGGGCGGGGTGGGGGGCTGCAACTCAAGGGCCAGCGAGGAGGCTTCCCCGAAGCGGATCGGGAGGTTGCCCATCAGCGCCTCCCATGACCGCTTCGGCAGCATCTGGGGCTGGAAGGCCATGTGGCAGGCGGCACATTCCTTCAGCGTGGCCTCATGTTTGATGGGCGGGAAGCGTTCGCCGTCCTCCTCGGCCTGAACCGGCAGGGAGGGCAGGACCACCAGACCAAGGGCCAAGGCAATGAGACTGAAAAAGGGCACGGGATTCATCATGGGTTTTCCTCCCTATTGGCTGACGAGCCAGGTCAGCACGTCGCCCTTTTCGGCGGGCGTGCAGTCGCGGCCCAGAACGGAATTGCAGTTGCGGCCAAACCACTTCTCCACCTTGGCCGGATCGCTGTAACGGTCGGGCGCCCTGGACAGCGCCATGGGGTCGATGGCCTTGCCGGCCCGGGTCTGGCCGGGCTTCGTCATGTCGTTGGTGTGGCACGAGGTGCAGGAGGGCGTGTCAGGCTTGCCGCCCGTGTGGTCGGCCATGAAGAAGGCCTTGCCACGCTCAGCCGAGAAACCGGCAAAAGCCGGATCGGCGGCCTTGGCGGCAGCCAGATAGCTGGCGATCTGGGCGTCCTGCGCCGGGCCGGCCAGCGCCGGAGCGGCGAGGCCCGCCAGCAGCAGGAAGGTGAAAACAAGCTTGGTCATGACAATCACTCCTTTGGCACGTCAATCATCTGGGGGGCGAAGAGCCCGCTTGCCGCATCGCGGTGGCAGGCCTGGCAATTGGATTTGGCGGTGATGGATTTGCGGGCGAAGACGGCGGCGGGGATATCGCCATGCATGCGCTGCCAGAAGCGCGTGGTGGTGAGGCGCAAGGGTTCCGCTGAAGTATTGGCGGCAAAGACATGGGCGGGCAGCGTGTCCCAATGCTCGGCGCTGTTGGCTGAGAGATAGGCAGAGATCTTGTCGCCATAGCCCGCGGGCAGGGTGGCATCCTCGCCGAAGTGGTCATCGAGATGGGCCATGATGTCGCGCCAGCGCGCGGCGGGCAGCAGGCTCGGGTGATAGGCCATGTGGCAGTCGCCGCAGGTGGTGGCATAGGCATGATCGAGGGGAGCCGTGGGCACGCCGGGGGCGGCGGCCTTGAGGCCCATGAGGGCCGGCGGAATGGCGAGCGCGGCCACAGCGAGCGAAAGGGCCAGGGCAGAAAGCGGCCGCGCCGGAGTGGGTGTGCGTTGATTATGAGGCGCAGCGATTGCCGCAGGCGTCAGAACCTTCTCGCCCGTGACCATGGCGCGGACGAGATTGTCGGCGGCGCGGCGGCTTTCGTAGATCACACCGAGCACATGGCCCACCACCATGAGGAGCAAGCCCCAGGCGGCAAGCTCATGCAGCTCGCGCAGGCTGCGGCCCGCGTCGAAGCTGAGCAGGGCCTTCAACGGTCCCTGCTTGAACATGCCGCCGAGCACGCCCAGCCCCGTGAAGCCCAGAAGCAGCACCGTGGCGAGGAGGGCAAAAACCATGAGGGCGCCCAGAGGATTGTGACCGGCGTGGGCGACATGCGGGCGATGGCTGAGGGTTTTCACATGGGCGATGACATCCGGCAGGCGGGGCAGGAAGCTGGCGAAGCGGCTGTGGGTCGATCCGGTGAAGCCCCAGATGAGGCGGAAGACCACGAGAGCCATGGCCGCAACCCCGCCCGCGATGTGCAGTCCGAGCCAGGAGGCATTGAGGATGAAACCGGTGCCGGCGGCAAGGGCAATGGCCAGAACCAGCAGCCAGTGAAACTGGCGGACGGCGGCGTCCCAGACGGGAAGAGGGCGGACGGCAGGCGAGGTCATGATGGCGGTCTAGGCCATGGACGCTGACAGGCTGCCACCGCGCCTGTCAGCGTCCTGTCAGCTTGGGCGAAAGGCCCCCTCAGGCCCGGCTGGCGGCGTGCAGGAACCAGTCGAAAAGGCGCTGCGGCAGCAGGCGCTTGCCCAAGGCCATGATGCCGGTGGCCAGGGTCACGTTGTAGCGGGGCCGGGGGTTCCGGCTTTCGAGCGCATGGATCACCTTTTTCACCACCGCCTCGGGCGGCAGGGTGAGGAATGAATTGTCGCCGCGCATGAGGGTGTCACGCTGTTTCTGATAGGCAGCGCGGTGGTGGGCCGAGCCCTCTTCGTCGATGCTGTCTTCGAAGGCCTTCACCGCATTGTCGCGGAAGGCCGAGGTGATCGGGCCGGGGTTGATGAGGATGACGCGGATGCCGGTATCCCACAATTCCTGCTTCAGGGTTTCGCTCAGGGCCTCGATGGCGAATTTCGAGGCGTTGTAGGGGCCGCGGAAGGGCATGGCGACGATGCCGAGCACCGAGGAGGTGTTGATGATGCGGGCGTCACCTTCAGCGCGCAGCAGGGGCAGGCACAGGTTGGTCAACTCGTGCCAGCCGAAGACATTGGCCTCGAACTGGCGGCGCATCACGTCGCGGCTCACGTCTTCCAGCGCGCCCGTCTGGCCAAAGGCGCCGTTGTTGTAAAGAGCATAGAGGCGGCCTTTGGTGCGGCGGGAGATTTCTTCGACACAGGCCTTGAGCGAGGCGGAGTCTTCGTAATCAAGCGCCAAGGCCTCGAAGCCTTCGGCGGCCAGGCGCGCCACATCCTCGGGTTTGCGCGCCGTGGCAAAGACGCGGAAGCCGCGCGCGCGGAGCATCCCGGCGGCGACATGGCCGATGCCGCTGGAACAGCCGGTGATGAGAACGCTGCGCTCGGTCATGAAAAATCCCCGGAGGTGATGGTTTCCGGGGATGTAGAGACTTGCCGCTGCTTTGAAAAGATCAGTTGCCGCCATCCATCAGGCGGCGGGCGATGACCTGGGCCTGGATTTCGGCGGCCCCTTCGAAGATGTTGAGGATGCGGGCATCGCAGAGCACGCGCGAAATGGCGAATTCCAGCGCAAAGCCGTTGCCGCCGTGGATTTGCAAGGCATTGTCGGCCGCCGCCCAGGCGACACGCGCGCCGAGAAGCTTGGCCATACCGGCCTCAAGATCGCAGCGCAGGCCCTGATCCTTCTCGCGCGCGGCGCGGTAGGTGAGCTGGCGGGCCGCCATGATTTCCGCCGCCATCAGGGCGAGCTTGTCGGCGATGCGCGGGAAATTGATGATGGGCGTGCCGAACTGGACGCGCTCGGAGGCATATTTGAGGCCGAGGTCGAGCGCGTTCTGGGCAACACCGATGGCGCGCGCCGCGGTCTGGATGCGGGCCGATTCAAAGGTCTGCATCAACTGCTTGAAGCCCTGGCCTTCCACGCCGCCCAGCAGGTTCTCGGCCTTGACCTCAAAATCCTCGAAGCGGATTTCATATTCCTTCATGCCGCGATAGCCCAGCACCTCGATCTCGCCGCCGGACATGCCCTTGGCCGGGAAGGGATCGGCATCACTGCCGCGCGGCTTTTCGGCCAGCAGCATGGACAGGCCCTTGTAGCCCGGCTCATCCGGGTTGGTGCGGACCAGGAGCGTCATGACATCGGCGCGCACCGGGTGGGTGATCCAGGTCTTGTTGCCGGTGACCTTGTAGGTGTCGCCCTCCTTCACCGCGCGGGTGCGGAGCGAGCCCAGGTCCGAGCCGGTGTTGGGTTCGGTGAAGACGGCGGTGGGCAGGATCTCACCGGAGGCGATCCGGGGCAGCCACTTTTCCTTCTGCGCCGCAGTGCCGCCATTCATGATGAGTTCGCAGGCGATTTCGGCGCGGGTGCCGAGCGAGCCCACGGCGATCCAGCCGCGCGACAGTTCCTCGGAGACGACGCACATGGCCTCCTTGGGCAGGCCAAGGCCGCCGAATTCCTCGGGCAGGGTCAGGGCAAAGACGCCGAGGTCGGCCAGCTCCTTGATGATCTCCAGCGGCACATAGGCGTTCTTCTGGTGCCAGCCGTGGGCGTGGGGGGCCACCCTGTCGGCGATGAAGCGGTTCATGGTCTCGCGCATCTCGTCCATGAGACCGTCGAGGCCGCAGGCGCCATGGGTGTGGCCCGCCTGATGTTCGGCGATGAGCGTGGCCAGCCTGGCGCGGTTTTCCGGCGTGTTGCCGGCAAAGCCCGCCACCAGAGTGCGCAGGGGCTTCAGGCCGTCATCGGAAAGACCGAGGCTGGTGAGGCGGAAGATCTCCTGCTGGTTCATGGGAATGCCGCCCAGGATCTGCTGGGCATATTCACCGGCGGCCACCGCGATGAGCAGGTGTTCCAGATCGCCGAACTGGCCCATGGCCTGCAAGCGCTCCTCATAGTCGCGGAGCGCCCGGAAGGTTTCCACATAGGTGGCAAGCCAGGACAGGCCATGGGCCTCGTGCTGGTGGCGGTCCAGCCCCTTGCCCAGGCCCGTGCCTTCGGTCTCGATCTTCCGGGCGAGGGCCGCGCGCGCCTTCATCAGCAGGGCATCACCCGCTTCGGCGGCGGCGGCGAGAAAATCCTTGATGGTCATGGGAAAGCTCCAACGGGTGGCTTTTTCCGGTCTATATCAGCCCTTTGTGCGCTGCAATATGCACCTTCCGTTGCATTGCCAAAATTGGGCCGGATTTTCCACCCATGAGGGGGTGGCAGCGCAGGTGAAGTGGGGTTAAAAGAAGCAATGCGTGGAATTTCTACATGGAGTCTGGCGCTGGTGGCGCTTGGCCTGATGGCGGGTGCGGCTGAGGCGGCGCCCGAACTTCTCGGCACCTATGACGACTGGTCGGCCTATACCTATCAGGGGCCGGACGGCAAGGTCTGCTATGCCGTGTCCTCTCCCAAGAAGAGCGACTCCAGCCGCAAGGTCAAGCGCGACCCCATCTTCTTTCTCGTCACCAACATGCCGGGGCGGAAAGTCCGCGGTGAGGTGTCCACCATCATCGGCTACCCCTTCAAGGAATCATCACTGGTGACGCTGAAGGTGGACAATCAGAACTTTGAACTCTTCACCAATGGCGACGGCGCCTGGGCCGATACTTCGGCCAAGGAGAAGCAGATTCTCGGCGCCATGAAAAAGGGACACAGCCTGTCGGTCGCGGGCACCTCAAGCCGGGGGGCACAGACCACCGACCACTATTCCCTCGCGGGGATTTCCTCCGCGGTGGACAAGATCGACAGCGCCTGCAAGTAAATGAGCTTCTTCCTGTGGACGGTGAAACGGCGGACCCTGCTGCTGCTGGCGGCGCTGACGGCGCCGGCGGCCAGCGCCGATGCCGCCTGCCGTTCGCTGGAGGCTAATGGCGCGCGCTATACCGTCTGCGAGTTTGACGCGCGTCAGGCCAGCATCGGGCTGTTCAACCTGAATGAGCAGGGCGAAGCCCTGGGCTCGTTCTCGGCCCTGTCCAGCCTGTTGCAGGCCCAGGGCCGGAAGCTCACCTTCGCCATGAACGGCGGCATGTTCGACGACCGGCGCAAGCCCATCGGCCTCTATGTGCAGGACGGCAAACAGATGAAGCGCCTGAACCGGCGCACGGGGCCGGGCAATTTTCACCTCAAGCCCAACGGCGTGTTTTACCGCGCGGGCGAGCGCGTTGGCGTGGCGGAGACCGAGGCGTATGCGGGGCTGGGAATCACGCCCGACTTCGCCACCCAGTCCGGCCCCATGCTGGTGGTCAACGGCAAGATTCATCCGGCCTTCTCGGCCACCGGCACGTCGCGCAAGATCAGGAATGGCGTGGGCGTCAAGGATGAGCACACGGCCATCTTCGTCATTTCCGAGACCTCGGTGAACTTTTATGATTTCGCCGTGCTGTTCCGCGATACGCTGGCCTGCCCCAATGCGCTTTTCCTCGACGGCACCATTTCCAGCCTCTATGCGCCGGAGGTGAACCGCAACGACAACTTCATGGCGCTGGGGCCGATGATCGGCGTCACGGAGCCCGCGCCATGACCACGGTGGTGGAGCGGAAGCCGCCGCCGCGCTACATCGCCAATGATCGGCGCCTGTCGCTGGTGGGTCTCACGCGCGAGGCACTGGCCGATGTTCTGGAGCGAGCGGGCGTGGCCGAGCGGCAGCGCAAGATGCGCATGCGCCAGATCTGGCACTGGATCTATCATCGCGGGGTCACGTCCTTTGCCGCCATGACCGATGTGTCGAAGGATCTGCGCGAGAAACTCGATGAGCACTTCGCCATCACCCGGCCCGAGGTGGTGGTGGAGCAGACGTCTTCCGATGGCACGCGCAAGTGGCTGTTGCGCCTGCCGGCGGATGAGCGCGGCGCGCGCCACGAGGTGGAGATGGTCTATATCCCGGAGGAGGACCGGGGCACGCTGTGCATTTCCTCGCAGGTGGGCTGCACGCTCACCTGCACCTTCTGCCACACGGGCACACAGAAGCTGGTGCGCAACCTGACGGCTGAGGAAATCGTGGGCCAGGTTGTGCTGGCGCGCGACAAGCTTGAGGAATGGCCGCACCAACTGGCGGTCAATCCCAACCCGCCGGAGGCGGGGCGCTATCTCACCAACATCGTCTTCATGGGCATGGGCGAGCCGCTCTACAATTTCGATCATGTGAAGGCTGCCGCCACCATCATCGCCGACAATGAGGGCATTGCCCTGTCGAAGCGGCGCATCACGCTGTCCACTTCCGGCGTGGTGCCGGAGATGGTGCGCGCCGGCGCGGAGATCGGCACGGCCCTGGCCATCTCGCTCCATGCGACCACGGACGAGGTGCGCGACAGGCTGGTGCCGCTGAACAAAAAACATCCCCTGGCCGAGGTGCTGGCGGCGGCGCGGGCCTATCCGGGAGCGTCCAACGCGCGCCGCATCACCTTTGAATATGTCATGCTGAAGGGGGTGAACGACACGCCCGCCGATGCCCGGCGGCTGGTGAAGCTTCTGGCCAGGATTCCGGCCAAGGTGAACCTCATTCCCTTCAACCCCTGGCCGGGCGCGCCCTACGAATGCTCGGACTGGGAGACGATCGAGGCCTTCGCCGAAATCCTCAACAAGGCGGGCTATGCCTCGCCGGTGCGCACCCCCCGGGGCCGCGATATCATGGCCGCCTGCGGGCAGCTCAAGTCCGAGAGCCAGAAGGTCAAGGCGAAGGACCGGGTCTGAGCTTGCCCCGGCAGGCTTTCGCGTGATAGTCGAGCGCCAGATTTACCCCTGTGGAAGTGCGCCATGCCGAAGCAAAAAGTGAAGAAAGTCGTCCTCGCCTATTCGGGCGGGCTTGATACCTCCATCATCCTGAAGTGGCTGCAGACCGAATATGGCGCGGAGGTGGTGACCTATACCGCCGACCTGGGCCAGGGGGGCGAGTTGGAACCGGCGCGCCGCAAGGCCGAGCAACTGGGCATCAAGCAGATCTACATCGAGGACGCGCGCGAGGATTTCGTCGCCAATTACGTCTTCCCCATGTTCCGGGCCAATGCGGTCTATGAGGGGGTCTATCTTCTGGGCACCTCCATTGCCCGCCCGCTCATTGCCAAGCGCCTCATCGAGATTGCCCGCGAGACGGGGGCCGACGCCATCGCCCCCGGCGCCACCGGCAAAGGCAATGACCAGGTGCGCTTTGAACTCACCGCCTATGCGCTGAACCCCGACATCAAGATCATCGCCCCCTGGCGCGAGTGGGCATTCAAGAGCCGGACCGACCTCATCACCTTCGCCGAGGCCCACCAGATCCAGGTGTCCAAGGACAAGCGCGGCGAAGCGCCCTTTTCGGTCGATGCCAACCTGTTGCACTCGTCGTCCGAGGGCAAGGTTCTGGAAGACCCCTGGGTGGAGCCGCCGCCTTACGTCTATCAGCGCACCATTTCGCCCATGGACGCGCCGGACCAGGCGACCGACATCGAGATCACCTTCAAAAAGGGCGATCCCGTTGCCATCAACGGCACGGAAATGTCGCCCGCCACACTGCTCACCGAGTTGAACCGGCTGGGCCATGACAATGGCATCGGGCGGCTCGACCTGGTGGAAAACCGCTTCGTCGGCATGAAGTCGCGCGGCGTCTATGAAACGCCCGGCGGCACCATCCTCTTGGCCGCGCACCGCGCCATGGAAAGCCTGACGCTCGACCGCGAGGCGGCGCACCTGAAGGACTCCTTCATGCCGCGCTATGCCGAACTCATCTATTACGGCTTCTGGTTCTCGCCCGAGCGCGAGATGTTGCAGGCCATGATCGACAAGGCCTCCGAGCATGTGGAGGGCGTGGTCCGCCTCACCCTCTACAAGGGCAATGTCATCGTCTCGGGCCGCACATCGCCGAAGTCGCTCTATTCCGATGCGCTTGTCACCTTCGAGGATGACCGCGGCGCCTATGACCAGAAGGATGCGGCGGGCTTCATCCGGCTGAACGCGCTCAGGCTGCGCACGCTGGCGGCGCGCAAGCGCAAGGCTTAGCGCAACGGACGATCAAATCGGAACGATTTGAGAGAGAAAAGTTGCGCCAACATATTGATTTTCGAGCAACTTATCGGCGGCAGTTGATTCCAACTGACCGCCGGTTGCTCTAGATCGGACGCACTGATCCGATCAAGCGCATTCCCCTTCAAGACTCGCCGGAGAGCCTCACTTCTTCCAGCAGCCAGTCGCGGAAGGCCCTGACCCGGGGGCGGGTGAGGGCCTCCGGCGGATAGACGATGTAATAGGCGAGATCGAGGGGCAGTGTGACGGTGAAGGGCTGAACCAGCCGCCCCGCCTTCAGGTCGTCGGCCACGAGCGCGCTGCGGCCCAGGATGATGCCGTGGCCCGCCACCGCCGCCTGCACCGCATGCATGGAATTTTCCAGGCGCAGCCCGCGCCGCGCCGCAACCCCGGTGACGCGCGCCGCCCGCAGCCAGGCATTCCAGTCTATGGGGAAATCATCGTGGATGAGCGTGTGGTGGCGCAGGTCCTCGGGGCTCGCCAGCGGCGGCCCTCGTTCCAGAAGCGCCGGGCTGCACACCGGCGTCAGTTCCTCCTTCAGCAGCAGTTCGGCGCTGAGGCCCGGATATTTGCCGCTGCCGAAGCGGATGGCGAGGTCCATGCCATCGCGGGTGAAGTCCACGAGATCGGTGGAAGTGGAGAGCCGCACGTCACAGTCGCGGTGGCGTTCGCTGAAGCGGAAGAGGCGCGGCAGCAGCCATTTGGCGGCGAAGGAATCCAGCGTCGAGATGTTGATGATGCCGGTGCGGTTGCGCTCGGTCAGGTGAAGCGTGGCGGCGGCCAATTGCTCCAGAAGGTCGTGGACGACGTGGTAATAATAGTCCCCCTCCGATGTGAGGATGACGGCGCGGGTCTGGCGCTGGAACAGGCTGAGCTGGAGATAGTCCTCGAGGGTGCGCACGGCGCGGCTTACCGCGCCATGGGTAACGCGCAATTCGGCGGCCGCGCGGGTGAAGCTCAGATGGCGGGCGGCGGCCTCGAAACTCTTCAGCGTGGTGAGCGGCGGCAGCGATCGCATGTTTCCTCCATGCGTGATTTAATCTCACAAATAACGACAGGATTTCTCGTTTGTCCAGATGGCGGAAGACCGACATATTGCTTTCATCAGGGCATGTTTTTGATGTCCGGAACAATGGAGGGTGATATGTCACGATTGCGTGAAAGTCACAGTTCAGCCCACGGTTTCGTGAATGGAGACCGGAGCGTTCTGGCTCTGCCGCGTCGGATTCTGGCGCGCTTCAGGGCACGGCGGGAAATGAACCGCCTGCTCAGCATGGATGATCACATGCTGCAGGACATTGGCCTGTCGCGCGGGGATATCCAGCGCGAGGCCATGCGCTCACTGTGGTGAGGTTGAGGACAGCGAAAGGCCACCCCCATGGGGTGGCCTTTCGTTTTTGACTGAATGCCCTCAGGCCAGTTTTTGCAGCGCCTTGAGAATGGCCTCACCCATCTGCGGCGTGGTGGCATTGGCGGGCATGGTGTCTGACGCGATGTCGCGGGTGCGGATGCCTTCGGCCAGCACGGCGGCAATGGCGCGGTCGAGCTTGTCGGCCCAGTCGCCCAGCCCCAGCGAATAGCGCAGCGCCATGGCGAAGCTGCCGATCATGGCGATGGGATTGGCGTGGCCCTTGCCGGCAATGTCCGGGGCCGAGCCATGCACCGGCTCATAAAGCGCCTTGCGCCGGCCCGTTCGGGCGTCGGGTGCACCGAGCGAGGCCGAGGGCAACATGCCAAGCGAGCCCGTCAGCATGGCGGCCACGTCCGAAAGCACGTCGCCGAAGAGGTTGTCGGTGACGATGACATCGAACTGCTTGGGCCAGCGGACGAGCTGCATGGCGCAATTGTCGGCCAGCACGTGTTCCAGCGTGGCGTCGTGGTATTCATTGTGGTGGATGCGGGTGACGACCTCGTTCCACAACACGCCGGTCTTCATCACGTTGCGCTTTTCGGCCGAGGACACCTTGTTCTTGCGGGTCCTGGCGAGGTCAAAGGCGACGCGGGCGATGCGCTCGATCTCGAATGTGTCGTAGACCTGCGTATCGATGGCGTATTTCTCGCCCTTGTGGGCACCGTCGTCGCGCGTGCCGATGATCTTGGGCTCGCCGAAGTAGACGCCACCCGTCAGTTCACGGACGATGAGGATGTCGAGGCCCTCCACCACGTCGCGCTTCAGCGACGAGGCCTCGGCGAGGGCCGGATAGCAGATGGCGGGGCGGAGATTGGCGAAGAGACCGAGATCCTTGCGCAGCCGCAAGAGGCCCGCCTCGGGACGGACCTCATAGGCCACCTTGTCCCACTTGGGCCCGCCCACCGCGCCGAAGAGCACGGCGTCGGCGGCCTGCGCCTTTTCCATGTCGCCTTCGGAGATGGCGGCCCCATGGGCGTCGTAGGCCGAACCGCCCACCAGCCCGCGGTCGATCTCGAACCTGGCAATGCCCTGTTTGGTGAACCAGCCGATCAGCCGCTCCACCTCGGCCATGACTTCGGGGCCGATGCCGTCGCCCGGCAGAAGGAAAAGGGAATGGCTGGTCATGGGGTTGTGCTCCTCGCTGTGTGCGGCCCACGGGGTAGCGGGGGCTGCCCAAGCTTGCAAGCCCCAAAAGGCAGGGGGCGGTGTCGCCACCGCCCCCGTTCTGGAAACCGCCCGTACCTATTCGCGCAAGGGCGCGACGCGTTTCACCTGATAGGTGCGCAGGCCCTCGTCTTCCTTCACCGAAACATATTCGCCCGGCGCAAAGGCGTGGTTGCCGAAGCGATAGCCGGCCTCGTCGTCCTCTTCGTCGGAGTCGATGTCATAGTGGAAGGCCCAGGATCCGCCGGGCTTGCGCACCAGGTGGCCGATGTCGTCGGCCTCGCCGGGGCGGAAGCGCCGGACCCGGCAGAGGTCGCGGTTCTTCGTCCATTCCTCGGCAAGGATATGGCCCCGGTCATCCAGCGGTGCCGTGAACTCATAGCCTTCGGCGGCAGACCCCACGGGGTGCTCGTGGTCGCGGGCCAGTTCCAGCCGCACACGTTTCAACATGGCGGACCTCCGTCAGTGCGACATGAGGACCGGCAGGTCGTGCCGGGCGAGGACGAACTTGGTGGCCCCGCCGAAGATCATTTCGGTGAGGCGCGAGTGGCCATAGGCGCCCATGATCACCAGGCTTGAGCCGGCATCGGCGGCATTGCGCAACAGCGCCTGGCCGGGGTCCAGCCCTTCGGTGGGATAGGATTCCGCCACGGCCTTCACCCCCTGCCGGGCCAGGGCCTCGGCAATGTCGGCGCCGGGCAGGCGCTGGTGGTTGGCGGGGTTCTTTTGCGGGTCAACCGACACGATGCGCACCGTCGCGGCGGTCTTGAGCAGCGGCAGGGCATCGAAGCAGGCCCGGGCCGCCTCGCGGCCGCCGTCCCAGCCCACCACAATGTCCGTGATGGCGGCAAGTCCCGAACCCTTGTTGGGCAGCACCAGAACCGGGCGGCCCGCGCCCATGACCACCTGTTCGACGAAATCCTGTTCCACGCCGGTGGGGGCCGAGGTGTCGGTGGCCGAGATGATGACCAGATCGGTGGCGCGGGCGCGGCTCACCACCTCGTCGCTGATCACCGGCAGCTTCGACTCCACCAGGTGAAAATCATAGGTCAGGCCCTCGCGCGCCATGGCGGCGTTGAAGCTGTCCATGACCTTCTGCTGGTGTTCGTGGAAAAAGGCCTGGGTGCCGTCGAAGGTCTGGGGAATGGCTTCAAAGCCGATGGAGGGATAGATCTGCGCGGCGGGAATGACATAAAGGCCCGAGACATGGACCGGAGCGTGCTGGCTGGCCTGGTTGTGGGCCACCGTGGCGGCGGCTTCGAGCAACTGCGGCAGGCGGGCCACTTCGTTGAGGCTCAAAAGGATGGTGCGATAGGTCATGGCGGTCCTCCTCTTCCCTTAAGGTAGTGCATGGCGGGACAAAGGAAAATGCGTCATGATGAAAAAATCGGAAGACCGGGTTTCCGGCCGGTGAACGGAACATGCGAAAGATTGAATGAATGAGTGTGAAGCCTGACCAGATGCGCCTGGCCCGGGGCGGGCTTGCCGCTCAGTTTTCGGCCGCGGGCGCCCGCCTGACGGCGCTCACGATTGCCGGGGTTGATGTGGTGATGGGGGCGGCGCGGGATTTTGGCCGGGCCGACATTACGGCGGGTGCCATCTGCGGGCGCATCGCGGGGCGCATTGCGGACGCGCGCTTTCCGCTCGCTGGCCGCGCGGTGGCGCTTCTCGCCAATACGCCACCCGACCAGTTGCATGGCGGGCCGGATGGCTTCTGCCACCGGACATGGGACGCGGCGGCGGTCGACGAGGGGTTGCGTTTCACCCTGCGCTCGCCCGATGGCGATCAGGGCTATCCGGGCGAGGTTACGGCCACGGCCACCTATGGCCTCACGGAAGATCGGCTGACGCTGGACCTGACGGCCACGACCACGGCACCGACGGTCATCAATCTCACCAACCATGGCTACTGGAACCTGGCGGGTGGCGGGCCGGTTCTTGACCATGAGTTCATGATCGAGGCTGACCAGATGTTACCGCTGACGGCCGCCAAAATTCCGACCGGCGAGATTGCCGATGTGGCGGGCACGCGCTTCGATTTCAGGACGCCGAGACCGATTGGCGCGGCCTATGACGCGGGCTTTGTCCTGCGCGGAAAGCGCGGCGAGATGAAACGGGCCTGCCGCTTGCGCGATCCCGCCTCGGGGCGCGGCATGGAGGTCTGGTGCACGGAGGCGCTGCTGCAGATCTATACCGCCGACCACTGGGGGCCGGCGATGCCGGGCAAGGCAGGCCCCCTCATGGCGCATCAGGGTCTGGCGCTCGAGGCGCAGAACTTCCCCGATGCGCCAAACCACCCGGCCTTCCCCTCGGCCCGGCTTGATCCGGGGGCGACCTATCATCACCGCATCGAGTGGCGCTTCCGGTAATCAGAGAAAGTTATAGGGGTCGATGTCGATCTGAAGGGCGAGGGAGCCGCGGGGCGCGATGCCGCCCAGCCATTGCCGGAGATGGGCCTGGATGTTGGCCTCGCGCGGGGCCTTGACCAGAAAGCGCCAGCGGTGCCGTCCGCGCACCAGATGAAGGGGAGCGGGCGCCGGTCCCAGAACCGTGAAGCCCGCCGCATCGGGAATACGCCTGGCCAGATCATGGGCGAAGCGTTCGGTCTCGCCCGCCTCGGCCCCGGAGATGATGAGGCTGGCCAGGCGGCCATAGGGCGGCAGGCCCGCCTGCTCGCGCACGCGCATTTCCTGGGCGAGGAATTCATCGCGGTTGCCGTGGGCCAGCGCCTGCATCAGCGGATGGTGGGGCACATGGGTCTGGATCAGGGCGCGGCCCGGATGCTCGCCCCGTCCGGCCCGGCCAGCCACCTGGGCCAGCAGAGCCCAGGTGCGCTCGGCCCCGCGCGGGTCAGAGGTTTCGAGCGCCAGATCAGCGTCCACCACGCCCGCGAGCGTCAGCTTGGGGAAGTGATGGCCCTTGGCCACCAGTTGGGTGCCGATGATGAGGTCAACCGCGCCCTGCTCCACGGCGCTGAGCGTATCGGTGAGGAGTGTGCCGCGTGCCAGATCACTGGACAGGATGGCCAGCCGCGCCGCCGGGAAAAGCTCGCGCACTTCCTCGGCCAGCCGCTCGATGCCGGGGCCCACGGGCACCAGCTTTCCCTCCACCCCGCAGGCGGGGCATTGGCGCGGCACGGGTTCGAGGTGGCCGCAGTGATGGCATTGCAACTGCTTGCGGAAGCGATGTTCCACCAGCGAGGCCGCGCAATGGGGACAGTCCATGCGATGGCCGCAGGCGCGGCACAGGGTCAAGGGCGCATAGCCCCGGCGGTTCAGGAACAATAACACCTGTTGACCGCGCGTCAGCGTGTCGGTCACCGCCGCAAGCAGGGGTGGCGACAGCCAGCGGCCCGGAGCGGGTGAGTCACGGCGGAGATCAATGAGCGAAATATCCGGCAGTTCGGCGCGGCCGTGACGGTCGGTGAGCTTCAGCGTGTGGTAGCGCCCGCGGCTGGCATTGACCAGGCTTTCCAGCGACGGCGTGGCCGAGGAGAGGATGACCGGGAAGCGCCCGAGCGAGCCATAGAGCACGGCCATGTCGCGGGCGTGATAGGTGACGCCATCCTCCTGCTTGTAGGCCCCTTCATGTTCTTCATCGACCACGATGAGACCGAGATTGACCCAGGGCAGGAAGAGGGCGGAGCGCGCGCCCACCACAATCTTCGCCTCGCCCAGGGCGACCCCGCGCCAGGTGCGTTCGCGCTCGCGCGGCCGCAAGCCCGAATGCCAAGCGGCGGGGGCGGCCTCGAAGCGGGCCTCGACGCGGGCGAGGAAGGAGGGAGTGAGCGCAATCTCCGGCAGCAGCAGCAGAACCTGCCGGCCCTGGCGCAGGGCCTCGGCCATGGCGGCGAAATAGACCTCGGTCTTGCCGGAGCCGGTGACGCCATCGAGAAGCGTGACACTGTGGCCGCCTGCCGCCACGCTCTGGCGCAGGGCTTCGGCCACGCGGCCCTGATCGGCGGAGAGTTCGAGGCGACCGCCCTCGGGGTCGGGCGCGGCAAAGGGCTGGAAGGGCGGCAGCTCCATGGCCTCCAGCGCGCCATCGGCAACCAGCGCTTTGATGACCCCGACGGAGACACTCGCCGCCTCGGCCAGTTCGCCGGCACGCAGCGCAAAGCCCTCGGCGGCCACCTCCAGCACGCGCTGGCGCTGGGGCGTCATGCGGCGCGGGGTGTGGCCCGTGGCGCGGTAGGCCATGGCTCCCTGCCTTTCGGCAAAAAGGCCGGGGCAGCGCAGAACCATGCGCAGCACCATGCCCGGCGGCTCCAGGTAATAGGCGGCCAGCCAATCGACGAAGCGGCGGTGCAGCGCCGACAGCGGCGGAAAATCAAAGCGCGCGGTGACGGGCTTGAGGCGGGTGCCCTCGGGGGCCTCGGCCTTCACCGCCCAGACCACGCCAAGGCGCGCGCGCGGCCCCAGCGGCACTTCCACATGGTCGCCGGGGGCGAGATCCATGCCCTCGGGAATGACATAGGAATAGGTCCCGGCGAGCGCCAGGGGCAGCAGCACTTCGGCGATTCTGGCAGCCGGGGTCATGGCCGAAAGGGAATAGTCTTGGACGCCTCCCGTGGCCAGCCCTATATCCTGTGGCCATGTGCCCTGTTGCCCTTCACCCGCCCCTTGCGCGCGAGATCGTGCCCCACGATCCGGCGGAAATGGCGGCGCGCCTGCGCGGGGAAAGGCATCTTCTGTTTCTCGACAGCGCCATGCGGCAGGAACATGTGGGGCGCTATTCCTTCCTCGCCTGCAATCCCGCCCAGACCCTCATGGTGCGGGGGGGCGCAACCTTTCTCGATGATGCGCCCGTGGCCGAAGCCGCCCCGGCGGTGCTCGACCGCCTGCTGGCGCAGGGCCATGCGCCGCCGCTGCCGGGCCTGCCGCCCTTTCAGGGCGGTTTTGCCGGATACATCGCCTATGATTACGGCGCGGTGCTGGAACCGTCGCTCAGCCTGCCGCGCCGCGCGCTGCCTGAACTCATGCTCAACCGCTATGACACGGTCATCGCCTGGGATCACTTGCAGGAGCGCGCCTGGATCATCAGCCGCGGCGGCGCGGCGGCCATCGACGCGCTGGCGGAAAAACTGAAGACACGGCCCGGCGCGCCGGGCCGGGCGACACTGGCGGGCTTTGCCTCCAACTTCACCCGCGCAGCCTATGAAGACGCCATCGCCCGCACGGTGGACCATGTGCTGGCGGGTGATATTTTTCAGGCCAATATCGCGCAGCAGTTTTCCGCAGCGGTGGACGCGGGCTTCGATGCCTTCGCCTTCCATGGGCAGTTGCGCCGCCGCAATGCCGCGCCCTTTGCCGCCTTTCTCGATTTCGGCGAGGTGGTGGTGGCCTCGGCCTCGCCGGAACGCTTGGTGAGTGTGCGCGGCGGCGTGGCCGAGGCGCGGCCCATCAAGGGCACCCGGCGGCGCGATGCCAATCCGGCGCGCGATGCAACGCTGGTGGCCGAACTGATGGCGAGCCGCAAGGACCGGGCCGAGAACGTGATGATCGTGGACCTGTTGCGCAACGACCTGTCGCGGGTGGCGGAACCGGGCACGGTCACGGTGCCCATGCTGTGCGGGCTTGAGTCCTATGCGGGGGTGCATCACCTGACCTCGGTGGTGACGGCGAGAGTGCGGGCTGATGTCGGCGCGGGCAGCCTGCTGGCGGCACTGTTTCCGGGCGGGTCCATCACCGGCGCGCCGAAGATCCGCGCCATGGCAGTGATCGCCGAAATGGAACAGCGGCCGCGCGGCATCTATTGCGGTTCCATCGGCTATGCCAGTTTTTCGGGCGCGGTGGATTTCAACATCGCCATCCGCACGGTGGAATTTTCCGATGGTCAGGCGCGCTTTTCCGGCGGCGGCGGCATTACCGCGCGCTCCAGCCCGGCGGAGGAATATGACGAGACCCTGACCAAGGTGGCGCGCATCGAAAAGGCCTTCCAGCCATGATCCTGCTGGTCGACAATTATGACAGCTTCGTTCACAACGTGGCGCGCTATGTGGCGGAACTGGGCCGCGAGGTTGTGGTCCGGCGCAATGACGCGGTGACGGCGGACGATGTGGCGGGGGCCCGGGGCCTCATCATTTCGCCCGGCCCCTGCGCTCCGGCCCAGGCAGGAATGAGCAACGACTTGATCCGTGCACTGACGGGCAGGATTCCCGTCCTCGGCATCTGCCTCGGCCACCAGTGCATCGGCGAGGTCTTTGGCGGGCGCGTGGTGCGGGCGCGTGAACCCATGCATGGCGAGGCGTCGGACATGTATCACGACGGCAGCGGCGTGTTTCGCGGTCTGCCATCGCCCTTCGCGGGCGCGCGCTATCATTCGCTCATCGTTGAACTGGACGAGGAGGCCGCGCCATTGATGGTCACGGCGCGCAGCGGCGCGGGCGAGATCATGGGGCTGGCGCATCGCCAGCATCCGGTGTTCGGGGTGCAGTTTCACCCGGAGTCCATTCTCACCGCCCATGGCTATCAGATCATGGCGAATTTTCTGGAGATGTGCCCATGAGCCTCACCGCGGTCTGGTGCAATGGCGCGCTGGTGGAACACCTGTCGCTGGCGCCGGACGAGCGCGGGCTGACGCTGGGCGATGGTGTCTTCGACACGCTGGCCGTGGTCAAGGGAAAGTCCCTGTGGCGCGCACCGCATCTGGCGCGGCTCGCAGGTGCCGCGGAGGTCATTGGCATTCCCTTTGATCTCGCGGCGGTGGAAGAGGCCATGGCGGCGGTGCTGGCCCGGTCGGCGGCCGACTTCGAAGTGCTGCGCCTGACGCTGACGCGCGGGGCCGGGGGCCGGGGCCTGGCGGGCGAGACGGCCGCGCCCACCATTCTGGTCACTCTGACGGCGCTGTCGCCCCGCCTGCTGTTTCAGCCGGTGCCGCTGGCCACCAGCCGCATCACCCGCAATGCGGCGAGCGTCACGGCGCGCTTCAAGACCACCTCCTATGCCGACGCCATCGCGGCGGCGCGCGAAGCCAAGGACAGGGGAGCGGAGGAGGCGCTGATGCTCAACACGGAAGGGAACGTCGCCTCGGCCAGCATCGCCAATGTCTTCTTGGTCAAGGGTTCTGCCCTCATCACGCCGGGGCTCGATCAGGCGATCATTCCCGGCACCATGCGCCAGATGGTTCTCAATGTGGCGGGGCTGGTGGGCTACACCACGGAGGAGCGGGCCGTGACGCCGCAGGAAGTGGTTGCGGCTGATGGCGTGTTCCTGACCAACAGCCTGCGCTTCATCCGGCCGGTGAGCCATGTGGATGGCACGGCGCTGGCGCAGGCCGATCTCTCCCGCCTGGAAACGGCGCTGTGCCGCTTCGCCGAAAAGCAATGCGGCATCGATCCGCGCGCCCTGGTGGAGGCGTCATGATTCTTGAACACGCGCTGTTGCAGGTGAAGCCGGGGGAAAGTGCCGCCTTCGAACGAGCCCTGCAGGAGGCCCTGCCGCTCATTGCCGCCAGCCCCGGCTTCATGGGACTGGAAGTCAGGCCGCATTGCGATGACCGCCAGCGCTATCTGCTGCTGGTGCGCTGGCACAGGCGGGAGGATCACACCGAGGGCTTCCGCAAGTCGGAGCGTTACCTCAGGTGGAAAGCCTTGCTGCATCATTTCTACGAGCCCTTCCCCACGGTGGAGCATTTCGGCGCGCCCGTCGCCACGCTTTGAGATTTCATTCACCATGGCGGCCTAGACTTGCCGCCCCATGAACGATTTCATCTCCCATTTCGCGCCGGACGCGGCCCAGGCGGCACAGGTCTGGCTTGCAAGCTTGAGGGGCGAGCGGCGGCTGGCGCGCCTCACGCTTGAAGCCTATGCCCGCGATCTTGGGCAATTCGCCGGGTTTCTGGCGGACCATCTCGGCGCGCCGGCGGGCCTGCGCGATCTTGCCGATCTTTCGGCGTCGGACTTTCGCGCCTTCATGGCGCGGCGGCGCAACGCCGGAGCGGAAAGCCGGTCGCTGGCGCGGCAGCTCTCGGCGCTGCGCTCCTTCTTCAAATTCGGTGAGAGCACGGGACGCTTCCGCAATGCGGCCCTGGCGGCGGTGAAGTCGCCCAAGCTTCGTCATGGCGTGCCCAAGCCCTTGACCATGGCGGCGGCGGCCCAGGTGGCGGATGCGGAAATCCATCAGGGCGAGGTGCCGCCCTGGCTTGCGGCGCGCGACCGGGCGGTGCTGACGCTGCTCTATGCCGGGGGCTTGCGCATTTCCGAAGCCCTGGGCCTGACGCCGGAGCAGGCGGAGCGTGATCCCCTGATCCTCACCGGCAAGGGCGGCAAGACCCGCATGGTGCCGCTCATCGCCGAGGCCAGGGCAGCACTGGCGGAGTATGTGACGCTCTGTCCCTTTGCGCTGGAGCGGGGCAAGCCCTTGTTCCGCGGGGCCAGGGGCGGGCCGCTGTCGCCGCGCATCATTCAACTGCTCATGGAGCGCATGCGCGGGGCCTTCGGCCTGGCGGACACGGCCACACCCCATGCGCTCCGCCATTCCTTCGCCACGCATCTCCTGAGCAATGGCGCGGACCTGCGGGTCATTCAGGATTTGCTGGGCCATGCCTCGCTTTCCACCACCCAGGTCTATACCGAGGTGGACCGCGCCCACATTCTTGAACAATACCGCAAGGCCCACGCGACCCGCTGAGCCTTGCCAGCGCACCCGTCCCTTTCTAGCTTCAGGGAAAAGGGAGCCTCTCATGATTCCGCTGGAACGGGTGGAAAGCGACGTGACCCTGCCGAGGCGCACGGGCGTGGTGGTGATCGGCGGCGGCGTCATCGGCGTGGCGACCGCCATGGAATTGCGCCAGCGCGGCATTGCTGTGGTGGTCGTCGAGAAGGGCGAGATTGCCGGCGAGCAGTCGGGCCGCAACTGGGGCTGGGTGCGGCAACAGGGGCGCGATGCGCGCGAAGTGGCGCTGGCCAAGATCGCCATGGAAAAATGGCGCGGCATGAACGCGCTGGTGGCGGCGGAAACCGGCTATCGCCAGCCGGGCATTGCCTATCTTTCCTATACCGAGAAGGATCTGGCCTGGAATGCGCGCTGGCATGAACGCCATGCCAGGGCTTTTGATCTCAAGACGCGGCTGTTGTCGGCGGCGGAGGCCGAGGCGCTGGTGCCGGGCGGCAGGAGGAAGCCGCTGGGCGCGCTCTACACGCCCGATGACGGCAAGGCCGAACCCTTCATGGCCGTGCCCGCCATGGCGCGGCAGGTGCGGCGCATGGGGGCCAAGGTCTTCACCCATTGCGCGGCGCGGGGTCTTGAGACTGCGGCGGGCCGCGTCTCTGCCGTGGTGACGGAGAAGGGCACCATCGCCTGTGACGCGGTGGTGCTGGCGGCGGGGGCCTGGTCGCGGCGCTTCCTGGGCAATCTCGGCATCAGGTTTCCGCAGCTCACGGTGATCAATTCGGTGGGCCGGTCCAAGCCTCTGGACGCGGGCCATGACGTCACCTTCCTCGGCGGACGCTTCGCGGCGCGCAAGCGCCTGGACGGTGGGTACACCGTGGCGCACAACATCTATTCCGTGGCCTCGCTCATTCCCGACAGTTTCCGGCTGGTCTTCGACTTCCTGCCGCTGATGCTGAGCGATATGCGCGGCGTGAAGGTGCGGCTCGGCAAGCGCTTCTTCGACGAGGCGCGGCTGGCGCGGCGCTGGCGGCTCGACGAGACCTCACCCTTCGAGCAGGTGCGCATGCTCGATCCCATGCCCTACCCGGCGCTCATCCACGATGCGGCGAAACATCTGCGCGCTAATTTTCCGGGCTTTGCCGGGTTGGAGATTGCCGAAATCTGGGCCGGGGCCATTGACGTGACGCCCGATGCCGTGCCGGTCATGGAGGAGCTGCCGCAACAGAAGGGTCTGTTCCTGGCCTCCGGTTTCTCCGGCCATGGCTTTGGTCTGGGTCCGGCGGCGGGCCAACTCATGGCGGAACTGGTGACGGGTGAGACGCCCTGCGTCGATCCCAGACCCTTCCGGCTGGGGCGTTATGTCGAACGGCCACGGCCCCGGCCGGATGGCGACATCTGAAGCCGGGAAGTGCTGCTCAGGCGGCGCGTTTCCTGGCGTGGAGCATGGCCAGTTCCACGGTTTCGAGGAGCAGGTCGGGCTGCACGGGCTTGCGCAGATAGTCGAAGAGCTTGAGGCTGAGGGCGCGCAGCCGGGTTGCCTGTTCCACGTCGGCGGTCACCATGACGAAGGCCGACTTGATGCCAAGCCGGCGCATGACCTCCACAACGTCGAGCCCGTCCTTGCCGGGGCCGAGGCGATAGTCGAAGACGCCCACCAGAAAGCGGTGGCTCAGCGCATATTCAAGCGCACTTTCGGGATCGGTGAAGCCCTTGACCTTATAGCCGCAGTCGGTGAGCAGTTCGGCAATGCTGGTCAGCAGGTCACGGTCGTCATCCAGAATCAGGATGTCGATCTGCTTTTCGCTGTCAGGCATCGGATACACGGCGCACATTCCCCAATTGTCAGCGGCTTCCTGCCCGGTCGTATGGCAAGGACGGTCCAGCGTTACTGAATCATCACTCTGGACGCGAACCGGTTAACGCCATCCGCCATGCCGCTGATTAAGGCAGAAGAAGGTTTTCACTTTGCTAACTTCACACCCAGAGCGGGTGCCGCCCGGCATGGGGCCGGGTGTGGTTCAGCCATGGATGGCGCGGCCCGCCACGGCGAGCGCCGCTTCCTTCACCGCTTCCGACAGGGTGGGGTGGGCATGGCAGGTGCGGGCCAGGTCCTCGGCCGAGCCGGAAAACTCCATGAGTACGGCGATCTCGTGGATCATCTCGCCCGCCATGGGTCCGACGATATGGCCGCCCAGCACCCGGTCGGTCTTGGCGTCGGCGAGAATCTTCACGAAGCCGTCGGTGGCCTGATTGGCCTTGGCCCGGCCATTGGCCAGGAACAGGAATTTGCCCACGCGATAGTCGATGCCGGCGGTCTTCAGGTCTTCCTCGGTCTTGCCGACCACGGCGACCTCGGGATTGGTATAGACCACGCCGGGAATGACATCATAGTTCACGTGGCCGGCCTGACCGGCAATGATCTCGGCCACCGCAATGCCCTCGTCCTCGGCCTTGTGGGCCAGCATGGGGCCCCGCACGCAATCGCCGATGGCATAGATGCCCGCCACGCTGGTCTGAAAGTGAGGGTCGATTTCGATGCGGCCGCGCGGGTCGGTCTTCACGCCAACCTTGTCCAGCCCCAGGCCCTCGGTGTAGGGAACGCGGCCCACGGCGACCAGCACCACATCGGCCTCCAGCGTCTGGGCTTGGCCGCCCGCCGCCGGTTCCATGGTCAGCGCCACACCGGTCTTGCCGGTCTTGGCCCCGGTCACCTTCTGGCCCAGGTGGAAGGTGAAGCCCTGCTTCTGCAACAGGCGCTGGGCCGTCTTGGCCACTTCGCCATCCATGCCGGGGAGAATGCGGTCGAGATATTCCACCACCGTAACCCTGGAGCCGAGGCGGCCATAGACGGAACCGAGTTCGAGGCCGATGACGCCGGCACCGATGACGATGAGGCGTTCCGGCACCCGGGGCAGCGCCAGGGCGCCGGTGGAGGACACGATCCGGTCCTCGTCAATCTCAATGCCCTTGAGGTGCGCCCCCTCCGAGCCGGTGGCGATGACGATGTGCCTGGCGGTCAACGTTTCATCGCCCACCTGCACCGTGCCGGGGGCGGTGATGGTGCCCGTGCCCCGGTGCACCGTCACCTTGTTCTTCTTGAACAGGAAGTCGATGCCCTTCACGTTGCCGTCGATGACCTGCTGCTTGAAACCCATCATGCGGGGAAGATCGAAGGAGGCGGTCACATCAATGCCCATGGCGGCATAGCTGTGGGTGGCCGCGTGATAGGACTCCGAGGCGTGGAGCAGGGCCTTGGAGGGAATGCAGCCGACATTGAGGCAGGTGCCGCCGTGGCTGGCGCGCTTTTCCACGACAGCGACCTTCAGGCCCAGTTGCGCGGCGCGGATGGCGCAGACATAGCCGCCGGGGCCGGTGCCAATGACAAGGAGATCGTAAGCGGCAGACATGGGGCAATCCTCTTTCGGACCTAGAGCAACCTGATTTTTGACGGAATCGGCAAAAGTCAGAAAAGTTGCTCGCCAACAATAAGTCAGAGCGGTGGCTTTGATGCAGTCAAAGCGCAAACCGCTCTAGAGATCGAGCAGCGTGCGCTGCGGGTCTTCCAGCGCTTCCTTGACCCGGACCAGGAAGGTGACGGCCTCCTTGCCATCGACGATGCGGTGGTCATAGGAGAGCGCCAGATACATCATGGGCCGGGCCACGATCTGGCCCCCCACGACCATGGGGCGCTCCTGAATCTTGTGCATGCCGAGAATGCCGGACTGCGGCGCGTTCAGGATGGGGGTGGACATGAGCGAGCCATAGACCCCCCCGTTGGAGATGGTGAAGGTGCCGCCCTGCATGTCGGCGATCTGCAACTGGCCGTCGCGCGCCTTCCTGCCATAGTCGGCAATGGTCTTCTCGATCTGGGCAAAGGACATCTGGTCGGCGTTGCGCACCACGGGCACGACGAGGCCCTTGTCGGTGCCCACGGCGACACCGACGTGGTAATAATTCTTGTAAACAATGTCCTCGCCGTCGATCTCGGCATTGACCGCCGGGATTTCCTTCAGCGCCAGCACGCAGGCGCGCACGAAGAACGACATGAAGCCGAGCTTCACGCCGTGCTTCTTTTCAAACACGTCCTTGTATTGGTTGCGCAGCGCCATGGTCGCGGTCATGTCTACCTCGTTGAAGGTGGTGAGCATGGCGGCGGTGTTCTGGGCATCCTTCAGGCGGCGCGCGATGGTCTGGCGCAGGCGCGACATGCGTACGCGCTCCTCGCCGCCCTGGGGTGCGGGTGGCGCGGCGGCAGCCGCCACGGGGGCTGGCGCGGCGGCGGGCTGTTCCATGTGGGCCATGACATCGCCCTTGGTGATGCGGCCGTCCTTGCCGGTGCCGGGAATGGCCGCCGGGTTCAACTGGTTCTCGGTCACGGCCTTCTTCACCGCGGGCGAGAGGGGAGGTTCCTGGGCTTGCGCCCTGGCGGGGGCGGGGGCTGCCTTGGCGGGAGCGGCCTCGGCCTTCGTCGGCCTGGCGGCACTGCCTGCGGCCCCTTCGGCAATGGAGCCCAGAAGCGCGCCCACGGCCACGGTTGACCCCGGCTTGGCGGCAATGGCCTCAAGCTTGCCGGAGGCGGGCGCGGGCACCTCCACCGTCACCTTGTCGGTTTCCAGTTCCACCAGCGGCTCGTCGGCCTTCACCGCCTCACCCTCGGCCTTGAACCACTTCGCAATGGTGGCCTCGGTGACGCTTTCACCCAGAGCCGGAACGCGGATTTCCTTCGCCATCTGTTTTGCCTTTCACCACATCATGCCAGCGCCGCATCGAGGAACGTCTTCAGTTCTGCGATGTGGCGGCTCATCAAACCGGTCGCCGTGGAGGCCGAAGCGGGCCGGCCGGCATAGCGCGGCCGGGGATGCTTAGCCTTGATGAAGTCGAGCACGCGCTCGAGGTTGGGGGCCACGAAGAACCACGGCCCCATGTTATAGGGTTCCTCCTGGCACCAGACGATCTCCGCCTGCTTGAAGCGCGACAGGATGTTGATGAGCGCCTTGTGCGGCCAGGGATAGAGCTGTTCGACGCGGATGAGATAGACATCGTTGATGCCGCGCTTCTCGCGTTCCTCGTAGAGATCATAATAGACCTTGCCGGAGCACAGCACGACACGGCGCATCCTGTCATCGGGAACCAGCTTGATCGGCTCGCCCGGCATCATCTCGGCATCGTCCCAGAGCAGGCGGTGGAAGGTGGTGCCTTCGCCCATGAGATCGAGCGGCGAGGTGGCGCGCTTGTGGCGCAACAGCGACTTGGGTGTGAAGATGATGAGGGGCTTCCTTATGTCGCGGTTCAACTGGCGGCGCAGCACATGGAAATAATTGGCGGGCGTGGTGCAGTTCACCACCTGCATGTTGTCTTCGGCGCAGAGCTGGAGATAGCGCTCGATGCGGGCCGAGGAATGTTCCGGTCCCTGGCCCTCATAACCATGGGGCAGAAGGACGGTCAGCCCCGACATGCGCAGCCACTTGCGCTCGCCCGAGGAGATGAACTGGTCGAAGACCACCTGGGCGCCATTGGCGAAGTCGCCGAACTGCGCCTCCCACAGCACCAGCACATTGGGCTCGGCCAGCGAATAGCCGTATTCAAAGCCCAGCACGGCTTCTTCCGAGAGCATGGAGTTGATGGCCTCGAGCTTGGCCTTCTGCTCCTTCTCCATGTGATTGAGGGGCGTGTAGCGCTTTTCCGTCTCCTGGTTCACCAGCACGATGTGGCGCTGCGAGAAGGTGCCGCGCTGCACGTCCTGGCCGGAGAGGCGGATGGGATGGCCCTCATTCAGCAGGGTGCCGAAGGCCAGTTGCTCGGCCATGGCCCAGTCGATGCCGGTGCCGTCCTCGATCATCTTGCGGCGGCCGTCCAGCACGCGGGCCAGCGTCTTGTGGACCACCATGGCCTTGGGGATGCGGGTCGCCTTGCGGCCAATGTCCTTCAGGGTCGCCACCGCAACGCCGGTGAGGCCCTTGCGCGGATCGTCGTGGGCGCCGGCGCGCTTGATGGCGGCCCAGCGGCCCTCCAGCCAGTCGGCCTTGTTGGCCTTGAAGGTTTCGGCGGCCTGCAGGCTGTCATCGAGGCGGGTGCGATAGCCCGCCTTCATCTGCTCGAATTCCTCCGCCGTGATGACGCCCTCGTCGATGAGGCGCTGGCCATAGATGGCCACCACGGTCGGGTGTTGCCCGATGCGCTTGTACATGAGCGGCTGGGTGAAGGCCGGTTCGTCGGTCTCGTTGTGGCCGAAGCGCCGGTAGCAGAACATGTCGATGACCACGGGCTTGCGGAACTTCTGGCGGAATTCCGTGGCGATCTTGGCGGCATAGACCACCGATTCCGGGTCATCGCCGTTGCAGTGGAAGATCGGGGCCTCGATCATCTTGGCCACATCGGAAGGATAGGGCGAGGACCTGGACCAGTGGGGAGCGGTGGTGAAGCCGATCTGGTTGTTGATGATGAAGTGGAGCGAGCCGCCGACCTTGTGGCCGCGCAGGCCCGAGAGGCCGAAGCATTCCGCCACCACGCCCTGACCGGCGAAGGCGGCGTCGCCGTGAATGAGCAGCGGCAGAACCGAGGTGCGGTTCAGGTCGCCGCGCTGGTCGGTCTTGGCGCGGGCCTTGCCCAGCACCACGGGATCGACGATTTCGAGATGCGAGGGGTTGGCGGTGAGCGACAGGTGCACCGTGTTGTCGTCGAACACCCGGTCGGAGGAGGCACCGAGGTGATATTTCACGTCGCCGGAACCTTCCACCTCATCGGGCGTGGAGGAGCCACCCTTGAACTCATGGAAGATGGCCGAGAAGGGCTTGGCCATGACGTTGGCGAGAATGTTCAGGCGTCCGCGGTGGGCCATGCCGAAGACGATTTCCTTCACCCCCAGCTTGCCGCCGCGCTTGATCACCTGTTCCAGCGCGGGCACGATGCTTTCGCCGCCGTCGAGGCCGAAGCGCTTGGTGCCGGTGTATTTGACGTTGAGGAAATTCTCGAAGCCCTCGGCCTCGATCAATTTGTTGAGGATGGCCTTCTTGCCGCGCGGGGTGAAGGAGATGGCCTTGCCCTCGCCCTCGATGCGCGCCTGGATCCAGCCCTTCTGCTTGGGGTCGGAGATGTGCATGAACTCCACGCCCAGCGTGTGGCAATAGGTGGCGCGCAGGATCTCCAGGATGTGGCGGACGGTGGCCTTTTCCAGACCGAGCACCTGATCGAGGAAGACCTCGCGGTCCATGTCGGCCTCGGTGAAGCCATAGGTGGCGGGGTCAAGTTCGGCCTCGAGGCCGGTCTTGCGCATGTGCAGGGGGTCGAGGTCGGCGGCGAGATGGCCGCGCATGCGATAGGCGCGGATCATCATCAGGGCACGGATGGAATCGAGGGTGGCGCGGCGCACCTCGTCCTCGGCGGGGGCGGCAGGCGCCGGGGCCTCGGCGGCCTTGGCTTTGGCGCGCTCGGCAATCTTGGGGGCGATTTGTTTTTCAACGGCGGCCCAGTTTCCGTCCAGCGCCGAGGTCAGCTCATCGGCAGGCGGCAGGGGCCAGTTGGCCTTGCGCCAGGAGGGGCCGGAAACCTGCGCCCTGGCTTCGGCGGCATTGTCGCCCAGGGCGGCAAAATACTGCCGCCAATGGGGGTCCACGGCGGCTGGGTTTTCCAGATATCTGGCGTAGAGATTTTCGATGAATTGGGCGTTGCCGCCATAGAGGAAGGACGTCTGCTCGAAGGCTGCCGTCAGATCCGTCTTGTTCATCTTTGGTCGGTCCTTTCTGGTCCCGGTCGCGGTCCGGGGCGGGAGCGGGCGGCGATTGTCCGCCGCCCGTTGTAAGCCGTTAAAGCAACAAAGCTGTCAAATCACTTACGCTTCAACTTCTTCACCAGGGTCTTGCCGAGCAGGGCGGGCGAATCCGACACGGCAATGCCGGCGCGCTTCATGGCGTCGATCTTGGAGCCCGCATCGCCCTTGCCGCCGGAGATGATGGCCCCGGCATGGCCCATGCGGCGGCCGGGCGGCGCGGTGCGGCCCGCGATGAAGCCTACCATGGGCTTCTTCACCTTGGACTTGCGGATGAAGTCGGCGGCCTCTTCCTCGGCCGAGCCGCCGATCTCGCCGATCATGATGATGGACTGGGTCTTGGGATCGGCCAGGAACATTTCCAGCATGTCGATGAACTCGGTGCCCTTGACGGGATCGCCGCCGATGCCCACCGCCGTGGTCTGGCCCAGGCCCTCCTGGGTGGTCTGGAACACGGCCTCATAGGTCAGGGTGCCGGAACGCGAGACGATGCCGACCGAACCCTTCTTGAAGATGTTGCCCGGCATGATGCCGATCTTGCATTCATTGGGGGTGAGCACGCCGGGGCAGTTCGGCCCGATGAGACGGGTTTTCGAGCCGTCCAGCGCCCGCTTCACCCGGATCATGTCCATGACCGGAATGCCCTCGGTGATGCAGACGGCCAGCGGGATTTCGGCGTCGATGGCTTCGAGGATGGCGTCAGCCGCGAAGGGTGGCGGCACATAGATGACCGTGGCGTCGGCCCCGGTCTTCTCGCGGGCTTCCTTCACCGTGTCGAATACCGGAATGCCGATGTGCTTCGAGCCGCCCTTGCCGGGGGTGACGCCGCCCACCATCAGGGTGCCATAGGCAATGGCCTGTTCGGTGTGGAAGGTGCCTTGCGCGCCGGTCAGGCCCTGGCAGATGACCTTGGTCTTCTTGGTGACGAGAATGGACATCAGGCAGCTTCCTTCACGGCTTTGACGATCTTCTTGGCGGCGTCATCGAGGTCATCGGCGGGGATCACGTTGAGACCGGAGTCCGTGATGATCTTCTTGCCCAGTTCGACATTGGTGCCTTCGAGGCGGACGACGAGGGGAACCTGAAGCCCGACCTCGCGCACGGCGGCGAGAACACCCTCGGCGATGATGTCACACTTCATGATGCCGCCGAAGATGTTGACCAGGATGCCCTTCACCTTGGGATCGGCGGTGATGATCTTGAAGGCCGCGGTCACCTTTTCCTTCGACGCACCGCCGCCCACGTCGAGGAAGTTCGCCGGTTCCGCGCCATAGAGCTTGATGATGTCCATGGTGGCCATGGCCAGCCCGGCGCCGTTCACCATGCAGCCGATGGTGCCGTCGAGGGCCACATAGGAGAGGTCGTATTTCGACGCCTCGATTTCCTTGGGGTCTTCCTCGGTCAGGTCGCGCAGCTCCCTGATCTCTGGGTGACGCTCCAGCGCGTTGCCGTCGAAATTGATCTTGGCATCGAGGCAGACCAGGTGATTGTCCTTGGTGACGACGAGCGGGTTGATCTCGAGCAGGCTCATGTCCTTCTCGGTGAAGGCGCGGTAGAGCCCCGCCACCATCTTGGCGGCCTGCTTGGCGAGGTCGCCCTCGAGCTTGAGCGCCTTGGCGATGGCGCGGCCGACATAGGGCTGAAAGCCCGCCGCCGGATCGACATGGACGGAGATGATCTTCTCCGGCGTCCGGTGGGCCACTTCCTCGATGTCCATGCCGCCTTCGGTGGAGGCGATGAAGGCGATGCGCGAGGTCTCGCGGTCCACCACCATGGAGAGGTAAAGCTCACGCGCGATGGCCGTGCCTTCCTCGATGTAGAGGCGGTGCACCTCTTTGCCTTCCGGCCCGGTCTGGTGGGTGACCAGCGTCATGCCCAGCATGCGCTCGGCCTCGGCGCGCACGTCCTCGATGGACTTCACCACCTTGACACCGCCGCCCTTGCCGCGGCCACCGGCGTGGATCTGGGCCTTCACCACCCAGACGGGGCCGCCCAGGTTCTCGGCGGCCTTGACCGCGTCTTCGACGGAGAAGGCGGGAATGCCCCGGCCGGTGGCCACGCCATATTGGCGCAGCACTTCCTTGGCCTGATATTCATGGATGTTCATGGCTTCGTTTCCGGGTTTGAGAGGTGCAGACGAAACGGGCCCCGCCGGCGGCGGCGCCCGTGATGAATGTTCAGGCGAGATCGGGGGCGATGGTGCGGGCCGCGTCCATCAGGCCCTTCACCGCGTCCACCGACTTCTGGAACAGGGCCTTGGCGTCCTTGTCGAGCTTGATCTCGACCACGCGCTCCACCCCGCCTTCGCCGATCACCACCGGCACGCCGACGAAGAGGTCCTTCAGGCCATATTGGCCGGAGAGGTGGGCGGCACAGGGCATGACGCGCTTCTGGTCCTTGAGATAGCTTTCCGCCATGGCGATGCCGGAGGCGGCGGGCGCGTAATAGGCGGAGCCGGTCTTGAGCAGGGAGACGACCTCGGCACCGCCGTCGCGGGTGCGCTGGACGATCTTGTCGAGCTTGTCCTGGGTGGTCCAGCCCATCTCCACCAGATCGGGCAGCGGAATGCCAGCGACGGTGGAATAGCGGATGAGCGGCACCATGGTGTCGCCATGACCGCCGAGCACGAAGGCCGTGACGTCCTCCACCGAGACATTGAATTCCTCGGCCAGGAAATAGCGGAAGCGCGCGCTGTCGAGCACGCCCGCCATGCCGACGATCTTGTGGGCGGGCACGCCGGAATATTTCTGCAAGGCCCAGACCATGACGTCGAGGGGGTTGGTGATGCAGATGACAAAGGCGTCGGGGGCATATTTGGCGATGCCGGCGCCCACCTGCTGCATGACCTTGAGGTTGATGCCGAGCAGGTCGTCGCGGCTCATGCCGGGCTTGCGCGGCACACCGGCGGTGACGATGCAGACGTCAGCCCCGGCAATGGCCTCATAGGCATTGGTGCCGGAGAGCCTGGCATTGAAGCCCTCCACCGGGCCGGACTGGGAGAGATCGAGCGTCTTGCCCTGGGGCAGGCCCTCGGCGATATCGAAGACCACCACATCGCCCAGTTCCTTCAGGGCCGCGAGGTGGGCCAAGGTGCCGCCGATCATGCCGCCACCGATCATTGCGATTTTCTTCCGAGCCATGCCTGAATTCCCTGTCAAACGGAGCCAATTGGACGCCAGCCCAAGGCGGAAAAGGACGCTTTCGCCAGAGGCTATGCTGCTGTGCAATAAGAGGGTTTTCTCTAGCCCCGAAAAGCCTGCGACATCAAGTCATATGAGTCATCCATTGGACTCATTCATGCGGTTTTTCTGATGCATCGGCGAGGTGCCCGCCCCACCAGGCGGCGGATTGCATTTCCATGAGCCGCGAAATGGTGCGGCTGAATTCAAAACGATGATCACCGGCGGGATAGATCTGATCCGGCGGCCCGGCGGCGGTGATGACGAGGCGCGTTCCCGCGTCGTAAAGCGTGTCGATCAGAAGGACGAGGCGCCTGGCCTCGTTGCGCTGGGCGCGGGTCAATTGCGGAACGTCCATCAGAAACAGGCTGCGGTAGCGGCGGGCGAGCGCCAGATAATCCGCCGCGCCCCGGGGCTCTTCGCAGAGATCGGCAAAGGAGAAGCGGGCGGTGGCGTGGGCGGCCTCCGGCACCGGCAGGGGGCGGCCCAGAACGGTGAGGGTTTCAGGGTTGCCATGGGCCGTTCCCGTCAATTCCTGCCACAGGCCTTGCGCCTTGGCCGCGGCCGCGCGGCCCAATGGATGGATATAGGTGTCGCGGGCCGAGAAGCGGCCCAGCCGGTAGTCATGGCCCCCTTGCAGCGACAGGACCTCAAGGCTGTGGCGCAGCCTGGCGATGAAGGGCAGGAAGAGCTGGCGGTTGAGGCCGTCCTGATAGAGGCCTTCGGGCGGCAGGTTCGACGTCGTCACGAAACACACGCCCTCCGCTTCCAGCGCCTCGAACAGGCGGCCGATCACCATGGCGTCGGCGATGTCGGTCACCTGCATTTCATCGAGGCAGAGAAGCCTGGCCTCGCTGGCCAGCGCAGCGGCAATGCGGGTGATGACATCACCGCTCTTCAGCGCCTTCCGCCGGGCGTGGACATCCTGCATGAAGGCGTGGAAGTGGACGCGGCGCTTCGATACGCCGTGCACGGCGGCAAAGAACAGGTCCATGAGCATGGTTTTGCCCCGGCCCACCTCGCCATGGATATAAAGCCCGCGCGGCGGGCTGGCGGGCTTCTGGCCCATGAGCCTGCCCAGCAAGCCGGGCTTTGCCCGGGGCCTGCGGTTCAGTTCCAGCGCCAGGCGGTTCAGGGCGTCGACGACCTGTTCCTGGGCGGGGTCAGGCTCTATGCCGCCCGCCGCGACCCGTTTCCGATAGAGAGTTCTGACACCCATGATGGCTTCCGCTTACGGCATCCCGGCGGCCAGGAAAATCCCTCTCAAAGTTGCGGGGTGGCGGTGAGGAACATCTTGAACAGGGTGAGATAGGCCGTGAGCATGGCCATGTAGCTGAAGGCGGCGATGGCGATCTCAAGGGAGGAGAGCGGGACGATGCCGCGATCGATGGGCCGGGTCTTCAGGTTCAGGACCATGGCAATGACGCCGAAGACGATGATGATGGTGGCCTTGAGCAGGAGGCCGGCGAGGGCAATGACGGCACCCATGGTGATGAGGCCATATTTGGCGCGCTGGCCCATGAGGCGGGCCAGGATGGAGCGGAGGGCGATGCCGCCGTCCAGAGGTTCCACCGGGATGAGGTTGAACAGGTTCAGCCCGACCATGACAAAACCCAGGATGAGCAGGGGGAGCGGCAGGCTGTGCCCCAGCATGGTCGGAAGGGCGATGGCAATGGCGGCCAGGGTGGAAAGCCCCGGCCCCATGAGGGCGGCAAAGACCGCCTGACCCTGGCTCTGGAAGGGCAGGCGCGGCACGGCAATGGCGCCGAGAAAGGGCAGGAAGATGAGCTTGCCCCAGCCCTGGCCCATGAGGCGATAGGCCAGCAGATGGCCGAACTCATGGATCAGGAGCGCGGCCAGCAGCATGATGGCCATGCCGGGGCCCCAGAACAGGGCAAAGGCCAGAAGCGACAGGAGGCCGGTGACCAGGGCGACCCCGGCGTGGATGAGATGATGCATCCGCTCGCTGGGCTTGCCGGTCTCGGCCAGGGTCTTGAGCCGCCAGATGCCGCCCCAGAGATCGCTGCGGGCCAGAAGTTGGGCGATGAGCAGGCGCGGACCCCAATGGTGGGCGATGGCGAGGCGGGTGCCGTCGCCCTCCGGCGTCAGGTGATAGGTGATGCGCAACAGTTCGTTGTTCGGAGAGCGCCCCTCCAGCCCCTCGCGCTCCAGCTCCAGCCGGGCATTATCCTCATGGTGGGCGACGCGGAAGTAGGCTTCGCTCTGGTGGCGGGCCCCGGAGGTGAAAAGACTCTCATAGAGCATATGGTAGATCTGCCGGTCGGCGTCATGCAGCCGGGTGGTGACGCGGCTGCGGCCCCAGTCCATGAGCTTGCCGTCGTGCGGGGTCACCAGGCTGAAGACATGGGCGGGAGCGGCCGCGATGTGCAGGCTGGCGCGGGCGGTGACCCTGGAGCGGCCAAGAATCAGCGCCAGCAGCAGCAACACGGGTGACAATTGCAGGAGGTGGAGGAGAGTCAGGGCGGCTTCCTTTCCTTGGGCACAGCATTATGGCAGCAGCGCCAGGGAAATTCACCGCCCGCCTTGCAGCAGGCTTACCGAATGCCAAAGGCGGGGGACCGGTGCGGGCTCAAGGCGGTGGAAGGCCTTAACCATGGTGCAAACAGGCGGCCAACGCACAATGCCATGCGTTTGGATGTAACAATCCATTCAACAGGTTAGGCTAATGTGTCGGCAGGTTCCGGGTCTGATATGCAAAAATTGCATAGGGGGTAAGCCTTGCTTTTGCTGCAATGCAATACGATTTTAACATTCAACGTAGAGAGTCGGCTGCGGTCGAATCGATTTGGGTTGTTTGCACATGACTGATCATCACGATACCGGCCCCTATACGGTGCGCAAGCTGTGGCCGGTGGACTTTCCCGCCTATCGCCGCCACCTGCTCCGGCTTGACCCGGAAACGCGCCATTCGCGCTTCGGCGGCACGGTGAGCGATTATTTCCTGAACAATTATCCGGATACCGCCCAGCGCATCGGCACGGTGGTCTTTGGCGGCTTCAAGGATGGTGAAATCTATGCCACCGCCGAACTGCGCCCCATCCACCTTGACGGGTCCATGGTCGATGTCATGGCCGAGGCCGCCTTCGTGGTGGAAAAGGGCCACCAGCATCACGGCCTGGGGTCGGCGCTGATGGACCGCATCATCACCACGGCCCAGAACCACGGCATCCACCAGCTGCACATGATCTGCATGCGCGACAATGACCGCATGCGCAAACTGGCCGCCCGCTTCGGCGCCCGCCTCAAGTTCGAGGATGGCGAGGTGCTGGGCGAGATCGAGCCCGCCATGCCCACCCCGGCCTCCATGATGGAGGAATCGGTGCATGATGCCGAGGGCTACATGACCGCCATGCTGGATTGGCGGAGCTGATCCGGCAGCGCACGGTTTGAGCACAGGCACCCGCGAAAGCATCTTTCGCGGGGTTTTGTTTTGCGCGTGGCGTTGTGCCGCTTTCCGGGCTATCAGCAGCGCAAAGGGAGGACGCCATGGTTGCCAATGTCTCACCGCTGGTGGCGGAACTGCGGGCGCGGGCGGAACAGGGCAGGCCGGTGACCGTGGGTCTGGCCGGGGCGGGCCAGATGGGCACCGACCTCATCGTGCAATTGCGCCGCATGCCGGGGCTTCGTCTCGGTGGCGTGGCCGAGGCGCGGCCGCAGCGCGCCATCGATGCCGCGGTGCTGGCGGGCTATGGGCGCGATGACATTGCCGTGGTGACGTCTTCGGCCGCCATGGCCGAGGTCATCGCCCGCGGCAAGCTCGCCATCACCGAAGATCTTGCGGCGCTGGCAGCCTGCGGCCCCATCCAGGTGGCCATCGACGCCACCGGCAATCCCAACATCGGCACCACATTCGCGCTCGCGGTCATCGGCAACGGCAAGCACATGGTCATGCTCAATGTCGAGGCCGACATCACCATCGGACGCCATCTGGCGGCGGCGGCGCGGCGCGCCGGTGTGGTCTATACGGGGGCGGCAGGCGATGAACCGGCGGCGACGCTTGAACTCATCGGCTTTGCCCAGTCGCTGGGCCTTGGCGTGGTGTGCGCCGGCAAGGGCAAGAACAATGCGCTCAATTTCGACGCGGTGCCCGCCGACTATGAGGCCGAGGCGCGCGCCCGCAACATGAACGCGCGCATGCTGGTGGAATTCGTCGACGGCTCCAAGACCATGATCGAAATGGTGGCGGTGGCCAATTGCACCGGGCTGGTGCCGGATATTCCGGGCATGCATGGGCCGATGGCGACACGCGAGGAACTGGCCCATGTGCTGATCCCCAAGAGCGATGGCGGGGTGTTGTCGAAGAAGGGCTGTGTGGACTATTCCATCGGCAAGGGGGTTGCCCCCGGCGTCTTCGTCATCGTCGAGACCGACCATCCGCGGGTTTTGGAACGCATGGTCGATCTGAAGGTGGGCAAGGGGCCGTATTTCGCCCTTCTCCGGCCCTATCACCTGACCAGTCTTGAGGTGCCGCTGTCGGCGGCCCATGCGGTCCTCACCGGCAAGCCGGACATGGTGCCGCTGGACCAGCCGGTGGCTGAGGCGGTGACGGTGGCGAAGTGCGATCTCAAGCCCGGCGATATTCTCGGCCGCATCGGCGAGACGCAATACCGCGCCTTCGCCATGACGGCGGGAGAGGCAAAGACGGCCAAGGCCGTGCCGCTCGGCCTGGCCGAGGGGGCGAAGGTGTTGCAGCCGGTGAAGAAGGGCGCGCTTCTCACCTACGGAAATTGCGCGCCCAACGAGGATTTCGTCATCACCAGGATCCGCCATCAGCTTGATGGCAGGGCCTGATCCTCACACCAGGAAGTCGGCTGAGGTGGTGAGGGTGTCCTCGACGGTG